>VFQO010001386.1_pt1 | contig 18788 bp, 22 predicted proteins | sample 3512331 | NCBI WGS metagenome assembly VFQO01 (sample SAMN10412371, study PRJNA504923) | tailings metagenome | isolation source: Replicate 3 from Balatoc abandoned mine | place: Philippines: Itogon, Benguet | collected 2017-08-28
GCGGCACCGTGGACAAGTCTATCCGCGCCTTGAACACAAAAAATCCGACAGATCCAGCAATCCGACTGACCGCGCAGGAGGCCTTGGCGCTTGCCGAGCAGTACCGCAGGCATGCCAACGGCGTGATCAGCGACATGATCGTTGGCAGCACCGAGATCACCGAGCAGGACTTTGCTGCCATCGTCGAGGCCGGGCACCCGCCCGGGTACACCGATTTCCGGGATTTCATCCAAGGCGACTACACCTACCGTCGCGCGCTTTTCCGAGCCATTCTGAATTCGCGCAACTCAGACCGAGCCTTCATTGATGCATTGCGGGTGACGGTTGACGTCCCTGACATCTTCGACCGAGGTACTGCCCAGATCACCGATCCAGCGGCCGGAGCCTCGATCTACTTCTCGCGCAGCTTTAGGGTCGCGCCGGAGGTGACTATGACCCACAAGGGGGGCACCGCCGTGGCCATCCCTCGGCTGCTAGGCGCAGTTACCACGACTGGCTTCAACGCCGTCCTCGAAAACAGTTCCGGCACGCGCGTGACCGGCTCCTTCACCTGGATTGCACAGGGGTACTAGATGCAAAACTTCACCGACATACCGTCATCCAGAACGCTGTCCGATTCTCTGATCGAGATTCTGAACAACGACAAGACGGCCATTTCGTGCAACAGCGGCACCACCTTCCCGACGACCAACCTTCAGATTGGGATGCTGTGCTACCGCACGGACCAGTTGAAGCTCTACCAGTTGATCGGGACCAACCCGGACAACTGGCGCTTCATCATGGATTTGGCAAGCGGCATCGATACGCAATTCGCCGCCAAGCTCAATGCTGCCACCTACACGGCAGCCGATGTCCTGGCAAAGCTGCTTACTGTGGATGGTGCAGGTACTGGACTGGATGCCGACCTGCTCGATGGCCAACATGCGAGTGCATTTGCCTCTAGCACGCACAACCATAACGCTGCCTACCTCGGTATCACCGCCAAGGCCGCCGACGCTGACAAGCTCGATGGCTATGACTCCACCGCGTTTGTGAGGTCGGTCAACGGTGCCGGGCCTGATGCCGCTGGCAATGCGACGGTCAACATTGATCTGTCCAGCCGAGTCGCAAAGACCGGTGACACGATGACGGGGAATCTGACGATTCAGAACACCGCTCCGACCATCAATATGCAGGACACGGACAACGTGACCCGCTATCTGCATGTCAACAGCAACCTGATGGGCTTTTTGAAGTCCGACGGTAACTGGGACATGTACATGAACAACAGCGGATCTATGTGGACCGCGAACTACGGGTGGTTGCACGACTACTTTTTTAGCACTATCGCGAACTGTTTCAACGGTAACTGCCCGGGAAATACGGGCAACTGCAGCCCAGTGGGCAACAACGCGACATCCGTTGTTTCCAACTGCGGCAGCGCATCTTTTGTTCGCGATGAACTGGTGGACAACGGCAGCCAGATTGCCGTGCGTAGAACCCAATACAACTTCAATTGCAACTGCAATTGCAACTGCGATTGCTACTGCTAAACCAGGGAGTCACATGAACGCTGTGAACAAAATCTTCCCGGCTCCGGTGCTGCGCATCCGGGAACTGCTGGGTGCCATGGAGGTCGAGCAGGCAACTGAACTGGCTCTCAAAGCCAACGACCGCCTGAACGACCACCAGGTGCCGTATTCACGGACCTACCGTGACAGCCTGGACTTCATGTACCCGGAGTTTTTCAAACCGATCTTCCGACGCCTGCGACGGCACATCGAGGACGAATTCAAATGCAACGTCAGCAGCATGGTCGGGCGCGAATCTATCTTCCGCTATGGCCAGCACCTGCCGTTTCACACCGAGCCGCACGCCGACATTTCCTGCGTGCTCTGGCTCGACTTCCCGGCCAAGCCCGACCCAGCCAAGCGGGACTACTCAGGCATGTTCTGCCTGCACAACCCACATCTCCTGTTTGGAGGCCGTGCAAGTGGGGTGTTTGGAAACATCAACCACATGGAAATGCCTGCACCTGGCGATGCGTTTGTTTTCCCATCGCACATGCCGCATTTTGTCTTCCCTTACAACGGCGAGCGTCCAGGTGTGGAACTCCACTTTGAAATGCTCGCGGAGGCAGCATGAAGCTCATTACCTTCGGCACCAGCGTTGACGAAAACAAAGCCGTGCGGGTCGAGAAGACTGCAGACGGCTACACCGTTTCATTCGCTGGCGCATCCATCGATATCGGCGCGCACTTGTTCAAGCAGGGCGAGCTGCAGTTCCTGATGTATGGGAAGCAGTACGAAAACGAGGTCATTGGGATCGTGTCGCAACGTGAATATGTCGACAGCCGCGATGGGCTGACGATTCTGGCGCAACATGGCCTCACCGAAGGTCTGGGCTGGCTCTACTTCGGAGTCAGCACCGGCGAGGCCTGTTTGTGCATCACCAAAGCAATGATGGCCCAGTGCCCATTTGACATCGTGCAACCGGGCAAGCCTCGTGATGTTCTGCCGGGCATCTACCCGAGCAGCGACAAACTGGGCACACGCAACCTGGCCAAGATTGAACTTCTGCGCAAGCTCAACCCGCTTGACAGCTTGGCCGCCCTGGAAAAGCAGGTCGACCTGCTCAGCGCCCTGGTCGTTCAACTGGCTGCCTTGGTGCCTGGCCATGAGGCCATTGAGCTGGTCGAACAACTGCAACACATCATCGACGAAGCCAGCGCCAATGCTGGTAAGACCGACGAGCAAATCGTCGCCGGCGTCATGTCCTTCAAAACGGCGCTGCGCCAAGCGCAGGCCGATTACTTTGCTACACGCGACGGAGCGGTCTGATGGCCAAATTCATTGTCACTGCCTTTAACCCCGCCAATGGCCAACGTGCCCGTTTGCACTACGACAACGCTACCAGCGAACTGATCAGCGAATCAGGGGAGCCACTGGTGCAGAGAGTCGAAGTCGCAGCACGCGTAAATGCTCCCGCAGTCTCCAAGCAGACACCGCTGGCCAAGACCAGCCCGCGCGTGCTCAAGATTAGCCTGGGCTTGTCGTGCAACTATGCGTGTGAATACTGCTCGCAGCGTTTCGTGCCGCGTGCCGACGAGACCAATCCTGGAAACGTGCAGGCCTTCATTGACGGCCTAGGTAGCTGGGTGACGAGCCCGCCTGAGAGGGTCGAGTTCTGGGGCGGCGAGCCCCTGGTCTACATCAAGACCATGCGTCCCCTTGCCGAGGCCATCCGTGCCAAGTTTCCCAACGCTGAACTCTCCGTCATCACCAACGGTTCGCTGCTCAACGATGAGATCAACGATTGGCTCGATCGCATGGGGTTCAGTGTAGGCATCTCTCACGATGGTCCTGGCCAGCCTGTGCGTGGCCCAGACCCGCTGCATGACCCCGAGCAGCGCGCCGCAATCATGGCGCTGTACGCTCGCCTGGCACCGCAGGGGCGTATCAGCTTCAACGCGATGATCAACCGCGAGAACGCATCGCGCGCGGCCATCCAGCGCTTTTTCATCGAGCTGACCGGCGACTCATCGGTACCCATTGGAGAGGGCAGCTTCGTGGATGCCTATGACGAAGGAGGCATTGCCCATTCGCTGCGGCCAGACGAACTGCACGCCTATCGAAATCTGACCTTCCACGAAATTCGTACCGGTCAGGCCGGTAACGTTCAGGCTGTTAGTAGCAAGACGGCCAGCTTCGTCAACTCTATTCGCAGTCGGCGGCCGGCATCCAGCCTGGGCCAAAAATGCGGCATGGATAAGACCGATAGCATCGCCGTCGATCTGCGCGGCAACGTTCTGACCTGCCAGAACGTGAGTGCGGCCAGCAACGCGCCCAATGGTCAGCCCCATCGTATCGGTCATGTGTCGGATCTGGCCAGCGTAAAGCTCAACACCGCCACGCACTGGAGCAAGCGAGACGACTGCCCGAACTGCCCAATGCTGCAGATTTGCCAAGGCTCCTGCATGTTCCTGGAAGGACCCTTGTGGGACCGATCCTGCGACAACGCGTTCTCGGACGCTGTACCTATTTTTGCAGCAGGCGTCGAGTTTCTGACCGGCTTGGTACCGATCCATATCGACGGACCGCAGCGTGATGATCGAAAAGACATTTTTGGTCAATTGCGTGCTGTTCGAGTGGAAGCTATCAATCATCCTGCTCGGCTGTTTCCGATCCGAGTTGTAGCCGCTTAATTAGATTCCGTTTTGTTTGGCCCGCCTGGCTTCTGCCAGAGCGGGCTTTTTCTATTTGGAGACGACCATGACCGATGACACCCAGAACCCCTCGGTCCTCAGCATGCGCCAGGAGGACCTCGACGAGCTACTGACTCGTGCTGCTGAACGCGGAGCTGAGCGATGTCTCGCGCACCTAGGTCTTGAAAACGGCAGTGCAGCTCGGGATATCAGGGAGCTTCGGGATCTTCTCGAAGCGTGGCGTGATGCCCGTAGGACGGCTTGGCAAACGACCATTAAGGTCGCCACAACAGGCATCCTGGCTGCTCTGTTGGTGGGTGCTGCCATCAAGCTCAAGTTGATGGGAGGCGCCCAATGATCGAGACATTGCTAGGTGGCTTCCTTGGCGGAGCCTTCCGACTGGCTCCTGAAATTCTGAAGTGGCTTGACCGCAAGGGAGAGCGTGGTCACGAACTTGCCATGCAAGACAAGGCGCTTGAGTTCGAGAAACTCCGCGGCGCCCAGCGTATGGCTGAGATCGGAGCGGCAGCTGACGCTGCCTGGAACACCGGCGCCATTGAGGCCCTCAAGGAAGCTGTGGCAGCCCAAGGGCAGCGGTCTGGCATCGGCTGGGCCGACGCGCTCTCTGCGAGCGTGCGTCCCGTGATCACCTATTGGTTCATGGCTTTGTACTGTGCAGCCAAGACAGCAACGTTTGCTGCTGGGGTAAGTGCGGGTGCTGGCTGGGGGGATGCCATCCTGCATGCTTGGACTGATGCCGATCAGGCGCTGTGGGCGGGAGTGCTCAACTTTTGGTTCCTTGGCCGGGTATTTGATCGGGTGCGGTCATGACCACCGTTCCCAAGGCTGCCGTTGACCTTGCCAAAAGGTTCGAGGGCTTTCATCGGGTGCCAAAGCACGATCCAGGTCGTGCTCACCCCTACGTCTGTCCAGCAGGCTACTGGACCATTGGGTATGGCCACCTGTGTGATCCTCGCCACCCACCAATCAACGAAGTGGAGGCCGAGGCATATCTGGCGCAGGACCTACAAACCGCTCTCAACGCAACGTTGCGTTTCTGTCCAGTTTTGGCCACCCAGCTTGAGGGGCGGCTCGCGGCCATCACGGACTTCACCTTCAACCTCGGCGCTGGGCGTCTGCAAGTATCGACCCTACGGCGGCGGATCAATCAGCGTGACTGGATCGCTGCTGGCCAGGAACTGCGGCGATGGGTCTATGGTGGTGGAAAAGTGCTGCCTGGACTTGTAGCCCGGCGGGAAGCTGAGGTCGATCTACTGATGTTCTGGTGAGCATCAGAATTTATGCGCAGCCGTGACGAGTCTTCACAAACATGGATTGTTCCAGCAACCCGGGCTGCGCGAATCGAAGAACGTGACCTTAGTGTCAGGCATGGACAGGCCAGTGGACTTGAGCACATGATGACAGAACGATTGCTGATCTCCATCTGTTTGTCCCGTGAACACCGAGACTGCAATTCGCTTCGGAGGATTCGCCGAGATGGCATCAAGCACGTGCTGATCCTTTTCGTCAAAACTCCAGCCATACACGACCAGACCCTCTCCGACGTTGGGCAAAACCTCTTCATAAACGTTCGTCAGGTATTGGCTCCGACGAATCGCGGCGACTTTTTGCTTACTTGTGCCCTCGCTAACAAAAACCGGCACATAGCGTCCGGACGACCAACGGTTCGTAATCGTTTCAAGTAAATCACCTGCAGCGACCGCAATCTTTGTCTCATCCCCGATGTAGTCGCGCGCCACCGACAAACTGCCGTGAGGGTAAAAAACTAAAGTGGCACCTGTAGCGGGGGGGTGTGGATTGTGCAGATACCTCCAATCCGTCTGAAATTCACCATGATGAAAAGCATCTTTGAACCAGTTGCCCTTTGCTGAATTGAACAGCAGCATCGCCCAGTAGAGAGTAAGGTCGTAGTTCAAACTGACGACTGTGGGGAACGAGCTTGCGAAGGTGCCTGCCCTTTGCAGGTCCGTCGCGATATCCGCATGTACCGGATGTACGCTGTGCACAGATTTGATCAATGCTGTTCGTACTTCTGTATAGGCCGCTGAAATGTCGGCAGATGGAGTTCCCAGAGCTGCGTTTACGTGTTCGGCATACCAGCAGGCGAGCAGAACATGCTCGAAGTCGGTCGTCCCGAGTTTTGCGAATATTGGAGCAGTGGTTGTGAGCAGCCCTTTTGCGTCAGCAACGCTGTGTAGCGTCGGATATGCAAAATCTTCGTGGATGGCGATGCTGGCGCCGTTGCCGAGAATCAGAGAACTCCATTTCTCACCCGATATATCGGACCAAGACTTAAGGAAGGTCTGAACAAGACCGTTTCGGATGCCCGCCGGCCGCATCGAATTGGCGCTTGACGGCAAGTCGCGTCTTTTGAAGCGCGTTTTCGGGCAGTTTCGACCCCATTCCTTGCCTCATGCTGTTTTCGGACGCACTGCCCCCATTGAGTCCATCAAATGCTTGCGGGCCATCCACAGATTCGACAGCGCGAACAGGGTGACCACATGGGCGGTGTTCTTGCCAAGTCCTCGGAATCGGACCTTCACCAGGCCGAACTGTCGCTTGATCACGCGGAAGGGGTGCTCCACCTTGGCTCGCACACTTGCCTTGCGGCGCTCCGCCTTCTTGACCTTTGTCTTGGCCCGGCCCTCTGGCAACTTGGCGATGTCGCTCGGCCTGGCCGCGATGTGCCACGTCAAGTCTTCTCGGTCCACCCGGCTGGGCGCTCCTCTGTAGCCCGAGTCGGCCCACACCTGTTCTTCCTTGCCGTGCAGCAGATCGGCAATCTGCTCAACGTCCGCTTCATTGGCGGCGGTGGTGGTGACCGTGTGCACCAGGCCGCTGTCGGCGTCCACCCCGATGTGGGCCTTCATCCCGAAGAACCACTGATTGCCCTTCTTGGTCTGGTGCATCTCCGGGTCACGCTCGCCATCGGCGTTCTTCGTCGAACTGGGCGCCGCGATGATCGTGGCGTCCACGATGCTGCCTTGCTTGAGCAACAGTCCCTTGCGGGCCAGCAGCGCGTTGATGGACTTCAGGATGTCCTCGGCCAGGTCGTTGGCCTCCAGCAAATGCCGGAAGTTCAGGATCGTCGTCTCGTCCGGAATCGGCTCGTTCAGGCTCAGGCGGGCGAAGCTGCGCAGCGAGGCAATCTCGTAGAGGGCTTCCTCCATCGCCGGGTCGCTCAGCGCAAACCAGTTCTGCATCAGGTGCACCCGCAGCATCGACTCCAGCGGGTATGGCCTACGGCCCCGGCCGGCCACCGGGTAGTGCGGCGAGATGATCTTGAGCAGCACCTTCCACGGCACCACCAGTTCCATCTCTTCGAGGAAGACCTCGCGCCGGGTCTTCTTCCGCTTGCCAGCGTACTCCGCGTCAGAAAAGCTGATCTGGTTCATCGTGTTTGCCCCGTCTCACTGATCAACGATCGACGGCATGATCGGTGGACTTGTTCAGACCTTCCCTTGAAGAAAGTCACCCTTTTAAAGGGTGATCGAACTGTTGAGACGGCTTTCTGCTCAAAACCTCTTGACTTAGCCAGTTCAAAACCTGAATTTGTACCGTACCAATTCCTTGCTGTTTTTATTGATCCTGCCCATCAGAAGATTCTTCAATTTCTTCGGTGTGGAAAGCACTACAAGCGTCGCAGTTGGTTAGATGAGTTTTTATCGTTATGGCCTCGGCAGAACAGGGTTGAGTTGTAACTTGCCACTTTTTCTGATCGCAAGCACAAAGTCTTCCCAATCCTGAGATTGCTTTACATCTGAAACCCTCCAATCCATGGATTGAAGAAGACGCTGAAGATGAGTCAAACGCGGCTCGATGGGTCCCGCAAAGAAGATTTTTCCCTCCGAGTTGGCAACAACTAAGGTTGGGAAAGTCAGGATCTCAAGGTCCGCTAATGAATCGCCTTGGTCTTCAACGTCCACCCAATTCAAATGAAAGCCATTAGAGGATAAGCCATCAAATTCCGGCTTGATTTTGCGGCAGATTGCGCACCAAGCTGCGCACAAGCAATAAACGTCCAGCATGGATGGTGGCCTTTCTAAATGAGCAGCGGTTGACCAGAGCCCAGAAAGCATTCCCGATGGATGTGGATGACTTTCATTGGCGCATGTAAAGGGTTGGCCAATGTGCGCCACTTGGCCAATACGCGCCAGACTCAGTTGGCGCTCAAACGACCCAACCAGTTACCCATCAATCCCGTCGTATTTACTTTGCCAAAGCGTGTACCAGTCTTCCCAGTGCCTTGAGCGATGGCCCGATTTGTCCCGCCGAGGGGTGTCCGAAATTGAGTCGAATGAAGTGGCTGAATCGCTGGTCCGCAGAGAACAATTGTCCTGGGGCGATGCTGATGTTTTGAGATAAGGCCAGGCGCTGAAGCTCTAGCGCATTCAAACCAGGCGGTAACTCCACCCACAAAAAGTAGCCGCCCTCGGGCTGTGTAACTCGAACGCCTGTCGGAAAATGCTTGGCAATAGCTTGAAGCGCCACGTCACGCTGCGCGCTGAGCGTCTCGCGCAACATGCGCAGGTGCTTGTCGTAACCACCTTCCTGGAGGTAATTCAGGATGCCTAATTGCACGGGTACCGAGACAGACAAGGTGCTTGAAAGTTTGAGCCGCTCCACGGTGCGCGCATAACGGCCTGCTGCCGTCCATCCCAACCGATACCCGGGTGCCAGATTCTTGGAAAACGAGCTGCAGTGCAACACCCAGCCGTCCTTGTCAAAGCTTTTGGCCGGTGGCGGCCTCCGCACGCCAAAGTACAACTCACCATACACATCGTCCTCGATCAAAGGGATACCCTTCTGCGAAAGTAAGTGGACCAGTTTGCGCTTGTTCTCCAAGGGCATGAGTGCACCTAAAGGGTTCTGGAAGTTGGGCATGAACCAGCAGGCCTTTACCCGCTCGCGTTTGAGCTCGGCTTCTAGCGAGTCAAGTTGAATGCCATCGCGTGGGTGGGTAGCGACCTCCACCGCCCTCAGCTTCAAACGTTCAAGCGCCTGCAGACAGCCATAAAAGGCTGGGGACTCGATGGCCACGGCATCACCTGCTTGGGTGACGGCTTGCAGGCACAAGTTCAGCGCTTCCATTGCACCGCTGGTGATCACAATTCCCTCTGAGCTGGCGGCGACCCCGTTACCCATGTAGCGCAACGCAATTTGGCGGCGTAACTCCGCGTTCCCCGGCGCCAGGTCTTCCAGCAATTGGGCCGGCGACATTTCCCGAAGAGCGGCGCCCATGCTGCGTCCAAGTCGGGCAACTGGAAACAGGTGTGGGTTGGGGAAAGCGGATCCAAGTGGCACCACATCGCGCCCGTGCCCCGCGCCCAAGACTTCCAGCACCAAGTCGTTGACGACCACCTCCCTTGATTCGGTAGCAGGATCGGCGGCCTGGGGTTCGTTGCGCAAGGCGGGCCGACTCTTCACGAAGTAGCCCGAGCGTGGTCGTGCTTCTACCAGTCCTCGCGCCTCCAGCAGGTAATAGGCCTCAAACACCGTGGACGGGCTCAAGTGCCTGGCTGTGATGGTCTGGCGCACGGAGGGCAGCCTCTCGCCTGGCTGAATGGTCCCTGAATCGATCAGGGCCTCAATGTCCTCGGCCAGTAATTCGTATTTTTTCATAGGGCAGGGTGGATCGGGACTCCGGACAAACTGATACGGTATTTTAAAGATTAACTGAGACTGGTGGTATCAGATGTTGTTTGCGACACTGCTTTAAACCGTTTACGAGTCCCTCAAACATGAGCCCAACTGCATCGTCATCTGTATCTCGCCGTCTTGCATGGTGGCTGCTTTTTATTGCCCTTTACCAAGGCACAGCATTGGCTGCTGAACCCCCTGATTCCATGGGGCAACGGATGCAGGCCTGCGCCACGTGCCATGGCAAGGAGGGGCGAGCAACAAACAGCGGCTATTTCCCAAGGATTGCGGGCAAGCCTGCCGGGTATTTGTACAACCAGCTCATCAACTTTCGAGACGGTAGACGCCAGAACGCGACCATGGCTTATCTGCTGGACCACATGGCTCACGAAGTAGCCCGAACGAGGCCTCGCCTCAATGAGCCCGCGGGCTTCGAGCAGGTAGTACGCCTCAAAGACAGTCGACGGGCTGACGCCGTGACTGCGGCTCGCCTCACGAACCGACTGCACCCGGTCACCAGGTCGAAGCTGACCGCTGGCGATGGACTCCGCCATCTTGTGTGCAAGAGCTTCGTAGCGCTTCATACCAGTGCAGTTGTCGGAGAGTCGGAATGCATCTGATATGGGCCTATCGGCTTGGTTGACTACTGTACTGCAATGCTGCCACCTACTGGGCAAATCACCCTGTGACGAGCATCTGCTACGCACTTTTTTCACGGAACTGAGCCTAGGATTTTCCCGGCTGGTTTGGCACAGTTCATTGCGGAAAGAGAGGTGCTGCTGCTATGGGAACGTTGAGCTACATCCAGATGGTGCTGTGGAGCTTCTTCGGCATTCGCCGTCGGGCGGCTGCGGGTGAGGAGCTGGCGAAGGTCAAACCGCTGGTCCTGGTTGCCGTCGCGCTGGTACTGGCTGCGGTTTTCGGTCTTACGCTGTGGACGCTCGCGAACGTTGCCGTCCACTTGCTTGGCAATTATGAGCCCGGATTGCCCCACAACGGGGTTACGCCTGCGTAGTGCCAACATGAACGTCTCTCGGACTCTCACCGCCGCCGCCCTTGGGCTCATCGCCTTCGGCGCCTATTCGCAAACAGCTGCCCCGCAGGCGGCCTCGGCGGCTGCAACCGTGCAAAACAGCATGGCCCAGCGAATGCAGGCGTGCGTGATGTGCCACGGCAAGGAAGGCCGAGCGACAAACGCGGGCTACTTTCCGCGCATCGCCGGGAAGCCGCAGGGGTACCTGTTCAATCAGCTGAAGAATTTCCGCGAGGGACGTCGCCGCAACCAGGCGATGAACCACCTGATGCAGCACATGTCGGACGACTACCTGCAGGACATCGCCAAGTACTTTGCCGAGTTGAACCTCCCCTACCCTGCGGTACAAGCGCACGGCCTGACGGCCCAACAAGTCCAGCTTGCCGAGCAGCTAGTCTTCAAGGGCGCGCCCGAGCGGAACGTGCCTGCTTGTGTGTCATGCCACGGCTCGAGCATGGCTGGACGGCAGCCTGCGATGCCAGGGCTCCTGACACTGCCTGCGGACTACCTCATTGGGCAGCTCGGGGCCTGGCGCACAGGTTCTCGCAAGGCCATCGCGCCTGACTGCATGGCAGAGGTGGCCAAGCGGCTGACGCCAGAAGAGGTCGGCGCGGTGTCACGTTGGCTCTCGGCCCAAACGCTGCCCACAGACACCAAGCCTCAGGCCGGCTCCGGCGAGCCGCTTCCAATTCGCTGCGGGAGCGGCGAATGACGAACGCGAACAAGCAACGGTCTTGGCTCCGCCCGCTGCTCGCCGGCCTCTTGGGCCTTGTCGTCCTGCTGACTGCCCTGGTAGCCTGGTTGAATGTGCGAGGTGAGGCGCCTGTAGAGCCGGGGCCTGCCAACGTGCCGGCGTCGGCCTCGGTGATAGAGCGCGGCGCCTACCTTGCTCGCGCGGGCAATTGCATCGGATGCCACACGACGACCGGCGGTGCAGCGTTTGCTGGCGGCCGTGGTGTCGATACCCCGTTCGGCGTCGTCGTCGCGCCCAACATCACGTCGGATGTCAAGACCGGAATCGGCAGTTGGTCGGCAAGCGAGTTCTGGCGGGCGATGCACCACGGTCGGTCCAAGGACGGTCGGCTCCTGTACCCGGCATTCCCGTATCCCAGCTTCACCTACGTCACACGCGAAGACTCCGACGCGCTCTACGCGTTCCTGAAGTCAACGCCTGCCGTGGAACGGCCGAACCAGCCTCACCGTCTGGGCTTCCCGTACAACACCCAGGCAGCGCTTGCGGTCTGGCGAGCGCTGTACTTCCGCGCCGGCGCGTTTGAGCCGCAGGCGGAGCAACCTGCGGAATGGAACCGCGGGAGGTACCTCGTTCAAGGGCTCGGCCATTGCGCGGCTTGCCACTCGGGCCGGAACTTCCTCGGTGGAACGAGCCTGAATGCCCAATTCGCCGGAGGGCTGATGCCCGACGCCACGTGGTACGCACCTTCTTTGGCCACCCCGAGGGAAGCTGGCGTTCAAACGTGGCAGCGCGATGAGGTGGTGAAGCTGTTGAAGGACGGCGTCGTGTCTCACGCCTCCGTCTCGGGACCCATGGCAGAGGTCGTCTTCACCAGCACGCAGTATCTGAGCGGCGCGGACCTTGACGCAATGGCTCGCTACCTCGCGTCCATCCCCCTGCGAGACAACGAGCCGCGCGAGGTGAAGCGGGCAGAGGGTGATGTCTTTGCCAGAGGCGGGAAGCTGTATGACCAGCACTGCGCCTCGTGCCACGGGGACAAAGGCCAAGGCGTAGCCGGCATCTATCCGGCCCTCGCCGGGAATCGAGCCGTGACCCTGTCCTCACACAACAACTTGGTGCAGGTCATTCGACAGGGTGGCTTCATGCCGACGACAGCGGGCAACCCTGAGCCCTTTGGCATGCCGCCATTCGGCCAAGTGCTGAACAACGACGAAATCGCGGCGGTGAGCACGTTCATTCGCCAGTCATGGGGCAACTCTGCTGCTCCCGTGTCCTCCTTGGATGTACTTCATGTCAAGTGAACTTCCTGCTCCGACGACCGCCACCCTGCGTCGCCAGCTGGGCAAGGAGGGTCTGTTCAGGCTGGGAGTGCCACGTTCGCTTGGGGGCCACGGTGGCACCAAGGAGGATGTGATTCGCGCGGTCGCGGCGGTAGCCAAGAGGCACCCGAAGAGTGGCGTTCTGTTGGCGTCACAGCGGTTGCTCATCGAGGCTCTCCTGCAGGCAGAGAACATTGGCGTCATGGAGTACCAGTTGCCGGACCTGCTCGAAGGTCACATCGGTGGAAACTGTGCAGCATCCTGGCCGAGTGAATCTGCCGTCTCGTTGGCCGACGCCCGGGACACTGGGCGCGGTTGGCGGATGTCCGGCCGCTTCGCAGCGCTTCCGAACCTGGACCGCGACTGGTTCGTAGTCTCAGTGCCAGTGGCCTTTGGCACTGGAACGCCTTATGCGTTGGTGCTGCTCAAGAGCGAAGAAGATGGTATCGTCCAGCGCGATGATGCATCGCAGGGGTGCTCGGGCGTCGCACTTGAACTGCGGAACGTCTTCTTGCGTGAAGACGAAATCCTGTTCTCGGACGGAAAGAGTGCTGTTGAACGACTGACGGTTTTGTCCGAGTCGATGAAGGCTGCACTTGTCGCGGGCGCTCTGCGCCGAGTCGTGAACGACGGCGAGAGCAATGGCCTCGTGTCCACTATTGACAGCCACCTTGGAGCCGCTGGCCGTGCTGTGACGCAAGACCGACTCGACCGTGGGCCCAGAGTTGCCTTGGAGGCGCTCCTGGCCGGCTTGCAAGGCGCAAGCGCCTGTGTGCCGTCAACGGGGATGGCGGTGGCATAGCAGCGTGCCTTACGGAGAAACACAATGGACGTCGACGCCCTCCTTCTTGCACGCATCCAGTTTGCGTTCACGATATCGTTCCACATCATCTTCCCAGCGCTGACCATCGGCCTGGCGAGCTACCTCGCGGTTCTGGAAGGGTTGTGGCTCAAGACGAAACGCCAGGTCTACTTGGACCTGTACCACTTCTGGGTCAAGGCGTTTGCGGTCGCGTTCGGGATGGGTGTCGTCTCCGGCCTTGTGATGGCCTACCAGTTCGGCACCAACTGGAGTGGCTTCTCGAAGTTTGCCGGCGGCGTCACCGGCCCCTTGCTTGCCTATGAGGTGCTGACTGCTTTCTTCCTGGAGGCTGGATTCCTCGGCGTAATGCTCTTCGGCCTGCAGCGGGTAGGCCCGGGTCTTCACTTTCTGTCCACCGTCATGGTGGCCGTTGGGACGCTCATCTCAGCCACGTGGATTCTTGCGTCGAACAGCTGGATGCAAACACCTCAAGGCCACGAAATCATCGACGGGCGCGTCGTACCCGTGGATTGGCTGGCCGTCATCTTCAATCCATCCTTCCCATATCGTTTGGCCCACATGGTGGTCGCAGCGTTCTTGTCGACAGCGCTGGTTGTAGGCGCTAGTGCGGCTTGGCACCTTTTAAGAGGCCGAGACAACGCGCCGGTGCGCACGATGTTGGCGATGGCGATGGGGATGGTGCTTGTCACTGCTCCAATCCAGGCATTCATTGGTGACCTGCACGGACTGAACACGCTCGAACACCAGCCAGCCAAACTTGCGGCTATCGAGGGCCACTGGGAGAACAAGCCGGGTGAAGCGGTGCCGCTCATCCTGTTCGGCTGGCCCGACATGGAGAGCGAGACGACTCGCTTCGCCCTCGAGGTGCCGAAGCTCGGCAGCCTCCTGCTGACGCACTCCTGGGACGGACAGTTTCCGGGGCTGAAGGAATTCCCGCGCGAAGACCGACCTCCATCCGCAGTTGTCTTCTGGAGCTTCCGCGTCATGGTCGGCCTAGGACTGTTGATGATTCTTCTCGGCGTCTCGGCGTTGATAGCGCATCTTCGCAAGAGGCTTTTCACGTCGAAGCCCCTGTTGCGGTACGCGTTGGCGATGGGCCCCGCGGGGCTCGTGGCCATCCTGGCCGGTTGGATTACGACGGAGGTCGGTCGGCAGCCCTGGGTGGTCTACGGCGTGATGCGCACCGCTGATGCAGTCTCTGCTCACAGCTTGGACCAGGTCGCCCTGACGCTTGCAATCTTCGTGGTTGTCTACTTCCTTGTGTTCGGTGCGGGTACGGTCTATCTGTTGCGCATCATCGGCAAGGGTCCTCTGACCGGTGAGAGCGCCCACCCAGTTGACGGGGGTCCGGGCGAGATGCGGCAGCCGATGCGACCACTGTCGGGAGCGCCGGAGCGCCTTGACGTCGAACCGGCAACTCCATCAGGAGGGCACTGAAATGGGCATCGACCTGCCTCTCATCTGGGCCATCATCATCCTCTTCGGGGTGATGATGTACGTGGTCATGGACGGCTTCGACCTCGGCATCGGCATCCTCTTCACCGCGGTCGATGGCAAGGAAGACCGCGACGTGATGATGAACACCGTCGCGCCGGTTTGGGACGGGAACGAAACGTGGCTCGTGCTCGGAGGCGCCGGCCTGCTGGTGGCGTTCCCCGTTGCATACGCCGTGGTGCTGAGCGCCTTCTATCTGCCGCTCATCCTCATGCTCGTTGGTCTCATTTTCCGTGGCGTGGCTTTCGAGTTCCGCTTCAAGGTGCCCGCTGGCAAGCGCCGGGTTTGGGACAAGTCCTTCGCCGGCGGGTCGCTCCTGGCGACGTTCTTCCAAGGTGTCACCCTCGGCGCTTTCCTTGATGGCATTCCCATGAAGGACGGTGCGTACGCTGGGGGCCCACTCGACTGGCTGACGCCGTTCTCGGTATTCGTCGGTATCTCGCTGGTGTTCACCTACGCGTTGCTCGGAAGCACTTGGCTGGTGATGAAGACCGAGGGCCCGTTGCAGGGCCGCATGCGTCGAGCTTCTCGCCGACTGTCTTGGGTGTTGTTGGGGGTCATCGCCATCATCAGCCTATGGACGCCGTTGGCGCATCCAGCCATCTCTGAGCGTTGGTTCTCCCTGCCGAACATCTTCTGGTTCGCACCGGTTCCCCTCCTGGTAGCTGGTGCGATGTGGTGGCTGAGACGCGCCCTGGCTGATGAAACAAGTCATGCCATGCCGTTCGTCCTGACCCTCGCCCTGGTATTCCTCGGCTACAGCGGCCTTGGCATCAGTCTGTGGCCCAACGTCATCCCGCCGTCGACCTCCATTTGGGACGCGGCCGGCCCTCCTCAAAGCTTGGGTTTCGCTCTTGTTGGGGCCTTGCTCATCATTCCTCTCATCCTGATGTACACCGCTTGGGGGTACTGGGTGTTCCGTGGCAAGGTGAGGCACGGCGAGGGCTACCACTGATGCAAGCGCCTTGGACAGCGCCGCGACGACCGAACTGGCTTGTTCGGATTGCTTGGCTTGTTGGTATCTGGGCCTGCAGCGTCGGCGCCCTTGTGTTGGCTGCGTGGCTCATGAGAATGGCAATGCATGCGGGTGGCTTGGTCGCCTAGCGAAGCAGCACCTTGTTTTGTAGGAGGTCAGGGCTGACCGCGCGGGTATGCGCTCGTCCGGCCGAAACGGCATGAGCTGTTCGGAGGACCGTCGCGCATGGCATGCGGCCTACACCTAGGCATCGGTTGCGCTCACCGCCTCGCAAGCATGCGGCCAAGGCGGCGCAGTAGACGGTTGCGCGGCCGCCGTCTGCGGCGCTTCGCAGGAGAACAATCGGGGAGCCTGAGTCATCGGCCAAGGTCATCATTGCTTCGCGGACCAAAGCACAGCTGTACTGAGCATAAGGGAGACGTTCTGCGCTCCCGCTGAGGCGGAGCGCCACTGCGACCCTAAGCGCCCGGGATCGGCACGGCAACGGCAAGGGCGTCGGCGACTGGAGCGCAACGCCCCCACAGCGCGGCACCGCCAAGCCCTCCCAGGTGCTGTAGTGCAGATGGCCGTGGCCACAGCCTTGGGCGCAGGTGTCGCGACTTTCTGGGGGTGGAGCCTGGGTTCAGCGCTCGTCTTCGGCATCTCACTTTCGGTGGCGAGTACCGTGGTCTTGCTCAAAGCCCTCGAAAGTCGCGGCTTAGTCGACTCGGGAGATGGGCGGATAGCCGTTGGTTGGCTGGTGGTGGAAGACCTGGCCATGGTTTTGGTCTTAGTGCTGTTGCCAGCGCTAGCTCCTTCGCTGGGTGGCAAGGCCACCGAAGGCGCCCGCAGCATGGGGATGACCATCTTCATCACGCTAGCCCAGGTCGGAGGCTTCATCGCCTTCATGCTTATCGTAGGCCGGCGCCTATTCCCATGGCTGCTTTGGCAGGTGACCAAGACCGGCTCCCGCGAACTGTTTACGTTGTGCGTCATCGCAGCCGCCGTCAGCATTGCCTACGGCTCCTCGGCGATTTTTGGGGTGTCGTTCGCCTTGGGGGCCTTCTTCGCGGGTATGGTTCTTCGCGAGTCGCAGTTCAGTGCACGGGCTGCCGAAGACACGCTCCCGCTGCAGGACGCCTTCGCGGTCCTCTTCTTCGTCTCGGTAGGCATGCTGTTCGACCCGGCCGTGATACTGGAGGAACCGCTGCATGTTCTCGCCACGGTAGCAATCGTTCTTGTCGGCAAGACGCTGGCAGCGTTTGCGGTCGTGCTGCTCCTTCGCTACCCCGTGCGGACTGCGGCCATCGTTGCTGCCAGTCTGGCGCAGGTGGGAGAGTTCTCTTTTATCCTGGCCGGCTTGGGTATGGCGCTTGGGCTTCTGCCGAAAGAAGGCAACGACCTCATTCTCGCGGCAGCCCTGATTTCGATTGCCCTCAATCCCGTCATGTTCAGCCTGGTAGGCCCGACGGAGCGCTGGCTACATCGCCACACCAAGTTCGCCTCGAAACTCGATGCATCCGCGAATCCGTTAGCGGAGTTGCCGATGACGACGGAGGCCAAGTATCTTGCCGGGCACATCGTGCTGGTCGGTTGGGGACGCGTCGGCAAGCAAATCGGCAGTGACCTGGCTGCCGAGGGGGTGCCCTACGTGGTTGTCGAGTCCAACCGGGAGTTCGTCGAATCTCACCGGCAGGGTGGCGGGGCAGCTGTGTGGGGAGACGCCACAGACGCACTCGTGCTCGTCCAGGCGCATATCCGTGAGGCACGGGCCCTAGTCATTGCCACCCCGGAAACCGTTCAAGTCCGCACGATGGTCGAGACTGCGCGGACACTTAACCCTTCCGTGGAAGTCATCGTGCGTAGCCACAACGCAGAAGAAGCTGACCTGCTTGAGCGTGACGGGGCTGGCAAGGTGTTCGTGGGCGAGCACGAACTGGCGCGAGCGATGGTCAGCTTCGCTCTGGACACAGTAGGCCGCAAACGAAATTCCGGGAACATAGCGGACGCAGGAGCGGCTCGTCCTTCTTGATCCTGAGCTGGTCGGTCGAAACTCGAACAATTTCATCAACGTCGCACTTCGTAAGGATAGAGCTTGAGTCCTGATTCATCGCCACCTGAAGCAGTGCCGACTCGCAGATGGAGTTGGCAGTTGGTCATTGCGCTTGGGTTGCTCGTGGCTGTCTGGGCGCTCAGTGCTGCTGAGAACTCATTGGAAAAGAGCATTTTTCCGTATGCCATCGCGGTGGGTCTGGTTGCCTGGAAGCATGGGCTGATGGCCGGCTTCATATTTGCTGCTGTTGCAACGCTTGTCGCACTGGCCAGTGGTGCGTTTCCCACACATCCCACCTCGGTAGGCCATGAAGCCATTGAGGGCCTGATTACCTATGCGCAGTTATCGGTTGTCTGTCTCTGCGTGTACTTCGTTAGGCGGCGGAAGAAGGTTTAGAACTCAGCCATCAACGACTGCAGCTAGCAGACAGCTGCCCCATCCGGGAGGTTAGTTCGAATCCCTGGCCCCACCAAAAAACGATGCATCTGGACCTGAGCAGGTTAGTGGGGCTATCATTGCTGCTCCGCCAAGATTCATTCGAATTGATTCCAAGTCGTTCGAACAATTTCCAAT
>VFQO010001387.1_pt1 | contig 18757 bp, 14 predicted proteins | sample 3512331 | NCBI WGS metagenome assembly VFQO01 (sample SAMN10412371, study PRJNA504923) | tailings metagenome | isolation source: Replicate 3 from Balatoc abandoned mine | place: Philippines: Itogon, Benguet | collected 2017-08-28
GACGCCGGGGACTTAAAATCCCCTGAGCTTTGCTCGTGCGGGTTCGAGTCCCGCCGCCCGTACACTGGTGCCGCACGCGTCCTGCCAGCCTGCCACCGTTAGCACCCCCTTAACGCCTCACCCGGTATTCTTGCGGGGAAACATGGGACCATCGCGTTCCGTCCGCGTCCGACCAGGGGCGCGCGGCGGATTGGGGCAACACGGCATGGAAATTGGTGCAGGGACCGCACGGCTGCATGACGGGGACGACGGCGCAACCGCCGGCGCGGAGCTGCGCGCCGCACCGCGCTTCACCCTGCTGATCCGCGCCGCCAAGCTGGTCTCGGCCCAGGGCGAATTTGTCTGCGTGATCCGCGACGTATCCGAGACCGGCGTGAGCGTCCGGCTGTTCCACGCGCTGCCTGCCTGCAAGCAATTCGCGCTGCATATGCCCGCAGGGTCAGTCTATGAACTGGAAAGCGTGTGGCAGCGCGAGAACGAAGCCGGCTTTGCCTTCCAGAGCGCCGTCGATGTGCCGCAGCTGATCAGCGAATCGGGCGATTATCCCAAGCGCGGGCTGCGGCTCGGCCTGTGTTTCCCCATCACCGTCTCCACACTCAGCCAGCGCCATGCGGCCCTGGTCGAGAACATGTCGCAGCAGGGCGCAAGGATCGCCTGCGAGGGACTGCTGGCGATCGACCAGACGGTGCGGATCGAGGCGCCCGGGATCGGTGCAGCGATGCGCGAGGTGCGCGCCAAGGTGCGCTGGCGGCGCGACAATCATTACGGCGTGGTGTTCGACGATACCTTCACGCTGGGCGATTTCGCCCGGCTCGCCGCGCAGCTTCAGGCTCCCGCGCTGCTCGGGGAATAGGCGTCCGCGTCAGGCGGCCACGAATCTCAGTGCGTCGCCGTTGATGCAGTGGCGATCGCCGGTGGGCTTCGGCCCGTCTCCGAAGATATGGCCCAGATGCCCGCCGCAATCGGCGCAGTGCACTTCGGTGCGCGGATAGCCGAGCAGGTAATCGGTGCTGGTGCCGACCGCGCCCTTGTCGATCGCCTGCCAGAAACTCGGCCAGCCGGTGCCGCTGTCATACTTGTGCGCCGAAGCGTAGAGCGGATTGGCGCAGCCCGCGCACACAAAGGTGCCCTTGCGCTTTTCCTTGTTGAGCGGCGAGGTGAAGGGCCGTTCGGTCCCCGCTTCGCGCAGCACGTAATACTGCTCCTTGGTCAGCAGCTTGCGCCACTGGGCATCGGTCTTGCCCTTGGGAAAGCTCTTGGCCTCAGCCGGATCAACCCCGCAAGCGCTGACGAAGGGCAGCGCTGCCGCCATTGCGGCGGTGGCTGCCATCAGACGGCGGCGGCTCAGCGTAGGCAGGTGCATCGATATCTCCGTGACAGGGGGGCATGACCTCTCCCCAATACGTTGAAAGCGCCCGCCTGGTTTCACCGCTCGCCGGGAGCGCCTCAGAAGGTGGTGATCTCGACTTCGAGCTTGCGGAAGCCGTGGACGAAGTTCGCCCGCACCCGCTCGACATCGCCGGCGACATGCACCCGCATCCGGCGCTTGTGCAGCTCTTCGAGCAGCACGCGCAGTTGCAGCTCGGCCAGCCGCGCACCGACGCAGCGGTGGATGCCGTAACCGAAGGCGAGGTGGCGACGGGCGTTTTCGCGGGTGATGTCGAGCTTGTCCGGGTTCTCGAACACCTCGTCATCGCGGTTGGCGCTGATGTACCACAGCACCACCTTGTCGCCCGCCTTGATGGTCTGGCCGAACACCTCGGTGTCTTCGGTGCAGGTGCGGCGCATATGCGCGAGCGGCACCTGCATCCGCAGGATTTCCTGAACCGCATTGGGGATGAGTTCGGGCTGTTCCTCGAACAGCTTGCGCTGGTCGGGGAACTTGTCGAGCGCGTGGATGATGCCCGACATGGTGTTGCGGGTGGTATCATTGCCGCCAACGATCAGCAGCACCAGATTGCCCATGAATTCCTCGGGGCTCATCTGGTTCATCGCAGGCGAGTGGATCATCATCGAGATGAGATCGTTGCCCGGCTCCTTGTCCATCGTCCGCTCGATCCAGAGCGTCTGGAAATAGGCCGCCATTTCCTGAAGGATGCCCCAGCGCACTTCATCAAGCGCGCGCACCGCGCCGAGCTCGGTATCGCCGGCCCAGTCCGACCAGAAGGTCAGCAAGCGGCGGTCTTCCCACGGGAAACCGAACAGGATGGCGAGCATGCCGGTGGTCAGCTCGATCGACACCGTGTCGACCCAGTCGAACACCTCGCCGCGGGGCAGGCTGTCGAGCAGCTCGCCTGTGCGCTGGCGGATTTCCGCTTCCATGTCCGCAATCGAAGTCGGGGTGAACTTGGGCGCAACCGTGCGGCGCTGGCCGGTGTGCTGCGGGCGGTCCATCGCGATGAACATCGGCAGCTCGCGCTTGTCGCCGTTCTCGAGCGCCGCGTCGTCACCCTCGGGTCGGTCGAGGATGGTGATGCCGCCATGCTCCCAGCTCGACGAGAAGGTTTCGGGCAGCGCCTCGATATGCTGGATCGCCTTGTGACCGACCACCGCCCAATAGGGGCCGAACGGGCTTTCGGGGATCCAGTGAAGCTGGCCGGCCTTGCGCATCTCGGCGAAGATCGGCTGCCACTTGTCCTCGGCGTAGATCTCCGATCGGCTGACGTCCCAAGGGTGGGAGTGGCGCAGCCGCTCCTCCGGATGCTCAGCGAAATGGGCCTTGAGCGCATCGTAGGCCGAAGGTTCGCGCCGCACTTGCGGGCGCTGAATTCCCTGCGATGCAGGCGTGGGGGCAATCGTGGCCATTATCTTCTCCCGTCGGGCGGCCTGTCGCGTTGGCCCGCTCCGTCCGAGTCGCAGTCTGCCCTAACTGACACCAATGTCAATATTGGTTTCGAATCCGAACCTATTCGGCCGGCTCGACCGCCGTCACCGCGCGCCGCATGAACCCGCGGCGCTTGATCCGTCCGGCCCCGCCCGATTTCATCACCCGCTTGCGGAACAGCAGCGAGCCGCCCTTGACCAGCGCCAGCACCGCGAGCCCCTGCCACACCAGCGCCAGCGCGTGCGGCCAGAGCGCAGGCTCCATCGCCGCGCGCGCGAGCATCGCGAAGGGCGATGACAGCGGGAAGGCGATCGCTACCAGTTCCAGCGTCGATCCGGGCTGCTTGAACGAATAGGCGGCGAGGAAGAACACCATCAACTGCATCATCGTGACCGGCATCGACAGCGTCTGCACTTCGCGCACCGTGTTCGCCATCGCGCCGATGGTGAGGAACAGCGCGCCGAGCAGCAGATAGGCCATCGCGAAGTAGATGATGCCGAACGCAATGAACAACGGCCAGCCGACGGCAGGCGCGGGCAGGTTGGCGAAATCGAACCCGGTGACGGTGATGATCGCCTCGCCTGTCACCGCCCATACGGTCCAGGCCGCGCTCGCCCAGACCGCAATGCCGACGAAGGACACGCCCAGCATCGCGAAGAGCTTGCCCATGAACACCGCATCCATCGGAATCGCGGCGGCGAGGATTTCGATGATCTTGTTCGCCTTTTCCTCGACCAGATTGGACAGCACCATCCCGGCGAGCAGCATGGTCAGCAGGAACAGCAGCATCTGCGCGATTTGCGCGGTCTGGATCCGGGTCGAGCGTTCGGAGGCGGCGCTGGTGGTGACGACCTCGGCGGCGACCGCAGGGAAGGGCACGGGCGCGGTCGACTGTGCATTGGCCGCGATCAGACCCACGGGACCCTGCCAGCGCAGGATCTGGTTCTCGGTGCCCACCAGTTTAGGTGACTGCGGCGTGCCCGTAAGGATCGCGGCGTAATTGCCGCGCCGCGCTTCCATGAAGGCGCGTGCATCGAAGGCCGGGTCATCGGCGGCCTCGGGAACGATCCGCAGCACCGGAAGCGCGCCGCCGAGCTGTTCGGAAAGACGCGATTGCGCGCCGATCATCGCGGCATTGTCGGGCGCACTCATCGCAAGGCCGACCTCGAAACTCACCGCCTCGCGCTGCACCTGTCCGCCGATGCTGCCGGCAAGGCCGCCGACGATCACCGGGAACAGCGGCCCGAGCAGGAAGAAAAGGAACGCGCGGCTGAACAGCACCGCGACGAAATCGCGCCGGGCGATGACCCACGCGGCCTGAAGTGCGGAAAGGCGCGGGCGCAGGGTTTCAGGCTGGCTCATTCGCTGGCCTCCCCGGAATCGGCTTCAAGCTGGCGCGCGGCGGCCTCGCCCGCGATGGCGACGAAGGCATCGTGGAGGCCAGCGCGCTCAATCGACAGCGAGAGGATCCCCGCGTCGCCTTCGATCAATTGGCGCAGCAGCGGTTCGACCCCGGTTTCGGGCAGCGCGAAGTGGAAGAAATCGCCGGTGCGGCGGGTGTCTGGCGGCAGGGCGGCGAGCCATGCGCCTTCGCGCGCCCGCGTTTCCAGCCGCACCTGCGCCGGAATCCGGTCACGCGCGGCCTCGACAGAGCCGGCATAGGGCACCTTGCCGCCTGCAATGATCGCCACGCCTTCGCACAGGCGCTCGGCATGGTGAATGACATGGGTCGAGAAGATCACCGTCACGCCTTCATCGGCGAGTGCGCGGATCATCACTTCAAGCTTGCCCTGGTTGATCGCATCAAGGCCCGAAAACGGCTCGTCCAGCACCACCAGCCGCGGGCGGTGCACCAGCGTGCCGAGCAGCTGGACGGTCTGCGCCATGCCCTTGGAGAGCTGGCGGATCTGGCGGTCGGCAGCGTAGCCAAGCCCGTGGCGTTCGAGCAGTTCGTCCGCCCGCTTGCGTCCTTCGGTCAGCGGCAACCCGCGCAGCGCGCCCATGAAGGCGATCGCCTCGCGTGCTTTCATGGAAGGGTAAAGCCCGCGCTCTTCGGGCAGATAACCGATCAGCCGGCCGATATCATGCGGGCGGTCATGGCCGAACACGCGGCGCACACCTTCATCGGGATCGATGATGCCGAGCAGCATCCTCAGCGTGGTCGTCTTGCCCGCGCCGTTGGGGCCGAGAATGCCGTAGATCGCGCCTTCGGGCACCGCGATATCGACCCCGTCGACCGCGCGGGTTCCATCGAAGCTCTTGACCAACCCCTTGGCTTCGATTGCCAAGGGGCGCGCATCGCCGGGACGGGCATCAAAGCCGTTCGCGTGATTGCCCGACACAATGTGTTCGCCTACCGCCATATCCATGGCTTACGCGGTTAGCCGACACAATGAAACGGGAGCCTCCACAAGCATGGTTAACAGCCCGGCAAGCTCTGATCTGGCGGCGCGGATCGCCGATCAGGCGCGCGCGCTGGGCTTTGCCGCCTGCGGTATCGCGGGGGCGGGGGAAGACCCGCTGCGCGCGGCCCGGCTCGAAGAATGGCTAGGCGAGGGGCACCATGGCAGCATGGAGTGGATGCAGGCACGGCTCGACCATCGCCGTGCGCCGCAAGGGCTATGGCCTGCCGCCAGAAGCGTCATCGCGCTCGGCATGAGCTACGCCCCGGCGCATGATCCATTGGCGCTGGAGGGCTCGGCCACCCATGCGCGGATTTCGGTCTATGCGCAGGGCAAGGACTATCACGATGTCGTCAAGAAACGGCTGAAGGCCCTCGCCCGCTGGCTGGTGGACGAGGCGCCGGGGGCGGAGGTCAAAGTCTTCGTCGATACCGCCCCGGTGATGGAAAAGCCGCTGGGCGAAGCGGCGGGGATCGGCTGGCAGGGCAAGCACACCAATCTCGTCAGCCCGACCCACGGCAGCTGGCTGTTCCTCGGCGCGATCTACACCACGCTGGACCTCGCGCCTGCCCAGACGCACCGCGACCAGTGCGGATCGTGCCGCGCTTGCCTCGACTCCTGCCCCACAAACGCCTTCCCCGCGCCCTACCGGCTCGATGCGCGGCGCTGCATTTCCTACCTCACCATCGAGCACAAGGGGCCGGTGGACGAGGAATTCCGCGGGATGCTGGGCAACCGCATCTACGGCTGCGACGATTGCCTTGCGGTGTGCCCGTGGAACAAGTTCGCCTCCGAAGCCCAGACGATCAAGGAATTTCTCCCCCGCGCCGAACTGGTCGCGCCGCGGCTGGGCGAGCTGCTGGCGCTCGACGATGCGGGCTTCCGGGCGCTGTTCTCAGGCTCGCCGATCAAGCGGATCGGGCGCGACCGGTTCGTGCGGAACTGCCTCTATGCGGCGGGCAACAGCGGCAATGCGGCGCTGGCGGGGCAGGTTCAGGCGTTAACCGCCGATCCCGATCCGGTGGTGGCAGAGGCCGCCGAATGGGCCTTGGCGCGGCTCAGATAAGGTCTTTCAGCGCCACTTCGGGATCGGCGAGCAACGCCGGATCGATCCGCCCCGCGCCGCTTTCCAGCAGCTTTCGGGCCTGCACATAGTCCTTCATCGTCCCCACGCAGTCGAAGGCGATCGGCTTGCCGTCCTTGAGATAGACCACGGTGAACTTGCGCGTAGCGGGATCGCCGCGCAGCACGGTCGCATCGAAACCGAGGCTCAGGCCCGCGGTCTGGAGCTTCAGGTCATACTGGTTCGACCAGAACCACGGCAGCGCGTGATAGGGTTGCGGATCGCCCATGATCTTGCGGGCCACGGTGTTCGCCATGTCATGCGCGTTCTGCACCGATTCGAGCCGGATCACCGCCCCATCGGCAAAGTCGTTGGCGTGGGCAGCGCAGTCGCCGATAGCATAGATGTCATCCAGCGTGGTGCGGCAGAATTCATCGACGTCGACCCCGTTGGTGCCCGCCGCACCCGCCGCGATCAGCGGCGCGACCGCAGGCACCACGCCGATGCCGACGATCACCATGTCGCACGGCACCTCCTCGCCATTGTCGAGCCGCACGCCGGTGACCCGTCCGGCCTCCTCGCCCAGCACCGCGTGCACCCCGGTTTCAAGCCGCACGTCGACCCCCTGCCGGCGATGCTCCTCGGCGTAGAAGGTTGACAGTTCCTCTCCGGCAACGCGGGCCAGCAGGCGCGGCAGCATCTCGACCAGCACCACTTCGCAATCGAGCTTGCGCAGCACCGCTGCCGCCTCGAGCCCGATATAGCCGCCGCCGATCACCACCGCGCGCTGCGCCCCAGCCGCGAGCGCCGCCATCATCGCATCGGCATCGGCCTTGTCGCGGACATAGAACACGCCCGGCAGCACCGCCCCGGGCACCGGCAGACGGCGCGGATCGCCCCCGCCCGACCAGATCAACTTGCCATAGGTCACCTGCCCCCCGTCGCTCAGGGTCAGGCGGTGTGCCGCCGGATCGATCCCCGTCACCGCTGCGCCGAGCCTCAGACCGATGGCCTTGTCCGCCCAGAAGCTTTCGGGACGGATCATGATCCGCTCGAACCCCTTGTCGCCCGCGAGGTATTCCTTCGACAGCGGCGGGCGCTCGTAGGGCGGCGCATCGTCGCGCCCGATCATCAGGATGGAGCCTTCGTGCCCGTGCTGGCGCAGCGCAATCGCCGCCTGCGCGCCGCCGTGCCCGGTGCCGACGATAACAACGTCGGCATGGTCGATGGTGGATGCTGTCATGGCGTGGCTATGCCCCTTCGGCTGAATGCGGCCTTTGACTTGCCGCAAATTGCCCAAGGGTCAACCTAATGGAATTGGTGGAGCGGCAAACCGCCCCTCTCACCTCTCCAACAGATTGCGGGCCTGGCTGGCGATCTGGGCTAGCATCGCTGCGCCGACCGGCGGGCGGGCCTGCGCGCGGGCTATCATCGCGCGGAATTGCGCCACGGCCTGCTCGTTGCGTGCGCCCCATTCGGCCACTGCGCCCGCAGGATCGGTCTTGCCGCCCTTGCGCCGCATCAGACGCCGCAGAAATTCCGTCCGCATATGCTGGAAATCGCGCGCGAGGCCCGAAATCAGCAGGCGCTCCCACACGTCGGACGGGCTCATGTGCGCCGCCGTCGCCTGCGCCCAATCGAGCCCGAGCAGACTGCCGACCGCCGTGAAGGCATGGGTCAACAGCTTGGCATCGATCCCGCTGTCGCGCGCGGCCTGCGCGAGGCCGACGGCACCATCGTAATCGAACAGGCCCGACACCCGCGCCGCCAGCGCATGGGGTGCACCCGCCGCCACGAAGCTTTCGGTCAGCGCCATCGAACGCGCCCGAGGTTCGGCCGTCAGCAGTTCCTCGCGTGCCGAGGTGAGCACGCCGACACTATCCGCCAGCGCAGCGATTATCGCGCCCGCTTCGATCTTGCCCGCGCCCGTGCGGAGCACGTCGGACATGAGGTTGCCGACCGCTGCCGCCAGCCGATCGAACAGCGCAAGGCGTGCCTGCTCGGCGATCTCGGCCCCATCCAGCTCGCGCCACAGCGGTTCAAGCCCGAACAGATGCTCGGTCACCACGAAAGCCGCGGCAACTTCGGCCAGGCCCACGCCCTCTTCCTCGGCGAGTTCGAAGGGGTGGACCATACCCAACCGGTTGACGATGCGGTTCGACAAGCTGGTCGCGATCATCTCGCGCCGCAGCCGGTGGCCTCGGATTTCGGCGGCATAGGTCTTGCGCATCGCGGTGGGGAAGCGCGCGATCAGCAGCCCTTCGAGCACAGGATCATCGGGAAGGCTGCTCGCTTCGATCGCCGATTGCAGCGCCAGCTTGGCCGAAGACAGCAGCACCGCAAGCTCGGGGCGGGTCAGCCCCTGCCCGTCAGCCGCGCGGCGCGCCAGCGCCTCGCCATCGGCGAGTCCTTCGGTGCGGCGGTCGAAATCGCTCACTTCCTCAAGCCGCTCGATCAGCCGGACATAGGACGCGGTCGCCCCCGCCCCGCCGGTTTCGGCAACCGACAGCGCCAGCGCCTGCAAGCGGTTGTCCTCGAGCACGATGTGCGCGACCTCGTCGGTCATCGTGGCGAGCAGCGTGTTGCGCTTCTTGGCCGAAAGCTTGCCCGAAGCAGTCGCCGCTGCGAGCGCGATCTTGATGTTGACCTCGTTGTCCGAACAATCGACCCCGGCCGAATTGTCGATGAAGTCGGTGTTGATGCGCCCGCCCGCGAGCGAGAAGGCGATGCGCCCGGCCTGCGTCACGCCGAGGTTCGCGCCCTCGCCGATCACCTTGGCGCGCACTTCGGTCGCATCGACACGCAGGCTATCATTGGCCGGATCGCCGACGTCGATGTGGTTCTGCTGCGGCGCCTTCACATAGGTGCCGATCCCGCCGAACCACATCAGATCAACCGGCGCGCGCAGGATCGCGGTGATCAGCGCTTCGGGCTCAATCTCCTTCGCCTCGATACCCAGAACGCCGCGCGCTTCCTTGGACAGCTTGATCGTCTTGGCGCTGCGCGGGAAGACCCCACCGCCCTTGGAGATCAGCGCCTTGTCGTAATCGTCCCAGCTCGAACGCGGCAGCGCGAACATCCGCGAACGTTCGTTCCAGCTCGCCAGCGGATCGGGGGTCGGATCAATGAAGATGTGACGGTGATCGAAGGCGGCGACCAGCTTCAATGACTTCGACAGCAGCATCCCGTTGCCGAACACGTCGCCCGACATGTCGCCGCAGCCCGCGACGGTGACGGGATCGGTCTGCACATCGATGCCCATTTCGCGGAAGTGGCGCTGGACGCTGACCCACGCGCCGCGCGCGGTGATGCCCATCGCCTTGTGGTCATACCCGTTCGAGCCGCCGCTGGCGAAAGCATCGTCCAGCCAGAAGTCGCGCGACTGGGCAATGCCGTTGGCGATGTCGGAGAAGGTCGCCGTGCCCTTGTCGGCGGCGACCACGAAGTAGGGGTCTTCCCCGTCGAGAACGACCACGCTCTGCGGGTGAACGACCTTGCCGCGCACGATATTGTCGGTGACCGACAGCAACGTGCGGATGAAGATTTCGTAGGACGCGCGGCCTTCTGCTGCCCAGCCTTCGCGGTCGATGGCGGACGAGGGCAGGTGCTTGGGATAGAACCCGCCTTTCGCGCCGGTCGGCACGATCACCGCGTTCTTCACGCGCTGCGCCTTCATTAGACCGAGGATTTCTGTGCGGAAGTCGTCGCGCCGGTCGGACCAGCGCAGGCCCCCGCGCGCGACCTTGCCGGACCGCAGGTGGATCCCCTCGACCCGCGCCGAATAGACGAAGATTTCGCGCCACGGCAGCGGCTTGGGCAGGCCGGGAACCTTGGCGGATTCGAGCTTGAACGCCAGCGCCTCGGCCGCTGCAGGCGCAAAGGCATTGGTCCGCAGCACAGCGTCGATCACCGCGCGGTAGAGGCGCAGCAGGCGGTCGTCGTTGATCGCGGTGACCTTGGCCAACCCGCGCGTGAAAGCGGCCTGCGCGGCGGCGATGGCTTCCTCGCGGTCGCCCTGGAAGGCCGGATCGTGGCGGGCGGCGAACAGCGCCACCATCGCGCGGGTGACGTGCGGCGCGCCGACCAGCGCATCGACCACGGTGTAGATCGTGTAGCTCACCCCGGTCTGGCGCAGGTAGCGATAGATCGCCCGCATCCAGTTGGCCGCCTGCGGTTCAAGCCCGGTGGCTGCGACAAGCCGGTTGAACGGATCATCCTCGGCAAGGCCATTGAGCACATCGGCCAGCGCAGCTTCGATCAGCCCGGCCCGTTCGAGCAGCGCGCCCGCTTCAAGGCCTGCGGGAACGGTGAGGATGAAGTCGTGGATCGATCCGAGCGCCGGATCGGCAAGGTAGGTCGGCACTTCGGCGGCGACGCGGAACCCGAAATTCTCCAGCGCGGGAACCACATCGGACAGCGCCAGCGCGTGCTTGATGACATAGATCTTCAGCCGCAGCGTCTGCGCGCCATCGCTCGGCATCCGGTAAAGCCGCACGGCGCGGTCAAGCGGCTGGGCCTCGCTATCGGACAGCGCCAGCGAGCGCAGACGGGCGATGTCGCGCGCGGCTTCCTGCGGGCCGTAGGTCAGGCGGTAACCGGTCGGGAAAGCGGGTGCATAGCGCCCCGCCAGCGCCATCGCCCGGCCATCATCCTCGCCGTGGGCGAGATGGGTTTCGACCGCCTCGGTCCAGCCGCGCAGCAGTTCGGCCAGCCGCGCCTCGATCGCCGCATCATCGGGCAGATCGGCGCAGGCGCGCACGTCGATCAGGAAGCGCAGCAGCGCGAGCGTGCTGCTTTCGACTTCGAGATTCCAGTCGAGCAGCGCTGCGCCGGGGGTTTCGAGCAGCATCGCCTGGATTTGCAGGCGCACATCGGTCGACAGCTGGTCGCGCGGGAGCCACACGAAGGCAAAGACGTGGCGTTCCAGTGTCGCTCGCACCAGCACCACGCGCGGGCGCGGGCGATCGATCAGCGCCATCTTGGCGGTCACCAGATCGGCCACGCGGGCCGGATCGAAGGCGGTCAGCAGATCATTGGGCAGCGAGGTAAACGCGTGCACCAGCGCCTTGCCGTTATGCCCGGCGGGATCATAGCCCAGCTGCGCCGTCAGCCCCGCCACAACCTCGCGCAGCACCGGCACCTCGTTGGGGCGCGCGTTGAGCGCAGCGCTGGTCCACAGCCCGGCGTGGATCGACAGCGCGGTGATCGCGCCGTCCTTGCGGTGCGGGACAATGAACAGATCGAGCGGGCTGGAGCGGTGCACCCGCGAGTGGACGTTCGATTTGATCGTCAGCAGCGCCTGCGGCGTGCCGGCGGCATCGTGCCGGTCGAACCACTCGAACGCGCGGGCCAGCGAAACTTCGGCAAGCAGTTCGCGCGCGGAGCCCCGGCAGATGCCGAGCACGTCGGTCACCTTGCCGCTGCGATGGCGGGTGAGGTGGCCGAGCTGGGTCAGCATCCCCCCATTGAGCCAACCGAGCAGCGCGCCCGCCTCGGCATTGATCGCGCCCACCACTGCGGCATCGGCGGCCATGGCGGCCTGCACCTGCGGCCAGTCGGCGACGGCCGCGTAAACATCGGCCAGCGTGGTCTGCAGCGCTTCGAGCAGGTCGCGCCGCTGCCGCGCATCGACCCGCTGGGTTTCGACATAGATCAGCGATTCGCGGCCAGGCGCTCCCTTGGCGCCGGCCTTGGCGAACCCCTTGAGGACCCCTGCCCCGTCGCGCTCGACCGCGATCACCGGGTGCAGCAGCCGGTCAACATTCAGGCCCTGTGCGGCAATCGCCGCAGCAACCGAGTCGACCAGGAACGGCTTGTCGTCGTTGATGATCGCGATCCGCAGATGGCGGCGATCGCTGCTCGCCGAATCGAGCTGCACCAGCGCCTCGCCCGGCGCGCGTTTGCGCGCGGCGGCGAGCAGATAGTCCGCCGCCTCGTTCAGCGCGGCGGCGTTGGCCGGGCCGTCACCCGGCAGCAGCGAGGCTTCGAGATGGCTCCGCAGAGCCTTGGTCAGCGCGCGGTCTCCACTCTTGGACGGCGCATCGGCGGCGGTCTTTGACCCCATAAACAGCTCCCGGCATCCTGCGTTTCCGGCATCACGTTGCTGTAATAATATTGTGCCGGTTTGTTGTAATCGTGTTTTGCCGCGATACGCCTTTACCCCTACCCCGCGCAAGTCCGATGATGCCCTGAGGTCACGCGGCGAGCGCTTTTTCGCAGGCCTCCATCGTCAACTCGAGCGAACGGATACGCGCTTCGGGATCATAGGTCGCGCCGCACAGCATGATTTCGTCCGCGCCGGTGCGGCGCACGAAGGCGGCGATACCCTCGCGCACCTGCGCCGGTGTGCCCACCGCAGCGGCCTGCCCGATATGCGCGAGCATCGCCTGCGCGGTGGCGGGCAGAGTGTCGGTATAGTTTGCGATCGGCGGCGGCAGCTTGCCGGGATTGCCGGTCCTGAGCCGCACGAAGCTTTGCTGCTGGCTCGAGGCGAGCAGCCGCGCATCAGCCTCGGTTTCGGCGGCAAAGACGTTCATCGCGACCATCACATGCGGGCGATCCAGCGCCGCGGACGGCTGGAAGTCGCGGCGATAGACTGCCAGCGCGGCATCGAGGTGATCGGGCGCGAAATGCGCCGCGAAGGCATAGGGCATACCGAGCTTGGCGGCGAGCTGTGCGCCGAACAGGCTCGATCCGAGCATCCACAGCTCGACCTTCGCGCCCAGGCCCGGCGTGGCGGTGATGGGGAGGTCATAGTCTCCGGTGAGGAGTGCGCGCAGTTCGACCACGTCTTGCGGGAAATACTCGGCAGCCTGATTGAGGTTCTTGCGCAGCGCGCGTTGCAATTCCGGCCCCGCCCCCGGCGCGCGGCCCAGCCCGAGATCGATCCGCCCGGGGAACAGCGCGTCGAGCGTGCCGAACTGTTCGGCGATCTGGAACGGGGTGTGGTTGGGCAGCATGATCCCGCCCGATCCGATACGGATGCGGCTGGTCGCGTTGCCGACATGGGCGAGCACGACCGAGGTTGCCCCGCCCGCGATCCCGTCCATCGCGTGATGTTCGGCAACCCAGAAGCGGTCGCAGCCGAAGGCTTCGGCAGCGCGGGCCAGATCGGCGGTCGCGGCGAAGGCTTCGCTCAGCGTGCCGCCTTCACGCACCGGCACCAGATCGAGCACGGAAAATCGGGTCATGGCTGCGGCGGCTCCTGCGGTGGGGGCGGGGATGCAGGCGCAGTGTCGCCCGCATTGCCGAGTTGCGCAAGATAGCCCGCAGCCGTGTCCGCCGCCGGGCCGGGGCCGAGCGTGATGACTGATTCCCAGCTCTGCCGCGCGGCCTCGTCGCGCCCGGAGAGCACCGCGATCACACCGGCCTCCAGCCCCACGTCGGGATTGCCGGGGGTAAGCAGCGCGGCGCGTTCGATTGCGGTCTGCGCTGCGTCCAATCGGTCGAGCCGACGCAGCAGCGTCGCCTTGAGCAGCCAGCCTTCGGCCCGTTCGGGCGCGAGCCCGGTCGCCGCCTCGAGTGCGCCGAGCGCTTCCTCGCCGCGCCCCAGCATCACCAGCGCCCGGCCCCGGTCGATCGCGGCCAGCGCTTCGAGCGTGGCGGACCCGGCCGCACGGGCATCGGTCTCGGCCAGTGTCAGCAGCGAAAGCGCAGCCGCCGCATCCCCGCCCGCCAAAGCCGCATTGCCCGCCAGCGCGGCAAAGCGGGCGCGGGTGCGGGTCTCGTCCGCCGGGGTCTCGTCATGCGCTGCGAGAAAGGCGGTGCGGGCATCGTTCCAGAGGCCGAGCTCGCTCGCAGCGGTGCCAAGGCAGTGATTGGCGAGCACGCGGTCGGCGCCCCTGGTCTCGCTACGGCGAATCTGCGCCATCGTGTGCGCGCGGGTCGGATCGGTCTCGATCTGGGCAAAGCAGCTTTCGAGCCACGCGCTGGTGGGGTTGATCTCGTCCTTTGCAGCCTCGGGCCGCGCGGGCCGGTCACGCACCAGATCATCGTTCGCCATGCCCCCGGCAACCGGGTTGGGGCCAACTTGCAGCAGCAGGGCGAGAAGCAAGGACACCTTGGGCACTATCCGTAAAAGTCGGCCACGATGGCCTTGAGGGCGGCAATGTCGCTGTCACGCGACAGGCGATGATCGCCGTCCTCTATCAGGGTAACCTGAACATCGTCCGACCGCAGCGCGGATTTCAGCCGCAGACTGACGTCCCACGGCACGACCTCATCGGCCTTGCCGTGCAGCAGCCGCACCGGACAGGTGATATCGATGCCGCCCTCCAGCCGCACATGACATTCGGCATCGGCGAAGAAGCTCGCGTGGATGGGTGTGGGCTCGGGCCCATAGGGGTTGGGCTCGTAGATCGTCTCGCCCGCCAGCAATTGCGCGCGCTGCGCCTCGGAATAGCCCCAGCGGGTGAAATCGGGCGCGGGGGCGATGCCGATCATCCCGGCGAGGCGGTGCTTGAGATGCTCGGCCACCAGCAGCATCAGCCATCCGCCCATCGACGAGCCGACCAGCAGCACCGGCCCGCTGACATAGGACGCGACCAGTGCCAGCACCTCGTCGCGCCAGCGGCTCAGCATCCCGTCGGCAAAATCGCCGCCGGATTGCCCGCAACCCGAATAGTCGAGCAGCAGGCATGCGCGGCCCTGCGCCTGCGCCTCGGCAAACAGAGCGGTCGCCTTGCCGCCGCTCATGTCGGACATGTAACCGGGCAGGAACACGAGGCATGGGCCTCGCCCGTGGGTGTAGCGGAAGGCGACGCGGCGGCCGTCGTAAAGGGTGTGATGCATGATGTCGCTCATGCCCCTGTCATGCCTTGCGCGAGGGCCGAAAGGCAACCATTGTCAGGCCGATTGCCAAGGAAGCGACTGTCACAGCAGCGCAACGGGAGAGGGATAGGCGCCGCATCATGTTCACAACCGATCCTGCCGCTCAGCCGGCCGCCGCGCCGACGGCGCTGACCCGTCGCAACCTGTTCAGCCTCGCCGGTGCGGGCGCCGCGCTCGCCGCCACACCGCTCGCCGCACGCTCGTTCGGCACCGGCTTCACCCACGCGGTCGCGAGCGGGGAGCCCTCGGCCAACTCGGTGCTGCTGTGGACCCGCTATGTCGCCGATGCCGACACCATGCTGACTTGGCAGATGAGCGAGAGCGAGGATTTCACCCGTCCGGTTGCCGAAGGCAGCGTCACCGCCAGTCCGGCACGCGACGGGTGCGCGAAGGGCATCGCCACCGGGCTTGCACCGAACCGCTGGTACTTCTTCCGCTTCATCGCGCCCGATGGCACCGCCTCGCCGACGGGGCGCACCCGCACTCTGCCCGACGGGCCGATTGCCAGCTTCCGCATGGCGGTGTTCTCATGCTCGAACTTCGGGTTCGGCTGGTTCAACGCCTATGGCCACGCGGCCGAGGCCAATGACTGCGACTTGGCGCTGCATCTGGGCGATTACATCTACGAGTATGGCGCGGGCACCTATCCCACCGGCTCGCAGGCGCATCCCGACCGGACGATCGCACCCGCGACCGAGATCGTCGCGCTGACCGATTACCGCCTGCGCTATGCCACCTACCGCGCCGATCCGGATTGCCAGCGCCTGCACCAGGTGCTCCCCATGATCGCGGTGTGGGACGATCACGAAAGCGCCAACGACAGCTACAAGGACGGCGCGCAGAACCACCAGAGCGACACTGAAGGTGATTGGGAGGTCCGCAAGGCCGCCGCCAAGCAGGCCTACCGTGAATGGATGCCCGTCTCCGATGCGCCCTATGCCACCTATCAGGTCGGCGATCTGGCGACGCTGTTCCGGCTCGATACCCGGCTGGAGGGGCGCGAGAAGCAGTTCAGCCTCGAAGCACTGAGGGCCGGGAAGCGCGATCCGCAGGCCGTGATCGCGGCGTTGACGGCATTGCGGGAGGGCGCATGGGCCGACCCGAACCGCCAGTTGCTCGGGGCCGCGCAGGAAGACTGGCTGACCAAGGGCCTCGCCGCCTCGACCCGTGCAGGCACCCATTGGCAGGTGCTGGTGCAGCAGGTGCTGATCGGCCACCTCAAGACCCCCAAAGACCTGATACGGCAGGCGGGCAGCGATCTTCCCGATTTCATCCGCAACCGGCTGGAAGCCTCCGCTGCGGCGAGCGAGGCCGGCCTGCCCGCGAACATGGATGCGTGGGACGGCTATCCCGCCGCGCGCAATCGGGTGTTCGCCGCCGCCCGCGCCGCCAGTGCCAACCTCCTCGTGCTGGCAGGTGACACGCATAATGGCTGGGCCTTCGAACTCGGCGGCGAAGGCGCGCGCACCGGGGTCGAATTCGGCGTCTGCTCGGTCAGCTCGCCGGGTTACGAGGGCTACCTCTCCTTCATCAAGCCCGACACGCTGGCGGCGGCGCTGGTCGAGGAGAACGACCAGCTCAAATGGGCCGACACCGCGCAGCGCGGCTACATGGCGGTCGAACTGACCCCGACGCGCGCGATCACCGAATACCGCTTCAGCGCCGGCGTGCGACAGCGTTCGGCAAAGCTGGCCGGGACCAAGCGGATCGTGGCTGATCGCGACTCACTGGTGCTGACAGTCTAGGCGGAAGGCGTATCCCGACTGAAGATCGTTTCGATCGGCAGACCGAACACATCGGCGATAGCAAACGCGAGAGGGAGGGACGGGTCATAACGGCCCTTCTCAATGGCGTTGACGCTCTGGCGGGAGACGCCGAGCCGGTCGGCGAGGTCCTGCTGGCTCCAGCCTTGTTCGGCGCGCAGCACGCGCAGGCGGTTGTTCATTCGCTGTCCTCCGCCTCGCGGCGCAAGGCCAGCGCATTGACGATGGCTCCGATGCCGAGGCCCGCGAACCACACGAAAGCCGTGCCGAAGCCGCCGGTGCCGTCGGGCAGGACGTCGTAGTTCTGGAGGAATTCCCACACCGTCATGATGGCGAGGCAGAAGCCGGTGGCGAACAGGATCTGGCGCACCAGCATCATGCGCATGAATTCGTCGCTTTCCTCGACGAGCAGGCGGAAGATCGTCCAGAACACCCCGAGGATTGGCAGCGCGGGCAGGACTGCGGCGCCCCATGCGAGCAGGCCGGCGGGCGGGGCGTGGCGGAACAGGAACCCGACGCCGAAGATCAGCACGATGTAGAGCGCCATGCACACCACCAGCCGCCGCGTGTAGTTGCGGATGGCGAGAGACTTGTAGGACGACATGGAAAGCTCCTTTTGCATAATGGCAAGGGTGCTTTACATCTGAGTCGCGGCCTATGTCAAGGAAGCTTTCCATCAACTTGGAGATGACTTTTAACCCCTGGCGGTCTATAGCCCCCGCCATGGCCAAACTGCTGACCACGACTGCCACCACCAATACCACCCGGACTATCCGGGGGCGGCGGCGCGCGGGTTAGGCCCAAGCACTCGCCGCCCGGATCGGGGCGGCGCGGTGTCCTTCCCGAACCGAATATCGCTCAACACCGCTCTTCCGGTGACGCCTTGCTTGTGGCAGGGCGCGCCAAACCCAACGGATTGCGACGACGATGACCGAACTGCTCAAGATCAGCCTCCCCGATGGATCGGTGCGCGAAGTGCCTCCCGGCTCGACCCCGGCGGATATTGCCGCGGCCATCGGCCCAGGCCTTGCCAAAGCGGCGCTCGCGGCGCGGGTGAACGGGGAACTGCGCGATCTGGCGCGGCCGTTCGACGGTGATGCCGAACTGGCGCTGGTGACGAGCCGTGACGAGGCCGATGCGCTCGAACTCGCTCGTCACGACTATGCCCACGTCCTCGCCGAAGCGGTGCAGGCACTGTGGCCCGGTACGCAGATCACCTTCGGCCCGGCGACCGACGATGGCTTCTACTATGACGTGAAGGCGCCCGAAGGCCGCGAGCCGTTCGGCATGGACGATCTGCCCGCGATCGAGGAGCAGATGCGCGCGATCATCCGCGCCGACAAGCCGCTCACCCGCGAAGTGTGGAGCCGCGAGGATCTGATCGCCAAGTGGTCGGCCGAGGGCGAAGTGTTCAAGGCCGAATGGGCCAAGGAACTGCCCGAGGGTGAGGAGCTGACGGTCTACTGGTCTGGCAAGGACTGGCTCGACATGTGCCGCGGCCCGCACCTGCCGAGCACCGGCAAGCTCGATCCCGAAGCCTTCAAGCTGATGCGCGTAGCAGGCGCATACTGGCGCGGCGACCAGAACAACGCGCAGCTCACGCGCATCTACGGCACGGGCTGGCTCAACAAGAAGCAGCTTCAGGCCCACCTCACGCGGCTGGAAGAGGCGGCCAAGCGCGACCACCGCAAGCTGGGCCGCGAGATGGACCTGTTCCACTTGCAGGAAGAGGCCCACGGGAGCGTCTTCTGGCACCCCAAGGGCTACCGCATCTGGCGCGAGCTCGAAGCCTATATGCGCCGCAAGATGGACGGCAGCGGGTACCGCGAGATCAAGACCCCGCAGCTGATGGACGTGCGCCAGTGGACCCAGTCGG
>VFQO010001388.1_pt1 | contig 18757 bp, 15 predicted proteins | sample 3512331 | NCBI WGS metagenome assembly VFQO01 (sample SAMN10412371, study PRJNA504923) | tailings metagenome | isolation source: Replicate 3 from Balatoc abandoned mine | place: Philippines: Itogon, Benguet | collected 2017-08-28
CTGGAAATGGCGGGCGCGCCGAGCACGCGTAGATGCTGGTTTCTTCCATCCCCAGCGTGTCAGCGGCCCGATGCTGAAGCCAGCCAGGCTGCGTTTTGCGCGCCCGCTCCGTTCCCGTGTTTAGCGCGTTATACCATGTATCAGAGTCCGTGTAGGCAATGAGGCGATCAATCACATCTTGTATATATGTCGGGTGCATGTCGGAAATGCGGCGACTCTCGCAGGGGATAGGTCCCACGGCCATGTGTATCGCATCACTGATTGCGCCGCCGGCGCACCATGCGCGAAACGCGCGCTGAAACGCCTGCCAATTACGCAAGACAAATCGAATCAGATTCCGGCCCGTGACGGACTCCCCGAGCACAGAGAGGTCGCAGCACCGCGCTCTGACGGGATTGAGCCACCGCGTGCTGCACGGCGAGTGGTCGCGCGCCGGCCTAAAATGCCCCACGAAAAACTGGCGCTCGAGCGCCGAAGGCGAGTCGATCATCCCGAGTGCAATCTGCGCCGCAATCGACAGCGCAAAGGCCTCGTATGTCCGCGTCGCGCCCCAGGGCTGCGATCTCTTAAACAGGGCGTTCAGTTCGCGCGGTGTCACGGCAAACATCGCAAGGTTAAGAAAACAGGCGTTGTCTTGCTTGCGCAATGCATCCCAGTCCACTGCCGGAATCGGATCCCCGGGCTTGGTAAGCCGCCCGCTGGGCTTGGGGCCAAACGTATCGTCCGCCGCCTTGGCCGCCGGACCGCGACTACTGTCGTCGTCTGAATTGTAATCGATGACCATCGCGTCCGCGTCCTCGCCCTCCGCCGAGGCCGGCGGCAGCGCACTGACTAGCGCGTGGCAATACGGCGACGCATCTGGTGAAAATGCCATGCGCTGTAAGTATCGCACGTGTCCCACAGTCGGGTCGTTCATGGATAGGTAGTATTTCACAAATAGCAGTTGCGACTGCTGTACGCACTGGCCTGTTGCCAAATCCACGTCCGGTAAGCGGCGTTTTATAATGTAGTCAAAGTCGCTTTCCGGCTTGCGGCAAAGTCCGCCGCTTCCGACGCCGCTTGCCCCGTGGAGGAACCCCGGGGTCACCATTCGACCCAGAGCCGCCGCCGCAACAATGGCGTATGCGTCGTCCTCGGTTTCAAACGGGCCATACAGAAGCCGCCGGGCTTTGTGAAACGGGTCGTAGTACGCGATGAGCACGGGATCGCCGGCCTGGCCCGGGGCCGTTACAAGCGCCGGCAGAGCGCGCCCGGGCTGGTCTTTGTCGCGCTTGTTTTGGTTGTAGATTAACTTTGACAGAAGCGCGGGCTGACGCGGCGCGCGACGGCGGCGACTGCCGACTTTCTTAGCCGCCTTCTCCTTCTTGCCAAAAACAAAGGTCGCTGGACGTTGCGACATCGGACAATTTGAAAAAAAAAAGATGATAAGAGTGGGCCAGGTTTGCAGCGCAGGCGTTGTACCTGCGACCGACGTAATTTTTGGGAAAAGGCGGCCGTCGCTAGACTGGCGCGCCGAACAAACACAAAAAAAAGGCCCCCGCCGGTCAGCGTTGACCGCGCGACCGGAGCCGGGCTTGTCCTCTTTTTTTTTCTACTTTTCCGCATTGCCGCGCTAACCGGCGAGCAATACCAGACGGCGCGCGCGCCGTCGACCTTCGGAGGAATTCAGAATGGCAGTCGCGGGGCGCATTCGCGCGCTGCTAGGATTTGGCCGCCGCGTCCTGGTGTCGACTATTCTGTTGTACGCGTTCATGGGCGTGCTTCGTCACACTCAAAAGCAGTACCAGGAAGAGAAGCTCCGCGATCACGGAGAACCCGCTAATTTATCCGCGGCTCAGAAGGCAGGCGAGACCCTATTTGCGTTTGTCGGGCAAGAGAGCGGCGGATTTGTGGTATTTAGCAAGCAATTTCAGGGAGTTTTGGGAAACTACGGTCTGTTGCTTTTCATCTGCGCGGTTATCGCGACGGTGTATCACGCGTCCCTGAGCGCTACCGCGTTTGTCCTGGGACTTGTCGACCTAGACAAGCCTGGGTCCCGGTTGCACTGGGCCATTAGGCCATATCTATGGTCTGGCACCTGGCCCGTGGTCATCTGCGCCACTCTTATGCAGGTGCGCGTCGCAGCCGGCGGTGTTTATCTAGTATGCATCGCCACGCAATACGTGTATGAGGTATTATTGCCGGCGCCCCCGCGCCGCCAGGTCCCGGAGGACAAGCCCGCCGTGCACACTCAAGAGCCGCCGACTGGCGACCGGGACACCGCTCGTCTGTTGAAAACCCTGTACCAGATCGAGCTAATGAAGGCGCAAGCTGCAGCGGAGGCGAATGCCACGGCAGGGCCTCGCCGCAAGAAGTGACCAAAAAAAAGGGGGCACCGGCGCCGCCCGCACCCGCTCCCCTCTTTGTCCTGCGATGGCCAGCCACGTGCTTTGTAATATGATACATTATAAGGAATCCGTCATTTTGCTGATTTTTGTTTTAAAGAAGCGACCGCGGTTTTTATTTTACATTCAGACACCTTTTTTTTTAAACACAGATTGCGGCCGCGCGCGTCACGGGCGAGAAGACAGAGCCGACTTCGTGGTTGTGCTCGACGCGCCCGTAGAGGCACTGCGAGGCCGCCCGTTCGCCGTCTTTTTTGCACCCGCTGGCGCCGAGGCACCCGCGGCCATTGACATGTTGTACGGCTCGGCAAACGGATCCATGCAAACGGGCGCGATTCGCGCCGAGGAAGATCCCATTGGAATTGATATCGAATGTGCGTCTATATAGACAAGCGTGCCGGGATCTACCGTGCCGCCGGCATCGAGGTGAATTGTGAAATCGGTCTCCGCCGCGCGCAATTTACCGTGCGCGTTTTCCAACAGCACCTTTGCAGCCGCGGCCACCGGCGTCACCGATAGCCGCAGTGCTTCGTCGAGCCTCGAGCGAGCCGTGAGCAGCGCAATGGCCGGGATTGTGCCGTTCTCGCGCAGATATTCGTGCAATCTTTCAAACTCGCGGTCCAGCGACTGCTTCAGTAGGAGACCTGCGTTGTCGATCATGCGCAGCGTGTCCGCTTGCGCTTCCGGCGTACCAAACACACTCGCGTAAAATTGGTCGCGGTCGCGCGTCGTCGACACGTAATTTACGTGCGGCTCGCGGGCGGCCGCGCTTGCGTGGGCGTCCATCGCTGGCAGGAACACACTGCCAAACAAACGCTCTCTCTCTCTCTCTTTTTTTTTTGCGCGATGCGCCGTCTATCGCTCTCTGCTCCGGGAGCCGGCAAGCAAAGGGCATGCCGCGGGGGGAAAAAAAGGACGTCTGTCAATAGCCGATGGAGTTTTATGTTTTTTCTTGTCGCTTCGCGGAGGAGTCATAGTGCCCCTTATCATATCATAACGGCTGATTGCGTAACCTCCTACCAGCTGCCTGCCATGGTCTCATGTCCAGCAGTATCGCGGCCGCGATCGACCCATGGGACGCCGTGCTCTTGTGCGGGCTTGTAATTGCCGGGCTCGTGCTTATCGGCGCCGTGCTGTACGGAATCTCCCAAGACAGACAGACGTCAGTAGTACTGGGCTCTGTGCTCGATCGCTCTGTCAAATACCAGAATCTGGCATCGGCTGTCGGATACCGGGCCGAGTCAGGAGATATCGTTTGATGTACCGGCTGCCCGCCTCGCTTCCCCAGAAACGCCCGCCCGAAAAGAGAAACAAAAAAAGGAGGCGCTTGTATTATAGCACGCGGCCGGAAGCGCGTCTTTTTTGGGCTGCCTCCCCGAGTCTGTTTGTTATCCGTGCTCCCTCTTCCGTGTAATGTAGTAATAGCGCAATGTTTTTTTACAAAATACGCGTGGTCCGGGAAGTTTGTACAGAAGGGCCCTCTTTTTTTGGTTCTTTTTTATTTCATCTTTTGGCCAGGCGCTACAGGCGATCGCTCCGCCGGCGCCTCTTGTCGCGCTGCCGGCTTTCCTGGCGCGCGATCGCCTCTTTGCGCAGGAGCTTACAGAGTCGCGCTGCAAGTTGCGCGACAAGCCTTGATGAGACTTTGTGTGCGTAGACGGGCTCGCCCGCGCGCGGTGCGTGCAGGACTACTAACTTTGGTCGCAACACCTGCACGTGCCTCGGGTGTTGCTGTTCGAGCAAGAGATAAGAAGTCGTGAGCTGAACAATGGCCTGATACAACGGCGAGTCGCTAAGCGGGAAACCGCGTTTCATCGGCGCAGTTGCCTGCTGAAATGAGTCCGGGTAGCCTGTTTTCAATTCGATGAGAATCAGCCGGCGGGTAATAGTACACCAGCCCACGAGATCGATTTCGGTTCCAAACCGCCAGTCGCGACTGAACACCGGCAGCTCCGCCCACAGTAATCGCCACTGCTGCGCTTGAAAGAACTTGATCACGGCGACGACCTGTGGAAGCGGGCCGTCGGGATAAACTTGCTCAAACATCGCCGTTGGTCGGCTGCGATCCTGGCGCAGCGAGCGCGCGTAGTCACGAAGTTGTTCGTGGACCTCTCGGCCGCGCATCATTCCTGCTTGGCGCGCCGTGTAGGCATTTGCCCAGCGCGGTGCCTCGGGAAGCCCGCTCTTGAGGTAATTATTAACGCGCGCGCTCGAATTTGATTCGGCGGAGCCGGCGTCACTTTCGGCATTGTCAATTGCGGCCTCTAGCTCAGCCGGGTCTGCAAACCGACCGACGTCCGTGGCGACACGGCCTGGCGGCCTGTACGTCGGCCACAGCGTGTCGCGCAAAAAGCGAGTAATGCCGCGCAGCGGTACATAGTTTATGCGCCCCAGTGCATCCTGCTCTTGTAGCATGTAGCCCTGGCCAGTGTGAACAACGGCCTTGGATCCGTCCCGAATACGCGCCCAACTACGCGCCATCGACAGGCGCTTGCGCATGCGGAGACGGCAGGTTTAAACCGTATTATAAGATGATGGCGGAGGGTGGGGGGTAAATATCACACAACTCGGGCGGTGCCACGGGCAGAAAATATATAAAGCTAGTGGCGCTCTTGTGGTCCATCCCGCGGGGGTTTTTTTTTAAATTCCATTGTTTACTTTGTACCAAAAGAGAGGGGGAAAAAAAGAAGTGTACAGTAGGATGCGTGCTAGACGGAGATATTGGGACCGGGCCCGCGGTTTGTATACGCATCTATTTCTTTCCCGCGCGACTACGGCGCCTGACGCTGGCGCTTAAAGAGCCGCAGCTGCGCGCGAAGCATGTCGGCAATGTTGTAGCGTTCGTGTCGATTCTGCACATACACGCGCAGTTCATACAGCAGCTGGGCCCCGATGAATAGGAGCAGCCATTCGCACAATATCAACGAGGTCGCGGATATCAGCAGGGACTGCATCAGTTCAACGACCCATAGTTCCCGCATGTACGCATTATACTGCTCCACTCGCTTATTTGTCGCGACATCGGAAGGTCCGCCGCTCGGAGATTTGGCTGGCGCGGCGTCGTACACCCGCAAGTAGGGAACAAAATTGTTTTTGATCTTGCGTTTCATCTCCGAGTGGTACTGCTGCACAATGTCGCGCTCGTGCGGCAGCAGACGCGCCGAATAGAGATCCGCCGAGGGGTCGATGGCTTCAAAGATGTGCTTTGCGATAATCGCGGGCAGTTCCGCCCACTGACGCGAGATCGCGTGCCGCGCGTGATCGTTGACTAAGCGCAACAAAAATACACACAGGAATCCGATCACGCGCAGACCGTACTGAAGATATGGGATGCGCTGCGCATTGTTGCACTCCAATGGAATCAGCGCCGCGGCAAGGCCGAGTACAAGGAGCAAGATGCGGTCCGCGTGGTTCTTGATACCGCGCACGAGCGAGGCATCGGCGCGGATCTGGTCGCCTTCCGCGGCCGCGCTCATCATCTCCTCGTCCATGTAGTAGCTATCCATCTGACGAGTCATTGCAACGGAGGGCGCCGCACGCGCCTTGGCGTCATCAAAGATGCGAGACCGGACCGTCTGAAACAAGTTACTCGGCGATAAATATCGCTGAGACACGGCGTACACGAGTGCCACAATCGCGGCGTAGGTAATGTTTGATACAAACGCCGCGACGGGTATTGTAAACCCACCCGGAGTCGCGCACGCCGCCGCCAGAATCGCGGGGCGCGAAGAAGAAGAAGAAGAAGACGATGAAGCGCAGCAGATACAAACGTCAGAGTAAAGAGAGCCGACGATGACCCAAAGCAACAGCGCCAGATACGAATATTCGTATGGCACGGCTTGCACAAACTGCACGGTGCACGCTGCAATTGCGACAAACGTGCCGCCTACTAACAGGGCAATACTGCCTACCGTAGCACCAGACCCGCTTGCGCGCGCGATTGCGCCATACACCAGGAATACGGTATTGAATACAAGATACAGCAGCGTTGTTGCCAATAGCACCCGTAGCGTGCGGGAATGCGAGCCCAGCGTCGCGAGGGCCGCGCGCGCAGTGTGCTGTATACGCTGGAACGTAGCGGGGCTGCACGGAGGCTGCGCCACAACTCCCTCTTCTTCTTGCTCTTCTTCGCCACCGCGGTCCACAGAACTGGCTATTCCTGGGGCGCTCGCGCGAGGCTGCACTGATGCGCGCTGTCTGTGCAGCCCCGTTCGTTGCACGGGCGCAAACGCGGCGTCTTTATAGACGGCGCTATCGCTTTGGTCGCCGTCGTCGTCCTCATCGTCGCTCGGACGGCGCGACATGTGCACTGCAGAAGCCTCGCGGTATTCAAAGTCCGCCGCGGGCGCCGGGTTTTTTTTAGAATACAGGGCCAGGCCGTGCAATGCAAACTCTGCCGCGTACGGACAAGATGGCCACGCGTGCGTCCCAGCCGACAAGGGAGGGACCTGACGCAGAAGTGGCGCCCATGGGGCGCCTCATGCAAACCCGAGCTTCCCTTGAAATACTGGCCGCGGCAGCAGAGAACGGGTGTTCGTTTGCGGCATTCGCGTCGGACGAGGAGCACGCGTACTTTCGTTCTGCGTTCCGCATCGCGGACGCCGCGGCCGCAAACCTGGAAACGCTGATCGACACACAGGCTGCAGTCGCCCCGCTCGGGGACTGGATTCCTAGGATATGCAGCGACTATCGCTTGCGCCTAACCGCGGCTGGCGTGGCACCGGCGACGAACGGCGAGCCCCAGCGGATATTCGCGCATTTCGCGGTGTCGGGCACGGCCCCGTTTGGGCTAATTGTCTTCTTTGCTCGCCCCGACAAGGGCGCCGTCTCAGTCGAGTCCTTGCTTTCTCTCACGCGCCCCGGCCACAGCGACGGCGGCAAGACGCGCGTGTTTGTGCTGGACCCAACGTTATTTACAACGATCCCACAGCACGCAAAAATACCCGAATCCCAACAGTACATCCACGAGCTACTGTTGCGCGTGGTCGGATTTGCATGGACCGTCGAATCCAAGGCGCACCGATGGCTGTTTAACGCAACGCCGCCCGCGGCGTGGACCACTGCCAAATTCGTAGCCGCCGCCGGAACAACCGGTCCCGATAAGACTTGACGGGCGTCCCTTTCTCCCGCGCTGTGCCGCGGCCATATAAAAAAATGCTCGTGCGTGTAATATTTTTTTTTTAAAAAACACGAAACTCGAGTTTTTATCTCTCGCTTTTATTTATTTATTTACTGTACACTGTCGTGGCTAACATACGCGCGCGGCGCGGCTTGTGCACGGGTGGGACCGCGCGCAAAGTCTGCAGGCGCGCCGGACAGGGCCCAGTCTTTAGGGTCAACGTACTCGCGCGTCGAGGAATCAGCAAGCCAATTGTCTGATGACACTGGCTGCGATTGCTGTTGCTGCTGCGGCATCGGGGGCGGCGATGCCGGGGGCACAGGGGCGTCAGCCGCGCCTCCGACAACAGTATCAACTTCAAGCGAGATCGCATGCTCGCCCCCGTCTTCGTCTGCTTTTAGAGGGGTCGATAGACAGCGCAGCGCGCGGCCCGCGTGCACGAGGACGCGCCATCCGCAAAACGCCAATACGCCCAGCGAGAGCGCGGCCGCGGTCAAAATGACCATAAGCACCGGCGTCAATATCGACGAATCCGCGACCACGAATAACTTTATGCGCTCGTAGCCCGCGTTAAACATCATACGTGGCACGGACACTTTGCGGGTGGCCTCTTTGTACTCGCGCGCTGTCTGACACAGCTCTCGCTCTTCTAGCGACACCACGCCGCGCGTCTTGCAGTGAGGCAAGACATCCTCATAGTATTTCATCGTGTTCTCATGCGTCGCCTTTTCTTCCAGAGCGCTTGCCACAAATATCGTTACTTGGATGGCGACGTAGGCCATGAGCATATAGTACAGAAGCTTCTGTGCGGTAATGCCGCGCACGCGCGCCATCCAGCCTCGAGCCGGCTCGGCCCGGCGTCGGCCGTAGCCGTCGACGTCGTCGTCGTCTTCTACGACATGTTCCTTGTTATCGACCGTCACCACTCGGGCCTTGCGCTTCCTGAGCGACGGCGCCGTCTGCCGAGATCGAGACGCGGCAATGTCAGATCCGACGTCGGATCTGACATCATCTTCTTCTTCTTCTTCCACGGAACGGGAGCCCCGAAGGCCCGTGGGAGACACGACGCCTTGTCGGACGGCTTCCTTGACCCATATATGCGCCAATGGCACGGCAAGAGCCTGCCACGCCCAGCTCAGTACGACCTTTGCCACGAGCATCGTGCTGATCACAGACTATCTTGCACTTTGTACTCCCTTTTTTGTCAACATGCCACCGACTCGTAAAAACATACAACGGGCGCGTATTTTTTTTTTGATCCGGCCACTGCCGGTTCCCGCGCATGCGCGCGCAACATAAATCTGGCAAAGAAAAACTCCCCACTGGCGCATTTTGAGGGAAGTGTGTCCGCGCTGGCGGTTTTTTTTCCGCCCAGTTTGTTTCTCCGTTTCCGCCAAAAAAGAGCCCGGGCCACGCGTGCCCCTCCCGCGCGCGCAGAAAAAAACACTTGTTTCCCGCGCATTTTGGCGTGCTCGGCGATGTTGGAAGAGAATGACGGCGACCCGAGCGCGATCTACGCGCCGTCTTCTCCGGCCGAGAGAAGAAAGGCCATCCGTCAGACGGGAAAGACGCGTCGCGCTGCACGCGGCACTGACCTCCCAGAGCGCGTTGTTGGCCGCCGCGCTGCCGCGGGCCAATTGGACTACCGCACCCGCGGCGAATTCAACCTCCGCAGTAAAGACGATTGTGGATACGGTATTCTTGTAGCCGCCGGTGGCACAATCGGGGCGGCCGTGCAGTGGCAACAAGCTTCGGACTACATCCAATTCATGCAAACGATAGACAACTGGGCGGCTGCAACGGCAAAGGGCTCTCTTTCCGCCGGCGCGACACGCCCGTACACGTTGCACTACAAGCTTCCGAACACAAAGCGCGCGCCTACCATCTACTCGCTTGTACCGCTTACAGACCTCCGTCACCCCATGCGCCTGTTTCTGCCTCTACGCACAAAAACGGTGCGCGTCTTTGTCACCCAGGTGTCCGGCGTCGTTACGGTCGCGGGCGGGATGACGCGCACGGGGCTACTGCAAATAGAAATCGACACCACGCGGGCGCCCAAGGACGTGGCCGATCCCCGGCCGTTCTTTGCAGCAGTTAGAACGCGCCGCGAAAGTCTGCTGCTCTCGGGCGCGGAGCCCCTGAGCAACATTGCTCTGCCTCCGTTTTAAATCCAAGTTCTAAATAAAGTGCCGGATTTGACTGTACGCACACGCGCGCGCACGCAGGTTGCACTCCTCCGCTTTTTTTTTACACTGGACATAGATACAAATATAGGAAGATGACGGGCATCTACTCGTAGTCCGAGTCGCCGCCGTCCGCGGCCGCGAATTCAAAGGCCGAGCCAGAGTTCCGCGCGGAATACACGTGTATATCACACTGAATGTTCCTGGCCGCGGCTTCTAGCCGCGCGAGAAGGCGGCGATGTGCGCGGGCGACCGTGGCGATCGAATCTCCGCCGACGGACGTAACTGAGCACCCGCCGCTAAACCCAAACGTGACCGTCACGTCTTCGGTAGCACCCTCCTTTGCACTCGGGACCTGGATTGCCACGTTTTTGAAATCTGCTCTGGCCGAGGATCGGCCCGCCGTCGAAGCTCCGCAGTGCACGAGGTTTTCGGGCTCCTTGTGATACTCCACGCGCAGGTATTCGTCCAATAGACGCCGAGTCACATCCGACGGCGTCTCTAGATCCGCGCGCGTCACTAGGGTGTTCGTCGAATGAATGACGCAGATGAGATTTCCGGGGCGCTGCAACGCCGCGGTGATTCGCGCCATGATGAATTCAAGAAGCAGATACGCGTGCGCAAGACATACCACGCTCTTGACTTCAATGCGACCCATGCGGAATATGGAAACATATGCGCGAAGCGGCGCGCTAAACCGCAGCGAATCCGCAGCAAGTTTTTTGCGGTGGCTAGAGGCCGGTAGGCCCTGCTGCGCAAAGATCAAGTTGAGCTGATCCAGCGAGAATGTGACGCGATATTTCTCGTGATTGATTTGCATGTCCGGGTCGTCTAAGAGCGCGGCGTCGTACACGCTGCATAGGACGACAATGTTGTGCGTCGTTATCACGGCGCTGAGGTCGGAGCCGCGGATGCGGTGTACACTGGAGTAACTCCGAGGTCCGTCTGGAATCGCGCCGCCCGCAAGCGCGTCGTACTCCCGCTGGGACGGCAGCGCGTCCTGAAGCGCGTCAAATGCAAACACGCGTGTTTCGGTTTTCGGATCCTTCATCCCCACCACGGGATGCGACAGGTATGCGTGCAGAGTTTCCTTGGTAACGGGCCACGGTATCTTTTTGGCAGTCTCGCCTGGTCGCGTGCAAAGATAGTCGCGTAGCGCTTGCCGCGTCGTCATGCGATAATAACCGAGCGCCGGCGCGCGCGTGGCGTCTACCGGACTCGGCGCGTGTCGCAGCAAATGGCGGCGGCGCGGTTAAGAAATGGCCAAGCAGCAAAAAAAAAAGGGGGCCGGCAGGGAGAATGCATGGCCCACCGCGGAAAGAAAAAAAAATTAACCCGCCCCTTTCTCAATAAGGCAGAGACGCCGCCTGGCCCGGTCCGATAAAGAAAAAGGAGGGGGTTTTATTATTCTTACTCGTTTGGTTGGTATAACACATCCATGGCCATGACCCACCACCTGCCTGGGTGCAGACTGTGAAATTTGTCACCTGACCGGGACACGGTCTCTGCGTGATGGCGTCTAAATCGCTCGACCGCCGTCGATTCTGGCAGAAGCGTCGCGGCACGGGTCGGGTCTTGTTTATCTAGAGCGCGGCGAGTTTCAATCGCGCGCTCGAGTATACTTTCGCCGCACCGCTTCAACGCGTACGCGCGCGTTTCCGCAATGTCCTCAATGTCCGGAAGCGACGCGGGCCCGCCTGTTGGGCGCTCATCAGGCATATGCGGACAATAGATGGATCGACTCGCGGGCGGCGCATCCATATACATGTGACACGCCCGCGCGCTTTTGGCCGCGGCGTGCCCGGTGCACGCAATAATCGCAGGTCGGCCAGCTGCGAACGTCGTTGTCGATCCAGCCCCCTGCGCGGCCCAGGACACGTCCTTGATTATCTCCGCGAAGGCTGTATTCTCGGGGCGGTCGACGCACGAGCGTATCCAACGCTCCACTTCCACACAGGCATCGAATCTTAGCTGCGCGTTACCGGCGCGCCGCGCCTCCGGCGACGTCCAATAGAGCCTCGCCGCGTACGCGCTCACGACGGCCGTAGTCCATGCTTGACGGGATCCGTATTTTGGCGCCACCGGCGTGCCACCCGACGCATCCCATGTCCGCGCATGCAGATCTTGAATGCACGCCGGCGCGACGTGCATCGCTATCGGGTCAATCACGGGCGGCATTGCGTGGACGCCAACCTGCCCGCCTACGCCCGGCACTGCCCCATTCAGCCCCAGGACTCCGTGATCGACTCCGACAACCGTATCGTCGTGCATATACGCCGCGTAGGCAAGGGCAATTGCTGTAATTCGAGAGACGGCCACCGTGTCAATACGCACCGTGCCGGCGCGAGGCGCTAACACGTATCGCTGCTGGGCAAGTGTTCGCGGCGGCCTTGTCGCCAAGGGCGCGCTCTCGTCGCGCGTAAAATCTAAAAACTGCGGGAGAGCCCAGACCGTCAGCGCCAGTGCAGTCATCGATGCAAGCGCGCTGGGCACACCCATCATCTGCTGCTCCCAGGCGTCCAGCGCGCGCAACACTCCGCGCGTCCCTAGCCAATGCAGCCACTCGGGATCCGCGAAGTCGCGCGACTCCGCCGGCAACTGCACATAGCGAATGCCATTCGCAGCGACCTCCGACGCCAGTGACTCCAAGTCCTCGACTGATTTGTACGCGGGGGCCTCCCACCACGGCGCGGACGTCGGGCTTTCGTAGAGATCCGCGGCCACGGAGAACCGCGACAAAATCGATCCAAGTGCCGCCTCCTTTGTGGACGATAGCGACGCGTCATGTGCCGCGTCGAGCCCCAGCACCCGCAGTTTCAATAGACGCGCGGGTAGCACGAACCATACGAGTGTATTGACGTCGGTCACGTCGCGCACTCGGCGGGTAGATAGTAGCGCCGCAGCACGGCGCGTCAGTTCGGCGGGGTCTGGCAGCGCAGCCGCGGTTCTCTGGTCGGCGCTCGCGGGTTCGCCATCGTCGTCATTGGCATCCTCGTCGCCGACAAACGCGGGCGCGGCCCGCTGCGCGCTCTGCGCGGCGCTCCAGCGCGCAAGCAGATCTCCAAGCGATGCCGCCGCGCGACTATGGGCTAATCCCGGCTGCGTGCAGTCCGCAGATACCACCTCCGCGGTCATCCTTCGCTTTTGCGCGGGAGCGCCGACTGTCGCCACCCGTACCACGTCGACGGGCGCGACGGTTGTTTGAGAGGGCGCGTGCGTCCAGATCGCGGTAGTCGCCGACTGGCCGCCGAGTCCCATCGCCGCGCGAAGCCCCGCGCGCGGACTTGTAAATGCCACGGTCCACGTCTCCGGGTGCAACATTACCACACAGGACGGAAGAGTCGCGCGCGGCTGACCAGACGCCGCAACCGCGGATACTTGCATACGGGTCACTTGCTGAATGCACACGGTCCAGCGCCCCAGCGAGTCTGCGTACACGTCCGTCCACAGCACCAACACAGACTGCGTCTTCTCGAGCACATCCGGTGGCAGCGCGAACGTCGCCGCGCTGCCTGGTTTTTCGATCGCCAGCGCCGATTTGAGAACACGTCCCGCGATGCAAATGCGCTGCGCCGAACCCGAAAGCGCCCGCGCAATCGCCGAGTTTTGCGTCATTTCCTCAGAAATGCCCGCGACGACGTCGCGCTGCTGCAGTTCCGCGCCGCTGTCCGTGGGTATCCACCAAGGAGTGTCGGCATCCAAGTTTTCAGCCGCCGGTATCTCCGGGAAATGCACGCGCCAGCGCGTATGCGCAAGAATACAAAGTCGGACGAGCGGCATGGCCTCTGCGCGGGCAACCAACCCGGACTGAAAAAAAAACCCGGAGCTAAAAGACCTTTTCGCCGGAGCCGGCGTCAAAGACGCGCTACTCCTTTTCCCCCTGCCAAACGAGACCACTTTGACCACGGCAGCGGCGATAAGTTTTTTTTTGCCAGCCTCTTTTCTGTGTTTTTTTTCTGTTGATTCAACTTCGCCGCCACATGTCCGAGGCTGCCGCGGGCCCGTGCAAGGCAATTGTACTCGACGGCTCCGTCGAAGCGGCCGCCGTGGCCACTGTGGCCACGTGCACGACAGACGCGTACGACCGGATATTGATCGACGACGCCCTGTTAATTCAGCAGCTCGGCGCGCCCTCTGGCACTGGCCCGTGCGCGTTTCTTCTTCCGCGCGTCCCCGAAATTCATCTATTTGTCTCCGCGGACTACGACCGCTTCGAGCGCGAGTTGCGGCTGGCCAACGAGCAACAGGCGGGTTCGTCGTTTTCATCTTCCATGCCCGCGCGCATACATGGCCCGCGGCCAGCCGTGCACGCATCGGTGACCTCGAAAGGCCGCGGGCCGTCCGCGGCCTCGACGCCGATCGAAACAGCTATCCTCGCCGCGCTTGTTAAGAACTATCTATCCGCGGCGCATGGCGTATCGATGCGCGTGCCACCTGCGTACGAAATGTCCGAATATCCACCAGACAGTCAGCGTGGCGACGGAACACTTCCATTCGAGGGCCTTGCGGCCTGCACAAACGCAGCCATTCGTGTGTGCGCCGAGCAAGCGTTTTGTTGGAATGTCATCGAGGAGCGCGAGCAATTTGTCCGGTCTCACCGCACAGAACAACTTGTCGCGGCCGGATACGACACGCGCCCTGAGCCCGTATTACCGGGCGAAGAGGGCGAGGACGCCGACGCGGCGCGCGACCGCCGAGCCCGATACTGGGCAATGTACGAAGCGGGCACTGAGGAGGCGGAGCGCCTTTTTGAAGCCCGCATGGCCGAGATGGAAGCCGCGGGCGCGCCCGTTAAGCGGCGCAAGATATATCTACAGCACACGTCGCTCGATGCGCTGCTCGCACTGAGCTGCGAAGATATACGCGCGGTTCAGTGCCACGGCGCCGTATACAAGATTCCCCCGGGGGCCAACCGCCGTCAGGTCGAGTCGTCGCGCGCATCCGACCGCGAGGCCCTCGGTGCGTTTTTCAAGGTCGTGCTCTGCGGAGTCCGGCCCGAATTCGCCGCGTATGTGTTGGCCAACTACGCGCTGCCCATGCAAGACGCGACCTTAGCGCGGGAAATACAGCGCTGCGCCGCCTCGACCAAGCTAACCCCGCGTGCGATATTTTCGGGCGATTGCTTTGGCGCGCCGTGGCTCGTGGATCCCGCGGCACTTGAAGGCCTCTTGGGACCTACCACGGCCGAGCGGAACTTTACCTACGTCGGAAAGTGCAACACAACGCAAGCTGTCTGGGGCTCTGGTCAGACGACACCCGCGAGCGGCCGAGAGAGGCCTGTAAATTTTTACGTGGACATCGCGGAAACCATGCGAAGCTGTCGCGCAACCACGGCGGGCACGACGGCGTGGCGTATCGCCCTCGTTAGCGCGTTGCGCCTGCGACTTTTCGAAGAGGGCCGAAAACGCATTCGATACACTCGCGCAAAGGCCGCCGAGCCGAAAAAGCAAATGCCGCCGAATGCAAGCGCCGGAACCCCGCTACCCATACCCGAACCGCCCGGTCCCAGTCTCGTCGCGCCCGAGCCACCGTCCCCGCTTGAAACGTCTGCCATCGATGCAGAGGCGCTTGCGTCCACCGGCGTCGCTGGGCTAGACTTTCTGCTTGAAATTCTACAAGCGGACCCACTGGCGCTGGCACGCGTCACGGGCGAGGACCTGATTTTCTTGCGAACGGCACTTGACGCCGCAGGCATTACGGCAGCGCATCGCATCGGCAGAACCGAAATCACGGGGTCTGCCCAACCCAATACATTTCGACTGAAGCTTTTCGCGGACTCGGCCGACGCCATGCTCCCCGTTGCTGCAATCCATTCCAATTTCAGCGCCCTGTTCTCGGCGACTCCGGCATATGCGATACAAGGATGGCCCAGCGCGGCTGCCGACTATATTCATAACACGCGCCGCGCCCAACGGCTTATAAAACTGGCTGTCCTGCCGCGCCCCACCTCTGAGGACGGCGCGAATGCAAAAAAACGCAAAGCTGCTACTACTACGACAACTGGCCACGCCAGCGCGGATGAAACGCCGTGGTCGCGCGCCAAGCGCCGGAGCCCGCCGGACGGGCGCGCTCTCGGCGCTACAGGGGACGCGGGCAAAGAAAAACAAGTTAAGTCGCCCGCAGAAGCACCTCAGGCAGCAGTCGCCCCGATAGCCAAATCAGTTGCCCCCGCCGAGTTTGCGATCAAGGAGGCAGAGGAGCCCAAAGATGACGAAAGCGAGACGTCTACTATCGCGCATGTCGTTCTGGCGCGCGTGGTTGCCAAAATGAAAAGCGAAGGGTTGCTCAAAACGCACCGCATCAATGAGATCCCTGACGCGCGCGCCAGTGCCCAGCCAGGCAAGTATGCCCACTACTTTCTCAGTCTGCAAAAGAAATCCACGTCGCACTTGTAGTAATTTTACGCGTTCCTTGTCGTGCGCGAGAACCCCGGCGTTTACTTTCTCCTGTTTGTGCTGTGCCTCCCGATAGAGGGGGAAAAAAGCCCGTGGCGCGGAAACCGCGCCGAAATGTCGTGGCCGTCAAGGCCAGGTTTGTTTCAAAAACAGTGCCCGTGCAATCAATGCATCTCCCAGTACCCCATTTCCGCCAGACAGGAGAATGCCGTCGCCGATTTATTACTTGGGCATAGTCAGTCCACGCGACGATCGCGCCGACCGGGCGCCGGATGAATATATCGGCACGGAATACCACTCGTTCGCGCAAATGGATATGGAGCAATTTGTCCAGCAACTCACGGACGCCCGACTCCAGACGGGGGCGCTGCTTCCAATGGACATGGAACATCGGGTAGTCCCGCATGTAGGCCGCGTGGTCATGCTCTACGTGCTCGACGACGGTTCCATGGGAGCGTTTGGGTATCTCGACGACGCCGATGCGATCCAGTCGCTGTCCTCGGGCACGCGGTTTGGCCTTTCGGCGTCCGCCTTGCATCGAAAGATGCCCGATGGCTCGGTATCGCGAGACCTGGTCGCTGTCTCGCTCGTGCGCACCCCATGGTTTGAGAGCGAACACAGCTTTATCAAGCAATATTCGGAAGACCCCGCCCTGGTACTGCATCTCTTTAACACGACGTACGCGCCGCGTACCCGATACATGCACCCCGCGGATCGCCAGGCAATCTCGCAGTGCGCGGTGCAGAACCCGCGCGATCCCGGCGCGTACAGTCAGATTCCCGCTGAAGTCGCGCGGCACTTTCGCCTGCCGCGGCCCGGAAATGAGCGCAAAAATGGCGCAGGCGCGCCAACGCCTTTATATTTTTCAAACCTGAGCGCCGAGCACGCGACGCGCGCTGTCTCCGAAGAGGAAGCCGAGGCGATCCTACAGAGCTTTGTCTCAGCCGACGGCACTACTACCAGCCTACACGCGCACATTCCTATGTCCACCCCGCCACCTGCAACTAACGCCGCCTCCGATTCGGGGTCGGAGGTGCCCATGGACACGGCCCCCACCAACCCTGTTCCTGTTGCCCCCGCCGCTGCACCCGCCAAAGACACCTCGGGCGCACCCGTATCGACTGCGACTGGCCCACAGGGCGCCGGCAACTCAAAAAAGCGCGGACGCGATGAGGTAACCCAGCTTCCCGAGGGCGTTCCCAAATCGGCTCCTGCGGCTATGCCTGCGATGACGTCGGCGCCCGCAACGGTGCCGGCAACGGGGGCCGAATCCAAGCGCGCGGCTACCGAATCAGCCACCGCGGCCAACGCGGGTATACCTGGCATTGACGATTCTCAATTCGACGGGTTTGTGCGCAAGCACCTCGGCGAGCATTACAATATCACGGACGAAACCGTGGAGATTCTCCGGCAGGTCCGGGAAAAGAAGAAAGACGCTGCTTCCTTACTAAAGCTTGCTCTCGAACGCGATGCCGAGCTTGAGCAGGAACAGATCGCCAAACGTGAAGAGACACTCAAGTTACTCGAGAAGTTCGATCCCAAGATGCGCAAATTCGCCGAAGCCAGCGAAGCCAACTTTGCTGCCGCCGTGCAAGCTCATGAGTTTGCGCTCGCCAAGGCGCGGCAAGAGGAAGAGGCGCGGCTGGCCGAGCAGCAAAAGCAAGATGCGCTCGCTGCCCGCACCGGACTTACAAATGCGGCATTTCAAGCCGCCATGGCGCGTTATCTCGGCCCTCGCGCGCAGTCAGACCCCGCGCCCGCGACCCCGGCAGCCGCGCCCGTCCTCCCAATGCCGCCAATGCACTCCGTCACGGTCAACTCCAGCAAACCGGGAACTGTCCACACCGTACCAACAGGCGCGGGCACTGAACCCGAGGCGGTCTCCCAGAAAATGGAGCTTGCTGGATTCGCCGGCATGTCGCGCGATTCATTCCAGGGGACTACCCTGCTCGTCAACAGCAGCAAGGGCGGCGATGGCGCCGTTCGCCACACGCCCAGCTTCCCCGAAGTGCACTACAAATTTGTACGAAGCAGCTTTCGAAATGCGCACCTTTACGGACGCTGGGATCTGAACACGGAAGGCAGCAGCCCGTTTCTCTGCCCTCAGAAATCGCCAGAGAAGCCCGAGCACTTTTTGGAACTCATTTCCAATATGCCAAACGCCTCCTCCGATCCCAGTGCGTGGTATGGTACCCATGCATATGCGGGTAACACGACACCCATGAGCCTGCTTGGCAAGACCGAGGAGGAGCTACGCGCCGACCGCGACCTCGCCAGATTCGTCGAAATACATGTTCAGTAAGACCGTCGCCGCCGCCTCCTGTCTGTCTGCCGTGCACGTATTTGTAAAAAAAAACTCCAAACGAGTATCATTTTGAAAATATATAGATAGCAACCGCCGACGTTGCGTTTTTAATAGCAGTGCCGATGCAACACAGGTCCCGACTACAAAAAAATGCGTTGTTATGACGCCCAAAATATTTACTTCCTTTTTCACAAATATCTACAAATATATAAGTCCACATCCGCTGTACAAAAGTCGTGTGGCAGGAGGGGGGACCCCCCCCCCCCCATTCCTTTAGACAGCCTTGTTGCAGCCGAGATCCACTTGGGCCTGGAAGGCACGAAAAGGATCGAAAAAAAACAACGCAGTGGGAATGGGAAAGTCCGAAGACC
>VFQO010001389.1_pt1 | contig 18734 bp, 13 predicted proteins | sample 3512331 | NCBI WGS metagenome assembly VFQO01 (sample SAMN10412371, study PRJNA504923) | tailings metagenome | isolation source: Replicate 3 from Balatoc abandoned mine | place: Philippines: Itogon, Benguet | collected 2017-08-28
TGGCGCTGGGCGGCAACGAAACCCTGGGCACGCTGGCCGGCAACGGCAGCGTCGCACTGGGCGCGGCCACGCTCACCACCGGCAGCGGCGGCGACAGCAGCTTCGGCGGCGTCATCGCCGGGACCGGTGGCCTCGTCAAGCAGGGCACCGGCACGTTCACGCTGGCGGGCGACAACGTCTACACCGGCGGCACCACCGTCGATGCCGGCACGCTCGCGCTGGCAGGTGCCGACACGCTGGCCGACGGCAACGCCGTCGCAGTGACGCGCGGCGCCACGCTGGCCATGAACGCCAGCGACCGCATCGGCAGCCTGGCGCTGGCGGGCACGCTGCAAGGCCCGGGCACGCTGAATGCCACCAGCAGCACGCTGGACGGCGGCCGCATCGCCACGGCGCTGGTCGGCGGCAGCCTGGTGTCGGCGGGCGACAGCCGCATCGACGGCACCGCCACCGTCAGCACGCTGCGCCTGACCGGCGGCACGCTCACGCTGGCCGGCGCCAACCGCCTGGGCAGCGCGCCCGCCACCACGGTGGACGGCGGCGCGACGCTGGTGCTGGGCGGCAACGAGACGCTGGGCACGCTGGCCGGCAACGGCAGCGTCGCGCTGGGCGCGGCCACGCTCGCCACCGGCAGCGGCGGCAGCAGCAGCTTCGCGGGCGTCCTGGCCGGCAGCGGCGGCCTCGTCAAGCAGGGAAGCGGCACCTTCACGCTGTCGGGCGCCAGCACGTACAGCGGCAGCACGCTGGTCGAGGCCGGCACGCTGGCGCTGCTGGGCAGCAACAGCCTGGCCGATGCCAGCGACGTCACCGTGGCCAGCGGCGCCACGCTGGCGCTGGCGGGCGACGACACCGTGCGCAGCCTGCTGCTGCGCGGCACGCTGGCCGGCAGCGGCACGCTCAGCGCCAGCACCGGCGCCACGCTCGACAGCGGCCATGCCGACGCCAACCTGGGCGCGGGGCTGCTGGTCTCGCGCGGCAACAGCACGCTGGCCGGCACCTCGGCCGCAGGCACGGTGGACGTGCAGACCGGCACGCTCACGCTGGCCGCCGCAGACCGACTGGCCGACGCCGCCGACGTGTCGGTGGCCAGCGGCGCCACGCTCACGTTGAACGGCAACGACGCCATCGCCAGCCTGCTGCTGCGCGGCACGCTGGCCGGCAGCGGCCGTCTCGACGCGACCACCACCACGCTGGACAGCGGCAATGTGCTGGCCGATCTGGGCGGCGGCACGCTCGTCAGCCAGGGCGCCAGCCGCCTGGCCGGCAGCAGCGCCGCGACCACGGTGCGCGTGGACGGCGGCACGCTGACCCTGGACGGGGCCAACCGCCTGCAGGCCCTGCCGGCGTTGACGGTCGCCAACGGCGCCGCCCTGGTGCTGGGCGGCAACGAACGCATCGGCAGCCTGGCCGGCGCCGGCACGCTGGCGCTGGGCGCGGCCGTGCTGTCCACCGGCGCGAGCGGTGCCGACACCAGCTTCGCCGGCAGCATCGGCGGCAGCGGCGGGCTCACCAAGCAGGGCAGCGGCAGCTTCACGCTCAGCGGCGCCAACACCTACACCGGCCTCACGCGGGTGGAGGCGGGCACGCTGACCATCGGAAACGGAGGCAGCGGCGCCAGCGCCGGCAGCGTCGCCAGCAGCGGCTTCGTCGTCGACGGCCTGCTGCGCTCGGCGCGTGCCGACGAGGTGGCGTTCGCCCAGCCGATCAGCGGCAGTGGCGGCTTCGAACAGGCTGGCAGCGGCACGGTGCGCTTCAGCGGCGGCAACAAGACCTACACCGGCGGCACCACGGTTGCCAGCGGCACGCTGGCCACCACCGGCAGCGAACAGCTGCCCGACAACGGCGACGTCACGGTGGCCACCGGCGCGGCGCTGGTGCTGGGCGGCGACGAGACGCTGCGCAGCATCGCCGCGCAGGGCGACGTCACGCTGGCCGGCCTGCTGGCCGCCAGCGGCGACATCACGCTGCAGGGCGCGGCCATCGCCGCGGGCGGTGCCGCCGTCACGCTGCGCGGCCAGGCGATCACGGCCGTGAACGCCGGCAACCGCTGGGGCAGCAGCGTTGCCATCGACGCCGGCGGCGTGCTGACGCTCGACAGCGGCAGCGAGGCCGGCGTGCGCCGCGACCTCGTGCTGGGCCGCGTCGACGTGGCGGCCGGGGGCACCTTGTCGGCCGGCGTGCTGTCGATGCAGGACACGCTGAGCGTGGCCGGCGGCACGCTGGCGCTGGTGTCGTCGGCCGCAGCCACGGCGCAGGCGCCCGACGCCGACCTGGTCGGCCGGCTGAGCCCGGCGCAGCGGCAGATCGCCTTCACCACCGACGTCGTGCGGCAGACCGCCGGCAGCCGCATCGACGTGGCCGAGACTGCAGCGCTGCAGGTGCTGGCCGAAAGCGGCGGCTCGGTGCAGTTGCTGGCCGCGGACAACCGCTTCGCGGGCAGCCTGGAAGTGCGCAGCGGCGGCGCGGTGGCGCCGTGGGCCGGCAACATCACCAGCGTCAACTTCGGTGGCGGCGCGCAAGAGGTCTCGCTGCAGAGCCGCGTGCGCGTGGAAGGCAGCACCGTGCGCGTGGGCGGCGCCGGCATCGAGGCCGACGTGGTGGCGATCCGCGCCGACCAGCTGCGCACCGCGCCGGGCGCCGTGATCGCCGCGCGGCTGCCCTTCGACAACCTCGCCGGCACCACCACGGCGCTGCCGGCACTGACGCTGGAGCTGAGCGAGGCCGCCTTCCTGATCAGCGCGCCGTTCGGCCAGGGCGGCGGCAACGAGATCGCCATCAACGTCGGCAGCCGCGCCTGGGGCAACCGCACGCTGCCGCTGGACAGCGGCTACATCACGGTGCTGCCGCGCAACGGCGCGCGCGGGTCCACCGCAGTGGTGCTGAGCGGCCCGCCGGTGGGCGGCTACACCTTCTTCTTCGACGGTGCCGGTCTGCAGACCGAGATCCCGGTCTTCTACAACGGCGTCCTGCCGGTGACGCCGCAGGTCTCGGGCTCGATCGCGGCCACGGTCTCGGTGTCCGAAGGTGCGCGCAAGGAACGCTTCGACGACGCGGTGCGCACCGAGAACGTGGCGGTGCGTCTGCGTGCCGGCGTCATCGCCGAAGTGGGCCCCGGCCGCCCGGCCACGGTGGGCACCGAGGGCGCGCGCGCGCCCGAGGGCTGCACGCCGGCCGAAGGCAGCCTGGCCTGTGCACCGTAGGCACGATGCCCGTGAAGGACGACTGCGAGATACTGCGCCCGATGCGACGACGCCCTGCCCGCCACCGCTCCACCCTCGACCGCCGCACCGTGCTGGGCGCGCTCGCCGCCGGCACGCTGCTGCCGTCGGCACTGGCCCAGCCGGCCGACCCGGCGCCGGCCACCGGCGCCGAGCCGCCGCGGCTGGCACTGCTGATCGGCAACCGCGAGTACCCCGACGGCGAGGACCTGCCGCCCATCCACAAGAACGTGCGCGACCTGAAGGCGGCGCTGGAGCAACGCGGCTTCGCCGTCACCGAAGGCCTGGACCTCGACCTGCCCGGCGCGCGCGCCCTGCTGCAGCAGTTCAGCGCCACCGTGCGCGCGGCGCCGGCCGACGCGACCGTGTTCTTCTACTTCTCGGGGCACGGGGCGCAGGTCGACGCCGAGAACCTGCTGGTCTCGGCGCGGCTGAGCCCGAAGGCGCGGCCCGACACGCTGATCCGCGGCAGCCTCACGCTCACCAACGACGTCGTCGGCCAGCTGCCCACGCGGCCCCAGGGGTTGACGATCGCGGTGGTCGATGCCTGCCGCACCTCGCTGGTCTCGGCACTGCAGGGCGACGGCCTGAACCAGGTCGAGGCTCCCCCGGGCTGCCTGATCGCGTTTGCCACCGGCGCCGGCAAGCCGGCCATCGCCCCGGCCGACGACACCCGCAACACGTTCTACACCGCGTCGCTGGTGAAGCTGCTGGCCTCGGCCTCGGGCGAGATCACCTTCAGCGACCTGTTTCGGCTGGTGAAGACCGACGTGCAGCAGACGATGCTGAACCACCCGGTGCCGCTGCTGCGGCAGTTCGCGCAGTTTCCATTCATCGCCGAGAACACCCAGGTGCGGCGCCGGCTGGCACCGCGGCCGCCCGAGGCCGCCGCCGCGCCGCCGCGCTTCAACACGAGCGACGAAGCCGGCGACTGGCAGCGGCTGGAGGGCACGGTGTGGCCCGCCGAAGTGGCGCGGCTGTCGGCCGAGTACCTGAAGAACCACCCTGCCAGCACGCTGGCCGGCAGCGCGCAGGTGGCCCGCGACGGCGCCACCGAAGCCGCGCAGATCCTGCGCCGCAACGATGTGCGGCTATACCGCAGCGCCTTCACCGGCGCGCGCGAGCTGCCGGCCGAGCTGCAGACCGATCTGGCCAAGGCCGGCCGCGGCGACAAGGACGCGGCCGCCCGGCTGGGCCGCTGGTACAGCCGCCAGCCCGCCACCACCGACGACTACGGCACCCGCAGCGATGCCCCGGGCCGCTACGAAGGCTGGATGCAGTACGCCGCGGCCCTGGGCAACGGCATCGCCAGCTACGACCTGGCGCTGCACTACCGGCGCGTCAACCAGCCGCTGCTGGCCGCGCAGTACGAGGCGCGTGCACGCGAGCTGGGCTACACGCCGCCGCCGTCGCTGGACAACACGCGCAAGTAGCTGCGCGCGGGGCGGCCGCTGCCTGCCGGCGGCGTCAGCGCGCTGCCGGCACCCACAGCTGCAGGCGCGGCAGCATCGCGCGGTACGGCGCCAGCAGCAGCGCCGCCATCGCCGCCTTCACCGCCAGATCGCCGGCCGCCAGCTGCAGCCAGTCCATGCCGCTGCCCGCGAAGGCGAGGAAGAAGAACACGCCGGTGTCCACCACCGAGGCCACCAGCGAGCCGATCAGCGGCGCCTTCCACCAGCTCTGCTGGCGCAGGCGGTTGAACACCGCCACGTCCATCAGCTGCGAGAACAGGAAGGCCGCGCCCGAGGCCAGCGCGATGCGCCACGGCGCCAGCGCCAGCGACACCAGCACCGCGATCGCGAAGCCCACCCAGGCCACGCGCCGCGCGGCCGCCGGGCCGACGGCGCGGTTGGTGAGGTCCGACACCAGGAAGACCAGCGGATAGGTGAAGGCGCCCCAGGTCAGCCAGTCGCCGATGGGGAACTGCACGGCGACGTTGGACAGCACGATCACGAACGCCATCGCGGCGATCGGGCGCCACAGCTGGGCGAGGGTGTAGGTCGGCATGGGGCGCAGGGGGTCGGAAGCGGGGAAACCCGTGATTGTCGCCGTTCCGCGCGGCCGGTGCAGCGGTGCCAGCGCACGGTCGGCGCGCCGGGTACAGTGCGCCGCACCATGCCCTTCGTGCCCGCCGTCCAGCCCGCCCCCGTCGCCAGCGCCCACGCCTGGCACTTCGTCTTCGTCGACGGACAGCTGCTGCTGAGCGCCGACGAGACGCCGACGCTGCAGCCGCAGCCCGCCGCCGCCTTCGACGCCCCGCAGCGCCACTACCTGGGCCAGCTCGACGCGCTGGACTGCTGGGCGCTGCGCGCCGACGCCGTGCCCGCCGGCCACCGGCGGCTGCCGCTGCGCGCCGCGATGATGGCGCTGCCCGGGCCGCTGATGGCCCTGGCGGGCCGAGCGGCGCAGGTGCTGGAATGGGACCGCAGCCACCGCTTCTGCGGCGTGTGCGGCACCGCCACCGAACTCGCCGCGCACGAACGCGCACGCCGCTGCCCGGCCTGCGGGCACACGGCCTACCCGCGGCTGAGCCCGGCGATGATGGCCCTGGTGTGGCGCGAAGGCGAACTGCTGCTGGCGCGTGCGCCGCACTTCGCCGCCGGCATGTACAGCGCGCTGGCTGGCTTCGTGGAGGCGGGCGAGTCGCTGGAAGACTGCGTGGTGCGCGAGGTGGCCGAGGAAACCGGCGTGCAGGTGGCCGACCTGCGCTACTACGGCAGCCAGAGCTGGCCCTTCCCGCACAGCCTGATGGTGGCCTTCACCGCGCGCTGGACCGGCGGCGCCATCGTGCGCCAGCCCGACGAGATCGAGGACGCGCAGTGGTTCCCGATCGACGCGCTGCCGACGATCCCGCCGCGCTTCTCGATCAGCGGCCACCTGATCCGCGACACCGCCGAAGCACTGCGCGCGGGCCGGCTGCCGCTGTAGCGCCGGGCCGCTGCTGCGGCGGCCGTCAGCGCCAGCCGGGCGGCAGGTGCACCAGGTCGGCGGGCTCGTCGATGTCGGGCAGTGGCGCCAGCTCCACGTGGCGCAGGCCGGCGGTGGCCAGGCGCGTGCGTGTCTGCGCCATCACCTGCGCCGTGCTCCACGCGATGCCCTCGAACAGCGTCGGCGCCGGCTGCCGCAGGCCGATCAGCGCGTAGCCGCCGTCCAGCGCCGGCACGAACACGGCGTCCACCGTCTGCAGCGCGGCGGTGGCCTGGTGCAGCACCGCGGCGTCGAGCGCCGGGGCGTCGGTGCCCGTCATCAGCACCGGCCCGTGCGGCAGCCAGCGCGCGAAAGCACGCGCCATGCGGGCGCCCAGGTCGCCGTCGCCCTGCGCCGACAACACCAGCCCCGGCCGGCCAGCGTGGCGTGCCAGCGCCGGGTGCGTGGCGTCGGGCGCGCAGCACAGGTCCACCGGGCCCAGCGCAGCGGCCAGGGCCTGCTGCAGCGCTTGGTCCAGCAGCCGCGCCGCCAGTGCCGCTGCGCCGTCGGCGCCCAGCGCCGGGATCAGCCGTGTCTTCGCGAAGCCCGGCAGCGGCGCCTTGGCCATCACGATGGTGGTGGTGGTGCTCATCGGTAGGCCTGCGCCAGCGCCTCGGGCGACGTGCCGCGCCAGTAGCGCCAGCGCAACCGCCACATCAGCCAGATCGTGCGCCACACGCCGCGCTGCTCCCAGCGCCGGCCCGAGGTGTGCACCCGCTCGCGCAGGCAGGCCGGTGTGGCCAAGCGGCGCAGGCGGCGCGAGAGCTCGATGTCTTCCATCAGCGGCTGGTCGGCAAAGCCGCCGACGGCCTGGAACGTGGCGCGCCGCACGAAGATGGCCTGGTCGCCGGTGGCGATACCGGTCCAGCGCGAGCGCAGGTTCATCAGCGCCGCCACCACGCGCAGCAGGCGCGGCCGGCCGTCGATGTGCACGTCGAAGCGGCCCCACAGCGCGCCGCCGGCCACGGCCTGCTGCACCACGGCCGCGGCATCGGCGGGCAGCTGCGTGTCGGCGTGCAGGAACAGCAGCACCGCGCCGCGCGCCTGGGCCGCGCCGGCGTTCATCTGCCGCGCGCGACCGCGCGGGCCGACCAGCACGGCATCGGCCAGGCCGGCGCACAGCGCGGGCGTGCCGTCGCTGCTGCCGCCGTCGACGACCAGCACCTCGTGCCCTGCCGCGCGCAGCGGCGCCAGCGCGGCCAGCGTGGCAGCGATGCCGGCGGCCTCGTTCAGCGCCGGCAGCACGATGCTGATCTGCAGGAACGGCGGGCGCAGCGATGGTGATTCAGGCAAGGGCATGGTGGGGAGGCACGGCCGTGGCCGTCGGATCGGCCACAGCCTGCCACAGCCAGTCGCTGCCGACCGGCGCGGGGTTACAGCCGTGCCAGCGTCGCGTTGACCGGCAGGGTGTCGAGCACGCGCGCGAGGTCGCCGCCGGTCATCAGCACGATCTCGTGCGCCTGCAGGGCCTGCCGCGGCGCCGCCTGCACGCGCGCGCGCAAGCCCTCGGGGCGCGCCGCCGGCCCGGCCTGCAGCCCGACCCAGGTGTTGCGCCCGGCGCGCTTGGCCGCCAGCAGTGCCAGGTCGGCGAGCTGTACCACGTCCTGCCAGTCCAGCGCACGCGGCGCGGCGTGCACGAACGGCATGCAGGCAAAGCCGATCGAGCAGGTCACGGCCAGCGTGCGTCCGTCGTCCAGCACGAAGGGCGTCTGCGCCACGACGTCGCGGATGCGGCCCGCCAGCTCCGGGGCCCGGCTGCGGTCGGTGTTGCGTGCCACCACCAGGAATTCCTCGCCGCCCCAGCGCACCAGGAAGTCGGTCTCGCGCACCAGGCTCTGCAGGCGCTGGCCGAACTGCACCAGCACGCTGTCGCCCAGCGCGTGGCCGTGGAGGTCGTTGACGCGCTTGAAGTGGTCGACGTCGACCAGGAAGAACACGTTGTCGGTGTCCACCCCCGCGGCGTGCCCGGCCGTGACGGGCTCGGTGGCACGGCGCAGGCTGGCGGTGATCTCGGTGTCGATGCGGCTGGTGAGGAAGCGGCGGTTGTGCAGCCCGGTGAGCGGGTCGGTGACGCTGCTGCGTTCGAGCACCAGCGACTTCTCGGTCAGGGCCTGCGACATCTGCTGCAGCTCGGCCGTGCGTTCGTTCACCTTGCGTTCCAGCTCGGCCTGGCGCGCACGCAGCAGCCGCGTGCGCCACTGCACCACGGCCAGCAGCAGCAGCGCCAGCGCCACCACCGCCGCGGCGCGGAACCACAGCGTCTGGTGCCAGGCCGCCTGCACCTGCAGCGGCAGTTCCAGCGCCGCGTCGGCCCACAGGCCGTCGCGGTTGGAGCCGCGCAGCTGCAGCGTATAGCGGCCAGGCGGCAGGTTGTTGAACAGCGCCAGGCGGCGCGCGGCGTCGGTGCTGGTCCAGCGGCTCTCGTACCCGAGCAGCCGGTAGGCATAGAGGTTGCGCTCGGGCGCCGAGAAGTCCAGCGCCGCGAACTCCACGGCCAGGCTGTTGGCGTCGGCCGGCACCAGCAGCGGGGCCGACGCTGCCCGGGCCGTCGGCACCGGCACGGCGCGCCCGCCCACGTGCAGCGCGCTCACCACCACCGGAGGCCGGTAGTCCCAGGCCTGCAGCCGTTCGGGCTGCACGATGCTCAGCCCGCCTGCACCGCCGAAGAGCAGGTCGCCGTCAGGCGTGCGCGCGGCCGAGCCGGTCCAGTAGGTGGCGAACAGGGCGCCTTCGGCGCGGTGCAGGCCGCGCGCGGCCAGCGTCTGCGGGTCGATGACGGCCAGGCCGTTGTCGGTGCTCACCCACAGGCGGCCCTGGGCATCGTTGACCAGCGCGTTGACGTTGTCGTCGGGCAGGCCCTGCGCCGCCGTGATGCGGCGAAAGCGCGGCGGCCCGTCGCCCTGCTGCAGCAGGTGCACGCCGCCGCCGTAGGTGCCGACCCAGACGCGGCCGCCGCGGTCGGTGTGCACGGCGGTCACGAAGCCGGCGGCCAGGCCCGGCGCGTCGGTGGTGACCTGCGCTGCCGCGGGCGACGGCAGCACGCGCGCCAGCACCGCGCCGCTGGCCGGGTCCACGCGGTTGAGCCCGTGGCGCGTGCCCACCCACAGGCTGCCGCCAGGGCCGCGCGCCAGCACGGTGATGCGCTCGTCGCTGAGCGCGCCGGCCAGCGCCAGCGGCCCGCCGCGGCCGCTGCGCAGGTCCAGCTGCCACAGGCCGTCGGACTGTCCGCCCGCCCACAGCGTGTCGCCGTCGGCCAGCAGCGCCCAGGTCGACGCCGTGGGGTTGCGCCGGCCCAGCAGCACGCGCGCGACCTGGCGGCCGTCGGCACTGGCGCGGTACAGCCCGCGCTTGGTGGCAACGAAGACGCTGCCATCGCGCGCCCGCTCCAGCCCGAGCACGATGTCCTGCGGCAGCGCCGTCTCGGGCCGGGCGGCGTCGGGCGCGATGCCGCCCACGCGGACGCCGCTGTTGTCGATGATCTCGACCCCGCTCTTGTGCGTGCCCAGCCAGATGCGGCCATCGTCGCCGGGCAGGATCCAGCTGATCTCGGTGCCGGCCGGGCCCACCAGGCCGGGGCCGGCACGGTCGTGGCCGAAGAGCGTGCGGATGGCCGTCTGCCGCGGGTCGTGGCGGCTCAGGCCGCGGTTGCTGGCCACCCAGACCAGGCCCGAGCGGTCGCGGTAGACGCTGCGCACGCTGTTGTCGCCCAGGCTCGACGGCCGCATGGCCTGGCGGCGGATGCGCCGGGTGTGGCCGCTGGCCGCGTCGACCGCGACGATGCCGTGGCCCACGGTGGCCAGCCAGACCTCGCCGGGGCGCACTTCGGTGATGCTGCTGACCTGCTGCACCGTCAACGGCACGTCGGCGACCTCGGGCTGCTCCAGCACCGGGCGCGCGGCCTCGCCGGGTGCGATGACGAAAGCGCCCGCGTGCGCGGTGCCGGCCCACAGCCGCCCGGCGCTGTCTTCCAGCAGCGACTGCACCTCGGCCTGCACGGTGGCGCCCGACGCCAGCGCGGCGGCCACGCCAGCCTGCGGCGCCGCCGCCAGCGGCACCGGAACGAAGGCGCCGCCCTCGGGCGCGCGGCGCAGCAGGCCGATGTCGGTGCCCACCCACAGCGCACCGCTGCGGCTGCGCAGCACGGCCATCACGCGGCGCCCGCGCAGGCGTTCGAGTGCGGGGTCGGGCGGCCGCCGCTGCAACTGGCCGTCGGCGGCGAAGGCCAGTGCGTCCAGGCCGCCGGCGGTGGCCACCCACAGCCCGTCCTGGCCGTCGTCGGCGATGCCATGCACGCTGACGTGGCTCAGGCCCTGCGGCCCGGCGCCCAGCGTGACGAAGCGGCCGCTGGCCCGGTCGTGGCGCACCAGGCCGCCCGAGCTGGTGCCGATCCACAGCCGGCCGGCCGCGTCGCCGTGCAGGGTCTGGATCACGTTGTCGGGAAGCGCGCCGGCCTTGCCCGGTTCCGAGCGGTACACCTGCAGCCGGTAGCCGTCCCAGCGCGCCAGGCCGCCCAGCGTGCCGATCCACAGGAAGCCCTCGCCGTCTTCGGCGACCGCCATCGCGATCTCGTTCGGCAGGCCGTGCTGCAGCGTCAGGTGTTCGAAGGCGTCCTGCGCCACCAGGCCCCAGCGGTGCTCGGGCGCCGCCGTGGCGGGCGTGCCCCACAGTGCCCACAGCGACCACAGGCACGCCAGCAACCACAACGGTCCGCGCCAGGCAGGCAGTGCAGCAGCACGAGCGCGGGAAGGTGGCTTCACGCTGCACATTGTTACCGACGGCCCCTGCGCGGGCGGCCGCCGCGGACAGCGCAAACCGTGCGGAATGTCAGTCGCGCATCGGATCTTCGGACGCCAGCCCGTGCCAGCGCTGCAGCTGCGCCAGGTCCACACCCTGCAGCGACACCAGGTCGGCCACCACGCCCGGGATGGCCGCGGTGGCCGCCGTGCCGGTGAAGCGGCTGCGCACCAGCAGCACCGGCACGCCGGCCGCGCGCGCGGCGGCGACACCCACCGCGCTGTCCTCGATGGCCAGGCAGTCGGCCGCCCGCAGGCCCAGGTGCTGCAGCACCCACCGGTAGATGTCGGGTGCGGGCTTCTTGTGCGGCACCACGTCGCCGGCGCCGACCACGCTGAACAGCCGGTGGCCACGCGCGCCCAGCGTCACGTCGAGCAGCTGCGTCACGTTGTCGGGCGTGGTGGTGGTGGCAATCGCCTGCTGCAGCCCGGCCGCCCGCGCGGCGTCGAGCAGCGCGGCCACGCCGGGCCGCAGCCCCACGGCACCACGCGCCAGCAGGTCCACGTACCAGGCGGTCTTGCGTGCGTGCAGTCGCCGCACCAGGGCCTCGGCTTCGGGCGCCGCCGCGGCCGCGGGGTCGATGCGCTGCCACCACGCACGCAGCCGCTCCTTGCCGCCGGCCACGGCCAGCAGCTCGCCGTACAACGTGCTGTCCCAGTGCCAGGGCAGGCCGGCTTCGGCGAAGGCGCGGTTGAAGGCGACGCGGTGGCCGTCGTCCTCGGTCTCGGCCAGCGTGCCGTCGACGTCCCAGAGCAGCGCTCGCAGGGCCATCGCGGCGCGTCAGCCGATGAGGCGCAGCGACGCGGCCAGCAGCGGGTCGAAGGCCGCGAAGCCGTCGATGAAGGCGTCGGGCGCGTCGTCGCCGCTGAAGCTGCCGGCCGGGTAGCCGTGGCGCACGATCCAGGCACGCACGCCGGCGGCACGCGCGGTGCGCACGTCGGTGACCGAGTCGCCGACGAAGGCCGCGTCGCCGGGCTCCAGGTGCAGCGCCTGCAGCGTGTGCTGCACCACGCGCGGGTCGGGCTTCCTGAACGGCAGGCTGTCGCCGGCCACCAGCAGGTCGAAGCAGCCGGTGATGCCGTGCGCGGCCAGCAGCTTGTGCGCGAAGGCCGCTTCCTTGTTCGTCAGCACCGCCAGCAGCACGCCGCGCGCGTGCAGGCGTTCCAGCATGTCGAGCACGCCCGGGTACAGGCGGCTGCTGGTGCCGCAGCAGGCGTTGTATTCGAACGCGAAGTGCTCCCACTGCGCGTCGGTGGCGGGCGCGCCCAGCGCCTTGCCCACGAGTGCGCGCGCGCCGTCGCCGATCCAGGCGCGCACCTGGGCATCGCTGGCCGGCGGCCGGCCCAGCCAGGCCAGCGTGCGGTTCAGCGCCTCGGCGATCTCGGGCGCGGTGTCGATCAGCGTGCCGTCCAGGTCGAACAGCAGCGCGCGCAGACCACTCATCGCACCCCCCCGCCCTGCAGCACGGCGTGCGTGGCCTGCACCACGGCGTCCACCGTGATGCCGAAGTGCTGGTACAGCGCCGGTGCCGGCGCCGATTCGCCGAAGCTGGCGATGCCCACCACGGCACCGCTGCGGCCCACGTACTTGCGCCAGAAGTCGGGGTGCGCGGCCTCCACCGCCACCGCGGGCAGCGCGGGCGGCAGCACGCCGTCCTGCCAGTCGCGCGGCTGGCGGTCGAAGACGCTGGTGCTGGGCATCGACACCACGCGCACCGGCACGCCGGCCGCGGCCAGGCGCTCCTGCGCCTGCAGCGCCAGCTGCAGCTCGGTGCCGGTGCCGATGAGCACGGCGCGCGCGCCGGCCGCGTCGCGCAGCACGTAGCCGCCGCGTGCGATGTGCTCCGCCTGCGCGGGCTGCGCCAGCGCCGGTGCGGCCTGGCGCGACAGCGCCAGCGCGCTGGGGCCGTCGGCACGCTGCAGCGCGTGCGACCACGCCACCGCGGTCTCCAGCGTGTCGGCCGGGCGCCAGACGTCGAGCTGCGGCACCAGCCGCAGCGACGGCACGTGCTCGATGCTCTGGTGCGTGGGACCGTCTTCGCCCAGGCCGATGCTGTCGTGCGTGAACACGTGCACCACGCGCAGCTTCATCAGCGCGGCCATGCGGATGGCGTTGCGGCTGTAGTCGCTGAAGGTGAGGAAGGTGCCGCCGTAGGGGATGAAGCCGCCGTGCAGCGCCATGCCGTTGAGCGCCGCGGCCATGCCGAACTCGCGCACGCCCCAGCTGAGGTGGTTGCCGGGCCGGTCGCGGCCGGCCGTGATGCAGCCCTTGAAGTTGGTGAGGTTGCTGCCGGTGAGGTCGGCCGAGCCGCCGAACAGCTCGGGCAGCAGCGGCGCCAGCGCGTCCAGCGCCAGTTGCGAGGCGCGGCGCGTGGCCACGCTGCCGGCTTGCGCCGCCAGCGCCTGCACGGCCTCGGCCGCGCGCTGCGCGAAGCCTTCGGGCAGCGTGCCGGCCATGCGGCGCTCGAACTCCTGGGCCAGCGCCGGGTGCGCCGCGCGGTACATCGCCAGCCGCGACTGCCAGCCGGCATGCGCCCGGGCGCCGCGTTCGCGCTGGCTCCAGGCGGTGCGCTGCGCCTCGGGCAGCTCGAACGGCGCCCAGGGCCAGTGCACCTCGGCACGCAGGCCGGCGATCTCGGCCGCGCCCAGCGGCGCGCCGTGCACGTCGTGGCCGCCGGCCTTGGTGGGCGCGCCACGGCCGATGACGGTGCGGCAGACGATCAGCGTCGGCCGCCCGTCGGGGCTGTCGCCCTGCGCGCGCGCCTTCACCAGCGCGCGCTCGAGGGCCGTCGCGTCGTGGCCGTCGATGCCGCCGATGACGTTCCAGCCGTAGGCGCGGAAGCGCCCGGCCGTGTCGTCGGTGAACCAGCCCTGCACGTCGCCGTCGATGGAGATGCCGTTGTCGTCGTAGAGCACGATCAGCTTCGACAGCCGCAGCGTGCCGGCCAGCGAGCACACCTCGTGGCTGATGCCTTCCATCAGGCAGCCGTCGCCCACGAAGGCGTAGGCGCGGTGGTCGACGATGGTGTGGCCCGGGCGGTTGAACTCGGCCGCCAGCAGCTTTTCGGCCAGCGCCATGCCCACCGCGTTGGCCAGGCCCTGGCCCAGCGGGCCGGTGGTGGTCTCGACCCCGGGCGTCACGCCCACCTCGGGGTGGCCGGGTGTCTTGCTGTGCAGCTGGCGGAAGCGCTGCAGCTCGGCCATCGGCAGGTCGTAGCCGGTCAGGTGCAGCAGCGCGTACAGCAGCATCGAGGCATGGCCGTTGCTCAGCACGAAGCGGTCGCGGTCGGGCCAGTGCGGTGCCGCCGGATCGTGCTGCAGGTGGCGTGTCCACAGCACGGTGGCCATCTCGGCCATGCCCATCGGCGCGCCGGGGTGGCCGCTCCTGGCGGCCTCCACGGCGTCGGCGGCCAGCACACGCAGCGCGTCGGGGTTGGGCACCATCACAGCGCCCCCAGCGCGCGCTTGCGCCGTTCCATCATGCGCCAGATGAAGGGCGTGAAGATCAGCTGCATCGCCAGCTCCATCTTGCCGCCGGGCACGACGATGGTGTTGGCGCGCGACATGAACGAGCCGTCGACCATGCTCAGCAGGTAGGGGAAGTCGATGCCCTTGGGGTTGGCGAAGCGGATCACCACCATGCTCTCGCTGGCCGACGGGATGTCGCGCGCGATGAAGGGGTTGCTGGTGTCCACCATCGGCACGCGCTGGAAGTTCACGTGCGTGTGCGCGAACTGCGGGCAGATGTAGTGCACGTAGTCGGGCATGCGGCGCAGGATGGTGTCGGTCACGGCCTCGGCCGAGTAGCCGCGCACGTGCTTGTCGCGGTAGAGCTTCTGGATCCACTCGAGGTTGATCACCGGCACCACGCCGATCAGCAGGTCGGGGTGGCGCGCCACGTTCACGCTGTCGGTGACCACCGCGCCGTGCAGTCCTTCGTAGAACAGCAGGTCGGTGCCGGCGGGCACGTCTTCCCAGGGCGTGAAGGTGCCGGGCTCCTGGCCGTAGGGCTTGGCCTCCACCGGGTCGTGCAGGTACTTGCGGCGGCGGCCGGTGCCGGTTTCGCTGTAGCTGCGGAAGAGCTGCTCGAGTTCGGCGAAGAGGTTGTTGTCGGGGCCGAAGTGGCTGAAGTGCTTGTCGCCGGCCTGTTCGGCCTCGGCCTGGCGCTGGCGCATTTCCTTGCGGTCGTAGCGGTGGAAGCTGTCGCCTTCGATGACGGCGGCGCTGACGTTCTCGCGCCGGAAGATGTTCTCGAAGGTGCGGGTCACCGAGGTGGTGCCGGCGCCCGACGAGCCGGTGATGGCGATGATGGGGTGGCGTTCTGACATGGGCGTTCCAGGCTCAATCGCGGAAGAGGCTGCGCTCGGCGAACAGCGGCGACGGGCTGTCGCGCGGCGGGGTTTCGTGGTGGTAGCGCTCGATGCGCTCGACCTCGTTCTTCGAGCCGAAGACGAGGCCGATGCGCTGGTGCAGCGCGCTCGGCTGCACGCCCAGCACCGGCTGGCGGCCGGTGCTGGCGCGGCCGCCGGCTTGTTCCATGATGAAGCCGATGGGATTGGCCTCGTACAGCAGGCGCAGGCGGCCGGGCTTGGCCGGGTCCTTGGTGTCGCGCGGGTACAGGAAGACGCCGCCGCGCATCAGGATGCGGTGCGCCTCGGCCACCATGCTGGCGATCCAGCGCATGTTGAAGTCCTTCCCGCGCGGGCCCGGCTTGCCGGCCAGGCACTCGTCCACGTAGCGCTTGACCGGTGGCTCCCAGAAGCGGCTGTTGCTGGTGTTGATGGCGAACTCGTGCGTGTCCTCGGGCACGCGCAGGTTCGGGTGCGTCAGCACGAACTCGCCCAGGTTGTGGTTCAGCGTGAAGCCGGCGACTCCGTTGCCCACGCTCAGTACGAACATCGTCACCGGGCCGTACAGCGCGTAGGCGGCGGCGACCTGGGTGGTGCCGGGCTGCAGGAAGTCGGCTTCGGTCACGTCGCGCCCGCTGTCCACCACCGCCTGCGGCGCGCGCAGCACCGAGAAGATGCTGCCCACCGAGACGTTGACGTCGATGTTGCTGCTGCCGTCCAGCGGGTCGAAGGTGAGCAGGTACTTGCCGCGCTGCGAGCCCGCGGGGATCTGGTGCGGCGCCTCCAGTTCCTCGCTGGCCATGCCGGCGAGGTGCCCGTTCCAGTCGGTCATGCGCAGGAAGATGTCGTTGCTCAGCACGTCCAGCGGCTGCTGCTCCTCGCCCTGCACGTTGACGGTGCCGCCGGCCGGCGTGTTGTCGTTGAGGGTGCCGAACGAGACGATGCGGGCGATGGCCTTGCAGGCCAGCGAAACGTCGAGGATGAGTGCGTTCAGGTCGCCGCCGGCGCCGGGGAATCGGCGGCGCTCTTCGATCAGGTAACGGGTCAGTGTCCAGCGGCGGGACAGGGGCATGGTGGCTCCGGCAGGTGGCGGTGGTCGGGTTCAGGTGGGAGGCGCAGCGAACAGCCTGCTGGCCAGGATGTCGGCGGGGGTGAGCGTGGCCAGGTCGTCGGCGCCGAGCACGCGGTCACGCTCGGCAAACAGCCGCGAGGCCTGGCGCAGCCGCATGCGGTCGAGCGCGTTGCGCACGCTGCGCGCGTTGGCGAAGTGCGGCTGCTGCAGCCGGCGCTGCAGGTAGCCGGCGAAGGCCTCGCGCGTGCCCTCGCCCCAGCGGTAGTGCATGGCGCCGAGCATGCGGTCGGCGATCTGCAGCAGTTCGCCCTCGGCGTAGTCGGGGAAGTCGAGGTGGTGCGCGATGCGGCTGCTCAGGCCGGGGTTGGACTGGAAGAAGGTGTCCATGCGGTTCTTGTAGCCGGCCAGGATCACCACCAGGTCGTCGCGCTGGTTCTCCATCACCTGCAGCAGGATCTCGATGGCCTCCTGGCCGTAGTCGCGCTCGTTCTCGGGGCGGTACAGGTAGTACGCCTCGTCGATGAAGAGCACGCCGCCCATCGCCTTCTTCAGCACTTCCTTGGTCTTGGGCGCGGTGTGGCCGATGTACTGGCCCACGAGGTCGTCGCGCGTCACCGCCACCAGGTGGCCTTTGCGCACGTAGCCAAGGCGGTGCAGGATCTCGGCCATGCGCAGCGCCACCGTGGTCTTGCCGGTGCCGGGGTTGCCGGTGAAGCACATGTGCAGGCTGGGCTTGTCCTGCCCGTCGGCCGCCTTCAGCCCCATGCCCATGCGCAGCCGCTCGATGACCAGCAGCGCCGCGATGTCGCGGATGCGCTGCTTCACCGGCGCCAGGCCCACGAGGTCGCGGTCGAGTTCGTCGAGCACGGCCTCGACCTGGCTCTGCGCCAGCACCTCGCCCACCGTGCGCGGCGCCGGCGGCGGCGCATTGGCCGCCGCCGGCGGTGCCGCTGCGGCGGCCGGTGCCGAGCCGGGGATGGTGTACAGCGGGGAAGACATGGCGCCGGGCCTGGCCGTGCGGTTCAGTAGCGCTCGGCTTCGGGCGCGTCGGTGGCGTAGCTGTGCACGGTGTAGTGCAGGCTGCGGCCGCCGATCTCCTGGCGCACGAGGCCGAAGCCCGGCTCCTTGGCCGGCCGGTTGACGATGAAGCTCATCGCGATCGTCTCGACGTTGCGCGTGCTGTCGAAGGCCATCATGCGGATGTAGTGGTTCGGGAAGGTCTTGCGGCAGTTCTGCAGTTCGAGCATCACGCCTGCGGCGTCGGCCAGGTCGAACATCGGCATGCCGAACATCTCCCAGTACGTGTTGCGCGGGTGCGGGTCGTCGGTGTATTCCACGCTCCAGGCGTAACCACGCCGAAGCCCGTACTCGATCTGCAGCGTGATCTCGGCATCGGTCAGGTCGGGCAGGAAGCTGAACTGGCCCTGCGTGATGCGGCCGGTGGGGTTGGTCATCATGGTCGTGGTCTCCTTCAGGCCACCGCAGGCGTCACGGCGTAGTCCGAGGTGTCGGTGGGCGCGTAGTTGAAGCTGATCTCGCCCCAGGTGTCGAGCGCCTGCTTCAGCGGCGTGCAGAACTGCGCCGCCTTCTGCAGGATGGCCGGGCCCTCGTTGGCGATGTCCTTGCCTTCGTTGCGCGCCTTCACCATGCATTCGAGCGCCACGCGGTTGGCCACCGCACCGGCCTGGATGCCGGCCGGGTGGCCGATGGTGCCGCCGCCGAACTGCAGCACCACGTCGTCGCCGAAGAGGTCGATCAACTGGTGCATCTGCCCGGCGTGGATGCCGCCGCTGGCCACCGGCATCACCTTCTTCAGGTCGGCCCAGTCCTGGTCGAAGTACAGGCCGCGCGGGTAGTCGGTCTTCGTGAAGCTGTCGCGGCAGACGTTGTAGTAGCCCTGCACCGTCATCGGGTCGCCTTCGAGCTTGCCGACCGCGGTGCCGGTGTGCAGGTGGTCGCAGCCGGCCAGGCGCAGCCACTTCGCGATGACGCGGAAAGAGACGCCGTGGTTCTTCTGCCGTGTGTAGGTGCCGTGGCCGGCGCGGTGCATGTGCATGATCATGTCGTTGGCACGGCACCACTCGGCCATGCTCTGGATCGCGGTGTAGCCGATCACCAGGTCGACCATCACGATCACCGAGCCCAGCGACTTCGCGAAGTCGGCGCGGCGGTACATCTCCTCCATCGTGCCGGCGGTCACGTTGAGGTAGCTGCCCTTCACCTCGCCGGTGGCGGCACTCGCCTTGTTCACGGCGTCCATCACGTACAGGAAGCGGTCGCGCCAGTGCATGAAGGGCTGCGAGTTGATGTTCTCGTCGTCCTTCATGAAGTCCAG
>VFQO010001391.1_pt1 | contig 18729 bp, 17 predicted proteins | sample 3512331 | NCBI WGS metagenome assembly VFQO01 (sample SAMN10412371, study PRJNA504923) | tailings metagenome | isolation source: Replicate 3 from Balatoc abandoned mine | place: Philippines: Itogon, Benguet | collected 2017-08-28
GCTTTCTTGGTATCGCTCATGTTCCGCAATTCCCCCCAACTGCATTACGGGCGCGAAGACCGCGCCCTCACCGACCCCTTGCTATCCGACCCCATGCGGACGGGCATTGTGACTGCGCCGCCATGGCGGAGTCTGCCGGGCAAGTATTGCAGAAATGCGCAAAGCCGCAAGGCGTCGCGGTAATTCAGTATCCGCGGGCGGGATCGAACACCGGGGCGACCGGCTCACCGGCCAGATAGCGGCGCAGATTGTCGAGGAAACGATCGGCCGAACGGATGAACATCTTGTCCTGCGCCCGGCCCGACAGATGCATCGTGACATGGGCATTGTCGAGCGCCCAAAGCGGATGATCGGCCGGCAGCGGCTCGGGCGTGGTGACATCGAGAAACGCGCCGCCGATGCGCTTTGCCTCCAGCGCCTCGACCAGCGCGGGCTGATCGATCACGCTGCCGCGCGCGAAGTTGAGGATCACGGCATCGGACTTCATCGCCGCCAGTTCCGCCGCACCGATCATCCCGCGCGTCTCGGGCGTGGCCGGGACGACGAGAATCACCCAGTCGAACTCGCCCACCCGGGCGCGCCATTCCTCGGGCGCGAGAGTCCCCTCCCCGCCCGATCGGCGCACCACGGTGACGGCCACGTCGAACGCCTCCAGCCGCGGCTTGATGAGCTGCCCGATCGCGCCATAGCCAAGCAGCAGCGCCTTCGAGCCCGCCAGTTCGCGCTTGCCGGGGCTGTCGAGCAGCCATTCGCGCCGGTCCTGGGCGCGCACCAGCGCGCGGTAGCCCTTGGCGATATTGAGCATCCCCATCACCACATATTCGGCGATGGTGACAGCGTTGATCCCCACCCCGTTGGTGACCGTGATCCCGCGCTCGATCAGCACATCCATCGGCAGGAAATCGAGGCCCGCATAGATCGAATTGAGCCATTTGAGCTTGGTCGCCGCGCGCAGGGTTTCGGCCATCGCCGCCTGATCGTTCATGTCGAACCAGCCGATTTCGGCCTCCGCCACAGCCTCGAGCGCTTGTTCGGCCGACATGAACCAGCGCACATCGAGCCCATCGGGCAGACGGCTTTCGAGCATCGGGCGGATCAGCCCGGAAATGGCGAGAATGGTCATGGCCGATGCCCTAACCGCTCTGCCGGGAAAGGGCCAGACCATCAGCCCGCTTGACACCGGGACAGCCGCGCCGCGATAGCATTCCCGCTATGCTCTTGCCCGCCGTGATTATCGACGATTTCCTGGGGCCGCAGGCCTCGGCCGACATGCTGGCATTTGCCCTGTCCCACCAGGCCGACTTTGTACCCTCGACCATCTACAGCGAAGGGCGTGCGGACATTGTCAATAATTTTCGCAAGTCGCTGTCCTACGTCGGAAGCATGGATGCCATCATCGGACCGTTCGCCGCCGGGATCGCGCGCGAGAGCGAGCGGCTGCGCGCCGCGACGGGCTGCGACAGGTTCGACAATCAGCTGATCGATCTCGATCTGGTCGCGCATGGCGATGGTCATTGGTTCAAGCGTCATGTCGACACCACCACCGGGCGGGAAAGGATGCTGTCCCCGGCCGACCGGGTCCTGAGCCTGGTCTACTACGTGCACGCGGTGCCCAAGGCGTTTTCCGGCGGCAATCTTGTGATGCATGCGCTGATCGGCGACGAGACGCGGACAATCGCACCGCGCCATGACCGGCTGGTGGCCTTCCCCTCGCTTGCCCCGCATGAGGTGGAGCCCATCAGCCTGCCCGGCAATGCCTTTGCCGATGCGCGTTTTTCGCTGGTGTGCTGGCTGAGCCGCCGGCGGGCAGAAGCGCCAGCGCCCTAACCGAGCTTCCACTCCCAGCCGAGCGGATCGCCGTCCATCACCTCGATGCCTTGAGCGGCGAGTTCGTCGCGGATCGCGTCGGAGGCGGCGAAGTCCCTGGCGGCGCGGGCCTCCTTGCGGCGGGCAAGCGCAGCTTCGATTTCGGCCTCGGTTATGATTGCGGCCTTCGGGCGGATGCGAATGTCGGCGCGGGTGAGGCCGAAAAGGTTGAGACCCAGCACCGCATCCAAATCCTCAACCACAGCGCGCTTGATACCTGCATCGACCTTTTTGATGGCAAGCGCATCTTCCAAGGCCGTCAGCGCAATCGGCGTGCCCAGGTCATCGGCCATCGCCTCATCGAACTTGGCGAGAACGGGCGCGAACTTTGGATGCTCGGCCTCGGGCTGTGATGGCACGTCTGCAAGCGCGCCAGCAGCCATCACCATCCGCTTCAGCCGCGTCAGCGCCGCCCCAAGTCCCTCCCACGAAAACTCCAGCTCGCTGCGGTAATGCGCCTGCAGGCACATCAGCCGGTACGCCAGCGGGTGGTACCCCCGGTCGATCAGCAATTGCAGGCGCAGGAACTCGCCCGAGGATTTCGACATCTTCCCCGATCGCTCGACGAGGAAGTTGTTATGCATCCAGATCTTCGCGCCGGAATTGCGCGGGTCATCCAACCCATTGGTGCAGCAGTAAGCCTGGTTCTGCGCGATCTCGTTGGGATGGTGGATCTCGCGGTGGTCGATCCCGCCGGTGTGGATGTCGAAGGGGAAACCGAGCAGCGCCTCGCCCATCACCGAGCATTCGAGGTGCCAGCCGGGCGCGCCCCGCCCCCAGGGCGAGTCCCACTCCATCTGCCGGGTCTCGCCGGGCGGCGTGCGGCGCCAGATCGCGAAGTCGGCGGCGTTGCGCTTGCCCTCGACATCGCCGATTCGGCTTTCGCCGTCATCTGTCTGGGCGCGCGCCAGCCTGCCGTAGTCGGCGACGGTCGAGACGTCGAAATAGAGCCCGCTCTCCAGCTCGTAGCAGTGCTTGTCGGCAATCGACTTGCCCCATTCGATCATCGCCGCGACATATTCGGTCGCGCGCGGGTGCTGCTTGGGCTGGACGTTGAGCCGCGCCAGATCAGCCTCGAAATCAGCCTGATAGAACTTGGCGATATCCCACGCGCTCTTGCCCTCGCGCGCGGCCATCTTCTCCATCTTGTCCTCGCCCTCGTCAGCGTCAGAGGTGAGGTGGCCTACATCGGTGATGTTCACCACGTGGGTGAGCTTGTAGCCCTTCCACTGCAGCGTGCGCCCCAGCGTGTCGGCGAACACATAGGCACGCATGTTGCCGATGTGCTGGTAGTTATAGACCGTCGGCCCGCAGGAATAGACGCGCGCCTCGCCTTCATGGACGGGCTCGAACACCTCGATCTGGCGGGTGAGCGAGTTGAACAGCTTGAGGGGCGTATCGGTCATGGGCGCGCTTTGGCCAGCGGCAGGCGCAACGTCAATTCCCTCGTCATTGCGAGCATCGCGAAGCAATCCATGGACGGGCAGCAGTCCATGGATTGCCGCGTCGCTACGCTCCTCGCAATGACGAGAGGAAGCTTCAGAACCCGATGAACTTCACATGGTCCTCAAGCGCCACCCGTTCGCGCGGGAAGTTGTTCAGCGGCGCATCGGGGTCGCGGTAACCGATCGCCATGCCGCAGAAGAACATGTAGCGTTCGTGATCGACGCCGAGGAACTCGCGGATCGTGTTGGCGAAGATCGCCATGTATTCCTGGAAGCAGGAATCCAGCCCCTCCTCGCGCAGCAGCAGGGCGACAGTCTGGAGCCACATGCCGACATCCGACCACTGCGGCTCCTTCATCAGGCGCGGGAAGTAGATGAACATGACGGCGGGGGCATCGAAGCTGGTGGTGTTGCGGGCCATCGCGGCCATGCGCCCCGCGCCGTCATCGCGGGCGATGCCCATCGCGCCGAACATGCCTGCCGAAACCGCGTCGAGACGCCGCTTGTACGCCTCCTCCGCGCCGGGAGCGGCCCAGTCGTATTCGGCCGCCTGCGGACCATCGGCAAGCATCTTCGCCTGCAGGTCTTTCAAGGGCTGGCCGGTGACGATGCTGGCTTCCCACGGCTGGTAATTGCACCCCGAGGCCGCCCAGCGGGCCTTGTCCAATACGCGGGTGAGCGTTTCGAGATCGACCGGCTTGTCGAGAAAGGCGCGGATCGAGCGGCGTGTGGTGACGGCTTCGGTAACGTTCATGAAGGCTGGCCCCTGCTGGCGATGATGTGGCGTGCGTCTTGCCGTCCAAAGCAGCAGGGCCGCAAGCGACAAAATCGCCAGCGGCCCCGAGATATTCTTTTTTTGCCCGCTCGCGCGCGGCAGGCGATCAGGGGTAGTTAGTGGCCTTGACCGCTTCCGACATGTCCTCGGCATCGACCAGCTTGGGGTTCTTGTGCTTGGTGCGGAACTCGGTCTCTGTGCTCGGGCCGATATCGGCGCGGCCCGACATGAAGCCGGTCTTGATCTTGCAGCGCACGAACTGGGTCTCGCCTTCCTCGATTTCCAAGGTGAGGGCGTCCTTGGTTTCCAGCGACTTGACGGTGAAGCTGCGCGGCCCGGGGTCGGAGACGAGGATGAAGTACTTGCCCGCGCCGAGCGAGGAGAGCTTGTCCTGCGCCCCCACATCGAACACCGCGCAGCCCAGAGCCGCACCGCTGAGGCCGCCGGTGCGATAGAACAGGATCTGGCCCTTGCCCGGCGGGGGCGCGGGAATGGCCAACTCGCCCTCGGGCTTGGCCTGTGCAAACGCGGCCGGTGCGGCACCGGTCATCGCCAGCGGTGCGGCCGCCGCAAGAATGGCAGCGGCAAGCAGTTTCTTCATGGATTTTCCTCCCTCGTTTCAACCTGTGGTTCGGCGGGCGCCGCCGCTTGGGCGGCGGGGCGCTCGAAAAGTTCGTCATTGCGGGTCTTGGCATTGGCGATGGTGCCCGGCAGGACATTGGTGTTGCCGCCGCCGATGAAGAAGCCGATCGGCCCGGCGAGCGCGGTGGTGACGTTGGAAACGCCGGTGTTGTCCTGTCCCTTGCCGAGCGCAATCTCGCCAGCCTCCATGAAGCGGAAGCTGCGCAGCGCGATCCGGCGCTCGCCCAGATCGAGATAGCGCGCGGCCAGCACCAGCTCGCCCGCAGCGCCCGCAAGGCCCGCCTTCTTGGCATGCACGACCTCGCCCTGCCCGATGATCCCGGCTGGGAGCACCTCGATCCCGTCGACCGACACCGCCGTCACGAGACGGATCGGAAAGGTCTCTCCCGTCTTGCTGATCTTGGAGCCCAGCTCCTTGTCGATGGCAATGATGAGCGGCGTGGTTCTGGGCAGCAGCAGGCCGGCAGGCGCAGGATCGGCGGGTGCATCGACCGCAGGTTCGGCTGCGGCATCGGCCTGGGGCGCAGGCGCTGCAGGGAGCACGTCACCCGCTACGGCAGCGGGAGCGGCCTGCTGCAACAAGGCAGCCAGAATCAATGAGAACAAGCGGATGACCCCTGTACGACCCGGTCCATTCCATCGGCCAGGTCAGGGCCTTCGTCAACCGGGATTGCAGGCGGAACCGCCAATCAGCGGCCGCGCTTGGTGCCCTTCTCGTCCTCGAACAGCTCCGCGAGCTGCTCCATGATCGTGCCGCCCAATTGCTCCACATCCATGATCGTCACCGCGCGGCGGTAATAGCGCGTCACATCGTGGCCGATGCCGATGGCGACGAGTTGGACGGGCGAGACCTTCTCGATCCACTCGATCACGCTGCGAAGGTGGGCTTCGAGATAGCCCGCCGAGTTCACGCTGAGGGTCGAATCGTCCACCGGCGCGCCGTCGGAGATCACCATCAGGATGCGGCGTTCCTCGGGGCGGTAGAGCAGGCGGGAATGCGCCCAGATCAGCGCCTCGCCGTCGATGTTCTCTTTCAGCAACCCTTCGCGCATCATCAGCCCGAGATTGCGGCGCGCGCGGCGCCACGGCTCGTCGGCCTGCTTGTAGATGATGTGCCTTAGGTCGTTCAAACGCCCCGGGTTCTGCGGCTTGCCATCGGCGAGCCATGCCTCGCGGCTCTGCCCGCCCTTCCACGCGCGGGTGGTGAAGCCGAGGATCTCGGTCTTGACCCCGCAGCGTTCGAGCGTGCGCGCGAGAATGTCGGCGCTGATTGCCGCGATGGAGATCGGCCGCCCGCGCATCGAGCCCGAATTGTCGATCAGCAGGGTGACGATCGTATCCTTGAACTCGACATCGCGCTCGACCTTGTAGCTGAGCGCGGTGCCGGGCGAGATGATCACCCGGGCCAGCCGCGCGGCATCGAGCACGCCTTCTTCCTGATCGAAATCCCAGCTGCGGTTCTGCTGCGCCATCAACCGGCGCTGCAAGCGGTTGGCAAGGCGCGTCACCACGCCCTGCAGCCCGGTCAGCTGGCTGTCGAGATAGGCACGCAGCCGATCGAGTTCCTCGGCGTCGCACAGGTCGGGCGCGGCGACTTCCTCGTCGAAGCGGGTGGTGAAGGCCTTGTAATCGACGCTGGCGGGCACTTCGGCCTGCGGGCGGTTGGGGCGCACGGGGGCGTTGGCGGCGTCGCTGTCGTCGCCGGGCTCGCCTTCGGCCATGTCGCTGTCGGTCTGGGTGTCGGAGGATTCCTCCCCCTCGCCTTCGCCCTCGGCCATGTCGCCGGCCATTTCCGCCGATTGCGGATCGCCTTCGCTGCTGGAGTCGTCCTCGCCCTCGTTGTCATCGTCGGGGCCGTCATCCTCGTCGGCTTCGTCGGTGTCGGTTTCGTCGGGGGCTTCGGTAGGCCGGGTGAGATCGAGCTCGCGCAACATGTCGAGCGCGAGCTTCTGGAACGCCTCCTGATCGCCGATCCGGTCGGCAAGGCCAGCAAAATCGCCGCCGACCTTCTCTTCGAGGAAATCGCGCACCAGCTCGATCCCGCCCTGCGCGCGTGCGGGGACAGCCTCGCCCGTCAGCGCCTCGCGCACCAGCAGGGCGAGCGCGGTCTGCAAGGGGACTTCGGAGGAATTCTGCGCGCGCACGATCTTGTCGCCCGCCGTGCGCAGTTCGGTTGCCGCGTCGAGATTGGCGCGCATCCCGCCGAAACGGTTGGCGCCCAAAGCCTCGTAGCGCACCTGCTCGATCGCGTCATAGCAGGCCCGCGCGATGGGCTCGGGCGGCGCGGCCTTGGCGTGCAGGGCCGCATCGTGGTGGCGCAGCTTGAGGGCAAAGCTATCGGCAAAGCCGCGCGCCTCGGTTACCTGATCGGCCGGAAGATCGCGGCCCGGCAGCGGCACCCGGAACCGGTTGCCCGCCGCGCCCGGCACATCCGCGCTCCACGCGACCTCTACTTCCGCATCGCGCGCAATCGCCCGCGATGCGCCGGTCAGCGCCTGCTTGAAACGGTCAAGGGGGGACTGGTCTGCCATTACAGGATGGCCATCACAAAATGCTCTGCCCCGTCTTGGCCCAGTCGGCCATGAAGCCTTCGATCCCCTTGTCGGTCAGCACATGCTTGAAGAGCGCGTGGATCACGGCAGGAGGCGCGGTCATCACGTCAGCCCCAATCTTGGCCGCCTGCAGCACATGGGTGGTGTGGCGCACGCTGGCGACGAGGATTTCGGTGGCGAAATCGTAATTGTCGTAGATGAGGCGGATGTCCTCGATGAGGTCCATGCCGTCAAAGCCGTTGTCGTCATGCCGTCCGACGAAAGGCGAGATGAAGCTCGCTCCCGCCTTCGCCGCCAGCAGCGCCTGATTGGCCGAGAAGCACAGCGTCACGTTGACCATCGTGCCTTCCGACGACAGCGCCTTGCAGGTCTTCAATCCGTCCACCGTCAGCGGCACCTTGATGCAGACATTATCGGCGATCTTGCGGAGGATTTCGGCCTCCTTCATCATCGTTTCATGGTCGAGCGCGACGACTTCGGCGCTGACCGGGCCATCGACGATCCCGCAGATCTCCTTGGTCACTTCCTTGAAATCGCGCCCCGACTTTGCGATCAGCGAGGGATTGGTCGTCACCCCGTCAAGCAGGCCCGTGGCGGCAAGGTCGCGGATCGCCTCGATCTCGGCGGTGTCGACAAAGAATTTCATCACGGTCACTCCGGTAAATTGCGATAGCAGGCCCGAAGCGCCGGGCCTAAGGGGCGGGCATGACTCGGAGCCCCTTGCGATTTGCGACGCTGCTTGCCGCCACGCTGGCGGCTTGGCAACCGTCCAAAGCGCTTGCGGATGATGAAGACACCCAATTGTGGCACTTCGTGCTCGCCACCACCGATCTCGACAAGGACACCAGCCTCACCCTCGACGCCACTCAGCGCTGGCGCAGTGAAGCGCGCGGCGGCGATCAGCAGACGATCCGCTTCAATATCGACCAGACCGTGGCAGACGGCGTGCGGATCGGCGGCGGGGCTGCGCTGTTCGAGGCGGGCGGCAACACCGAAATCCGCCCGCATCAGCAGGTCACGGTCGTGCTCGGGCGCATGGAACTGCGCACCCGGCTGGAGGAGCGCTTCTTCGACGGCGCAGACCGCGCCGAGCTGCGGCTGCGGCAGCGGATCCAGTACAACCAGCCGCTGGGCGGCGGGTGGCGCGCAAATATCGGCGGCGAATGGCTGGGCCTGTTGCAGGGGCGCAATCGCGGCGAGGGCACCTCGACCGAGCAGTGGCGTGCACAGGTGCGGCTGGGTTACGCCGTCAACAAGCGGCTGGAGATCGGCGCGGGATACTGGCTGCTCGCCTTCCCGCGCGGCGATCGGCCGGCGCGCTATACCCACGTGCCGCAGACAGTGCTGACCTGGCGGTTCTAGGTCGGGCGCTAGAGCACGCGGCCCACGCCGAACACGCCGATGATCGCAGGGTCGCGGGTGCTTTCCGGATTGGCGCGGATCGCGGCTTCTTCGCGCGCGATCTCGCCCCAGATGGCATCGTCGATCTGGCGGCCGAAGCGGTCGGCGACCGCAGGCACATCCACCCCGGCCAGCGCGGAAAGCGCCTGCCCGACCAGCGGGTCGCGGCTCAATCGAAGCGCGTCGCCCAGTTCGGGCACGAAGGCATCGAGCAGCGCCGTGCCGACCTCCTGCCTGAGATAGCCGCTTGCAGCCGAAGGCCCGCCGCGCACCAGCGCAAGGGCATTCTCGAAGCCGATCACCCGGATCGCGTCAGTCACCACCGGGGCGGCGCGGAAGCTCGCGTCGATGGCGAAAGTGGCGAAGCGTTCCTCCAGCCGGTCCTTGACCAGCGCCGAGGTCAGGATGCGCGACAAGGTGTCCCCGCGCGCGCCGAGCATGTCGTCAAGGCCGAGCCGCGCGACCTGTTCGTCCCAGAAGCCGCCGGGCGCGGTGAGCCGCGCAAAGGCGTTCTCGGTCGCCAGCAGCAGCATCCGCCGCACCGCCTCGACCAAGCTGAACCCGCCGGTGGTGGCGCAGGCCGGAAGCAGCAGCAGCGTCGCCCCGCCCGCAGCGCCGGCGAGCAGGCTGCGGCGGGTGGCGAGAGGTGTGGTGACGATTGCGGTCATAGGTCAGGTCTCCGAGCTTGCCCTTGGCCTATGCCGCTCTCCATATAACTGCGCGATGAACCGAATTCGCCTGCTTGTCCTGAACGCTGCCCTGGGCCCGCTCGATTACCGGCTGCCCGAAGGGGTAAGCGCGCCTGCGGGAAGCGTGGTGGTCGCGCCGCTGGGGCCGCGCAAGGTGATGGGGATCGTGTGGGACGAAGGCCGCCTGCCGGGCGAGGAGATCGCCTTCGAGCGGCTGCGCCCGATCCTCGAAGTGGTGCCCGTCCCGCCCCTGCCCGCGCCGCTACGGCGGCTGATCGAGTGGACCGCGGACTATTACTGCGCGCCGCTTGCCGCAGCCGCGCGCATGGCGCTGGCAAGCGGCGGGGCGCTGGGCGGGCCTGCGACCATGACCGAATACCGCCTGACCGCGGCCGAGGCAGCGGGACGACTAACCGCGCAGCGCAGGATGGCGCTCGGAAAGCTTGCCGGCGAACAGGGCACGATGCGCGAACTTGCGGGCATCGCGGGCGTATCGGAAGGCGTGCTGCGCGGGATGGCGGGCGCGGGGCTGATCGAGCCGGTGACGGTCGCCATCGATCGCCCCTACCCGCCCGCCGATCCCGATCACCACCAGCCCGCCCTGTCCAAGGCGCAATCCGCGGTCGCGGCGACCCTGGTGGCAGCGGTGGAGGCCCGCGCCTTTTCTCCCTTCCTCCTCGACGGGGTGACGGGATCGGGCAAAACCGAAACCTATTTCGAGCCCGTCGCCGCTGCCATTCGCGCGGGGCGGCAGGTGCTGGTGCTGCTCCCCGAAATCGCGCTCACCGAGAACTTCCTTGCGCGTTTCGCCGCGCGGTTCGGCGCGGCGCCGGTGCTGTGGCATTCCTCATTGAAATCCACCGAACGCCGCCGCGCATGGCGGGCCATCGCCGATGGGAGCGCACAGGTCGTGGTCGGCGCGCGTTCGGCGCTGTTCCTGCCCTATGCGAACCTTGGCCTGATCGTCGTCGACGAGGCGCACGAGATCAGCTTCAAGCAGGATGACGGCGTGCGCTACAACGCCCGCGACGTCGCGGTGATGCGCGCGCGGTTCGAGGGTCTGCCGGTGATCCTCGCCAGCGCCACGCCAGCGCTCGAAAGCCTGCATATGGCCGAGATCGGGGTATACACGAAGCTCGATTTGCCCGCGCGATACGGCGGCGCGAGCCTGCCTGCTGTGCGCCTCGTCAACCTCACCGAGGAGAAACCGGGCAGCCAGCGCTGGCTCGCCGGGCCGCTGATCGACGCGCTGCGGGACCGGCTGGACAGGGGGGAACAGTCGCTCCTGTTCCTCAACCGCCGCGGCTATGCCCCGCTGACCCTGTGCCGCAATTGCGGGCACCGCTTCAAATGCCCCTCTTGCAGCGCATGGTTGGTCGAGCACCGCCTTTCCGCGCGGCTCGCCTGCCACCATTGCGGGTTCGAGACGCGGGTGCCCGAGGCCTGCCCCGAATGTGGCGAAAGCGACTGCCTCGTCGCCTGCGGGCCGGGGGTGGAGCGGATCGCGGCGGAGGTCGCCGAGCTGTTCCCCGAGGCGCGGCTGGCCGTGGCGACGTCCGACACCCTCAACACGCCCGAGCGCGCGGCGGCGTTCATCGCCGAGGCCGAAGGCAAGGCGATCGACATCATCATCGGCACCCAGCTGGTGACCAAGGGATTCCACTTCCCCGACCTCACGCTGGTCGGCGTGGTCGACGCCGACCTCGGCCTCGAAGGCGGGGACCTGCGCGCGGGCGAACGGACCTACTCGCAGATCGCGCAGGTCGCAGGCCGCGCAGGGCGCGGGGCGAAGCCGGGCGAGGTGCTGATCCAGACCCGCCACCCCGACGCCCCCGTCATCGCCGCGCTCGCGGGCGGGGATCGCGACGCCTTCTACGCCGCCGAAACCCAAGGCCGCCGCGATGCGGGCGCACCGCCGTTCGGGCGCTGGGCGGCGATCATTCTCTCCTCCGAGGACGAACGCGAGGCGCGCGAGGCGGCGGCGCGGCTCGGCGACGTGCGCCCGCGGCTGGCGGACGTCCAGATCCTCGGACCCGCCCCTGCTCCCATGGCGTTGCTGAGGGGGCGTTATCGCTACCGCTTTCTGGTGAACGCGCGGCGCAGCGCCAATGTCCAGGGCGTGCTGCGCGACTGGATCGGCGCGGTGCAATTCGCGCCGGGCGTGCGGGTCGGAATCGACATCGACCCCTATTCTTTCGTCTGACCTCGTCATTGCGAGCGGCAAAGCCGCGCGGCAATCCAGAGCGGCGCGCGATGCGCTCTGGATTGCGTCGCTCCGCTCGCAATGACGAAACCAAAAGCAGGCGCGGGGCGTATCCCCTCGCATGACCCGCCCCGTCCTCGTGCCGATCCTCGGCGACCAGCTGTCGCGCAATCTCTCCAGCCTCGATGGCCTCTCGCCGCCAAGCACCGTCGTGCTGATGATGGAGGTGTGGGACGAGGCGACCTATGTGAAGCACCACAAGCAGAAGATCGTGCTCATTTTTTCGGCAATGCGCCATTTCGCCGAAGAGCTGCGCGCCGAGGGCTGGCAGGTCGATTACGTCCGCCTCGACGATCCGGAGAACACCGGCAGCTTCACCGGCGAAGTCGCGCGCGCGGTGGAGCGCCACGCTCCATCCGAAATCCGCGTCACCGAAAGCGGCGAGTGGCGGGTGCATGAGGCGATGCTCGAATGGGAGGGCCGCTTCCCCTGCCCCGTCAGCATCCTGCCCGACACCCGCTTCATCGCCACCCACGCCGAATTCCGCGCCTTCGCCGAGGGGCGCAAGCATCTGACGATGGAGTATTTCTACCGCGAGATGCGGCGCAAGACCGGGCTGCTGATGAAGGGCGACAAGCCTGCGGGCGGCGTCTGGAACCTCGATGCGGAAAACCGCGAGCCGCCCCCCAAGGACTCCAGCGCGGGCCTCAAGGCACCGCCCACTCCGAAGTTCGCCCCCGACGCGATCACTCAGGAGGTGATCGCGCTGGTCGGCAAGCGCTTCGCCGACCACTTCGGAGACCTTGAACCTTTCGGCTGGCCGGTCACCCGCGCGCAGGCGCTCGAAGCGGCCGAGGCGTTCTTCGCCCGCCGCCTGTCGCTGTTCGGCCCCTATCAGGACGCGATGGTGCACGGCGAGGACGACCTCTACCACTCGATGCTCTCGACCAGCCTCAATTGCGGGTTGCTCGATCCGCTCGAACTGTGCCGCGCCGCCGAGGATGCCTATAAATCGGGCACCGCCCCGTTGAATTCCGTAGAGGGCTTCATCCGCCAGATCATCGGGTGGCGCGAATATGTGCGCGGGTTCTACTGGCACCAGATGCCGGGGCTGGCCGATGCCAACGAATTGGGCGCCCACCGCCCGCTCCCCGAGTTCTTCTGGACGGGCGCAACCGACATGCGCTGCCTTGCCGACTGCATCCGCACCACCCGCGAGGACGCCCACGCCCATCACATCCAGCGGCTGATGGTGCTCGGCAATTTCTGCCTGATCGCGGGAATCGACCCCAAGCAGGTGGCCGACTGGTATCTCGCCGTCTATGCCGATGCCTATGAGTGGGTCGAACTGCCCAACGTGGCGGGCATGATCCTCTATGCCGACGGCGGCAGGCTCGCAACCAAACCCTATGCGGCGTCCGGCAACTACATCAACAAGATGTCGGACTATTGTGGCAAGTGCCGCTACAAGGTCGCCGAGAAGACCGGACCCAAGGCATGCCCCTTCAACCCGCTCTACTGGCACTTCATGGACAAGAACCGCGCGCGGCTTGAGAGCAACCACCGTATCGGGCGCATCTACGCGACGTGGGACAAGATGGCCGAGGCCAAGCGCGCGGAGTATCTGGAGAGCGCCGAGAAGTTCCTCTCAGCCCTCGAACCAGCACACCCCGGCTGGGCGCGGTGCTAGGCCGCGGCGGCGAGGCGGCGGCGCACCCACCAGGGGGCCATCACCTCGCCCGCACGCACCGCCCGCAGCACCAGCCACACGCCGAAGCCGCCCGCCACCACCAGCGCGATGACCGAGGCCTCGAGCCCGAAGGCCCCACCCGAAATCAGCGGATCGCCCACCAGCCGCGCATCGACCAGCCCGTCGACGTCGTTGCCGGACACCGGCACGTCCCACACCAGCCCCTGCGTCACGTTCCAGCCGAAATGCAACCCGATCGGCGCCCACAGGCTGCGGGTGAGCATATAGGCCCCGCCAAGCATCAGCCCGGCCTCGATCGCGATGGTAAGGGAGGAGAACCATGTGGCGTTGTCGTTGCCGATGTGGACAAGGCCGAACAGCGCGGAGGTGGTGACCAGCGCGGCCCAGCTTCCGGCGAATTCCTCCATCCAGCGGAACAGGACGCCGCGGAAGATGAACTCCTCGACGAACCCGGCGCTGATCCCGGCCGCGAAGATCAGGAACACCCAGTTCGACAGCCCGCCCCAACCGACGATGACATAGGCGCCCGCCAGCGCCGCAATACCGACGATGACGCTGAACAGCACGAAGGCAGCGAGCGTTCCGAGCGCCAGACCGCGCGGGGCGGCGGCAAAGGGCAGGTCGTCATGCCTGCGCGCCCCCAACCGGCGCAGCACCAGCTTCTGCAAGCCGATCAGCGCCGCGATCACCGCGACCATGGCCACGGGCTCGGGCACATCCATTCCCATCGCCGCCGCCAGCACTCCCGAACCGATGGTCACGGCCGCGATCACCGCGGCGGTGAGCGCCACGGCCACCAGCAGGGTGACGAGCGGGAAATCCCAGATCCGCTTCCAGAGCGGCGGCAGCGAAGCGGTGGCGGCTGTATCCATGGTGTGCGATCCCCAAGCAAAGCGACGCAAAGGATGGCGCAGCCCCGCCGCCTTGGCTAGGCCTTGCCGCAACACAACCCACGGGAGAGAGCGCCGCCATGCTGACCATCCACCACCTGCGCCTGTCGCAATCCGAACGCATCGTGTGGCTCGCCGAGGAGCTGGGGATCGAATACGACTGCAAGCTCTACACCCGCCGCACCGATAATCGTCTGGCTCCTGACGAATACAAGGCGCTCCACCCGATGGGCATCGCGCCGGTCATCACCGATGGCGATCTCGTGCTGGGCGAGAGCGGCGCGATCATGGATTACATCGTGGCGAAATACGCACCCGATACGGCTCTGGTGCCCGGGGTCGATCATCCCGACTTCGCCGACCACCTGTTCTACCTCCACTGGGCCAACGCGACCTTCATGACCAACGGCATGATGGCGCTGGTGGCGCAGTTCATGGGCGCCAAGGAGCTCCCCCCCTTCGTCGCCGACCGCGTGCAGAAAGGCTGGGCCATCGTCGAGAAGCGGCTGGGCGAGGCGGACTATTTCGGTGGCAGTCAGCTCACCACCGCCGACATCATGATGGGCTTCCAGCTGACGACGTCCCGGGCGATGAGCGGGATGGGGATCGATCACCTGCCCAATTTGCAGGCATACCTGAAGCGCATCGGCGAACGCCCCGCGTACAGACAAGCGATGGCCAAGTGCGAACCGGGGATGCCGCCGAAGCTGGATTGAGCCTGACCTTCCTGACCTCTACGTCGCCCCGGGCTTGACCCGGGGTCCCGCTTCTTCAGCCCAGCATCCTGTCGAACAGGTCATCCCAATCCGGGTTGGCCTTCTCGATCAGATCGAACTTCCACTCGCGCCGCCACCGCTTCACGCGCTTCTCCTGTGCGATGGCGGCGTCGATGGTATCGCACCGTTCAGCCCAGACCAGCCGGGTTAGACCAAAGCGCGTGCAGAAGTCCGATCCTGTGCCTGCGCGATGCTGAAACAGCCGCGCGGCAATGTCAGAGGTAACGCCGACATACATCGTCCCGCGATAGCGGTCCGACATGATGTAAACCCAGCCACCGCATATCTCGCGATCCATCAGGTGGCTGAAAAGAAAGCGGGACCCCGGGTCAAGCCCGGGGCGACGATGGGGTGGGAATTTGGCCTGTCCCCGTCACCCCGGCCCCGGGCCGGGGTCCCGCTTCTTCGGACTCGTTCGGCCAGACTGGCCAGAATTCGCTCATACTCGCGTAATTCTGCTACTTTCTTACGGCGTGAGCGGCGCAGTGAATAGCCAAGACCCAGCATCGGAACTGCACTCGCGACCATGGCGAGAAAAAGCAGCAATGCTTCAGGCCAATCGATCATGCCGCGCCAGATGAACATCGCGGCGAGGACAAGACTGGCAAAAACAAAAAATGCGGCAAATGCGAACGAGAGGAGCTCTAGGCCGCGAGAAGGAATGGCAGGGTCGGAAAAGCGCATGATTTTAATGTGATGCGAGATCTCGATGCTGGCAAGAAGCCAGCCATCTGAAACCCCTCATCGCCCCTCCCGCCGCAGCAACTCCGCCTTGATCGCCAGCCCATAGGCATAGCCCCCCAGCGTGCCGTCGCTGGCGATCACCCGGTGGCAGGGGATCAGCACCGCGATGTGGTTCGCCCCGTTCGCGCCGCCCACTGCGCGGCTGGCCTTGGGGGTGCCGAGCGCGGCGGCCAGTTCGCCGTAGCTGCGGGTCTCGCCATGCGGGATGCGGCGCAGTTCCTCCCACACCCGCTGCTGGAAGGCGGTGCCGTGGACATCGAGCGGGATCGTCGCGCTGCCCGGGCCGGGCCGTTCGACGGCTGCAAGCACCTCGGAAAACAGCGCCTCGAAATCAGCCCCGGCGGGCACCAGTTCCGCGCGCGGGAACCTGGCCCGCAACTCCGGCTCACCCTCTCCAAAGGCCAGACAGCACACGCCCCTGTCGGTCGCGGCGACCAGCATGTCGCCCAGCGAGGTCGGCAGCACCGCCCAATGGATGACCTTGCCCGCCCCGCCGCGCGTCCATTCGCTCGCCGTCATGCCCAGCTTCCCCTTGGTCTCGCTGTAGAACGCCGCAGACCCCCCGTAGCCTGCCGCAGCCATGGCCTCGGTGACGCCCAGACCCCCCGCCAGAGCGGCTTTTGCCCGCTCTTCGCGACACGCTCTGGCGAAAGCGGCGGGGGAGAGGCCGGTGGTGCGTTTGAACAGTCGTTGAAAATGCGTCGCGGTATAGCCGGTGAGGTCGGCGAGGCTGTCGAGGGTCATCGCGCCGTTCTCCCGGATCGCGGTGATGGCGGCCAGCACGCAGGCCTCTTCCGCGCTCAGGGTATGGGGTGAACACCGCTTGCATGGCCGCAGACCCGCCGCCGCCGCCGCCTCGGGGGCTTCATAGAAGCGCACGTTCCGGCGCAAGGGCAGTCGCGCAGGACACGACGGGCGGCAGTAGATGCCGGTGGAATGGACCCCGGTGACGAAAGCGCCGTCGAAACGCCGGTCCTTTGCCAGCACGGCCTGCCAGCGATCCTCATCGGTCATGTTCGCGAAATGTTTCACGTGAAACACTCTGCCACAGGCATGCCGCCCCCGCACCCCGCTTCCTTGCGTTCAATGTCGCAAGCGGCGAAAAAGCCGCTATAGCTGCGCGCCATGACCCGAATTCTCGGCGCGCTTGCGCTGTTCCTCGCCCTGCTGTGCCCCCTTCCCCTCGCCGCCGACCCCGGCGATGTCGATGCCGCCGCGCGCGGCGTGGTGCGGGTGGTGATCATCGGCGCAGAAGGCGGCGAACCCGTCCCGGTGAGCCACGGCACCGGCTTTGCCGTCTCGCCCACGCGCATCGTCACCAACGCCCACGTCGTCGCCGAGGCGGTGCAGGACGACACGCTGCGCATCGGCATCGTCCCGCCCGAGGGCGCCGGCGGTGCCTTCGCCCGGGTGGTGGCGGTCTCTCCGCGCAACGATCTTGCGCTTCTCGAGATTGCCAAGGGGAGCCTGCGCCTGCCCCCGCTGGCGCTGGCGGCGAGCGGCACCGGCAATCTTGGCGAAGTTTCGGCGGTGGGCTATCCGATGAATGTCGACCTGGCACAAGGTCTTGACATGGCTGATATTTTCCGCGCCCAACCGCCCGTGAAATCGCGCGGGTTCCTGTCCGGGGAGCGGCCTTCGCGGCAATTCGACACGATCCTGCATACCGCGCCCATCGCGCGCGGCAATTCGGGCGGACCGCTGCTCGATCCGTGCGGACGGGTGATCGGGGTCAATTCGTTCAGCGCGGAATCGGCAGGCGGCGAGGCGGAATTCTACTTCGCGGTGTCCTTGCGCGAACTGCTGCCTTTCCTGCGCGGCAACGGGGTCGAGCCGGTCACCAATGCCCTGCCCTGCCGCTCGATCGATGAGCTGAACGCGGAAGAGCGCCAGCGGTTGGAGGCCGAACAATCGCAGGCCCGCGAACGCCTCGCCGAACGCGCCGAAAACCTGCGCGAGGTGCGCGAGAAGGCCCGTCTGGCGGCACAGATGGAGGTGCTCGCCATGCGCGAGAACCGGATGGCGCTGGCGCTGATCGCGCTGATCGCGGCCCTCGGCGCGGGCTATGCCGCGATCGTGTGGCGCGCGGACGAGGCGCGGCGCACGCACACGCGCGTCGCCGCGGCGGTCTCGGCGGCGAGCCTTGTCGTGGCGGCGTTGCTGTGGGTCACTCGCCCCGGACTTACCGAGATCGAGGACCGTGTCGCCGCCGCCCTCGCCGAGGTGCAAGGCGGCGTTCCGAACGCGGCGGCCAATGCCGGTGCCACGGCGGCCGAAGGCGCGCTGATCTGCACCCTTGTCCCCGAACGCAGCCGGGTGACGAGCGCGCGCACCGACGATGTCGCCTTCGACTGGTCGGCCGATGGCTGCGTCAACGGGCGCACGCAATACGGGCTGGGCGAAGGCGGCGAATGGAGCCGGGTCTTCGCCGCGCAGGATGATGCGGCGGTCGCGGTCAACACCTACGACCCGGCCACCCGCACCCTGCGCACCGACCGCTACCTGCTGGGCCAGGATGCGCTCGCCGCCGCGCGCGAGGCCCGCGCCGCCTATACGCCGCCGGCCTGCGGGGTGAGCGACGGCGCGCGCACCCTGGGCGAGCAGCAGTCCGCGCTGATCGCCGCCCTGCCCGACCGGCCCAACGAGCGGCTGGTCTACAACTGCACTGCCCAAAAGTAGCATGACCCGGCGCGGCCCACGGCAGGGGCCGGGCGCGGGCGCGCTGGATGTGCTGCTGGCCGGGTGCATGGCGTTGCACTGACTGGATTATGGAGGGTCCAAGGCCAAGGAGCACAGGACAACAGCACCGCCGAACGGACAGAGGCGCTCCCTTCGCACCTGCACAATTCCGCCGCCTCTTGGCTTGCGCGGACGGGAATCAATTGCTAGGCGCGCGCCAACCTTGCGGGCAGCCCTTGCGCACGCCCTTACGCCAAGGCCCAAGCAAGACCCCTTTACGAGTTTTCCGAGAGGACGAGACGCGCGTGGATATTTCCGCCGGTATCAAGGCTAGCCTGGCTGGACGCTATGCCTCG
>VFQO010001392.1_pt1 | contig 18727 bp, 14 predicted proteins | sample 3512331 | NCBI WGS metagenome assembly VFQO01 (sample SAMN10412371, study PRJNA504923) | tailings metagenome | isolation source: Replicate 3 from Balatoc abandoned mine | place: Philippines: Itogon, Benguet | collected 2017-08-28
AAGTTTTACAACGGTGAAAGAAAGCATACCGCAACCGGATTTATTCCGAACGATCTGTTTTTCGGAAACGATGCTCAGGTCTCGTAGATAAATTTACCTTTTACCCAAAGCTGTCCATACTTTGGGGAGTACTTCACACCTCCATCAACCACACATATTTTAGGATAAGACACATCTGGATTAAATACAGGCATTGCATGTCCACTGTTCATTAATACTTGGCTAGAATCTGCTAAAGCCTGACTTATGGTTGGGGGAAGTTTTACACTCTTGACTAAAGGGTGTTTGTCTAAAAAATCTAATAATTCAGAGTGACTGTCCTGATTAGTGGATATCTTGTTAATTTTAGATTGAGATTTATTTAGAGAAACTGGTTGTAATTGAATTATTGGCGGAGCATCACTTATTTCAAATTTTATGACGATAGATACAGAAGTGCTTGCATTATCAATAGTTCTATTAACAACTAATCCTTTACCCAATTTTTCTAATCCTTCATAAAAACTTGCAAACAATTTTCTTTTAGGTAATGCTAGCAAGTCCCAGTCTTTTCTCACAGGCGGAATATCAAACAGCTCTACGACATATATACCCCCAGTTTGTGGATTAGAAAACCACTCTAAAGCTTCCTTTAAAGAAAATTTTCGTTTATCATTAGCTCCATAGGCTGATATTTCTCGAATAGAACCTACTTCGCTTCTCAATTTACCAGGATTGGGTTTCATTTTACCATTCACCTCTTTGTACGAAGTTTCTGCAGGTGCTTCACTAATTTTTTTATTTAACTCGTCAACAGAGTTTGGTGTCAATTCAACATAAATTTCGCCTAAATCACCAGCACCAACAACAGGAGCAATATTTTTTACAAAAAGCCTGTCTGTAGGTCTATGACTTTTTGCTAATGCTGCCTGTTGTAAGGTTACTTTCGCATAACTTATAGATGTAAATTCATTAGAAAGCTGTACAGATCTAATCTCTTCAAGCTGCTTTTGTAAAGTTGATTTATGTGCAACAAAATCAGAATCATGACCTGCAAAAAAATCGGTTGATGGCCCACCACCATTATTTTTCTCTGCTTCAATGAAATCCCCAGAATTCAGGACTATTTGTACGGGACTATTTTCCATAAACTATATTTTTTCCGAATCTTTAAATTTTGACAATTGTTTGCTAAGTGATGAAGGCGTCATTCCAAATAAAGAAGCTATATCTTTTTGTTTAAACGAATATGTTTTGTCATTTAACAACATTGCTATAAAGTCTTCATCACTATGTAACATAATATTTCTTTTAACTGCGTCAACCCTGCCAGAATTAAGCAGAGCAAATTGCTTCATAACTTCTACAAGATTGCTCTCTTTTTCTAAAACAAAGGCTCTTTTCAACCATTTAGAAAGCATTTCTGCGTCGGCTCCTGAAGAACCATCTAAACACCATGCAAGAAATTTAATCTCACTTTCGTTAAATTCTAAGGGTGTAATAAATTTTTTAAGTAACTGAATCATTACCCCTGAAGAAGGTTTGGGAATTTCAACCTGTATATCAAATCTTCTCCATATAGCAGGGTCTAGCAAGCTTTCATGATTAGTTACACCAATAGTGAAACCCTTTTCATGACGGGAATCAAGACTTTGCAATAATGTATTAACTACTCTTTTTACTTCTCCAACCTCTTGCGGATCGTTGCGAAGCTTGGCAATCGCATCGAATTCATCAAGCAATAAAATGCATTTATATCTATTAGAAAATGTAAATAAGTTTCCGATGTTTCTAGATGTTGTACCAAGATAAGAAGACATCAAACCTTCTAATCTTGCAAGAACTACAGGTAATCCTATCTGCTTTGCAATCCATTTAGCCAAATGAGTCTTCCCCGTTCCTGGCGCTCCATAAATTAAGCATGAACTTGCGGGAGTGGCATTGATTTCCATCAGCTGATCAAACTTGCTCCACTCATTAATAATTGATTGAATTGCAAGTTGAATATTTTCATCGAACATTGGAGCTGCATCAGGAAGATTATCAGGAAAAAAAACCTCAGCCAAAGGTGTTGATGTTTCCTTATCTACAGGAATAGAAGTTTTAATTGTTAGATCTTCACCCTTTAACACAACAAAAGATTTCTGAATCTTACTTGGTGCCATATTAAAGGACGACTTAGAACTGTTTAACATAGCATCTAGCGATTTTGCCTCCTTTTCAAAGCCATCTTTTTCAAGACTTTCTTTCAGTCTTTTGATCTGATGTATAATAGCTTCATTAGGCGTTGTTAGTGCTGATCGACTTAAAGCTTGTATTATATTGAAGTATTTGAGCATTTGCTTAATTGTTTGTTATTTACAAAAGCAAATTTAGAAATATATTTCCAATATTCAAATTTTATTTCCACTTTTTAAATTAAAGTTTCCAAAATAATGAAATAATTTCTGATTATCAGTAAAATAGAAGCTTTTATGTTCTGAATATTAGATGTTTCTTGGCATTTTACAGTCTAGCCCAAAAAAGGGAGTTTGCTCACACAAACTCCCCAATGTCAAAATCATTAAGATCACTTTTCCGCAAAGTGGAAGAACTGGCGTCCGTTTCAGATGAGAGTGTACTGTCCAAAAGCTCGGCAATTCTTCTGGAAGCACCTTCCATTGAACTTTCCATTAAGCTGAATAATTCGGTCCCCTGTAATCTTTGAACTATATCTACCGCTGTTTCCTTTTGGGCTGGTTCCAAATTTTCTTTTTGTAGCAACACCCCCACGGAGCTTAGTTCTTCAAAGGTAACCCCCTGGGCATAACCGTTATCGCTGCCGGATATTCCGTACCTGTTCCATTCTTCCTCTTCTTCCTCCAAATCAGGCATATTACTGAAAACTTCGTCCAGCTCTTCCTGCGGAATTTGAATATTGACTTCTTCGTTCTCGTCGTATTCAATGTCTAAATTATCAGGATTAACTTCAGGTTCCTCACTTTGGCTTTCAAAGGCAGTATTTGGCTGCGAATGGCTTTTAACAGGCTTTGGTTTACCCATAATTTCGGGCAAATTGAGTTCAGAAGAAGCAGGTTCTTCTTTTTTATAGGTAATCTTTTTAATGACGATTTTTTCGCTCAATAAAAGAATGATAACTATAAACAAGCATATTACTATTACAATTTCCATAATCAAAGAATAGGTTTATCGTTTTCATTATATAACTTCTTTATTTCTTCTCCGAACTCCTGAAAATGGAGCTTCAGCACATTATACAGGTAATCTGTGATGGTGACTTTTCCATCGCCTATAACGAATACAATACGGGATATGTACCGATGAAACTCTTCGCTGATATAGACCGATTTCCCGGTTTTTGATATAAAGCCTGTCTGTTGTAAAAAGTCCTTTTGATACTGCTCGGTATCAATAAGCTTTTTGGGTTTCTTAATTTGTTTTTTCATAATTGTGTATTTTTAAAAAATGGGTTTAAACTTCTCGTTAAAATCTTCTGTAATTCCCTTCTCGAACAATTCAAAATGATGTTCCAGTATATTGTCGAGATAAGCATACAACGGTATCTTATCGCCACCGATAACCTGTACAATACGGGATAGCCGTTCGTGGTATTCCTGCCGGATATAAATGCTTTTATCTCCACGTTTTGTCATCGAGTGGGTTTTCAGAAATCGGTCGCCATAGCTTTCATCTGAACTTTTCTTTGCTCTCGTTCTTTCCCGTTGTAAGGGTTTCTCCTGTGCCTGCTCTGTAAACTCTTGTTTTATTACCTCTTTGGGTTTTTCTTCTATTGACTCCGGCGGGAGCTTGAGACCTTCTTTCTTTACCCCATCAACCATAAGGTTCATCATTAACTCTTCATCAATGTGAGGAGTAACTTTTTTCTTGTTTTCTTTCTCCATAGTACTACAATTGAATAATTTTTTGAAATTCGCTCATAAACAGGTCTAACTGACAGGCTTTCATCAAACGTTCATCAGGTGGGATAAGCGTTGACCGGAAAATGGTTTTACTGTCCACTTCACTTTCCTTGCGGAAACGGGTACTGTTTTTTACCTGGCTCTGCATCAGGCTTAATCCAAGTTCTTTGATTAGCTTGTTATACAATCCGTACAATGGAGTGCTTTCTCTTCCATCTACCTGGTTCCAGAACAGGTTAATGGTCTTTATGTCTGTTTCTCCTTTTTTCATAATTACATCCTGCAAAAGCTGCGTAAAAACAAGGGTACTTTCCATTACCACACGATCTGCGGTTATGGGGGTGAAAATGTGGTGCATTCCTGCCAATGCTTTGAGGATACCAGGTGTGTTCACTGTTCCGGGCAAATCGAAAAAAACAACATCAACAGGAACCACAGACGCATTCACAAATTCGTGAGCAGCCTCTAATACGCTGTCCGATCTGTGTTGCATAATAGGATATGCTTTTTTGTTGATGGTGGTAAACTGCTTATACGCCATCTTTTTTAAGGCTTCGTTTTCCATTATCATTTTTAAATCACGGTCTTTCATTTTGATCAGACTGTGCTGGGGAAAATCTGCATCGAATACAGCAACATTATAACCCAAGCGGTAATGAAGTGTACTGGCTACAAGGGTAGTAAATGTACTTTTTCCTACACCTCCCTTTTGGGAAGAGAAGGCAATAAACAGAGGTTTCTTTTTTGTTTCCATATCTTAAAAAATTAAAGTTTACATTCTTAATTGCAGGCAGTCAATCCTGCGGTCTTTCTCTCAGGAGTTCCTGATTTCATTCCCGCTTCCTTGTAGGATAACCATCAGTCAACGCTGCCTGTCGGAACTCGTGATTGCCTTTTTGCTTTACAGCAAGACGGCTGTCATTCCTGCATCTTATCCGACAGGATTGCGGGCTTGTATCTTATCTTGCAATCATTCATTCAGGAGTGCCTTACTGATTGTGCTCATACAGGCAATCGCTCTTGTAACCTTTCCCGCATTCGTGCATTCCTGCTATCAGGAATGCAGACATATTTGCCTCGCTGAATGTTATCATTCTGACCTCTCTGATTGAAGGACTGATAGACTTCCTGCCGACATTCAGGTACAAATAACCAATATTGTTCTACGACTTTTATGAAGCTGGCACTGTTTGGCTTTCAAAGGCAGTATTTGTCCAAATACGTTATAGCAATACTATCTTAAAGAGGTCTTTACTTTGTAAAATGAATTTTACTAACGGATTTATGCGAGCATCTTTTGACAAAATGGAAGAAATTGGGAACGGCATCAAGCCGTTTTTCCCTGCTACCTTTAATCCGTCCCGCAGGGCGGATTATTGTGTTCATCGGAACACGGCAAGTTGTGTTCTCAGCATCTCGAAAAGATTTTCCGATGCAGAACAACTTGCCCTGCCGGGGGCTGAAAAACACTCTCCGAAGTCGAGGTTTTGTATAGATTAAAAATGGATTAATTATGAACGAGAATAGCAAAAGACCAGTGAAGAAGACCATAGGTCGTCCACTTAAAACGGATCCGGCAATATTCCGGTATTCCCTTTCTCTAAACGAAGAAGAAAACGCCCGTTTTCTAAGCTTATTTGACCAATCGGATATGAAAGTTAAAGCACATTTTATCAAGTCCTGCCTCTTTGACAAGACGGTAAAGACCATTCAGATTGACAAAGGAACGGTTGATTTCTATATGCGGTTAACGTCGTTTCATACCCAATTCCGCAATGTTGGGGTGAACTATAACCAGATTGTGAAGCTATTGTACAAGAATTTTTCGGAGAAAAAGGCATCTGCATACCTCTTTAAACTGGAAAAACAAACGACTGAAATGGCAATGTTATGCCGACAGATCATTGAACTGATTGATGAATTTGAAACAAATCATCTGAAAAAATAAGGATAAAAATGATAGCTAAGATTGGAAGAAGTGCAAATTTATACGGTGCGTTGGCATACAATAATCTTAAAGTTGAGAAGGAAAACGGACAGATATTGCTTGCTAATAAGATTATTGAAACTGCAAACGGACAATATTCGGTTGCGAAATTGGCCCAATCTTTTGCCCCTTATCTAATTGCTAACCGCCAGACTGAAAAACATACACTGCATATTTCCTTAAATCCTGACCCGAAAGATAATGTTAGCGATGATAAATTTCGGCAAATAGCGGAACAGTATATGCGTGAAATGGGGTACGGTGATCAGCCTTTTGTTGTCTTTAAACATACAGATATTGACCGGACACACATTCATATCGTATCGATCTGTGTGGATGAAAATGGAGTAAAGATTTCGGATAAGTTTGAAAAAATGCGGTCAATGAATTTGTGCCGTGAATTGGAACAACAGCACGGATTGATACCAGCGACCGACAAGGATCGGACACAGAATGAAAAGATTTTCCGTCCGGTAGATTATAAAACAGGTGATATTAAAAGTCAGATTGCTTCAGTTGTTCGGCATTTACCCAATTACTATAAGTTTCAAACTTTGGGAGAATACAATGCTTTGCTTGCACTCTTTAATATTACCACAGAAAAAGTAGAAGGTGAATTAAAAGGAAAGCCTCAGCAGGGTTTACTATATATTCCATTAAATGAGAAAGGAGAAAGAGCAGGACATCCCTTTAAGTCTTCTTTATTTGGTAAAGATGCAGGTCTCCCGGCAATGGAATTGCATTTTGCGAAATGCAAAACAGATTTACAAGATACTCTAACCAAACAGACTTTAAAATCAGCCGTTGCCATTGCTTTACAATCTACATCTGACGAATTGAGTTTCAAAAAGCAATTAGGGGACCAAGGTATTAATGTGGTGGTACGTAGAAATGATGCAGGGCGTATTTACGGAATGACATTCATCGACCACAATTCCAAAACAGTTTGGAACGGTTCACGTTTGGCAAAGGAACTTTCTGCCAATACTTTTAATGATTACTGGAATAACAACATAAAACCTGAGATTAAAGAAGTTGTCCAGCCTCAATCTAAAGTATCAAGTCCAAACAATACGGAAGATTTACCTGATGAAAAACCACATCACTTATTTGACTTTAGCCATTTTGCAGAGAAACACGAAGATGGTTTAATTGAAGGATTGGGCGGTTTGCTTATTCCTGAAGCTCAGGGCGAGGATTACGAGGAACAGGATTTTGCCAATAAGATGAAGAAGAAACGCAAACGTCAAAGAGGACAAAAATAACAATACCAATATCTTCTAAATTCTCTCCGCAAATGCAATGATATGCCCATCAATATCAGCAAAATAACACACTTTGTCGCCCCAATCTCTGTCTAAAATCGGGCTGATAAGTTTCGCCCCGATTTGTAAAGCGTTATCGTATTCGAGTTGGATGTTTTCAACATGAAAATAAAGCTCGCACCTTGGTATGCCGCTTCCCATGTCAGGGTGTGGTGTTTTGTCTGAAAGGATTTTTGCAATGCCTTTATTGGGCATTAGTCCCAATTTACAATTTTCGGTAAGTTTAAATTCTGTCATTCCAGGAACATTCAGATTGGGATTTGGTGGAATAGTCTGGAATAAAACTCTGTACTTGCCTGTTGGTCATTTACGTATAGTATGATTTCTATGTGCTGGATGTGTTTCATTTATTTTTTCAATAAGTTGCTTTGCAAAGTAATAAGTAAATTATTTGACTTTTTTAGGTGATTTTTAGTGTTCTATTACAAAGATATTTTCAGTCCCAAAGTATAGCTCCATTTCAAAATATTCGGTGTAGTTGGCGTCTTGAACTGGTAAATACCGTAGATGTATAATGCAGAAAACACAAAAGCTCCCCAGCTAATTCCTATACACCAAATACTTTCTCTTTCTGTTACAGCGAACATCCCAGTTACCATTGATTTTATAATAAATGCGGGAAGAATACAGCATAATATCACACAGATTGTCCACGGCAATATCCATAACTTTCGGTTACTTCTTCGTAATCCTATAATAGTTCCCTTCAAAAAATAAACAAGGCAGAAAATCAGATAAGTAAATAACAAGGCAAAGCCCCAAATTTTAAATTTGTCTGTTTCTTCACCCCATAGTTTCTGAGATAGTAAAAATCCAGCATAAATAAACCCACCAAAAATGACAGCTAATTTTAACACCAGTAAGAGAAACTTTAGTATTGCAGACAATAGTCCTGTTGCAGCTTGACTTTCTTCATCCTTGCGAGCATTATATTCTTCTTCAGTTTCTCCCGGGTAAGCATCAGGATTATTCCAATCCATAATATTCAGATTTAATTTTGATTATCACCAGAGTTTAATAACCAAAAGGTTTTCATAGCTATAAATTTAATAAAAATATTGGAAGCTATATTGAATTAATGTCGATTAACGCCAAACGTTGCCTTTCACAGCCAATGACTGCCACATTCTAATAGTCACTAAATACATCTCTTAAATTCACGCCCGAACATTAATACTTAAAATAATGCAGGGAGAAGACGATTTAAGAGGTTTAGCCAAAATAATGGCTTTTATGCGGGCAGTGAGTATCCTTTTGGTACTAATGCATCTTTATTGGTTCTGTTACGGTTTCTTTATTGAACGTGGCTGGACATTAGAAGTAATCAACAAAATATTAGGAAATTTCGACCGAACGGCAGGCTTATTCTCGCATACATTATATACCAAAGTCTTCGCTCTGGTATTGCTGGCTTTGAGTTGTTTAGGTACGAAGGGCGTAAAAAATGAAAAGATAACCTGGCCTAAAATCTACGTGGCTTTAGCGATTGGTACTATACTGTTTTTTCTAAATTTTCCATTACTAAAACTACCATTATTAACAGCTACATTTCTTTATATCCTTACCACAAGTTTGGGGTACATCGCATTGATGGTAGCCGGGGTTTGGATGAGCCGTTTGCTTCGTACCAATCTAATGGATGATGTTTTCAATAACGAGAACGAGAGCTTTCAGCAGGAAACTCAATTGATGGAAAACGAATATTCTGTAAATCTGCCCACGAAGTTTTATTACAAGGGAAAATGGAACAACGGATGGATCAACATCGTAAATCCCTTTAGGGCCTCAATCGTATTGGGTACGCCGGGTTCAGGAAAATCCTATGCAATTGTAAACAATTACATCAAACAGCAGATAGAGAAAGGTTTCAGTATGTACATCTATGACTTCAAATTTGATGACCTTTCTACAATTGCTTACAATCATTTGCTGAAGCACAGAGACAAATACAAAGTGCAGCCACAGTTTTACGTTATCAATTTTGACGACCCACGCAAAAGCCACCGTTGCAATCCGCTTAATCCGGATTTTATGACCGATATTTCAGATGCTTACGAAGCGGCTTATACCATCATGCTTAATCTTAACAGAAGCTGGATTCAGAAACAGGGGGATTTCTTTGTAGAATCACCAATCATCTTGCTCGCAGCTATTATCTGGTATCTGAAAATTTATGATAACGGAAGGTATTGCACATTCCCACACGCAATTGAATTGCTGAATAAAAAATACTCGGATGTATTCACTATTTTAACGTCATATCCCGATCTGGAAAACTATCTATCACCTTTTATGGATGCCTGGCAAGGCGGAGCACAAGACCAGTTGCAGGGACAGATTGCATCTGCAAAAATTCCATTGTCAAGAATGATTTCTCCAACCCTGTATTGGGTGATGACAGGTGATGATTTTTCATTGGACATCAATAATCCTAAAGAACCAAAAATATTGTGTGTAGGTAACAATCCCGAACGTCAAAATATCTACTCAGCAGCTTTGGGTTTGTACAATTCGAGGATTGTAAAGCTCATCAACAAAAAAGGTCAATTAAAGAGCTCTGTAATCATTGATGAGCTGCCCACAATCTACTTCAGAGGATTGGATAACCTCATCGCTACTGCCCGTAGTAACAAAGTTGCGGTATGCTTGGGCTTCCAGGATTACTCTCAATTAATTAGAGATTACGGCGATAAAGAAGCAAAGGTTATCCAAAATACCGTTGGTAATATTTTCAGTGGGCAAGTAGTTGGCGAAACGGCCAAAAACCTATCAGAACGTTTCGGTAAAGTATTGCAGAAACGTCAGAGCATGACCATCAACCGTAATGATAAATCTACTTCTATTTCCACACAGTTGGACAGCTTAATTCCTGCTTCCAAAATCTCAACGCTTACCCAAGGAATGTTTGTTGGTGCTATATCAGATAACTTTGATGAACGTATCGAACAAAAAATATTTCACGCTGAAATAGTCGTAGATAATGAAAAGGTTGCCGCCGAAAGCAAAGCCTACCAAAAGATACCGCAAATCCTATCTTTTGTTGATGAGCAGGGAGAGGATAAAATGAAACAGGAAATTGAAAGTAATTACCGTCAGATAAAATCAGATATTCTCCATATTGTAGAAAATGAATTGGAGCGTATTAAAAACGATCCCAACTTACAGCATTTAGTACAAAAAAGTTAAAAAACGCAAGGAAGATTAAAAATAAACCTTCCTTGCTTGTATTTTATAATATACCTCTTGGTATATGAACACCTTTTGTCCTCACTATGGCTTCTGAAACCTTTTGAGCCTCTTCTTTTTTCTCCTCTTTTTCAGTGTGCTCCTCTTTAGAATCAGGAGCAATGGACAGCATGATCTTTCTATCCACCGAAGCAAGTTCCGTTTTGAGTTCGCTTAATCTACTTTCTTTGTTCCAGGTTCCGTTTACGATCTCCTGAAGCACGGGCAGGTCTTTTTTGAGTTCCGTAATTTTCTTCTGTTCCTGTTCTATATATCCGGGCAGTTTTTCCAATGCCTTTAGGAAATTCATGGCTGCCGTTTCAGGATCTTTCGCCATAATACCATTGTTATGCGTGTATTTGATATTGCCTTCACCCTGTATTAAAAAACGGTTTACACGAATATCCACACCCTCTTTTTCAGATATCTCTGTTTTCACCAATAGCTGAAATCCATACAAACTTCCTATTTCCTGATAGTCGCCACCTGTGCGGGCTTTGTCGGCAATCTGGTTCAGCTTTGTACCGATTTGTTTTACATCGGCATTTGCCGACAAGCCATCCAACTGAACAGGATTGGCAATCGTTCCGTCCTGACGTTTCTGTATTCGCTTATCTAAATTATTCCAGTCAAGGCTCATTCGTTCCAATCGGGATTGAGCACCTTCCAGCATAGCTGTAACATCTTCCAATTTGTGTTTAGAACTGTATTTGGAGCGATTAAATGCCTGTTTCTCACTTTCCAGCCCTGCAATCTGCTTTTCTAATTTGGCTTTTTCCAATAAGTCGGTATTTCCGGAAAGGATTGCCACATATTCCGAAAAGTTCATTCCGGTTTTTTCATCCATTGCCCCTTCATCAATTGTACGTTTACCCATACTGTTACTTTTCAGCTGACCGATGAAAACTTGCTTATTATAAAGCGTATTAAACTTATAACTGTCCAGCGATTTTTCTACCGCATAAATGAAAATATCAACCTTATTATCTGCAAAGAACTTGGCAATTTCATTTCCTTTACGGATAGCACGCCCATCCCTTTGGGCAAGGTCTGACGGTCGCCAAGGGATGTCGAGGTGATGTACTGCAACCGCTCTTTTTTGTGCATTTACGCCTGTTCCCAACATTTCGGTAGAGCCAAACAATACCCTTATTTTACCCTCATTTACATCACTGATAAGTTGCTTACGCTGCTTCTCATTTTTGGCTTCCTGTATAAAGCGAACTTCGTGTGCAGGGATGCCGTGGTCTTCGACCAACTTACGTTTGATCTCCGAATACACATTCCATTCGCCCGGCTTGTAGGTCCCAAGGTCAGAGAATACGAACTGCGTTCCTTTCTGAGCAATGAACTTGTTGTAGTATTTGGCGATGTTTGTCGCACAATGGGAGGCTTTGTTATCGGGATGATCTTCATAATTTCGGTTTATCATCCGCATATCGAGCGACATCTTACGGGCGTAATCCGTCGCAATCAGCATCTTTGCCTTTTCTTCGCTTGGCGATAAGGGTGGTCTTCCTAACAGTTCTGCATTACCTGTTTTGGCAAATTCCATCAGTTTTTTGATGAATACTTCCTGTTCCGGTGTTGGCGGTATGTTGTAGAGTATCTCGTTCTTTTCGGGACGGTCAATACCAATATCTTTGGCGGTTCGGTAATCGGTAATTTCGGAATAGAACTGAGCCAGTTCCGGTACTTTGATAAAGAAACGAAAACGCTCTTTTGATACAATATTATTGGCTACCGAAAATTCATAATCCGTTGTTTTTCGGGCATAGATAGCCGCCCAGGCATCAAAGCAGTTGATGCCTTGTTTTTCCAATGCCTGTGGTCGCAGGTATTTAAAAAGTAGGTAGAGTTCCGTAAGTGAGTTACTAATGGTTGTACCCGATAGAAAAGTTGCTCCCAAATCTTTTCCGGTACGTTCCTGAATGGTACGGATGGCAAACAACAGGTTCATTGCCCTTTGGCTTCCTGCCATATTGCCTAATCCTGCCACACGCTCATGACGGGTATTGAACATCAGGTTTTTGAAACGATGGCTTTCATCAACCAGCAAATGATCAATACCCATCATCTTAAAATCTACCATATCATCTTTGCGGTTCTCAATATCGTGTTCCAATGTTTTCAATCGGACTTCAAGGTTCTGTTTGCGTATCTGTACGCCTTTAAGCATTCCCCTTGAAATCTCATTGCCCTGTGCTTCCAGAGCGTGAAGATTGTCTTCTACATTCTGTAGTTCGCCTTCCAATATCTCTTTCTGCATTTCGGACGATTGCGGGATCATACCGAATTGGTCATGTGTCAATATCACGCAATCCCAATCGTTGTTTTTAATATCACCGAAAATCCGTTGTCTTTTCTGTGGGGTAAAATCTTCTTTTCCAGGATACAGGATTTTAGCGTGTGGGTAGGCTTTACGATAGGTTTCCGCTATTTCGTGTACATTGGCTTTCAGCCCTAAAATCATCGGCTTGTGTACCATGCCCAATCGTTTCATTTCCTGTGCAGCTGTACACATAATCAGGGTCTTTCCGGCTCCAACTTCATGGTCGCAAATGGCACCGCCATTGAGCTTTATCATCCACACGGCATCCTTCTGGCTTGAATAGAGATCTTCAATGCCCAGACCTTTTCTGTCCAGTCCAGGAAATTCCTGATGGCTTCCGTCATACTGCGGACGTACAAAGCAGTTAAAAGTGTCGTTATATAGGTCGGTCAGCTGTTTTTTGAAATCGTCATTCTGGGCATGAAGCCAGTCTGTAAAGGCTGTACGGATTTCATCAATCTTAGTATTCGCCATCTGTATGGCTTCCATATCCCTTACCTTGACTTCCTTGTCATCTATCGTAACCTTTTTAGTAATATCAGGTGTGGTATTAACCAGAGCGTGCTTCAGTAATGCAATTCCGTCATAGGTACGGCTTTGCGATTTGATGGCATACTTATCCCAGATATGCACATTCTTGCTGTTGCAATTGATATTGAAATCGTCTGTGGTTTCGGAATAATGAATGCGGACATCCGTATCGAACAGATGCGAAGCAAAGCGGGCGTAAATCCCTGTCGGTATCCAGCGTTCCCCTAAATTAAAATCCAGTTCTTCAAATTCGATACGTCTTGGCCGTGCTTCTTCCAGAGCAGTAAGGCTTTCCTTTGCTTCTTTGTCTTCGGGATAATTCTCTACATAGTTGCGTACATCGTTTGCTTTTTCAACCACGTTGCCGGCAATCCATCTTTCTGTTATTTCATAGCCTTTCTGCAAAGGATCATAATAGACACGTCCGTGGAGAGCATTTTTTAATTCATCAGCAGGCATTCCGCTGATCTCCGACATATACTCCAAGTCAACCGTTCCATATCGGTTAAGTGATGCGGATAGGGCTTCGTCAGGATTATCGGTTGCGAGTGTAGTGATAGAAAAACTTACCGGACGGTGAAATATATCCGATTTATGAACGACACCGCCAACAACACGTTCCAGATAAGGAATTTCCTTTCCGGCACTGTCCGTTTTGATGAGCTTGATATTATCGGCACTGTTCAGGTTGCCGTACTTTTTCACAAAGGCATCGTACAAGCTGTTTAACTTGTCTCGTTCTTCCTTGTGTTCGGTTTGCTTTTCAGCTTCCTTTTGGTAGAGATCAATATAAATATCGCGTAAGTTGATATAGGCTTCCGTTCTTAACTTTTGGTTTTGCGGTATAGCCAAAGGATGGAAGACTGCATTTTCCCTGTAAACATTTATGTTTTTCAGGTAGCCAACCGCTCCTTTGAACGAAACCAGGCTATCGTTTCTATGAAAAGCCTGCAACGGTTCGGTGTATGGTTCAGATTCTGTCGGCAAAACCTGTATTTGTATTTGTTCCGATTTGCCGTTACCATTCAAGCCTGAAAACAGATCGCCTATTACTTCCTGCTTTTTGCCATTAGCTGATGTATTTCCATTGGCAGTTCGATTGTTAACTGGAGCAGTGTAAGGTTGCTGCATCGAACTGAACAGGTCGGTTTGGCGACCTACTGAAGCCCGCTTTTTCTGATTGGTTTGTCTTTTGGCTTGTGGAGTTTTCTTTGGCGGAGCAAGTGCTACCACAGGAGCATCTGCATTGTCAAACAGATCGAAAATACTTAGCTGCTTTAATTCCTGTGAAGGTTCACGATGATTTGCAGGTACGGATAATGGCTGTATTTTGGATTGAACGATTACAGGTTCTATAACAGAAGGAGTAACTTTTGTTGATGGCGTAACCGGAATTTGGACTACAGGTTCATCATTCCTTTCGCCCTTGTAAAGCCCTACATCAAGATGAACTGAAAAATCCTCCGTCAACATTCTTTTAAGGTCTTTGGAAATTTCTTCAACACCGCCTTCATGTTCAAAAATCATCGTAGGTTTTCCATAAGGATTTGTTCCTGTGTAAGCCTTGGTATGTACGGCTAAAGCCGGATTATCCAGCAAGGCATTAACAGTTATTCCTTCAGAGTAAGTATGTGTATCGCAAAAAAGCATTTCCCGTTTGGATAGCTTTTCCTTTCCGGTACGCTTTTGGAGAATAATCAAATCGCTTCCAACTTCCGTACCTGCATAATCGGTAAAAAGGTTATTCGGCAATCTGATGGCAGATATCAGCTTATGCTCTTTCATCAATGCTTCACGAATGGCAAGATTAGACGGACTATTCAATACCCCTTGTGAAGTAATAAAAGCCAGTACACCACCGTCACGGAGCATATCGGTTCCTTTCAGAAAGAAGTAATTGTGTATGCTTCTGGCTGCCTGCACTTTTGCAGGATCTTTGCTTCGGGAGAAAGAAAGATCAAAAACAGAAGTATCGCCAAACGGGATATTGCTGGCAATGACATCATAACTCTTTTGCTCATTTTCGGGTATTTCCTCAAATCCGTCTATACGGATATTGCTTTCGGGATAAAGCTGTTTTAAAATCTTGCCTGTCAGCAAATCCTTTTCATAGGCGGTAACATTAGCTTTCGGGTTTTCTGTAAAGGATTGGATAAACGAGCCTATACCTGCGGAGGGGTCGAGAAATTTATCAATGTTCAGACCGTTATCACGCAAGGTTGAGGAAATAGCATTTATGACCTGTGGCGGTGTATAAAAAGCCGTCAATACGGAGCTTTTCATACTGTCTACATATCGCAGGTATTGTTTTTCATCTTCGGAATTTTCTTTTAGTAGCCGGTGGAGTTCCTGTGTAATAGGGAAAAGCTCATGCTCCGTTTTCCTCCAGTTATTGATGTCTATTTCGTCCGCTACAGGGTTCAGAACGAACTTTAGACCGCCAAATCCGCTGTATTGCATCATTAGCAGTCTTTCGCCCGCAGTGGCTGTCCGTTTCTCCTTTTCAAGTTTAAAAGCAATTCGTAGGGCATCAATGTTCTTTTGGAGATGTTGGCGCTTACTGAAGCCCATTCTCCTCAATCCATATTGCGATAGTTCCGGTCAGTTCGGTATAGAGCAGGTCGAACCCTGTGGTGTATGCGAAATCATCGGTTAGCTCATATCCGGAAAAAAAAGGATCACATACAGGGAGCATTTTCAGGGCAAATGGTCGTAGTTCCTCATCTGCCATGATGGTATCGAACTCATTGCATACGACCTGGAAAACGGTGTCGAATTTGGAGAAGTGTAAGCCTTCAAACAGAATGTAATTAGCTATATTATCGCATTGCTCAATAGCATTTCCCGAACGGAACGCCCCCTCATACGCATTGGCAGCGCATGAGGAACGCTGGTCTATAAATTTGGTATCAAAGGCTTTTTCGGGGAAGCTTGTGTTGAGTAATTCTTGTAGACGTAACCTGAAATACGATAGGTCTTTTTGCTGTGTATCCATACTATAATTTTGTTTAGAATTTTGATGAAAACCTAAAATTATAGCAACAGATAAGTGCTTTTAAAAAAGTGGTAGTGTTTGGCGTTGAGAGGTAGTATTTGGCGTAACAAATTATTTACCTATGAGAGATTTAAAAACACCCGATAATATAGTGGATATTTTCACTTTTTGCTATTGTATATTCACTATATTTGACACTGTAAATTTAATTAGGCATTAAATGAACCGAATTAAAGAAGTATTAAAAGAAAAGGGAATTTCACAGGCATGGCTTGCCAGGAAATTGGATAAAAGCTACAACACGATAAATGAGTATGCCCGAAATGTGAGACAGCCTAGTATTGAAGACTTGTATAAAATTGCAAATATTCTTGGAGTTAGTGCCAAAGATTTATTAATAGAACAATGAGCAAAGAAAACCAAATTGAACTTAGCTTAATTGAGCAACTCAGAGGACTCAAATATACTTATCGACCTGAAATTGTTGATAGGAAATCGTTGGAATCGAATTTTCGTCAGAAATTTGAGGAATTAAATCGTGTAAAATTAACAGATAATGAATTCTTGCGTTTACGGGAGGAAATAATAAACCCTGATGTTTTTGAAGCTTCTAAGCTACTACGTGAAAGGCAATATTTTCAACGAGAAGATGGAACTCCATTACATTATACATTGGTTAATAACAAGCAGTGGTGTAAGAATGATTTTGAAGTCATCAATCAGTTACGAGTTAATACCGAAAATAGCCATCAGCGATATGACATTATTTTACTTATTAATGGTTTACCTGTAGTTCAAATTGAACTAAAAAAAGGAGATATTTCCCACAGGAAAGCTATGCAGCAAATTGTTGACTATAAAAATGAACCAGGTAATGGATATAGTAATTCTCTTCTTTGTTACATGCAATTATTTATTGTTAGTAATGGCGGTAGAACGCTTTATTTTGCCAATAACAAAAATCAACACTTTGCATTTAACGCCGATGAACAGTTTCTACCGGTGTATGAGTTAGCTGACATTACTAATAAGAAGATTAATAATCTATATGATTTCACTGAAAAGTTTCTCACAAAATGTACGCTCGGTGAGATGATCAGTAAATACATGGTTTTGGTTGAGAGTGAGCAAAAATTGCTAGTGATGCGACCTTACCAAATTTATGCGGTAAAAGCAATTGTTGACTGTATTAAAGACAATAGAGGTAATGGCTATATATGGCACACAACGGGTAGTGGCAAAACTCTAACTTCCTTTAAAGCATCGACTTTACTAAAAAATAATCCTGACGTTGAAAAGTGTTTGTTTGTGGTTGACCGTAAAGACCTTGATCGACAAACTCGTGAAGAATTTAATAAATTTCAAGAAGGAAGTGTAGAGGAGAATACAAATACCGATACATTAGTAAAGAGATTATTATCTTCCGACTATGCAGATAAAGTAATTGTCACTACGATTCAGAAATTAGGATTAGCACTCGATGGCACAAATAAGAAGAATTATAAAGAGCGTTTAGAACCTTTACGCAATAAACGAATGGTATTCATATTTGATGAGTGTCACCGTTCTCAATTTGGCGATAACCATAAAGCGATAAAAGATTTTTTTCCAAATGCTCAATTATTTGGTTTTACAGGAACTCCTATTTTTGATGATAATGCTTCCTACAATATTCGCGAAGGAGAATATGGTTCCTACAAAACCACAAAGGATATCTTTGAGAAGGAATTGCATGCTTATACTATTACGCATGCCATAGAAGACAAGAATGTCCTTCGTTTTCATATTGATTATTTCAAAGGTCAAGGGAGTCAAGTCGCTAAAGCAGGAGAAGCCATAGCACAACAGGCAGTGGTAGAAGCCATTCTGGAAAAACATGATGCCGCAACTAATAACAGAAAATTCAATGCTGTTTTGGCTACATCATCGATTAATAGTGCTATTGAGTATCATCGTCTATTTAAAGAAATTCAGGAAAAGAAACATTTAAATGATCCTATTTATTCATCTTTAAATATAGCTTGTGTATTTTCTCCTCCAGCACAATTGATTGCCAAAGAAGGTGACCAACAAAGTCAGAAAAATGCAGCGGACATCAAACAGCTTCAGGATGATCTAACACAGGAAAAAGAAGACAACAAGCACAATCCTGAGGAAAAGAAAAAAGCATTGACTGATATCATATCCGATTACAATAAGCAGTTTGGAACAAACCATACTATTAACGAATTTGATATTTACTATCAGGATGTTCAAAGGCGAATCAAAGATCAGAAATACAGTAATAAAGAATATGCCCATAAAAACAAGATTGATATTACAATCGTGGTCGATATGCTACTTACTGGATTTGATTCGAAATATCTAAATACACTGTATGAAATACTTCCTTTAAACTGGACAGCTACTAAAATTTGTAACTTAGTAGTTAAT
>VFQO010001393.1_pt1 | contig 18713 bp, 13 predicted proteins | sample 3512331 | NCBI WGS metagenome assembly VFQO01 (sample SAMN10412371, study PRJNA504923) | tailings metagenome | isolation source: Replicate 3 from Balatoc abandoned mine | place: Philippines: Itogon, Benguet | collected 2017-08-28
AGAGCGCCTCGGGCCAGCGCGAGACCATCAGGTCATCCAGCACCCCGCCCTCCTCGTCGAGCAGCAGCGAATAGCGCTGCTGGCCGAGCTTGAGCGTCGAAAGGTCGATCGGCAGCACCGCCTCGACTGCCGCATCGAGATCGGGGCCGGACAGCACCAGCTGTCCCATGTGCGACACGTCGAACAGGCCCGCACTCTCGCGAGTCCAGTTGTGCTCGGCAACGATGCCCTCGTACTGGATCGGCATCTCGTAGCCCGCAAAGGGCACCATCCGCGCACCCTTCGCGCGGTGCCAGGCGTCGAGCGGCAGCGCTTCGAGGGGCAGGTCTTCGAGAGTTTCGTCGGAATCGTGGTCGCTCATCAAAGGCCTTCCCGGGCAGAATACGGCAGTCGGGCAGCGCAAGCGCGCTGCCTTTCAACTGCCCCCTCTGTCGGGTGACCTGAGAGCTTCGGCGGGCCATAGGCGCGGCCAGCCTCCCCTTCGGTGGCCCCGGACGTATCCGGGACGCTTTCCAGAGTGTCACGCAGCCGAGCGGTCCGGTGGCCTGAGAGTTTCCGGGGCGGTTGCTCCTTCGGCGCCTTTGCCCCCTTGCGAAGGCATCGGGCTCTCCCGCTCGCCTGCCCGCACGAGAATCACTTCGCGCGCGGAAGACAGCCGTGCCCTGCCCATATTGCTGCACCGCGTCAATTGGCGAGACGCCGCTTTGCCCTGTGGAAACGGATTTGCCTGTGCGACGGAGGCCGATTAGGAACGGCGGCGGGATGAATCTGACCGAAATCTACCTGATCGCCCTGACGATCATCTTCGCCGTGCCGTGGCTCGTTTGGCGCATTTTCCGCACCGATTACTGGGCCCCGCTGGTGGTGGTGCAGATCGTGGGCGGGATCCTGCTCGGCCCGGGCGTGCTCGGCGCGGTGTTCCCCGACTACTACGCCTTCGTGTTCCAGCCTGATGTGATCATTGCCCTCAACGGTGTCGCGTGGTGGGCTGTGATGCTGTTCGTGTGGATCGCCGGGATCGAGCTCGATCTCAGTCAGGCTTGGAAGCACCGGGGCGAGACTGGGCTGACGGCCGGCCTCGCTTTGGGCATGCCGCTGCTGGCCGGGACAGCCGCCGCTGCCTTCATCCTGCAATTCCCCGGCTGGCGTGGCCCCAATGGCGAATACTGGCAAGCCCTGCTCGGCATCGGCATGGCCTGCGCGGTGACCGCGCTCCCGATCCTCGTACTGCTGATGGAGAAGCTCGGGATCCTGCGCGAACAGCTTGGCCAACGCATCCTGCGCTATGCCAGCCTCGATGATATCGCGATCTGGGGCGTGCTCGCGCTGATCCTGCTCGACTGGGAGCGGATCGGGCGGCAGGCGATGTTCCTCGTCGGCTTCGCGGCGGCGGCGATGGCGGTGCGCTGGCTGATGGCACGCCTGTCGGAGGCGGACCGCTGGCCAGTGGGCCTGATCTGGCTGGCGCTGTGCGGGCTGGCCGGCGACTGGTCGGGGCTGCACTTCATGGTCGGCGCGTTTCTGGCGGGCGTGGTGCTCGACGCCAGGTGGTTCGGCCACGAGGCGATGGACCGCTTCCGCAATGTCGTGCTGCTGACGGTGATGCCGGTGTTCTTCCTCTCGACCGGCCTTCGCACCCAGTGGGAAGGCGGCGGGCTGATCGTGTTCGGCGTTGCGGCGCTGCTGCTGGCGGCGGCGGTGGGCGGCAAGCTGCTGGGCGTCCACATCGCCGGCCGCCTGCTCGGCTGGAGCCGCACCGAGGCAAGCCTGATCGGCTGGCTGCTCCAGACCAAGGCGCTGATCATGATCATCTTCGCCAACATCCTGCTCGACAAGCAGGTAATCACGCCGACGACCTTCACTGCTTTGCTGCTGATGGCGGTGGGCAGCACGATGCTGACCAAGCCTTTCGCCACGCCGCTGATCGCCAAGCTGGGCGAACGGGTGAAGGCAGAGGCCTGATACTCCTCCTCCCCTCGGTGAGGGGAGAAGGGCTGCCGCTATTTGCCTTCCACCATCGCCAGCGCCCGGGCCATCAACGCGGTCTCGCGCGGGTCGGACGCGGCGGTTTCCACTTCGCCTGATGGCGGGGGAACTTCGGTGGTGAAATAGGCAAAACTGGTTGCCTGCTCGAACGAAAGCCACAGGCCCGAGCGCAGGCCGTAGGCCTCGCCGCCGTGGCCGATGCGGCCATGACCATCGCCGAACAGATCGTCGGTGCACGGCGCCTCGTCGACGAGGGCATAGGCCGCGAGCCCGTAGGCGCAGAAATCAACGGCAGCGGCGCCCGCTTCATGCCTGTCGGCAGCCGCCGCCATATCCCCGAACCAGCGGCGCATCGAAGTATCGGACAAGAAGCCGTTCGCGTTCATGCGCAGCAAGGCCTGCCCGATCTTCGCCAAGTCCACCATCCCGATCCTGACGCCCCCCTGCGGCGAGAAGATCGAGGCATTGGTGCCCGGCACATAGGCGTCGAGGTTGCATTCCACGCCTTCGGCAACGGGGATCGTGCAATGGGGCAGCAGGTCTTCCGGCGCATCGCGCGCGACCTCGCCCGTGTCGCGGTAGAGCGTCACCGCGCGGGCCTGCATATCGGCATCGCAGCCGATCCAGTTGAGGCAGGCCTTCACCCCCAGCGGCGCGAACACCAGCCGCTCCACCAGCCGGTCGTAACGCTCGCCGCTCGCCGCTTCGAGCACGGTCGCCACGACGGGCGAGCCGAGGTTGGCATATTCGAACGCGGCCTTGCCCGGCTTGCCGGCGTCTCGCCACGCGGCAGGGTCGGCGAACTTGGCCTCGAGGCTCTCGCCCAGCGGAACGATATAGCCGGCCGCATCCGACAGCCCCGCGCGGTGCGACAGCAGGTGGGCGAGAGTGACGGGCGCGTCCGGGTGGTAAGGCGAGCGCACCTGCCACCCGAGATAGGCCGAGACATCACGGTCGAGATCGACCTTGCCTTCGTCCACCAGCCGGAGCGCGGTGAGCGCCATGATCAGCTTGGAGATACTGGCAATCCGCACCGGATCATTGGCCTCGACCCGGCGGCCGGTGTCCTTGTTGGCCAGCCCTTCGACGATCAGCGGGGTGATGGTCTCGCGGTCGAAGGCGACGACGACGCTCGCAGGCGGCGGAGCGGCCTCCTGCGCGGCGGCGGGGGCAGCGACGAACGCGAGCGCGGCGAGGAAACGACAGGTCATGCTGCACAGCATCGCTGCTTGTTCCCGCGCAATCAATCGAGATTTGGCCTGAGCCAGCGCTCGGCCTGCTCGACGCTCACCCCGCGCCGCGCCGCGTAGTCCTCCAGCTGGTCGCGGCCCACGCGGGCGACGCCGAAATACTGGCTTTCGGGGTGGCCGAAATAGAACCCGCTCACCGCTGCCGTCGGCCACATGGCGAAGCTTTCGGTCAGGGTCAGGCCTGCGTTAGCAGGCGCATCGAGCAGGTCGAACAGGATCGGCTTCAGCGAGTGATCGGGGCAGGCGGGATAGCCCGGCGCCGGGCGGATGCCGCGATATTCCTCCTTGATCAGCGCCTCGTTGGTGAGCTGTTCGTTCGGCGCATAGCCCCACAGCGTGGTGCGCACGTGCTGGTGGAGGGCTTCGGCAAATGCCTCGGCAAAGCGGTCGGCGAGCGCCTTCAGCAGAATGTCGGAATAGTCGTCCTTGTCGGCCTGGAAGCGGGCCGAGTGCGGCTCGATCCCGTGGATGCCGACGGCAAAGCCGCCGATCCAGTCGCCATCGGGGTCGATGAAGTCGGCAAGGCACATATTGGCCCGGTCGCGGCTTTTCTTGACCTGCTGGCGCAGGAAGGGGAGGCGGACGTGCTCCTCGGTCTCGGCAAGGTGGATGGTGACATCATCCCCGTCGCGCGCGCAGGGCCACAGCCCCGCGACGCCGCGCGCGGTGAGCCACTTCTCCGCGATGATCCGGTCGAGCATCGCATTGGCATCGGCGAACAGCTGGGTCGCGGTCTCGCCCACCACCTCGTCGGTGAGGATTGCCGGGTAGTTGCCGTGCAGCTCCCACGCGCGGAAGAACGGGGTCCAGTCGATGAACTGGCGCAAATGCGCGAGGTCCCAGTCGGGGAAGACGTGGACTCCCGGCTGTTCGGGCGGAGCGGGCTTGTCGGAGAGGAAGGCATCGTAGAAATTCGCCCGCGCTTCCTCCAGCGGCAGCAGCACCGAGGCGCTCTTGCCCGCCCGCGCATCGCGCACATGGGCGTATTCGCCCGCGACCTCGGCGACGTAATCGTCGGCTTGCGTGTCGGACAGCAGCTTCGAGGCAACCCCCACCGCGCGGCTCGCGTCGAGCACATGGATCACCGGACCATCGTAAGCGGGGTCGATCTTGAGCGCGGTGTGGACCTTGCTGGTGGTTGCCCCGCCGATCAGCAGCGGCATGGTCATGCCGGCGCGCTGCATTTCCTCTGCGACGGTCACCATCTCGTCGAGGCTCGGCGTGATGAGGCCCGAAAGGCCGATCATGTCGACCTTGTTGTCGTTGGCCGCCGCAAGGATCGTCGGCCAGGGCACCATGACGCCCAAGTCGATCACCTCGTAGCCGTTGCACTGGAGCACGACGCCGACGATGTTCTTGCCGATGTCGTGAACATCGCCCTTCACCGTCGCCATGATGATCTTGCCCTTGGCCTTGCGTTCCTCTTCGGGGAGCAGGTCCTTCTCGGCCTCGATGAAGGGGATGAGGTGGGCGACCGCCTTCTTCATCACGCGCGCGGACTTGACCACCTGGGGGAGGAACATCTTGCCGCTGCCGAACAGGTCGCCGACGACATTCATGCCATCCATCAGCGGGCCTTCGATCACTTCGATGGGCCGCGCGGCGGACTGGCGCGCTTCCTCGGTATCCTCGACGATATGCGCGTCGATGCCCTTGACCAGCGCGTGTTCCAGACGCCGCGCAACCGGCCAGCCGCGCCATTCCTCGGCGGCCTTCTCGTCCGCCACCGACTTGCCCTTGAAGCTTTCGGCCAGCGCGATGAGGCGTTCGGTGGCGTCCGGGTCGCGGTTGAGGATCACGTCCTCGCAGGCGTCGCGCAGGGCAGGGTCGATCTGGTCGTAGACGTCGAGCTGGCCCGCATTGACGATCGCCATGTCGAGCCCGGCGGGGATGGCGTGGTAGAGAAACACCGAGTGCATCGCGCGGCGCACAGGCTCGTTGCCGCGGAAGGAGAAGGAGAGGTTGGACAGCCCGCCCGAGTAATGCGCGTGGGGGCAAAGCTGGCGCAATTCACGCACCGCCTCGATGAAGTCCACGCCGTAATTGTTGTGCTCCTCGATCCCCGTGGCGACCGCGAAGATGTTGGGATCGAAGATGATGTCCTCAGGGGGAAAGCCCTCGGCCACCAGCAGATCATAGGCGCGCTTGCAGATCTCGACCTTGCGCTGTTTGGTGTCGGCCTGCCCGGTCTCGTCGAAGGCCATGACGACCACCGCCGCGCCGTAATCCATGCATTTGCGCGCGTGCTCGAGGAAGGCGGCCTCGCCTTCCTTCATGCTGATCGAATTGACGATCGGCTTGCCCGAGACGCACTTCAGCCCCGCCTCGATCACCTCGAACTTCGAGCTGTCGATCATCACCGGCACGCGGGCGATGTCGGGTTCGGCGGCGATCAGTTTCAGGAAGGTGGTCATGGCATGGACCGCATCGAGCAGCCCTTCGTCCATGTTGACGTCGATCACCTGCGCGCCGTTCTCGACCTGCTGGCGCGCGACTTCAACCGCGGCGGCGTAGTCACCCGCCATGATCAGCTTCTTGAACGCCGCCGAGCCGGTGACGTTGGTGCGCTCGCCGATATTGATGAAGCGGGAGGAGGTGGGCTGGGTCATTGTCTTTTCGCTTTGTTCGTCGCCCCTGCGAAGGCAGGGGTCCAGCTGGTCTGGCTCGATGTCGCAAGGTTAGCTGGATCCCCGCCTGCGCGGGGATGACGGGGTGGGGTCATGGGGTTACGCCGCGATGAAGGCCTCAAGCCCCGCCAGCTTCATCGCCGGTTCGGGATGCGGCACCACGCGCGGCTCGCTGTTCGCGACGGCCTTGGCGATCGCGGCGATATGCGCAGGCGAGGAGCCGCAGCACCCGCCGAGGATGTTGACCTGCCCGTGATCGGCCCAGTCCTTGACCAGCCCCGCCGTGGTGTCGGGCATCTCGTCATATTCGCCCAGTTCATTCGGAAGCCCGGCATTGGGGTAGATCAGCAGCAGTGTGTCGGCGATCTGCGAAAGCACCTTGACGTGCGGGCGCAGCTGTTCCGCGCCGAAGCTGCAATTGAGGCCGATAGTCAGCGGCTTGGCATGGCGCACCGCATACCAGAAGGCCTCGACCGTGTGGCCCGAAAGATTGCGGCCCGACAGGTCGGTCAGCGTCATCGAGATCATCAGCGGGATCTCGCGACCCGTCTCGCGCTCAAGCTGCTTGACCGCCATGATCCCGGCCTTGGCGTTGAGCGTGTCGAACACGGTTTCGATCAGGATGAAGTCCACCCCGCCCTCGACAAGCGCGGCGGCCTGTTCCTTGTAGACCGCGACCAGCTCGTCGAAATCGATCTCGCGGAAGCCCGGGTCCTCGACATCGGGGCTGAGCGACAGCGTCTTGTTTGTCGGCCCGATCGCGCCTGCGACGAAGCGGGGCTTGCCGTCCTTCGCGGCATATTCGTCCGCCAGCTTGCGGGCGATCTGGCCAGAGGCCACATTGATCTCGCGCACCAGGCCTTCCGCCTTGTAATCGGCCTGCGAGATGCGGTTGGCCGAGAAGGTGTTGGTCGAAACCACGTCCGATCCCGCGTCGAGATAGGCGCGGGTGATATCCGCGATCACGTCGGGACGGGTCAGGGCAAGGATGTCGTTGTTGCCCTTCTGGTCGGCAGGCAGGCCGAGATTGCCTGCGTAATCTTCCTCCGACAGCTTGCGCAGCTGGATCTGCGTCCCGAAGGCGCCGTCGAAGATCAGCACGCGTTCGCGTGCGGCGGCAAGCAACTGGTCACGCGCGCTCATGCGGCTTCTCCGACGGGACGCTTTCCGAGCAGGTGGCAGATCGCATAGGCCAGCTCGGGGCGATTGAGGGTGTAGAAGTGGAAATCGCGCACCCCGCCAGCGTAAAGTCGGCGGCACAGTTCGGCAGCGACGGTCGCGGCGACCAGCTGGCGCGCGGCGGGCTGGGCGTCGAGGCCTTCGAAGAGGCCATCCATCCATGCCGGGATCGCCGCCCCGCAGGCGCTCGCGAACTTGCGGGCCTGCGCGACATTGGTGACAGGCAGGATCCCGGGCAGGATCGGCGCGTCGATCCCGGCCGCCGCGCAGGCATCGCGGAAGCGGAAGAAGGTCTCGGCAGAAAAGAAGAACTGGCTGATGGCACGGGTCGCCCCGGCGTCGAGCTTGCGCTTCAGGTTGTCGATGTCGGCTTGCGCAGAGAGCGCGTCGGGATGCGTCTCGGGATAGGCGGCGACCGAAATTTCGAACGGGGCGATGTCCTTGAGCCCCGCCACCAGCTCCGCCGCGCTGGCATAGCCTTGCGGGTGCGGCGTGAAGGGCGCGCCGGGTTCGCCCGCGTCACCGCGCAAGGCGACGATATGGCGCACGCCCGCTTCCCAGTATTGTTCGGCCACCTCGCGGATTTCCGCCTTGCTGGCGGCAACACAGGTGAGGTGCGCGGCAGCCGGAAGCCCCGCTTCGGCAATGATCCGCGCCACGGTCGCATGGGTGCGCTCGCGCGTCGATCCGCCCGCGCCATAGGTAACCGAGACAAAGCTGGGCGCGAGCGGTTTGAGCTGCGTCACCGCATCCCACAGCTGGGCCTCCATCTTCTCGCTCTTGGGCGGGAAGAATTCGAAGCTCACCGCAACATCGCCGGGCAGGCCGGAGAACAGCGGGGCATCGGTGGCGGTGCGGTATTCCTGGAGCTGGCTCAAGGTCGGGGTCATTCGGCGGTTTCCTTCGCGGAGGCGGAGGCGGGGGAAGCGGAGCCGGCGCGACGGATGCCGAGCCAGATCTTGACGGTGAGATCACCGCCTTCGAGCGCCACAGGAGCGCTGGCGGCAAACCCGGCGGCGCGCAGCAGTTCGGCCATCTGCCGGTCAGCAAAGCCAAGGCGGGCGTGCTGGTGCCGGTCGCGCAGTTCCTCGCGCTGGTGCGCGGCGAAATCGACGATCGCGATCCGCCCGCCGCTGCGCAGCACGCGCGCGGCCTCGGCCAGCGCCGGCGCGGGATCGGGGGCGAAATGCAGCACCTGATGCAGGATCACCGTGTCGAAAAGGGCATCGGCAAAGGGCAGGTCGGCGAAGTCGCCCTGCACCAGCTCGATCCGCGCGGTCGGCAGGTGCTGCAGCTTGGCGCGGGCGACACGCAGCATTTCGAGGTTCTTGTCGAGCGCCACCACCCGCTCGGCGCTCCCGGCGAAGAGTTCCGCCATGCGGCCCGTGCCGGTGCCGATGTCGAGCAGGTGGCCAAGCGGCGCGTCGGCCAGTGCCTCGGCCAGCCGGCGCTCGACTTCGGCATCGGGGCTGTGGAGCGCGCGCAATTCGTCCCACTCGCCGGCATGACGGGCAAAATAAGCCTCGGCGGCGGTCTCGCGCGATTGGCGGATCGCGGCGAGCTTGCGCCGGTCGGCCTCGCACAGGGCTGCGAATTCGTCTTCCTCGGTCTCGGCCACGGCGAGCAGATGCTGCACGGCAGCGATCACTGGTCCGCCTGCCTCGCTCTGGCGCAGGAACACCCAGCTGCCCTCGCGTCGGCGCTCGGCAAGGCCCGCGTCGCACAGGATGCCGACATGGCGCGAGACGCGCGGCTGGCTCTGGCCGAGCACCTGTGCCAGCTCGCCCACCGCCAGCTCCATTGTGGAAAGCAGACGGGCGATGCGCAACCGCGTCAGATCGGCGAGTGCCTTGAAGATGTCCTCGGTCACCATGACGGAGCGGATATAAAGATATTTTTATATCTGTAAATCGCTCGCGTGCACGCGCGGTGACGAATTCATCCTCCGCCGATGGCAAGGCTCGCCCGCTTGCCCAGCACCAGCCGGTTGACTGCCAGCGCCGCCGCCACGCTGGTCGCCAGCGTCACCACCATGAAGTGGATATAGTGCAGAGTGATGATGCCCTCGGGTTGCAGATGGAAGGTGTAGAGCCCGTAGAGCGCCACGCCCCACACCACCCCGGCAATCGCCGCGCGCGATTCCACTCCTCTGAACAGCAGCCCGACCACGAAGGCCGACAGGATCGGCATCGAGCTGAGGCCGTTCAATTGCTGGAGCAGGTTGATGATGCTGGTGGCGTTGGCGAACACCGGCACCAGGGCGATCGAACTGGCGGTGAACAGCACCGTCACCACGCTCGACAGGCGCCAGTGATTGGCGACCGGGGCGATGAACTTGGCGTGGAAATCGACCGCATAGAGCCCGACCGCCGCGTTCATCACCGCTGCGGTATGCGCGATCACGGCGGCCGCGATCGCGGCGGCGAACACGCCGGAAAGCCACGGCGGCAGCACTTCGCCCACCAGCCGGCCATAGGCCGCGTCATTGATGTCGCCGAACAGCTGGAAGGCGACCACGCCCGGCACCACCACGATCACCGGGATGATCAGGATGCGCACCACTGCCGCTGCCAGCACCCCCTTTTGCGCCTCGCGCACGGTGGGGGCGGCCATCGCCTTCTGGGTGATCGGCTGGTTGGTCGACCAGTAGTAGATCTGGATGAAGATCATGCCGGTGAACAGCGTCGCGAAGGGGATCGGCGAATCCGCCCCCCCGATCATGGTCAATCGCTCTGGGGGAACGCCGCGGGTGATGTCCCAGCCCACCGCATTCATCGCCAGCACCACGATCAGCACAGCGATCCCCAGCACGCCGATGCCCGAATAGGTCTCCATCACCGCCACCGCGCGCAAGCCCCCCGCAATTGTGTAGGCCGCCGCGATCACCCCGAGGAACCCGGCCAGCACCAGCAGCGGCAGATCGATCCCCGCGGTCTTGAGAAACAGCGCCCCGGAATAGAGCCCGGCCGGCAGGTAGATCAGGATCATCCCGAAGAGGAACAGCGCCGACACCAGCGTGCGGATCCCGCCCCCGCCATAGCGCTGTTCGAGCAGCTCGGTGACGGTGGTCACCCCGGCGCGGTAGTAGATCGGCACGAAGACGAAGGCGAGGATGAGGAGGCCCACGAAACCGCTGATCTCCCACCATGCCAGCAGCAGCATCTGGTTGCCGTTCATCCCCACCAGCTGGTCGGTCGAGAGGTTGGTGAGCGTGATCGCGCCGGCCACGAACAGCCAGTTGAGCTTGCCCCCGGCGAGATAGACGTCTTTCTGCGAGCCGTCGTGCCGGTCTCGGCGGGTGGTGAACCAGGTCGCCAGCCCGATCAGCGCGGTGAGGCCGAGGCACACCGCGATCTGCACCATGCTGGCAGCGGACATGGTTTCGGGCATTCTCGCGCTTTCCCCTCTCGTTCGGGGCGGTTACAGCGCATTGACGGATGCCGGGCAAGCCTTGGGGCGCAGTTCATCACCGGCAGGGGAGAGCGCGGTTGGACTATGTGCGGCTGGATGGCGAGGCCCTGACGCTGGTCTTCGCGCTGGAAGAAGGCGGCACGGCGGACCTCATCTATGCCGGGCCGCGCCTGCCCGAGAGCGAAGACCTCGCCGCACTCGCCGCCGCCGGTGCGCGCGGGCGGCACGAGAGCCAGCCCGATGTGCCACCCCGCCCCGGCCTGCTGCCCGAACGCAAGGGCGGGTGGAGCGGGAGGCCTGCGATCCGCCTCCTTGACCGTGACAATCCGCTTGCGGGCGAAGTACCGACGGATTTCCGCGTGATCGACTGGGACGCGACCAAATGGGACATCCGGATCGGATGGCACGACGAGAGACTCGGCATCGATTTCAATGCTTGGTGGCGCGTCACTGCGGGCGATGTCGTCAGGGTGAGCTGCAATCTCGTCAATCATGGTGAGCGGAACTTTACCCTCGCCGATCACCCCGCGCTGGTGCTGCCGATCCCCCGGCGGTTCACCGGCCTGACCAGCTTTGCCGGCCGCTGGGCTGGCGAAATGCGCGAGACGCACCGCGCCCTTGCGCCCGAAGGTTTCGCGGCCCGATCTGGCATAGGCAAATCCGGCTTCGGCGGTGGCAACTGGATGGTGCTCGACGACCCGGCAAGCGGCGAAGTGCTCGGCGCGCACCTCGTTTGGAGCGGCAATTACAGCACCCGGATCGAATGCGACACGCAGGGTCAGGGCGATGGCCGCGCGGTGCTGCAAATGGCGATAGGCGGGGGCGCTGCGGGGTTCAGCCTCCCTGCGGCAAGCGCCCTCGATGCAGCCGAGGCAGTCTTCGCCCTCGCCCCCGACCGCACGGCGCTGGCACAGGCCTTCCACGCTCACCTGCGCGCCCGCGTACTCCCCTCCCGCGCCACATGGGGCCCGCGCAAGGTCCATCTCAATTCGTGGGAGGCGCTCGGTTTCAACCTCTCGCAAGACGCCCTGATCGCGTTGGCCGAGGACGCGGCCAGCCTCGGCATCGAGCGCTTCGTGCTCGACGACGGCTGGTTCGGCGGTCGTCGCAACGATCAGACCAGCCTTGGCGACTGGACCGTCTCGTCCGACGTCTTCCCGAACGGCCTCGCTCCGCTGATCGCCCGCGTCCACCAACTCGGCATGGATTTCGGCCTGTGGGTCGAGCCCGAGATGGTCTCGCCCGACAGCGATCTCTACCGCGCGCAACCGGACTGGTGCCTGCACACCGAGGGCCGCGAGCGCCCCACCATGCGCGGCCAGCTGGCGCTCGATATGGCGCGGGCCGAAGTGCGTGATTATCTGTTCGCGCGGCTCGATGCGCTGCTGCGCGAATATCCGATCGCCTACCTCAAGTGGGATCACAACCGCGATCTATTCCCTTCGGCGCCGGGCCAGACGCAGGGTTTCTACGCCCTCATCGATGCCCTGCGCGCCGCGCATCCGCAGGTGGAAATCGAGAGCTGTTCGAGCGGCGGAGGGCGGATCGATTTCGGCGTGCTCAACCGCACCCACCGCGTCTGGCCTTCTGACAACAACGACACGATCGAGCGCCTGCGCATCATCCCCGTATGGAGCCAGTTCCTGCCATTGGAAGTGCTGGGCAGCCATGTCGGCCCCTCGCCCAATCCGATCACGGGACGCAGGCTGGGAATCGACTTTCGCGCCAAGGTCGCGATGTTCGGCCACATGGGGGTCGAGGCCGACCCCGCGCGCATGAGCGAGAAGGAGCGCGCCACGCTGGTGGCGCATATCGCGCTCTACAAGCAATGGCGCGGCGTGCTGCATCACGGCGCGCTCCAACGCCTCGCGCACCCCGATCCCAACGTCACTGCCATGATGGTAGCGCACGAAGGCAAGGCCCTCGCCCTTGCCGCCCAGACCGCGTTCTCGCCCGTGTTCGATGCTGCGCCCGTGCGCCTCGCAGGGCTGGAGCCCGCCGCCCGCTACCGCGTGTCTCTGCCCGAGCCATGGCCGCCCCGCGCGAAGCACTACCTCGCCAACCCCGATCAATGGCGCGAGGGCCTCGTCCTCTCGGGCAGCGCGGTGATGACCCACGGCCTCGCGCTCCCCCTCACCCACCCCGAAACCGCGTGGCTCATCGCGCTGGAGAAGCTCTCGTGAAACTCGGCTGCTGCTACTATCCCGAACACTGGCCGGAGGAGATGTGGGCCGAGGACGCACGGCGGATGCGCGAAATGGGCCTTTCGCTCGTCCGCATCGGGGAATTCGCGTGGAGCAGGATCGAGCCGGAACCCGCCACCTACGACTGGGGCTGGCTCGACCGCGCGATCGACACGCTCCACGCCGCCGGCCTCAAGGTGATTCTCGGCACGCCCACCGCCACCCCGCCCAAGTGGCTGGTGGACCGAATGCCCGACATGGTGGCGATCGACGAGCAGGGCCGGCCGCGGGGCTTCGGTTCGCGCCGGCACTACTGCTTCAGCCACGAAGGCTACCGCGCCGAGTGCCGCCGGATCGTAACCGCTTTGGCGGAACGCTACGGCCAGCACCCCGCACTCGCGATGTGGCAGACCGACAACGAATATGGCTGCCACGACACGGTGCTGAGCTTTTCGGACACCGCCGCTTCGGCCTTCCGCGGGTGGCTGGCGGGGCGCTACGGCACGCCCGCGGCGCTCAATGAAGCGTGGGGCAACGTCTTCTGGAGCATGGAATATCGCTCCTTCGCCGAGGTCGATCCGCCGCATCTGACCGTCACCGAGGCCAACCCGGCGCACTGGCTCGACTATCGCCGCTTCGCGTCGGATCAGGTGGCGAGCTTCAACCGCGAACAGGTCGACATCCTGCGCGCCCTGTCCCCCTTCGTGGACATCACCCACAACTTCATGGGCTTCTTTACCGAATTCGATCACCATGCTGTCGGCCGCGACATAGACGTGGCGACGTGGGATTCCTATCCGCTGGGGTTCCTCGAGCAGTTCTGGTTCTCCCCGGAGGAAAAGCGCGCCTATCTCAGGCAGGGCCACCCCGATATCGCCGCCTTCCACCATGACCTTTATCGGGGGTGCTCGAACGGGCGCTGGGGGGTGATGGAGCAGCAGCCCGGGCCGGTGAACTGGGCGCGCTTCAACCCCGCGCCGCTCCCCGGGATGGTCGCGCTCTGGACGCTCGAGGCCTGTGCACACGGGGCCGAACTGACGAGCTATTTCCGCTGGCGGCAGGCCCCTTTCGCGCAGGAGCAGATGCACGCAGGCCTTTTGCGTCCCGACAGCAGCGAGGCCGAGGCCGCGCCCGAAGTCCGTGCGGCGGCGGCGGTGCTGGCGGACATCGGCCCGCAAGCTACCGCACGCGCGCCGATCGCGCTGGTGTTCTCCTACGAGGCGGCATGGACCATCGGCACCCAGCCGCAGGGGCAGAGCTTCCGCTATCTCGAACTGGTGTTCGAAGCCTACTCCGCGCTGCGCCAGCGCGGGCTGGACGTCGATATCGTCGCGCCCGACGCAGACCTTGCGGGGTACCGCATGGTGGTCGTGCCGACCTTGCCGATCATTCCCGAAGGCTTCATCGAAAGGCTATCCGCCCTCGCCTGCCCGGTGCTGCTCGGCCCGCGCTCGGGCAGCAAGACGGCAAGCTTCGGCATCCCCGAAGGCCTCGCCCCCGGAGCCTTGCGCGGCGCGATCCCGCTCACCGTCACCCGTGTCGAGAGCTTGCGCGACGGGGTGACCGAGGCGGGAGAGGGCTTTGCCGTCACCCGCTGGCGCGAGGATGTGGCAAGCGATCTGGTGCCCGAACTGGCAGACGCTGCCGGGCGCGGGGTGGTCTGGCGCCACGGGCACTTGCGTTATTGCGCCATCTGGCCCGACCGCGCGTTGCTGCGCCTGCTGGTGGAGCGCATGGCAGGCGAGGCGGGCTTGCCGTTGGTCGATCTGCCCGAGGGCATCCGACTGCGCCGCTCGGCCAGCCACGCCTTCACCTTCAACTACGCGGACGGGCCGGTATTCGTCCCGCACCTCGGCGCGACGCTCGCCCCGGCAAGCTGGCACATCGCGCCGCGCTAGCTCTCAGCGAGCAGCTTCGCGTAGTGATCGCGCAGGGTCTCGCTTCCGAACTCGGGGGTGAGATCGGCGGAATAGGTGCCCGTTGCCGGATCGAGCACCAGCATCGATTCGGTCGCGTAATAGCGCGCGATGCGGGCATATTCGGCCTTCTCGGCGAACCAGTCCGAAACGCCCGCGCCGAGGTTCAGCACCCGCTCGGCATAGGTGAACAGCTTGGGCGAGACCGATTTGAACCGCACCGGCTGCCCCGCCACCTCGCACAGCAGCGCGCCCTGTTCACGCAGGGAGATCGCCGGACCGGGGCCACCGATCGGCAGGATGCGGCGGCGCGTCTCGGGGTTGTCGATGCACTGCACGATGAACTGCGCCAGATCATCGTCGCTGATCGGCTTGCAGCGCGTCAACTCGCCGTCGCCGAAGATCAGGAAGGGCTTGCCCGCCTTGACGCGCTTCACCTGCCCCGACAGAGACTTGAAGAAGGCGGTCGGGCGGACGATGGTGTAGTCGATACCGCTATCCGCCAGACGCGCCTCGAAGGCGAGCTTGGCGTGCTGGAAGGCGAGGCCAGGCTTCTGCACGCAGATTGCCGAGAGCAGGATGAACTGCTGCGCTCCGGCGGCCTGCGCCGCCTCGAGCAGCCGGACATTGGCGGCATAGTCCACCGCCTGCGCATCCTTGGGCGCGCCCGAGCGCGAGGCGATGCACGAGATCACCACCTCCGGCCGCGCCTCGGCCATGACCTGCGCCAGCGCACCCGCATCCGCCAACACGCCGCGCCCCGGGGACGTCACCGCATGGCCATCCGCCACCAGCCGCCGAACCACCGCCTGCCCGATGGTGCCGGTCGCTCCGGCGACGAGAGTTGAGCGCGCGGAAGGCTGCATCTGCGTCATCCGCACCACACTAATGCGGTGATCGGACCGGTCAAATGCCGAGCTGCGCGCGCCCGGCCTATCGGCCGCCTGTCACATAGAGGCACTGCCCCGTAACCCAGCTGGCTGCGGGCGAGGCCATGTAGACCACGGCCGCCGCAATGTCCTCAGGGGTGCCGTAGCGGCCCATCGGGATGCCGATCATGGCCAGCAGCTTGTCACGCTTTTCCGGGGTGTCGGTGCCCATGCAATCGTCGAAATTCTCGGTCGGCACCGGGCCTGGGGCAATCGCGTTGACGCGGATCTTCGGCGCGACTTCCACCGCCAGCGTCGCGGTCAGGCTGTTCACCGCCGCCTTGGCCGCGCCATAGGGCCCGTTCTTGACCTGCGGGCCATAGGCCGAGCGCGAGGAGATGTTGATGATCGCCCCGCCCGCCTCGGCCATGTGGCGCGCGGCGACGGTGGATCCCGTCCACACCGCCTTGAGGTTGAGCGCGATCTGCGCGTCGAAGTTCTCCTCGGGCGTGCGGGTCAGATAGCGCGGCGTGCCGTCGGGAATGCCGCCGGCATTGTTGACCCAGATCGTCAGCTTGCCGAACGCGGTGACGGTTGCTTGCGCCAGCCGTTCGAGCGCCGCGCTATCGGTCGCGTCGGTGGCGATCGGCAGAGCGCGGCGGCCCAGCGCGGCAATCTCGGCCGCGACCGCATCGAGATCGGCCTGCGTGCGCGAGGCCAGCGCCACATCCGCCCCCGCCTCGGCCAGCGCAATCGCGATCGCCCGCCCGATGCCCTTACCCGCGCCGGTCACCACGGCAACCTCGCCATCAAGCCGGAACCGGTCCAGAATGCCCATGCTGCCTCACCCCCAGATCATTAGTGGGACGAGCCTAGAACCGCTACGCCGCAGGAACACTGGCGGTTCAAATAGGCGCGCGGGGTGGGCGGAGAGCGCGGAAAAAAGGTGGTGCGCTTACGGGAACCGTAAAGACAATTTAGAGATTTGAATATACTTTAGATTTTCAGACTCTAAATCGAGAAAGCCCCCAAATAGGCCCCGTAAATCGCTTTCTCCCCAGTGCTGGCCCGTGACCCAAATCTGTGACTCACACATCGTCCGCAACGTCAGGTTGAATCATTCCGGTCAGTAATGCTCACCCGTAGGTGGCACTCAGCGGATCGAGATAAGCCTCTTTCGCGCTCGTCACGCGCCGCACCAGCTCCCGCACTTCCGCCGCTTTCAGGTCGAGCGCCCGATACGATCCGTCCACTTCAGCCACAGCTTCGATTCGGCCAAAGTCAGCACCGTGCTTTTCGACGTAGTCGGCAAGTCCGCGCAACTTGGGCAGGCTGCCCGAAGCGCATAGATCATTGAAGCCGGAGTTATATGAGAAATCGCCAAGAACCCAATCAAGCTCTCGGTCTTTCGGATCGCTTACGCTGAGCGTCCACCAGAAGTTGGCAGGCAAGCACTCGTTCTCGAAATGGCTTTCGTTTTCCATCGCAAACGGGTCGCCATTATTCATTTGCCCTTTTGCGGCTCTCGCACGCAGCGCTCCATTCGACAGGCGCTTGAGCAACGCCTCTTCAGCTACTGCCAATGCTATTGCAAAATCATCGTATCGCTCGCTCGCATCATAGCGTTGCGCGACGAGCTGTATCGCATCAGCGCTTGGAATCCATTGTTCAGCCATCGCCGCCAGTATGCGCGGAAATGCAAGAACAGGAAGCTTCGCGTGAAGTAGTTTCCCCGACGCGAGTTACACAGTTATGCTCGCCAGCCCCTCTTAGGCATCATCGAGCACAAAGTGCCCGCAGTGATTTTCGATCATTGCGACGCTCGTGCCGGGGAGCTGCGCAACGGCACAACTTCCCCACCCGCACGCAGACCGTCCAGATAATCTGCCCACCATTGCGCCATTTCGACCCGTTCCTGCCAATGCGAGCCGCGATGGTAGGCTGCGCGCACGTGATCCTTATCCTTGTGCGCCAAGGCCCGTTCGATTGCATCGGACGACCATTTGCCAGATTCGTTTAGCAGCGTGCTCGCAATCGCCCGGAACCCGTGAGCGGTCATTTCGTCCTTGCCAAAGCCCAGCCGCCGCAGCGCCGCGTTAATGGTGTTTTCCGACATTGGATTGCGGTGCGAGCGGATCGAAGGGAACACAAACTGGCCATTTCCGGTCAATTCTCGTGCCTCGCGCAAGATCGCAAGGGACTGGCGGGCGAGCGGGACCGCATGCTCTTGCCGCCCCTTCATTTTTGCCGCCGGGATGCGCCACACGGCACCTTCCAGATCAATCTCGGACCATTCGGCACGGCGAAGCTCGCCGGGGCGAACGAAGACGTAGGGCGATAGGCGCAGGGCAAACTGCGTGATCGGCTGGCCTTCATAGCCATCGAGTGCGCGCATAAGTTCGCCCACCTTCACAGGCTCAAGAATGGCGGCATGGTGCTTTGGCTTCCGGCTGGACAGCGCCCCTCTCAGATCGCGCGTTGGGTCTGACTTCGCAATCTGATTGGCGACAGCGTAGCGAAACACCTGCCCAATGAATTGCAGCGTCCGATGCGCCTTCTCGTCATTCTTCGCGGTTTCGAAGGGCCGCACCGCGTCCAGAATTTCATAGGGCTCAATCTCGGCAATGGGCCGCGCGCCCAGCCGCTTGCGCACAATGTCGAGAAACCACTCACGCTTGCGGACGGTCGCTTCAGCCAGCCCTTCCCGCCTGTTCTTGGCGATATAGGCCTTGGCAACGGCTTCGAAGGAATTGGCCGCGCTGATCAATGCCGCGCGCTTCTCGCGCTGCTTCTGCTCGGCTGGATCGAGTCCCTTGGCCAGATTGCTACGGGCCGCGTCGCGAAGCTCGCGCGCTTCCTTGAGCGAAATTTCTGGATAGGCCCCCAGCGAAAGCTTCTTTTCGGCCCCCACCTTGTTTCGAAACTTCACCTTCCAGAGCTTGCCGCCAGCCGGGGTCACTTGGACATAAAGCCCCTTCTCATCGGCGACCTTGTAGGCCTTGGCGCGGGGCTTGAGCGCCTTCAGTGCAGAGTCCGTGAGTGCCATTTGGGGGCCTCTTGATTTGCGCGGTTCCAATAGGCCCCCACGCAGGCCCCCAATTTGCTCCGAATTTCGGCGGACATTGGCGAGCGCTGGCGGTTAAGCCAGCCTCATTTTTTGCAGATTTCCGAGGGTTTAGCAACCGTTCGCGGACTTTCGCGAACAAGGGAATGGTGCCGCTTACGTGACTCGAACACGTGACCCCATCATTACGAATGATGTGCTCTACCGACTGAGCTAAAGCGGCATTCC
>VFQO010001394.1_pt1 | contig 18712 bp, 8 predicted proteins | sample 3512331 | NCBI WGS metagenome assembly VFQO01 (sample SAMN10412371, study PRJNA504923) | tailings metagenome | isolation source: Replicate 3 from Balatoc abandoned mine | place: Philippines: Itogon, Benguet | collected 2017-08-28
CGTGCAGGATCTCCAGATAGGCGCCCCGGTCGCTCTCATGGGGCTTGAGGGCCGCCGCCTCTTGCACCCGTAGACCGAATGCGCGTGACAGGCGCAGGTACATGGCAGAGTACGGACAGCTCTGCCCTATGAGACTCACCCACTGATCCAGATCTACACCTTTGCTATCCCAGGCCTTGGGCACCACCGCGCTGTACACCCTGGAGCCGTTGGCCGGATTTTGCAGGGCGTCTTTGACGCTCTTGAAAGTAAGCTTTTTGCCCAGCCAGCCATAGAAGCGCGCCAGGCAGGAGTACCGGGTCTGCAAGGTGCTGGCGCCGCAGGTGGCTTCCCATTTGCGCATGGCAATCTGCAGGTGCTTGCGGGTCAGTTCGCCCAGGTCGCCAATCCTGATGTTTTCTTCTGCCAGGGAATTGATCAGCAGGCGGATGGAGGCCATGTATTTGGTCTCCGTGGCCACTGACACGGCGCGCGAGCGCCCTTGGGCAGCAGGGATGCGGTAATGCTCAAAAAAGTAAGCCAACTGCCCCCAGCAGTGTAGGTTCTCATTGATTCTGCAAATATTCTCACTATCTGCAAATCACGAGAACGTTATTCAAATACGGTGTACCACCGCCCTATTTGGGCGGTGGCTGAACATTTCGGTTAGTCGCTGAATAGTCCAAACATTGCGGATCAAATGGTTTGGTTAACAGCGACGCGCGTAGCTCCTCCGTGCTGAGTAACACGAGGTCTGCACCGAAGTTTGACGGCTCCTTTGGAAAACGACTCATCCGTCGCCCTGCTTGACCAAACGTAGGCCTCTCCGGCTTTCAGCAGGGCCATGCGCTCTGGCGTCAGGTTGCCGAGTGCGGCGTTGGCTTTCTGGATGTGCTTCAACCAAGCAGGCGAGTTGAACTTGTGCATGATGATCTGGCTCGACAGCTCGATCAGGCTGACAGGCACAGATGGTGGGTCTTGGCTTGCGACCATGATGCTGACACCCTTGTGCCGCATCTCTCGGACCACTTCGATGAGCCCGGCAACCAGGTCGGGACTCTCGATGTATTTGTGGGCCTCATCAAACACCACCAGCTTGTTGAAGCTGCGCCCATCGATGCGTGCATCAGCAAACAACTGCAAGAGCACGACGAACAGTCCGAGGGCTTCGTCCTTCTCGATGAATTCGTCCCGCAGGTCAACGACGATCAGTCGGCCTGGTCTCACCACCTCAGTGAGCGAGGTGCCGTCGTTGATGTACTCGGCGGCCAGGTCGAGGCGCATCCGAGCCAGCTCCTTGAGGTGATCGGGAACCGACGATGCATCGATGCCTGCACGCAAGCCCTCAAGGGTGATGTCGTCGCGCATCGCCTTCATGATGCGCATGATCTGACGGATGTACGTGGCTTGATTGCCTACGGCGCCCATCAAAAATTTCCAGTGCGACGCCTTCAGCTCTGAAGCCGAGAACTGCAAAGGCCGTACTTCGATGTCGGGGTACTCGGCCTGACGCTCTTCGATCTTGTCGGCTGGTACGAGAAGCAAGACATCCGCGAGCGCCTTCGGCTCCGCGCCATACACCTCCTTCAGCGCACGAACCTGATCTTCCACCGAGTTCGCCCCCACCATCGACGTGAACTCAGGCTTGTAATCCATCGTCGGGCTGTAGTGGAAGATCACCGTGGACAGCGGCTCGGGCAAACAGTTGATACCTGGGATCTGCAGCGAAGCCATCTCTGCCACGCTGCCCAAGGTGTAGCTCTTGCCGCCACCCTGAACGCCGAACAGGCTGATGGTGTGGGTCTGATTGAGGTCGAGTGCCACCTTGCGCCCAGACACCTCACCAATCAGGCCGTACTGCGGTGTTGCTCCCGTGGCACCGAGCATGATGTCGTAAGCCACGCGGCTATCGGTAGTCTCGCCATTTTGAGTCTGCGGCCGTGTAAGGGACGCACTCTGGGGAGCATCCTCCTCCGCAACAAGAACCGATGCGGGCGCCTGTTCCGCAGTCGCATCCGCACCCGACTCGTCTGCTGGCAGCGGTGGCTTGTCAGTGCTTGCAGCCTGCACGGTTCCAACTGGCGGAGGAGCAGCCTGCACCAAGACGGCTGGTTCTGGCTCCCGCACGTGCACGCTTGCAGCCACCTCATGTTGCGTGTAGCTGACCATCGGACTGTCGTCCCACGCGAGTGTTCGATCCCGTGGCGGGCTGAGGAAGGCTGCCGTTTCAAAAGTAGGAACGGCAGGCGCCAATTCCCTGCGACGAAGCAGTTCTTGCGTGACCTCTCGCGCTGTGTCGGCAGAGCGCGCGTACTGGACGCTAGCCACCGTTTCAGTGTCCGTCACGGCCGATTCCACCAACTGCCGAATCAAATCACTACCGATCCGATAGAACTCGATGCCGTTTTCATGCTCGGCGGGCTCAGTACCTGGCTTGCTGAAGTCAAACACCACGGCACTTCGTGTGAACTGAAGGGTGTAAGGCCGCTCATCAAGGCGTCGCAGGAAGTAGTGCGCCTCTTCGGCGGCTTCTGGCAAGACCACGCCGTAGCGCTCGGATCGGTCTAGGTAGAAGCCCAGCAGTGCAGCAAGATCGCGGTTCTTGATGGGGCGGTCAGGCCGATCTACGTCAGCCATCCTGGGGTCGAAGTGATAGGCCAGGACGTGCTCGGACTGAGCGATCTGGTCAGCAATGGAGGCTTTCAACTGCGCGTAGGCAGCCACATCACCTACTTGGCTGTAGCACTTCACTTCGACCAGCCGACATGTCACCACACGGCTTGCTGGGTCGAGGTCAAACAGAGCAAGGTCAGTCCGACGGAAGCTGACTTCATCGCCCATTTCCTCAGCGCTTTGCTTCAACGCCTTGTACAACTCCAAGTGCGCGTCCAACGGCACGACGACCTGGTTCTGGAAAACGCCTTGGTGTTCGAGGAACAAACGCGAGAGCGCCAAGCCCATCGCCTCGGCCCGCTGGGATGAAGAGGACAGTAGCTTCAAGGCCAACCGTCCGGACAACGATCGAAGCTGATCCAGCATCACCAAGGCATGTCGGCCCGTATTGGGCAGTCCGTACTCACCTAAGATGGGAATCAGCAACGACTCAAGCTCAGCAACGGACCGCGAGGTGATCGCCAATCGATGGCTCATCGCGCTCGCCATGTCGGGCGAGTGGTCGATCAGATAGTCTGGCCGTGTGGCATGCCTACGATGGTCGAAGAACTCGATCCCCAAGTTCCGATCGATCGTAAGCACCCAATCACTGACCTCATGAACCTGATGGAGCATGGCACGCTCATCTGCGGACAGGCTCAGCGCAACAACAGGGCGCGCATGCGGCAGGTATTGACTGCGAGCAACTGTCGCCACTGCGACCGAGACAGCACGGGAAACGCCACCCATGAGGTCGGATAGCGCCTCTGCCCCCTCCAGCGGCTGCGCCGCGCCATGAAGCGGACGACGCAGCCAAGTGATGGACTGCTCGTCTTCCAGATAGTCCACTTTGAAGGGCTGAACCAGACCATGGACAAACGAAGAGTCGTCACTGTCCTGAACATCAACTGCTCGAATTTCCTCAGCAGGGAACAAGTCAAACAAGAAGGACAGATGCGCCGCATGCAAATCCGGATCCTCACGGAATTCCTTGATCGCGCGAATGGCCAGTCGCAGCTTGGGGTGCAAATGACTGTTAGTCGGCGTCGAAAAAGCGTCTGCCTCCTTGGCGCTGGTTCCCGAATCTGGCGACAAGAGTTCCAGCAACGCTTCCCCGGTCGAGGGTGCTGCAGGGTCAAGCACGAAGAGCCGGATGTCGTAACGTAGATCGGCGAAATCAGGATGTCGCTGGAGTGCCAGTAGCACCTCGGCCATTGCGCCTGCGCGCCCCGCGTTGAAAGCGTTGATCGTCAGCGTCTCCACATACGGATGCTGGACCAGATAACGCTGCACACGCGCGGCAAGATAAGCGCTATCGATGGTTGCCCCGCCGATGGCTGGCTCTGGCAAACCCAAGGCAGCACAAACCTCCCCAATCAGGCCACGAGGATCCTTTTCATCGGTCGCTGCGTACAAGGACCAGAACGGGTTGATGTTGTCCACAGCCAGCGCTGTCCGCCCCAGCTCCTCACCGAAGGGAACAACCGGCGGAAATGCCGCTGGCGCAAGCTGCTTGATCACTGCGTCACGTGTCGGGATCACAAACTCTTTGTTGCTAGCCCGGCTCTGCTCCATCCAGGCCTGGCCGAGATGGCTCCATGCAACATACCAGTTGGCACGCAAAGGATGCGTCGGCCCCAGCAGCACAGCATCTCGTCGCCTGCCTTGGTAGTCTTCAAACACGAGGGCCACTGAATCGATGGTGAGCGCGTAGCGAAGCTCATCCATTGCTTGCCGCGCAACGGCCGTCTCTGACGAGCTGGCACGTGCAAGCGCTGTATCGATCCAAGCCAAATAGGCAGAGGCGTAGTTCTGAGCCGGCTCCTGAAGTGACAGAAGATCGCTGGCCTGCATGATCAGCCGTTGGTCCCCCTGGAGCACTGCGGCGAAGAACGACTCCCGGGCCTCTCGGAATCGAGTGACCTCGTCCGAGACTGGCCACTTGAATGACGTCGTAGATCGGGTGGCAACACCCGAAGCGCTGATCGAAAGTCTCAAGCGGTTAAGACCTTCCGGGTCTTCAAGAAACGCCCGCTCCAGGTTCGCCAAGAGACTGGACACCAAGACGTTTGCCTTACCCTCCTTGCCCAGGCGAATTTCCAAGGTTTCGCCGCTGGCCATGGCCTTGCTACTGCGCTCCACCCAGCCGCAACCGGTCACAGTAACGGTTCCAGGATCACGATCCTGAGTCACCGCCGCAAAACGTGCGCGCAGCAGCGCATGCATCAAGCTCGCCTCACGCGGGACCGCACGCTGTGGTGGTTCTACCTCCACCTCGTCGTCGGTGACCACGTAGAAGAGGTCACTTTCGTTGGGGCTGGCGTGCGTCTCCGCTGCATCCGTATTGAACCGAATGGGATTGCCTTCTCCGTCCGCGAGAGGGATGCGATCACCGTCCTCGGTCTCTGCATACACCCGCACGTAGTGCCAGCCTTCCTCCCAGTCGATCTTGCCAATCGACGAAAAAGCAATCGCACCGGAGTCGGTTCCTTTGGTCCAGGCGGCTTTTCGTCTACGCAGGCCTGTCGGCCCGTTGTCGCGCGACACAACTTCTGCCACGAAGCGCGACAGCCCTTCGACCTTGGACGGCACCGGGTCAACACGGAAAGAGACACTGAACTTCTTGAGGCCGGTTTTTGAGATGGGAAGCACCTTGTGACCGATCAACTCAGCCAACCGGGGGTCTTCGTTGTCATCCTTCACCACGGGCAAGTCAGGCAGTGCGACATCGCCGATGTAGATGGCGTCGGGGTTGACTCCACCGTCCTCGAACAACCATTTGTTGAACGCAAGTGGCCAATTCACACGGTCACGAACGATGGCTTGCGTCCACTCCTTGGGATTGGAGACGCCGATGCGAGAAAAGAACTCGCCAAGCTGCTTGCAGAACACAGGGTCCAGCAAGCCCAACTCAAGTGCGCGAACGCGCTCCGTCTTGGTCGACCAGGTCACGCGTTCAACGCACTCACGGTTGCGCGCCACCCGTGCAGGCGCGCGCTCGGCCTGCTGGAACAACTCAAAGTCCGGCACCAGAGCAAGTTCAAACAGCGCTGCGCCCATCGCGTCCGGATCAAACTCATTGATCTGGCAGGTGAGCAGGTAACGAGCCACAGCAGCGTCATCGGCATACCGCCACCGGCTGTCACGCCGTCGCAACTCGCTCAAGCACGCCTCCACGGCCATCCGCAAGTTGGCAGGAACCTGAGCCAGCAACTGCCCATTCAGCTCCGCATACGCGCCATCGATCGAGACCTCTTCGAACGTTGCGACACCAAAAGAATCTTCCGCTGAAGCACGCAGGTCGTTCGGCACGAAGACCAGCAACGGGGGCCGAAGCTCATCGTTGGGTAGCGGATTCCGCAGCTCAACCAGCTTGGTGCTGCTGACAGCCATGTCCGGTGCCATCGCTCGCAAGCCTTCGTCAGCCAGTACCACGACGTTCGCTGACGGCACGGCAGCACGCAGGCCGCCAGCCAAGCGAATCATCAGCTCCCGATCCAAGTCAGTGACCCGCATGCAATGCCCAAGCTCGCGAGCGGCAAGCAGCTGGGATAGCTTTGGAAGCAGGACCGATTCCAGCGCGGCGTTCAGTTCTTGATTGGTGAGTTCACGCAGTCCCTGACTCATGCGCGCGCTCCTTCGTTTCGTTCTGCAATCGTGTAGCGCGGCACCACGGTCTGGGTCACGTAGGCGTCAGACAAATCTCGATAGAAGCCAATCTCGCGCAGGCGTCCGGTAAATGCCTGCACATTGCTGCGCAGTGCCTTCCGTTCGTCGATGGTCGGAGCGCTGAACCCCTCACCGGGCGGCAGCTGATCTATGTAGAGCCCATAGCGTTCGCGCAAGAACGACAGCAAGTCGTCGATCCGCATCTCGCCGGTGAAGTAGCCTTGGTCCCCACCGGGTCGCAACACTGCGATCTGCAGCAACACTTCCAGCAGGCGACTCTCCAGCGCAAATCGCCGAGGTGCGTTCCGCGCGCGGGTCTGCGCAAGCAGCGCCCCCGACTTGTTCTTCAACATCGTCGCGTCCAAAGACTCGATGATGTACTTCCGATGGAAGGCACCACGCAGAGCCACCAGAATCTCGATGTAGGTCTCGAAGTCCGAGAGTCCCATCTTTGTGATGGCCTCGACCTCTGCGTCAAGGCCAGCGTCACCCTCAGACAAGGATTCCAACAGCCCGGCCAGCCGCTCACCAAAGAACTTGTCCCGCTCTTCCGCGAACGGCTCTCCTTGCAGACCGTAGAGTTCGCCGACCGAGAACACGGAATTCAAGGGCCGGATCAGTTTCCCTCTCCGAACGAGGTGCTCAGAAAATTCGTCTAGCTTCTTGGCGACGAAGTACGCTCGCACAAAGCTAGGAATGCGCCGGTAGTAGCCATCTGCGCTGCGCTCTGCCAGCGCTGCGGTAGAAGACTCTGCGCTACCCGAAAGATCAACGAACAGGCCAAGCTTGTAGGGGCAGTCCCCCTGAGGCTCGCGTTGCTCGCGGGGCTTCATAGGGCATGCCGATTCAGCGCACAGCGAGTTGGCGCCCTCCAGCTTTTGCCAGGCAGGCAGCAGCTTCAGCAGGCGAAGGTGATACAGCGCCAAGTGGAACGACAACAGCACCTTCAGGTACTCCACCATCACCGAGCGCGGCATGAAGGGCTTGTAGAACAGCAGTCGCTGAATGTCTTCGGCCATCAGATCGGCTGAGCCGATGCATACGGGCGCAAACCGGTCTCCGCCCGCGCGCGTGTCCGCCGTGTCCTTCCTCTGCGACAGAAAGTGCAGTAGCGTCGCCGTCTCAATGTCTGTCAGCGCCTTGTCGTTCAGCTCTCGTGTGAGCTTGTCGAACCCGTCGAAGAAGAAGCCCTTGAGATGCTCGATGGCCTTGTGGCCAGCGAGGTGTCGTGCGTGGTGCAGCATCTGATAAAGATGCTGTGCAGCCCCGTAGTCACGCGAGTGCTTCGGGTTGCGAAAGCGATAGGTATAGCCGTGCAGCGGTCGCGGCCCTGCCACGGCGGCGTTTTTCTTGCCTCGGTTCACGATGTCCATCAGGTGGGTTTCCACCCAACGCTCCACCATGTCTCGGTGCTGAGTGAAGCCCAAGAACTTGTCGCTGGCATCCAGGATGTCATCAACGAACTTGTCCACGGTCAGGTCGCGCTTGTCGCGGAAAACGCTCGGATAACCCCCATGCTCCAGCCGCTCGAACAAGCCCGTGAGCACCCGGTCCATCTCGATGGTCTTGAAGTCGAGATAGCTGATCTTCGGGAGTCGGAACTCCCTGTCCCTTTTCTGCAATGCCATCAGTTCCCCCTGGCGCCGCTCTCTGCGGCTTCTTCTTGGCGAGTGCTCTTGACCGGACCGTGCAGCAAACGCATCTCCACCCGACCATCGTCATGGCGGGCCAAGCGGTAGAAGTCGTGCCCCGTGGTGGTCAGCAAGATTTCGCGGTAAGGCTGAGCGTTGAGGCTGTTCTTGAACACGCCAAGGCAGAGATAGAACCCCTGCATCTCTTCAACGCTAGGCCGATAGCCTTCATTCAGCCGCACCAGCATCTCGAACACGTCGAGGTTGATGATCAGCTCGCTGCTGATGGCACCTGCGCCTTGGCCTTGGTACTTCAGCAGCAGACCGGTCGGCAGGTGTTCAACGAAGCGCGCCTTGGCCGCAAAGTCTTGTACCTGCAGCCCAAAGCCCTCCACGGGGAAGAGCCGGTAGCTCCGAACCGTACCGTGTTCGACCTGCCGCAACTGCAAGGCCAGGCTGGCTCCAAGGCGCTCCGGGCGCTGCAGCCCCTCGCCTCGGTTGATGGCGTGCAGGATTTCGCTCGTGAGTTCGTCGATGGGCATTTCGCCTCGAACGATCTCCACCATGCGTTTGGCGGAGCGATAGGGCAGCATCTTTTCCCAGCTCGCGTCACGCCGCTCAAAGAAGTGCTTGCGGCGTGCCATGGCCACGTACTCGCGATGCTTACGCGCCCTGTGGCGGACTGACGAGTCAGACACGCCACGCGGCAGGTCGCCGAACAGGCGCTTCAACACCTCGAAGTCAAACTGCCCTCGGCGCTCGAAGCGGAACAGAGCGCGGTCATCCGGCTGAACAAAGTCCAGGCCTCGGTCGAAGCGGGGGTCTTCCTGTTTGCCGACATCCAGGTCGCTCAGCAGCGTCAGCAGCCGGTCCGAGGTAGCTTGCCCGCCACCCATCCAGCTGTTGAAGTAGAAGCTGCGCGCCACGTCATCGTGCTTGCCTGAGGCGTAGAGCGCATGAATCTCGCCACAGTCGCGGTTGCCAATCAGCATGAACGACAGCGCTGAACGCAGGTCGCGCATCGTGATGTGCAAGCGCCCGCGCAAGTGCGCCATCGTGTACAGCGTCTTGAGGCGTTCCAGCAAGCGCGGCCCAGCGATCTCATCCTGGAAACTGCGTGCGTTGTGCAAGGCGTAGCAACTGTTTTTCAAGTCACACTGCTCACAAGCAGCCCAGTTCTCAGGGCGGACGATGCTTCGCAGCGTGCGCTCCAGAATCGACCCGCCCTCAGCATTGCTGGCGTCATCTGCCACAACGCTGCGCAGATTCAGATTCACCACCGCCACGCCAGACTCCGCCTCCCCGGTGGCGAATGCACGCCGAACCAGGGCCGTGAGTGCCGGAAAATCACGTTCATGCGCAGCGAGGAAATCCACCAAGCGGCCCTCGTTGATCGCAATCAGCCGGGTCTCTTTGGGGCTCCAGGAGGCTGCATCGCTGCCCTTGAACGGCGCAAGGAAGTCCAGCAACACCTGGTTGTTGTCCTTGTTGCCCTCGTCTTGGCTGCCGTCGTAGTTGATCAGGTAGCGCTTGCCGTCCAAGCTCAACTCGCTGCCGTTTGCCAAACCACGATTGACGGCTCCGCCGCGCGCTTCGACCTCTTTCTCCAGGCGTTGCAAGAAGGCGGTCTTGCCGTCGCCAGCGTTGCCAGAGATCAGCACAAGCCGGAACTCCCCCTGCAACACCGCAGGCAACAAGGCACGGTCCAGCGCGGTGTCCACATAGGCGGAGAACCCAAGCGCGTCCATGCCCCGCGTACCCGCATTGCTGCGCCGGCTTTGGCTGTAGAGCGTCAGCAGGTGTGAAACGAACGCGTTGGAGTTGGGTGCCGATTCAGCCAAGACGGGCTGCCCGCTGCTCACCGCCGTCACCATGGCGGCCAGGCTGACCGTCTGCACACGACGTGCATGGCGAACTTCTGCCAGCGCATCGCGGAAATCGACGGCCGTGTGGAAGCGCTCTGCCCTGCGCGGCGCAATGGCCTTGAGCACCACATTTACCAACTCTGGCGCCAAGTCGGCAAAGCCCGACAGTTCACGCGGGTCCGGCGCAGGCTTGTTGATGGGCGGCTCCGTGGTGTCCCACGGGTAGCGGGCGGTCAATGCCTCGTACAAAGTCAGGCCCAGCGCATACAGATCGCGGTCTGCGCGCTCGCCGTTGTGCGGAATGACCTCAGGGTCAAAGTCCGGCGGCAAATAGCGCCGCGAGCCCCCGCCGCGCGATTCTTTGTCGTCGGCCCGCACCGACACATTGAAGTCGATGATCTTGGCGCCCTTCTGCGTCCACAAGAGGTTGCGTGGCTTGATGTCGCAGTGATGGAAGCCCTGCGCATGCAGATGCACCAGGCCCTCAATCACCTGCTTGCCCAGCTCCAGCGCATCTTCAGGGGACAGCAGGCGGTCGTGGATCATGTCGCCAACATCGGCCCCTTCCACGTACTCAAACACCAGGAAGGGGATGTCACGCCCTGGAATCACATCGGCATCGAGCACACGCACCACATGGGGGTGCTCGGGGATGTGCACCAGGTGGCGGTACTCCTTCTTCAAGCGCTCCAAGGTCGAGTGCCGATCACTGACGATGAGCTTCACTGTGCGCGCCACGTCGCCCAAGGTGTCGATCACCTTGTAGACCACACCGAAGCTGCCGCGCCCGAGCTTCTTCTCCACGATGAACTTGTGAGTCAGGCGATGGCCTGCCGCCAAGTTCAGGTAGTCGGTCTGGGCATCATCGACTTCGAAGACCTCAGGCTTTGGTGCTTCAGCTGGCTGATTGGCCACTTGCGCAACGGGCTGTAGCAAAGCATTCAATGCGGCCAGCGCGGCCGATGCGGTCAGCCGCTGGTGCTCATCAAAAGCGCACAGGCTTTGCAGCCAAGCATCAAAGGCCTCGTTCAGTTCCGGTCGCAGTGCCGAAGGCTTGTTGAGGAACTCGCCGGCCCGATCCCACACCGTGGTGGGCTCGCCCGCGAAGGGGCGCTCTCCGGTGAAGAGTTCGTAGAGGATGACCCCTGCGGAGAAGATGTCTGATGCGCTGGATGCGGCACCCGGCTCCCGGAATGCTTCAGGCGCAACATAGGCTTTCTCCACCAGATCAACAATGTCCGTCGCAATCGTCAGGCTGCGGTCCACGCCGGGCTTGGCGAAGTCGAAGTCGGTGATGCGTGTGGTGCCGTCCTGGCCAATCAAGATCGCGCCCGGCGTCAGGTTGCGATGCACCACACCGTGATGGTGGGCATGGGCCAAGGCCGCTAACAGGTCTTTCGCCACGCGCCACTTCTGGTCCAGCGTCAGCGCCAACTGCGGCCGAGCCATGTGCACTGTCAGCGCCTGGCCCGGTGCATCGTCCAGGATCAGGATGAAAGACTTGTCGTCATCGGTCGGGAAGAAATCCCGCGCCGCCACGATGTTGGGATGCAGCGGTAGCTTAGAAAGTGCCCGGTAGGCATTGGCAATGCGGTTGACCTGCGCCTTGCGCACATCTTCAGGTTGATAGGGGTCAGCCTGGTACACCCGCAGGCGGGCCGTGCCGCCCGCGAACGCGTTCTCGGCACGGAACTCGGTGTAGGCCTCTGCCGCCCCGAGCTTCTCTTTCACCTGCCAGTGCCCAAAGCGCTGCACGGCGGAAGCGGGCTTCACCACCTTCAAGGCATGCAGGATCAGCCCCTGCTGCTGCAAGATGTTCTTGGAGAAGCGCGCCGGAATACGCGTGGCATCCTTGAAGTAGCGCTCGGCGTCCTTCAGCTTTACCACCTGGTCTGCATCCAGCTGCTCGCGGTCATTCAGGTGTGCATCGGGCGCAGTGAGCAGGATGGCAGCATCGACATAGATACCGTCCAACTCGTTCCGACCGGGATTGGCCTGAGTCACCAAGCCCTTCACCGTGCGCGCATGACCGCGCAGCTTGCCCAGCGGCGACGGATACGGCGCGCGCCCCTCGGGGTGCCACTTGTTGCCGTACACATCGATGGTGCCGCGCGTGCCCTTCACGTCGATCAGATACAGGGCGTGCGGGGTCAGCAATGCGATGTCGATCTCGAAACGCTCGCCCTGCCGCTCGATCTCGAAGTTGTGAAGCAGGACGAAACTGTCTGGCAAGCGATCCCGCAGGTAAGCGATGGCGCTGCGCTCTGCATCGTTGACCGGCTGGCCTACTGGGATCACTTTGGCCATATCAGTGCCCTTTCCCAATTGCTGCTTCGATCTTGGAAACAGCTTCAGCTTCAAGGGCATCAGCCCGATCACGATCCTTAAATGCCGACCTCACAATCGATTCAATTTCGGCTCGCCTTGTAGCAGTCAACAGCGGAACCGGCATTCTTGACACGAATTCAGAATGAATTTCTTGTTGCTTACTCCCCGTGCTCATTGACCTCAGCGCCCGGAATGCAATCTCACTTCGGAGAAATGCAAACAAGTAGGCGCCAGAGAACCTATCATCGCCGGAGACGACACGAAGAAAGTGTTGAGAATATGCAAAGTCAAGCCAACGCCCAGTTACAAGTATTGGGCGACAATAGACCTCGTTCTCACCCAAAGTGCCACTTGAAGCAATTAGCACAGATTCATCTTTTGCAAATATGCCATCTGGAGCGTGCCTCGGAGAAATCCACCTGCCCTCGGGCTGCATCCAAAATGCTTGCTTTTGGCCAACAAGGCGCACCCCTTCGCTGGGGTCGCAATCGATTCGCTTGAACCTAACGCCAGTACTTAGGTATCCATTCTTGCAAATATCACCCAAAGCAACTGAGCCCGAATCTTCGATTGCACGCAAAAGTGACCGCACTCTCGGAGAATAATTAGCAGCACGCAGCGCTCGCGCGAAAGATATCGACGCAGCAAATGCACCATCTGAAGGAAGAGCATGCCAAATATGAGGAGGACAATCCTCCAACCCCGCGTATGCCAAAAGATTTTTGGTAGCCTTATTTATGCGACCTTGAAACTCTGCCCGCAAGTTTGCAGCGGATTGAATTAGGGAGTTAATTTCCGACTCAAATTCATCGCCAAATCTTGGAACCTCAATGCCGGCAACATGTTCTGGCTCAATATGCTGAATAATTGCCCCATAAGTCCCGGAGACGACCAATGGCACACCATATCGACTCGATAGAAAGGCGTGAAGGTAGCCTGGCGGAACACGATCTGGATCAGGCGAAATTTTCAAAACGTCTTGAGAAGACCAAATATCCTCCATATCCGGGCGAACGTAGGACATACGTCCAATGGTTCCCGAACATGAAATCATTGTCATCCCTGCATTCAAACGTAGGTAGCTAAGTCGAGAAGACTCGGCATCCTTACGAGAAAGCAAAGGCAAATCGCTCAAGTCTGCTTGCAGAAGCGAGCCACTACTGACAAAACGAACCCCATGCTTTGGAGACTCGACATAGTTACGCTTGAACATCGGCCCGTTGTAGATGCCGCCCGCATGCCCCGCTGTCAGTGTGCTCAGTGCATCCTTGCGTACTTTTAGTTTCCTGAGGGCGTCCCGTGCTTCCAGCGCACCTGACATGTACGGGTTGCAGTCTAGGCGCCGACCACCTTCCTCAAGCCAGCCGGACCGAACAATGCGTGCATTCTTGAAACTCGCGAAGGTCATACTGGCACCTCCACGGGAAACCATGCCTGTAACTGCGCAAGAAGGCGGCGGAACTCGCCATCTTCGCAAGCTGCAACAGGTACCTTTGACGCAATGCGTTTGAAGATGGAAGAAGACAACTTGACGTTGTTCTCTCGACGAAGTTGAATAAACAAGTCTTTCGGGCACGGCGGCTTGGCAGCCTCTGCAGGCCACAGACCACGTTGACCGAGCATTGCTTTAAGACCTTGTGGCGCATTCAAGCGCAACTCTTCAGCAAGCACCGGAGAGTCCTGCCAAATCCATTGTTCCAACTCCGGTTCAATTGCAATAACGAGTACGTCTTGTGGCGCCCAGCCACCTTGATGCAGTTGGTTGGTAACTTTGCTCAGAATCTCAGCCTGACCAGGCGAACCGTCCCAATCGCAGTCCAGCGCGATCACCAACTTCTTGTGCGTATTGATGAGCGAGCTGACAAGCGCACCTCCTCGGGTGAAGATGCCAGGATCGTTTTGCCCACCAGCAAAGAACAGGTCCTCTGATGGCACGAAATCAAAGTGTCCACACCCCAACTGTTGACACCGATCTTCGCGACTAAGGAAGCCCTCAAAAGTGTCGCGCATCGTCTTATCAGCCACATAGAAAGCGCAGTCTCTCTTCATCCCAGAATCCCCGAAGCAAAGAGGCTGCCCAAGTCGATACCGCCCCGCCAGTCTTTAAGGCGCGGATGCTCCTTACCCGCGATCACTACAACGCCATGTTCAATGGTCTGTCGCGCGCACAGAAGCTGTTCCAGCTTGCTGGCGGCAAGCACTACTGGTGAGTGAGACGAGACCCAAACCTGGCTGCCATACAGCGACTCCAAGGATTGGAGGATGGCTTCAATGGCGCTTGGGTGAATGCCGTTCTCCGGCTCTTCTGTCACCACGAGCTGCGGCGCGTTAGGCAGATAAGCAAGCAGGGTGAGGGTCAAAATGCGCAGGGTGCCGTCAGACAAGCCGCTGGAAGTAACGCTGTATCCGCCCGCATAACGCACGCTGAAGTAGGCGTGATGGTCTTCCTCTCGCTCCTTGACCTCGATGTCTTCGACCTGCGGCAAGGCTGTCTTGACGTGGTCTACCCAGTCTTCGAAATCGCGACTGCGGTGGCTTCTTTGTTGCTCGACGGTTGCATCATCTGGCAGACCTTGACGCTTGAGATCCAATGCCAGCCACGGCAGATTGAGCGCGGAAGCGATCAGCGCTTTGTCCTGCCCAGGAGCGCTAGCGGCACGCAATTGCTCCCAATCTGGCGCCAGGAAAACGACCTTCTCTGTGAGCAGTTCGTAAAGCCAGGAGGCCGCAGGGAAGGCGTCGGACTTGTACTTCACGGCGGACATGGCAAGCAGTCCGGGTTTGATGCGGACCTTGTCTTCCCGATCCGCATCGCGCTGTATGGTCTTCGCTTCGTCAACAAAAATAGCTGGTCCGCCGTACTCTCGGCGCAAGATGAATTGCCAGTCTTCCTTGCCCTGATTGGTCTCACCCAGCAAGCCGCCCACGGAGCGATCTGGGACGCTAGAGGGAGAGAAGGCGAACAGGTACTCGTTCTTGACGTTCAGTTCGCGCTCATTGAAAACTTCAAGACGCAGCTCATATCGCAAGTGGCTGGGCCACTTGTCAGGAGAGTTCCGCAGCACCTCTTGCTGACGCTTGCTCTTGATGTTGGCGAGCCAAGCCTCTACCCATGCACTGCGTTGATCTTCTGGCAAGACCACTTCAAGAGCGAGAGAAAAGTCATCACCTCGCCCAGCAAATACCAGTTCTCGCAATGCCGCTGCACGCGCAGGCAAGCTTCCGCGCTTCAGTGTGAAAACGGAGGCGATGTTGTCCGCACGGAGTAGCTCACCGAAGAGGCTTGGAAGATCAATGAGCGTTGTCTTACCGGAGCCGTTCGCCCCAACAATGACTTGGAATGCGGACATGTCTACGCTCAACTGCTCAAAGCAGCGGTACCGTGTAGCTTCAAGTCGCGTGATCATTTGCTGGGCTCCGGATGTTGGGCGCGGAACTCGGCATAGGCCTTAGCGATTTCGGGCAGGTCGTCGTCGAGGATGCGCTCCTTGCGGTGCAGTGTGCGCACTTGCAGGCCGCCGCCGATGCGGACCTTCTCTTCGTGGCTGACATCCACCAGGATTTCTTCACCGTCAGGGTGGCGCTTGTAAAGCGTGTTGCCACGGCGGTCGAAGCCCACCTTCTCGGCGACAGCCATGAAGACGGGGTAGTCCTTCTTCTGGCCCAGGTCTTCTGCCTTGATCACCTCTTCAGGCTTGCGCTTCAGGAAGAGCAAGCTGGTCAAGATGTTGACGTTGGCCTCGACGATGAAGGACTCCACGGGCAGGTCGATGCTGGCCAGCACCCAGCAGTGGCGAAGAATCCAGTAGCGGATGTACTCATCGCCGGGGTTGCCCAGGATGCCGTCCGGCAAGACGATGCCAGCACGGCCACCCGGCTTGAGCCACTTGACGCAACGCTCGACGAACAGCACCTCAGGCGACACGGCGGGCTTGATGGCATTGGTCATCACGAAGCCATCGCCTTGCCGCTCCCAGCGGCGGGCCAGCTCGTACTGCTCCAGGATGGTCTTTTCGGTGACCGGAATGTCCGAACCAAACGGCGGGTTGGTCATCAGGACATCGATGCTGCCGAGCGGGATACGCTCTTTGGCGGGCTGCACGCCGAGCAAATCACCACGTGGAAACTCAAGCGAGTTCATGTGATAAAGGTGGCCGAGCGAATTGCCAGCCATCATCACGTTCATCTGTGCGGCACGAACCAGGAAGGGATCGAAGTCAGCACCGAACAGGTTGTTGGCCGCGAAGTGGGCCAACCGGTCTCGGATGGAGTCGAACTCTTCCGTGTTTTCGTCGCCTGCCTTGATTCGCTTCTCTTCATGGAAGACCTTGTTCAGGTAGTTCAAGGTCTCGACCAGGAAGCCACCCGTACCGCAGGACGAATCGAGTACGCGCTCATGCTCCTTGGGTGCCAGCATCTTGACCACCAGGCTGATGGCGCCACGCGGGGTGAAGTATTGGCCGCGATCTCCACGCAGGTTGGTGCCGACGATTTCTTGGTAGGCTGTGCCCTTAGCGTCCACATCGGTGCGACCAAAGTCGTAGCGGGCCAGTTCGGAGACGATGAATGCCAGTGCACGGTCGGACAGGGTGATCTCTTCGTTGCCCTTGAAAAGACCGTCGTACTTCTTCTTCACCGCTTCAAAAAGCGGCTTGATGCGCAGGCGGATTTGCTCTCGGCCAGCAGCTTCAAACGGCTCGAACGGCCCCACCCAGAAGCGACGCGCATCGTTGGGCTGTTGCTCGTCATACATCTTGCAGAAGATGAGGTACAGGAACTGCCAGAAGGCTGCATCCTTGGGCATACCTTCATTGCCGTGGATGTAGTTGTGGCAGCGACGGAAGGCTGTGCGCAGCATGACCGGATCGGCACGACGCAGGCGCCCCATGGAGCGGCCTTCAACGCTGAAGGTGTCGTCACCCAGGGGCCAGTCCCCGATGGGCTTGAACTTGGTGTCGAAGCGGGTGACTTCTTTCTTGAAGAAGAAGAACTCCAGGCCGTTGGTCCACAGGCCGTAGTCGCAGCTTTCGACTTCAGCCATTACGGTTTCCAGCACCTCGAACTCTTTGCGTGCCTCTTCCGGATCACGCATGCGATAGGCACCTTTGGTGCCGAGCTTGGGCTCCTTCTCCACCACCACTGCGCGGTAGAGATTGTCCACCGTGTGTGCTTGGCCAGGCTTGAAGATGGCGATGTCGAGCTTGCGGTTCTTACCCAGCACCTTGACCTTGAAGTCAGGCTCCATGTCTTCGGCGGCAATGCCGTACTCATGGATGATGGCGCGGGCGATGCGCTGGCGGACTTGCTCTTTGTCGCTGTCCTTCACCGGGTTGCCGGTGATGTAGTCAAAGACCTTGCCCTCTTCGAGCGCGCTCTCGGGCGCTTGGGCTTCTTGATCCAGGTCGCTCATATCGTTGTTGTCCTGTGCGGAGCGCTGCTTAGGCATTGCGGGGCTCCTTGTCGTCAAAGTCATCACTGCTGGCAGCGGCACCGCCCTCACGCACCCAGGCGTCCACGTCTTCTTTCTTGAACTTCCAGAAGCGTCCAACCTTGTGGCCTGGCATGCCCTTGGAGGTCACCCAGGTGTAGATGGTGTCTTTGGCTACGCCGAGGTAGTCGGCGATTTCATCGACAGAGAGCCAGCGGTCGTCCATTTAGGTTCCAGACAGTTGAGTGTGCAGTTGGAGTCATGTCCAACCGACTCTGATATTAACCCTGCAGTCATGGCTTCAATGTGGATTTAATCGGCTTTGTTTGGGTTTGGGGTGGTTTCGCCGAGCCACTACCCCCAGGAGCGCAGGGCTGTCGCCAATTCAAAGCCTCGCGTCCGCCAGCGTCGACACTGGGGCAGGCGCCGCACCTGCCGTTATTTGCTGAGGCTCACCCCTTTGCCCACCACTCCCTTGCCGCCTCTGACATGCATTGGGACGTTGTGGCGGTTCTGGACTACCGGGTTTTGCGAGCACGATCTGCACCAGCTGGTAGTTGCTTTTAGATTGAGGTGGCGGTCTCAAATCTGAAGTGCAACACCGCTGGTTGATATTCAATGAATGGTAGCGGAGTTCTTCTCGGCGATAGCCGCCATGAATCGCTGGAAAGCCTGATAGGGGGAATCCCAGCCAAGCGTCTGCCGAGGACGGTTGTTCATCAGATCGGCAATGGAATCGAGCGCATCCTGGTCATGCACGCTCAGGTCTGTGCCCTTGGGCATGAACTGGCGCAGCAGCCCATTGGTATTCTCGCAACTGCCCTTTTGCCAAGGGCTGTGCGGATCACAAAAGTACACGCGCATGCCAAGGGCTTCGGCGAGCTCCTTATGCCGAGCCATCTCCTTGCCCTGGTCGTAGGTGAGCGTCTGGCGCATCGGGTCTGCAATCTGGCGCAGCTTGTTGGTGAACGCAGCCAGCGCACTCTCAGCCGATGCGTCAGGCATCTTGCACAGCAGCACCAGGCGCGTTGAGCGCTCGACCAGCACACCCACCGCCGACTTGTTGCCAGCGCCCTTGATCAAATCCCCCTCCCAATGCCCCGGCATCACGCGATCATTGACCTCGGGTGGGCGAACATGGATAGAGACCATGTCTGGAA
>VFQO010001397.1_pt1 | contig 18690 bp, 18 predicted proteins | sample 3512331 | NCBI WGS metagenome assembly VFQO01 (sample SAMN10412371, study PRJNA504923) | tailings metagenome | isolation source: Replicate 3 from Balatoc abandoned mine | place: Philippines: Itogon, Benguet | collected 2017-08-28
CGTCCTCGGTGGTCATCGTCATCGCGGCGCGGTTGTCATAGACCGCCTTCACCCGCGCAAAGAGTTCGGGGTTGAGCGTGATCGAATCCTGATGCGCCGAAAGCTTGGGGCTGATCTCGGTGTCGATCGCATCGAGCCGCTCGGTGGTGTTGGCGCCGGTGAGCGCATAGAACACGCGCGCCACGCGGCCCAGCATGCGGCCCGATTTCTCCAGCGCAACGATGGTGTTCTCGAAGGTGGGGCTTTCCGGATTGGCGATGATCGCGGCAACTTCAGCCTTCTGGATCGCCATGCCCTGCTCGAAGGCGGGGATGTAGTCATCCTCCGAAATCTTCGTGAAATCAGGCGCAAGGAAGGGGAGCGTGCTATCGCTTGCGAAGTAGCCTGTGCCTTCCGGGGTGGCCGGAGCGTGATGGTGGGAATGGTCGTGGCTGTCCTGCGCCAGTGCGGGTTGCGGCATGGCGGCCAGCAGCGCGGCGGCGGAGACGCCCGAAAGGGCAGTGACGAGATTGCGCGAATTCATGGCAGGGTTCTCTTTTTTTCCGTTTCGTGGTCGTAGCCAGCGCAGAGCGGCAGCGGGGCGACCGGCTGATGCAAGGGCGCTGTTGAACAGGGTCTGACCGGCAATTGCAAGTCTGCGGCGCTGCCTCGCGCTCAGGCGATCAGCTTGCGCGGGCCGGGGCCGTCTTCGCCCAGCCGGTCCTGCGGATTCCAGATCGCGCAATGTTCAAGGCTGAGGCAGCCGCAGCCGATGCAACCGTCGAGCCGGTCACGGGTCAGAGTGAGTTCGGTGATGCGCGCATCGAGCTGGTTGCGGATGGCACGGCTGATCGCTTCCCAGTCCCGCGCTGTCGGGGTGCGCTCCTGCGGCAGGGTCGCAAGCTGCGCCCTGATCTCGCCCAGCGAGAGGCCGAGCCGCTGGGCGATCAGGATGAAGCTGAGCCGCCGGATATCCGAACGCAGGAACCGCCGCTGGTTGCCGCCGCTGCGCACCGGCTCGATCAGGCGCTGCTCCTCGTAGAAACGGATTGCCGAGACCGAAAGGCCGGTGCGGCGTGCGATTTCACCGATCGGCAGGAGGTCGGAAGGCTTGAGGCGGCGCACAGGCATGGCAGGTCTCTCGCGATAAAGCTTGATCTCAAGTTAGGTTGAGATTGCACGATGGGCAAGGTGATCGATTCGCCCCCCTTGGAAACGGATCCCCTCACCCTGCACGAAAGGACGATTCCCATGCCCACCGGCACGCTTGAACATATCAACATCACCGTCAGCGACATCGAACGCAGCGCGGCTTTCTTCGAACGTCTGCTTGGCTGGCACGTCCGCTGGCGCGGCCCCTCGCAGCTTGGCGGGGAGACGATTCATGTCGGCAACGCGCAGGATTACATCGCAGTCTATACCCGCGGCGCGCAGCCGGGGCCCTTCGCCAAGGGCGTACCGCTGAACCATGTCGGGATCGTGGTCGACGATCTTGACGCGGCCGAACAGGTGGTGCGTGAGGCGGGGCTCGAACCCTTCAACCACGCCGATTACGCACCCGGCCGGCGGTTCTACTTCTACGACTGGGACGGCATCGAATTCGAGCTGGTGAGCTACGCCTAGAGCAACCCCGGCTGGTGTGCCGCCCCCTTGGCCCAGGGCTGGCCGGTGCGATCGATCGCGATATCGCCCGGCCATGCCCGGCACAGCGCCAGCGCCTGATCCGGAGTGCCGGCAAGCCAGCCGGCGTAATCCTGCGGGGCGAGCAGCACCGGCATACGATCGTGCACCGCGGCCGCAGCGGTGCCGGCGCTGTCGGTCATCACCATGGAATAGCACGCGCCCCACTCGTCCGACGGCCGCCAAACGCCTGCCGCCGCGAACAGCGGGGTGTCGGGAAGGCTCAACCACGTGCGGGTCATGCGGCCTTTCGGCCCCTCGGCCTCGGCCCAGCCGTCAAGCGGGATGAGGCACCGACGGGCTTCAAAGGATGTGCGCCAGAAGAAGGTCCCGAGCTTGTCGGTCCGCGCGTTGTTGACCGGCTTGGGCTTCAGCTTCTGGCCCTGCTTGCCGGTCAGCACCAGGGGGAAGCCCCATGTCATCGCCCGCGCCTCGCCCCCGGCCACCACCAGGCCGGGATGGCCGGGATAGATCTCGGCGCCGAAATTCGCCCCTTGTGAAGCTTCCACTGCAGCGAACCACGCGGCAACCTCGGTCGCATTCTTCGTCATGCGGTAGAGATTGCACATCAGGCCCGAACCTCAGGCGTTGCCGACCACATAGCACGCTGCCGCCATCAGCGCGCCGGTCCAGCGGTTGGCGCGGAAGCGGTCGAGCGGGTTGGCAGGGTCTTGCGGATCGAGGGTCGCCACCTGCCACGCCAGATGCCCAGCCACCGGCAGCAGGGCGGCGAGCGCGAAGGGATCGGGCCGGTAGAACCAGATGCCCAGCGCCCACAGGGCGACTGCCGCGGCATAGAACCCCGCAACACCCACCTTCACCCGCGCCCCGAGCGCCAGCGCGGAACTCCGGATGCCGACCATCGCATCATCCTCGCGGTCCTGCAGGGCATAGATCGTGTCATAGCCGATCACCCAGGCGATGCACCCGGCATAGACCGCCGCCAGCGCATCCCAGTTGTCCAGCCTGAGTTCAGTCCAGCCGACCAGCAGACCCCAGTTGAACACCATCCCCAGCCATGCCTGCGGCCACCAGGTGATGCGCTTCATGAAGGGATAGGCGGCAACCAGCGCCAGGCTGCCAAGCGCCACCACCTGCGCCTGCCAGCGCAGTTGCAGCAGCACGATAAGGCCCACCCCGCACAGCGCCAGCAGCCAGCCCCACGCGAGCGTCTTCGACACCCGCCCGCTCGCCACCGGCCGCAAGGCGGTGCGCGCCACCTGCGCATCGAGATCGGCATCGACGATATCATTATAGACGCACCCTGCGCCGCGCATCGCGATGGAGCCCGCCAGCAACCAGCCGAGCAGCGCCCATTGCGGCCCCGATCCCGTCAGCCACACTCCGAAAACGCAGGGCCAGAACAACAGCCACCAGCCGATCGGCCGGTCGAACCGGGCGAGCAGCGCGAGATCACGCGGCAGTTGCGGCAGGCGCGCCACCAGCCCGCGATGTTCGCTGTCGGGAACCACCTGCTCGCTCATGCCTGCTCCTCTGCCTTCGCCGCGCGCCATCCGATCAGCGCACACGCTAGCATGGTCGCATTTCCCGCAAAATCGAGCATCCCGATACTGGTCAGCACCGGCACCTCGTAATGGAACCAGTAGTTGAAGCCGAAGAACGGCAGCAGCAGCACCGCAAACACCGCAAAGCCGCGCGCGCTCCAGCGTACCGCCAGCGTCATCAGCCCGAACAACACCGCCTGCGCGCCGAAGCAGGCCATGGTGAAGCGGGTAAGGAAAGTGCTATCTCGATAGGCCTCGGCGGCGGCCAGATCTATCACGCTGGCAGGGGCAAACAGCGCCCAGCCGCCCAGCACCAGAAACACGGCGGCGATCAGGCATTGTGCCCCAGACTTTATAGTGCGCGCGGACATGACTTGCTCACTAGCGGGGCAAGCGCGTAGTGCAAAGCCATGCCCGCTACCCCCGCCTGGCCTCCGAAAAGCGCCCCGCGCTTGTTTGTGCCCGATGAACTCGGGCCGGAACGCCGCATCGCGCTTGAAGGCCCGCAGGCGCATTACCTCGGCAAGGTGATGCGGATGCGAGCGGGCGACACCGTGATCCTGTGCGACGACATCACCGGCGAGTGGGCCGCGCGCATCGCCGATGTGGGCAAGCGCGACGTGGTGCTCGAGGTGACCGAGCAGCTGCGCCCGCGCGAGGCGGTGCCCGATCTGTGGCTCTGCCCCGCCTTGCTCAAGAAAGACCGCTTCGACCTGGTGCTCGAAAAGGCGACGGAACTGGGCGCGGCCCGCATCGCCCCTGTCATCACCCGCCGCTGCGTTGCCGACAAGCTCAACCCCGAGCGCGCCCGGGCAATCACCATTGAGGCGGCCGAACAATGCGCCCGCACCGCGCTGCCGGAACTGGCCGGGCCGGTGAAGCTCGACGGGCTGCTTGGCGCCTGGCCCGAGGAGCGCGCGCTGTTTTTCGCCGACGAACAGGGCGGCGAACCGGCGGCGGCCGCCTTTGCCGTCCATTCCGGCCCTGCCGCGCTGCTGATCGGCCCCGAAGGCGGGTTCGACGAGGCCGAACGCACCGCGATCCGCGCCCACCCGTCTGCTCGCCCTATCTCGCTCGGCCCACGCATCCTGCGCGGCGAGACCGCCGCCATCGCCGCCCTCTCTGTATGGATGGCAAGCGCGGGCGACTGGTAAGACGTTTTCCGCTTCCCACCGGCATTTGGGTTTTCTAAGGCAACCGGCCAGAGAAGGGCCCCCTTGCGATGAGCACACGCGAAGCTTCCACTGCCGACGATCCGGTGATCGAAGGCTTCGACCAGCTGGTCGCGCCCATGATCAAGGGCGAAAAGCCGCCCGAGCGTTGGCGCATCGGCACCGAGCACGAAAAGCTCGTCTACAAGCGCGACGATTTTCGCGCGCCTTCCTATGACGAGCCCTGCGGCATCCGCGATCTGCTGAAAGGTCTCGAACCCTTCGGCTGGACCCCGATCGAGGAAGGCGGCAACGTTATCGCGCTCAAAGGTGCGGACGGGGCGGTGAGTCTCGAACCTGCGGGCCAGCTCGAACTGTCGGGCGCGCCGCTGGAAAACCTGCACCAGACCTGTGCCGAAACCGGGCGCCACCTCGCGCAGGTCAAGGAAGTCGGCGAGAAGTGCGGGGTGAGCTATCTCGGCCTCGGCATGTGGCCCGACAAGACCCGCGAAGAACTGCCGATCATGCCCAAGGGCCGCTATGACATCATGCTGCGGCACATGCCGCGCGTGGGCAGCATGGGCCTCGACATGATGCTGCGCACCTGCACGATCCAGGTGAACCTCGATTACCAGTCCGAAGCCGACATGGTGCAGAAGTTCCGCGTCGGCCTCGCGCTGCAACCGCTGGCGACCGCGCTGTTCGCCAATTCGCCCTTCACCGAGGGCAAGCCCAACGGCTATCTGTCCTATCGCTCGCATATCTGGTCGGACACCGATCCGGCGCGCACCGGGATGCTGCCCTTCGTGTTCGAGGAGGGCTTCGGCTATCAGCGCTGGGCCGAATACATGCTGGATGTGCCGATGTATTTCGTCTTCCGCGACGGCAAATATATCGACGCGGCAGGGCTTTCGTTCCGCGATTTCCTCGACGGCAAGCTGTCCGTCCTGCCGGGAGAACGCCCGCGGGAAAGCGACTGGTGGGATCACCTGTCCACCGCCTTTCCCGAGGTGCGCCTCAAGAGCTTCCTCGAAATGCGCGGCGCGGATGGCGGGCCGTGGAGCCGCATTTGCGCCCTGCCTGCCTTCTGGGTCGGGCTGCTCTACGACCAATCGGCGCTCGATGCGGCGTGGGATCTCGTCAAGCACTGGACGATGGAAGAGCGTGAGGCGCTGCGCAGCGCGGCCCCCAAGCTGGCGCTCGATGCCCCCGTCCCCGGCGGCGGCACCCTGCGCGATATCGGCCGCGAGGCGCTCGCCATCGCGCACAAGGGGCTTGCCGCCCGCGCCCGGCTCAACGCTGCCGGAGACAACGAGACCGGCTATCTCGACACGCTCGACGAAATCGTCGCCAGCGGCAAGGTGCCGGCCCAGCGGCTGCTCGATGCCTATTATGGCGAGTGGAACGGCGACATCACCCGGGTCTATGAACAGTCCTTCTAAGGGAGGGCGGCGATGTTCATCCGATTGCTGATCGCGCTCGCACTGCTGGTGGGCGGTGTATCGCATGCGACTGCGCAGGAGCCGGTGTCGGCACCGGCCGACGAGCTCCTTGCGGCGCGCTTTGCCGAGGATGCCGCGCAGCACGTGCGCGACCTGCGCGATCTCTACGCCACGCGCGGGATCAGAGCGCCGCGGATGCAGTCGGCGACGCTGGCCGATGTCGTCACCTTCCTGGCCACAGAGCGCGACGATGGCAGCCCCGGCTATCCCCCCGGCAGCGCGGTGCTGTTCTATGCGCACGAGGGCGAGCGGCTGGCGATCTATCTGGTCGGCCAGCAGGGACTGATCGCCTATCACGAAGCCGCGATTTCTGCCGCCGACCTGCGCATGGCAGGGGTCTATTACCGCATCGATCTCGATGTCGACGGAATCGCCCGCAGCCGTGCGCCGGTGTGGACGGGCAAAGGCGCGGCGCCTGCCGGGCCCGTCGGCTCGGCCAGCCGCGCCGGTCGCAACACACCGATCGCCGACATCCTGCTGCCGCCGGGCATCCGCAAGGCCTTGCTCGATGTGCGCCATCTGGTGGTCGTCGCCAATGGTGTGATCGCCACCAATCCCTTCGCCGCCTTCCCGCTGACCGGCGACGAATTGCTGATCGACCGGATGAGCGTGACAGTGTCGGCGGGGCTGTTCGATCTGGACCAGATGATGCGGCCGTGGCGCGGGCGCAGTGAATACGGCAACATGCTGGTGGTGGGCGATCCGCGCGTGCCGACCACGCCCGAATGGCGCGTGCCGCCACTGCCCGGTGCTGCCTCCGAAGCGGCGCTGCTGGCCGAACGCGCCGCCGTGCCCGCGCTGCTCGGCGAGGCGGCGACCAAGGCCGCGGTGCTGGACCGGATGGGTTCGGCGCGGCTGCTCTATTTCGCGGCGCACGGCGTCTCCGATCCGCGGGCGCCGCTGTCGGGCGGTTTCCTGATGCTGGCCGGGCCTACCCCGGACGAGGCTTTTCTCACTGCCGGGGAAGTGCAGCAGATGCGCTTGCAGGCCAGCCTCGTGGTGCTGAGCGCCTGCCAGAGCGGGCTCGGCTTCGCCCACGAAGGCGGGGTGATCGGCCTTGCTCGCGCCTTCCAGAAGGCCGGCGTGCCGCGCGTGGTGATGAGCCTGTGGAGCGTCAGCGACGAGGCGACGCTCTATCTGATGGACCGCTTCCAACTCGCCGCGATGGACAATCCTCCCGCCGAGGCGCTGCGCCTCGCGATGCTCGATACCCGCCAGAAATATCCCGATCCCGCGCTGTGGGCGCCCTTCACCCTGTTCGGCACCCCGCGCTGAGGACCGCCATACATCAAGAGGAGAGAGACATGCTGATCGTTCTGGCCAAGGCCAAGCTGGGTGGAGGTGTGACCGATGCATTCCGGGCAGCGGTGGCCGAGATGGTGGCTGCATCGAACGCCGAGGAAGGCTGCATTGCCTATGCCTTCACCGAGGATCTGCTGGAACCGGGCGTGATCCACATCGTCGAGAAGTGGCAGGACGAAGCCGCCCTGCTGGCGCATTTCGCCATGCCGCATATGGCAACGTTCCAAGGGGCGCTGGCCGGGCTCGATTTCCAGGTGATCGAAGCGCTGAAGTATCACGCCGATGATGGCGCGCCGGTGATGTAAGACCCTATTCCGCCGGGAAGGCCTGCGTCTCGTCTGTGCGGGGCGCGGCCCTTCCGGTCAGCATCCGCTTCAGCCGTGCGAGCGGCGCGGTGATGAGGCCGCGTTCCTCCATCCATGCGTGATAGTCCCGATATTTCGGGTCTTCGGCAAGCAGATGCGCCTCCTCCGTGCGCGCGCGCCAGTAGTAGATGACGTTGACCACGCCCAGAAACACCGTGTTGCGCACGGCGTCCGCGAGTGATCCGTTGCTGACAAGGAAGGGCAGCACCGAGGCCCACCAAAACAGGTTCTTCGAAAGATAGGCCGGGTGGCGGGTGAAGCGATAGGGCCCATGGGTCAACACCCCGCGATAGGTGAGGTTCGAAAAGCGGATGCCGAACACCACCGTCGCCCAGGCATAGATCGCGGTAAGCAGCACCAGCAGCGCGCCCCACGCCCATAGCAGCGCCTCGTGCCCGGCGAACCAGTGTGCCCAGCCGGGGGTTGCAGTCTCGTAGCTCAGCACCTGATTATCGGGCCCGATGATCCCCCACACGAAGGGCGGATAGCACAGCAGTGCCGCCAGCCAGCCGGCGAGCAGCGGGTTGCCCGAACGGATATGCGCATCGAGCGGGCGGAGCGTCAGCAGATAGCCCACAGTGCCGATCTGCACGTCGATCACGAACAGCGCCGTCACCAGCAGCATCGCGAACGCGGCCGGGTCGGCGATGATCCGCCCCGGGTCCGCTTCCACGATCTGGGCAAAGCCGGGCGGCAGGATCGAGATCATGAAGGCGCCGAAGAAGCCCTTGATGATCCATGCGCGCCAGTGTTTGGCAATGGCCCCGCCGTCCCACGTGTCGCGTCCGATCACGCCGAGGCCGAGCACGCAGGCGCCGAAATGCCAGGTGCCGTCGCGCAGGGTCACAAGATGGCGGTCCAGCCAGATGACATAGGGGATCGAGAGCGCCACCAGCGGCACGGCGGCGACTGCGAGCACCTCCATCGTAAACAGGTAGGGGCCGCTCCAGTACCACCGCGCAAGCCCGTAGAACGCGGCGAGGATCGCCCAGGTCGCCCACAGCCCAGACAGCTTCACCACCGAGACCGGCAGCACTTCGGCCAGCGAGCGGGCGCGGCTCCAGTCGAGCCCGGTCGAGGGGCGCAGGTGGACCTTGTCGACCAGCACCGACCACAGCGCCATCGGCCCGGCCGTAAACACCATCGCCGCAAGCGCGGCATAGGGCCCGGACAGCACGCCGCGTGCAGACGACAGGCCGCCGGTCAGCCCGAGCGCGTCGGCAATGGCAGGGTAGGAACGGCAGAAGGCAATCCACGCCAGCAACCCGGCAAGGCCGACAAGTCCCACCCCCGCCGAAACGTCGGAACGCGGCAGGGCGGGCGGCGGGGCTCCTTGGGGCGAATGGGCAGCGCTCATCACGCGCCTGCCCTAGCGCAAAAGGGTTAACGCCCTTCTGTGCGAAGGCTCGCGTCCCCGCGCTTTAGCGCCATGCGTAGCCCCGGCGCTTTAGCGCCAGGCGTGGATCGTGCCGCTGTCGTCGAGGATGTAGAGATAGCCGTCGGCCACCACCGGCGGCAGGCTGACAGGCTGGCCAAGATCGGTGACGAACTGCGCCGAGCCTTCCCCCGCGCTCACCTTCCACACCTCGCCGCGCGAGCTGGCGACCCACAGCTGGCCGCCGGCGAGCACCGGGCCGGTCCAGAAGATCGGGCCCTTCTTGTCTTCCTCGTCCTTGTAGCGGCGCAGCTGCGTGATCCAGCGCACGCGGCCCGTGGAGCGGGCAATTGCCAGCAGCCGCGCATCGTCCGTGAGGGTGAAGATCCATTCGCCCGCGATCGCCGGAGTGGAGATGCCTGCGAGGTTCAACTCCCAGATGCGCTGGCCGGTGAGCAGTTCGTAGGCCGCCATGCGCCCACCCTGCCCGAGCGCATAGACGCGGCCCGAATCGATGATCGGATCGGCGTCGATGTCGGTGATCGAGCCGACCGTGGTCGAGATATTGGTCCGCGCCAGCGCGTCCGACCACAGCGTGCGGCCATTCTCGTAGCGGTAGGCGGACAACTCGCCGCTGGAATAGCCTGCGATCACTGTGCCCTGCCCCGCCGCCGGGGCGGCGACCCCGAACACGCCCGATTGCGTGGTCGATCCGCTTTCGTCCCACACCAGCGAGCCATCGGCGATGTTGAGCGCGATGATCTGGTTGTCCTGCGTCATCACGAACAGCTGCCCGAAGGCAATCGTCGGCGAACCGCGCAGCGGACCGGCGGGCGCGACCTTCCACAGCACTTCGCCGGTCTCGGCGTTCAAGGCCTTGACCTCACCGATGCCGTTGGTGGCGTAGAGCTTGCCCGCCTCGTAGCTGACCCCGCCGCCGAACGCGGCCGGTGCCTGATCCTTGGTCATCGCGTCATCGCCGCGGCTCCACAAGCGCGCGCCGGTGGTGCGGTCGAAGGCGTGGATCACCCCGTCGGTGCCTTCAGCGAACAGCTTGTTGCCGCCGATCACCGGCGCGGCGGCGAGGCGTTCGCGGTTGCTCGAACCGGCGATCTGCGCAGTCCATACCTTGGCGGGATTCTCGGCGAGCGCGAGGTGGCCGTAGGACTTGCTCGCCGAACCGCCGACCTGCGCCCATTCGGGATTGTTGCGCGCAGGCGGCAGCACCACCGAGATCCCGGCCAGCGCTGGATCGACTTCGGCCCCGCTCTCGATGCGCGAGAGGATCGGCATGCGGTTGCCGACAGTCGGTGTGGTCTTGTCGTCACCCCCTCCGAACAGCCCGCCCTTGCAGCCGGTCAGCCCGGCCGCCATGATCCCCGCCAGCAGCGCGGCGCGTGCGATTTTCGTGTGTGTCGTCATACCCGTCCGTTCAACCTGTTCCCTCATTCCGCCGCAGCAGGCGCGCCTGCGCCCGGTGCCGCGTCGTCCCCCCCGGACGTCACGCCTTCGTCTTCGAGCAGCTTCTTCACATCGACGATCGCATCGACGCCCAGCAGCCCTGCCATCTGGCGCGCACGCGAACGCAGCGTTTCGGGCAGGTCCTCGTCCTTGGCGATCGCGCCGAACAGCTTCCCGGCCTCGGCCCGGTTGCCCGCTTCGAGATGCGCCATCGCGACAAGCTCGCCGGCCGCGCCGAAATAGGGATTGCCGGGCTTGGCGAGATCGCCGAGCTTGGCGATCACGTCGGCAGGCTTCATCGTGTCGAACCGCGCCGCGACATCGCGGATGCGCGCCAGATCGCGCAGCGCCGGGGGCGCCTCGGCATCGCCTGCAACCTGCTGGTAGAGCCCGCTCGCTTTCTCTACATCGCCCGCCTGCAGCGCCGCGCCGGCCTGAAGCAGACGCGCAGCCGTTCGCGCAGCCGGCGAGCCGTCGTCGAGCAGCGGGGCGACCTTCTCGCCCGCGGTCTTGAGATCGTTCTGCGCGGCATAATCGAGCGCGGCCACCAGCGTTTCGGACTGCGCCTCAAGCTGGCCCTCGCGGTAATTGTCCCACAGCATGTAGCCGCCAAGCCCGGCAATCAGCGCGATGATCCCGCCCAACACCTTGGTGCCGTGATTGCGCAGGAATTCGAGCGCATCGTCCTGCCGCACCGCCTCGTCGATCTCGCGGATCAGGATATCGTCCTCGGCCGGTGCTTCGGTCGGAAGGGTGGGAGTGCGCGCCATGCCGGGCCTTGTGTCCTTGTTGCTCAAATTGCCATGCGTCGGATGCAGGCGGAACTGCCGCGCTCTTTAGGCAGGTGGAGCCGCCTGTGCAATGGCACGAGCGCCCAACCTGCCAATCTGCAAAGGCTTGTGCCCCGCCGGATTTGAACCGTGGATGAAGCGCAGCGGCTCAGAATTCGCGCCCCAGCGCCTGCGCGTAAGCCGCGCGGTAGTGCGCCACCATCTGCGCGGCGTCGTAATGCGCCGCGGCTCTGGCGCGGTTGGCAGCGCCGATGCGGGCGCGCAGACCGGGATCACCGGCGAGCTCGCCCAGCATCGCGGCCAGCGCCCTTGCGTCATTCGGCACGGCAATGAAGCCGCGGTTTTCCTCGGCCACCATCTGCCGGATGTCGCCGACATCGGGCGCAGCCACCGGCAGGCCTGCCGCCATCGCCTCGACCACCGAAAGCGGAAACTGCTCCGAGGCAGAAGACAGCGCGAAGATATCAAACAGGCCGATCACCTGCGCGGGTTCGGGAATAGCGCCGGGCAGGTGCACGCGGTGGCTGATCTCGCGCGCTTCGGCAGCGGCGCGGATCGCATCCCGCTCCGGCCCCTCGCCGCAGATCACAAGGTGCCACGCCTCGGGCAGTTCGGCCATCGCCGCGACCAGCAGCGGCAACTGCTTGACGGCGCGCAAGCCCGCCAGCGTGCCGACCCAGAACTCGCCCGGACGCTTCACCACCCTGAGCGCCCCCGGCCGGGGCGGAGCGGCAAAGGCGGCGGTGTCGATCCCGTTGGCAATGCGCAGCACCTTTTCCGGCGGCTGCGCCCACGGACCGGTCGCAATCCGCTCCAGCCCCGTGGAAGGCACGATCACCCGCGCTGTGCCCCGCAATGCCGCGCGGCGATAGAGATTGCGCCGGGTCTTGAGCCCGCCCGCCTCATCCTCGTTGAAGCCGTCCTCGTGATGCACCAGCGGCGGCAGGCTGTAGGGCTTGGCAAAGGCCGTATGCGCCATCGCCACGTCCATCGCGCCCCAGTTGTAGGTGCAGACGAGATCAAACGGCTTGAGCGCCTCGGCCAGTGCCGCCAGCCGTCCGGGCGTGGGCAAGCCCTTGAGCGAAGGGAAATCCTTGGGGAAACGCACCGTTATGCCCGGCGCGATCAACGCGCGCGCGCCCATGGCTTCGGGCTCCGCGGAGACGATCGTGTGATCCAGCGCGTCGCCGAAAGCGTTCATCAGCCGGACGCTGCGCACCTCCTTGCCGCCAGCCGAGAAGGTCGAATGGCAATGCAGGACGCGCAATCGCGCGCGGGCGTCCTCGCTCATGCCACCCCGTCCAGCAGCGCATGGATCGCGGTGCGCACTTCCGGCTCGTCGAGCGTCGGGGCATGGCCCACGCGCGGCACGGTGATCGCGGTCATGGCCGGATTGCGCGCGCCCATCTGCTTGACGGTCTCCTCGCTCAACAGGTCGGACAGGCCGCCGCGCACCAGCAGCATCGGCACCCCGCGCAGGGCCTCGAAAGCGAGCCACAGATTGGGCGGCGCGGCATTGCCGGGTTTGGCGAAAGGCTCGGCAATTGCCATGTCGTAATCGAACACGATCCGGCCGTTCTGGCTCACCACCATGGTGCGCTTGGCCAGATCAAGCCACTGGTCGAGGCCGTAATCGGGGAAAGCCGCACCGTGGGCATCGGCCAGCCCGCGCGCGGCATGGACCCAGGTGGGATAGGACCGCCCCTGCCCGACATAGCCCGCAATGCGCGCAAGGCCCGCCGCATCGACCTCCGGGCCGATGTCGTTCATCACCACCGCGGCCATGCGCCCGGGGGCGGCATGGGCCATCAGCATCGTCATCAGCCCGCCCATCGAGGTGCCGATCACGATGAAGCGGGTGATGCCCTGTTCGGCCAGCAGCTTTTCCACATCCGCGACATAGACCGGCGGCGTGTAGCTATCGGAATCCGCCGAATAGGCCGAAAGCCCGCGTCCGCGCATCTCGGGCACGATCACCCGGCGGCTGGCCGCCAGATCCTCGGCCAGCGCGGCGAAATCGCGGGCATTGCGGGTGAGCCCGTGCATGCACAGCACCGGCAATGCCGTGCTGCCCTCGGGGCCGGGATAGTTGCGGTAATGCAGGTTCAATCCGTCGCTGCTGGTCCAGAAGCGATCTTCGTATTGTGCAGCCATGAACGGCGATGTTCCCTCTGGTCCGATGCGGCCGGTGCAAGACGCATGCGCAGGCGCTTGCGCGCAGCCGCGCTTGTCCCCACTATCGCGGGATGAGCTTGGGCATGCAACACCCGGATGTGTCCGGCGACTATCATTCCGATCCGGCCATCCTCGCGCTTGCCTCCTGGCTGGCGAGTCCGGTCGAGCCTGCGCCCTTCCCCGAAACCCGCATCCGCTTCCGCAATGACAGGGCGGCGGCAAGCGTCGGCCTGGCCGGCCTCGATGATGTTGCATGGGCGGCGCATTTCGGGCGATTCGCCCCCCTGCCGGGCAATCTGCCGCAACCGCTCGCGCTGAAATATCACGGCCATCAGTTCCGGGTGTACAATCCCGAGATCGGCGACGGGCGCGGGTTCCTGTTTGCGCAGATGCGCGGAGCCGACGGGCGGCTGATGGACCTCGGCACCAAGGGTTCGGGCACCACCCCCCACAGCCGCGCGGGCGACGGGCGGCTGACGCTGAAAGGCGCGGTGCGCGAGATCCTCGCCACCGAGATGCTCGAAGCCTTGGGCGTGAACACCTCGAAGACCTTTTCGGTGATCGAGACCGGCGAACGGCTGTGGCGCAATGACGAACCATCGCCGACGCGCTCGGCGGTGCTGGTGCGCCTGTCGCATTCGCATGTCCGCATCGGCACCTTCCAGCGGCTGCTGGCGATCGAGGACGCGAACGCCATGGCAGGGCTCGTCGACTATTGCCTCGCGCAGTTCCCCGGCCCGCCCCCGCCCCAAGACGCCCCGGGGCGCGAGGAGCCGGCGGTGCGGCTGATGCACAACGTAGTCGAGCGCATGGCCGATCTCGCCGCAAGCTACATGGTGGCAGGCTTCGTCCACGGCGTGCTCAACACCGACAACATGAACATTACCGGCGAGAGCTTCGATTATGGCCCGTGGCGCTGGCTGCCGACATGGGATCCGGGCTTTACCGCGGCCTATTTCGATCACGCGGGCCTCTATGCCTTTGGCCGCCAGCCCGAGGCACTGCACTGGAACTGCGGCCAGTTTGCCGTGGCGCTGCGTCTGCTGGCGGAGAGCGCGCCGCTGATCGCCGCGCTCGAACGCTTCGGGCCGCTCTATATGGAAAACGTGGCGCGGCGCTGGTGCTGGCGGCTCGGGGTCGCCTCGCGCGGGCTGGAGGCGGACACCCGGCTGGTCGCCGCCTGCGAGCAGGCGATGCGCGAGGAGCAGGCGCAGCCCGATGCCTTCTTCTTTGCCAATCGCGGCGGACGCGGGAGTCCTGGCGGAGCGCTGGCCGAGGCGCTGTCGGACTATGAACCGCTCCCCGGCACTCACGAATACTGGGCCGACGATGCCCCGCAATCGCTGCTGATCGACGAGGTCGAGGCAATCTGGGACGCGATCGACCGCGACGACGACTGGGGGCCGCTCCACACCAAGGTCGCGATGCTGCGGCGCATGGGCGAAGCCCACGGCCCGGCACCTGTACCGTCCGGCCATGCACGATCTGCCTAGCGTTAATACTTGGCTTGGCCTGCGCGGCAGGCGCCCCTATCTTTTTGCCTCGCAGCGCAGTAACTTACCGCGCGCTGCCGGGTTCACGCCGGAAAATGGGGGGCAAGTGAAGCGCAGTGACCGATAATATCCTCGTATCCTACGAACCCGCCACCGGCGAGGAATTGTGGCGCGGGGTGCATGGCGATGTCGAGACGGCAGTCTCTGTCGCGCGGCGCGCCTGGTCGGCCTGGGCCGCAATGCCGCTCACCAACCGGATCGAGACCCTGCATGCCTTCGCCAACGAAGTCCGCCGCGAGGACGAACCGCTCGCCGAACTGATCGCGCGCGAGACGGGCAAGCCCCTGTGGGAAGCGCGCAAGGAAGTCGACGCGGTGGTGAACAAGGTCGACATCTCGGTTCAGGCCTATGCCGAGCGCACCGGCAAGAAGAAGTTCGATGCCGGGGTCGGCACCAGCGCAGCGGTGCGGCACAAGCCGCACGGCGTGATGGCGGTGCTCGGCCCGTTCAACTTCCCCGCTCACCTGCCGAACGGCCACATCGTGCCTGCGCTGATCGCGGGCAATGCGGTGCTGTTCAAGCCCTCGGAAAAAACCCCGGCCGTGGGTGAGGCGCTGGTCGCCTGCTTCCACCGCGCGGGCGTGCCCGAGGAAGTGCTCCAGCTGGTGATCGGCGGGCCGGAGGAAGGCAAGGCGCTGGTCGGCCACGCCGGAGTCGATGGCGTGCTGTTCACCGGCTCGGCCAATGCCGGGATCGCCATCAACCGCAAGCTGGCCGCCAATCCGGGCAAGATCGTCGCGCTCGAAATGGGCGGCAACAATCCGATCGTGGTGATCGACACCCCCAAGCTCGCCGATGCCGCCACGCTGATCCTCCAGAGCGCCTTCACCAGCGCCGGCCAGCGTTGCACCGCGGCACGGCGGCTGATCGTCAAGGACACGGTCTATGACGACCTGATGGCCGTGCTGCTGCCGATGGCGCGCAAGCTGATGGTCGGCGATCCGCTGGGCGAGCCGCAGCCCTTCATGGGGCCGGTGATCGACAATGAAACCGCCGATCGCCTGTCGGAAAGTTTCCTCACCCTGATGACGGCGGGCGGGCGGCCGCTGCTGCACATGCGCCGCTCGCTGCCCGATCTGCCGTTCCTCACCCCCGGTATCATCGATGTCACCGACATCCCTGAACGGCCCGATATCGAGCTGTTCGGACCGGTGCTGCAAGTGATCCGCGTGCCCGATCTCGACGCCGGTATCACCGAGGCGAACAACACCCGCTTCGGCCTGTCGGCCTCGCTGATCGGCGGGACGCCCGATGATTACGGGCGGTTCTGGGCCAATATCCGGGCGGGGATCATCAACTGGAATTCGCCCACCAACGGCGCCTCGTCCAAGGCCCCCTTCGGCGGGATCGGCCTGTCGGGCAATCATCGCCCGGCGGCCTTTTATGCGGCGGATTACTGCGCCTATCCGGTCGCCAGCACCGAAATGGACCAGCCGCGCGCCACCATCGGCGTCGGAATGCGGCCTTAGGGCGCGCGGTAGAGCAGATCGACTTCGGTCATGCCGCTGATTGTCGGGCGCACCGCCACAGCCAGCGCCTCGCCTCCGGCGGCGAGCGCGGCAATCCCGGCCTCACCCTCGGCATAGCGCAGCGGCTTGAGGCCGGCGCGGGTGGCGCGGGTGAAGTGGTATTCGAGCGCGTCTTCAGGAGCGACCGGGGTGTGATACCGGATGATCCGCAGGCGGCAGGCCGGCATATCCGCTCCAGCGGCACGCGCCACCATGCCATGCGGCATGATCGCCGCCGCCCCGGGCATTGCTGCGGCCCAGGCAAAGCCTTGCGTCAGCGCCGCTGCGCAGCTTTCGGGCGCGCCGAGTGCGGCGATCAGTTCGCTCGCCGAGGCATCGCGTCCCGGCACCGGGCCGGGGCCGCTCACCGCGCCCGGCAAGGCCGCGATAGCACCGCCTTCGAGCAGTTCGATCCGCGCCGCCTCGCGCGCTTTCTGCGCGGCTTGTGACGAGGCGGGCAGCACCGGCAGCGCATTGTCGCCGGCAAAGCCGATCAGCGCATTGGCCTCGTTGCGGGCGGACAGATCGGGATCGCTCATCAGCGGATCGTAGAGCGCGCGCGCGACCATCGGATCGCGCGCCAGCGCCGCGGCGGTATCGCCCCCGCCATCGCGCTCGGCGAGTGAACAGGAGGACAGGACGCACAACAGGGCAGGAACGGAAAGCCAGCGCATCGTGCCGCCCTGCCAGATGATGGTTAAGAAACGCCCCAACCCCGCCCCCGGGTCAAAAGCGCCTCCGCAAGCCCGAGAGCTTGTCGGAGGCGCTTTCCGCGAACCTTGCGGCCCGCGCCGGCGACCGCTTGGTGGGAGCGGCCGCAAGGGGCCGGAAACCGCGCCAGGGAGAGGGGAGCGCGCGATTCCCGCTGTGTCCGTTCATTTATACAAATCCCAACCTGAACGAATCGTCGCTGATGACGAAAGCTTGCGTTCATCGCGGGGCATCGCTCTGGCCGCTTGCGCAGGCGGGGCGCGGGGCCTAACGGCAGCGCTCCATGAACGCCCCCGCCAACTCAGCCGCCGCCGAACCGGCACCTTCGGGCCTGCCGCATGCCATTGGCGCCTATGTCATCTGGGGCTTCCTGCCGCTCTATCTGCTGCTGGTGAAAAGCGTCCCGCCGTTCGAGTTCGTCGGCTGGCGGATCATCTGGACGCTGCCGCTGTGCCTCGCGATCGTCGCCTTCCGCCGTCAGTTCGCGGAATTGTGGCTGGCCTTGCGCAGCCCGCGCGCGATGCTGGCGCTGCTGGCAAGCGCGGTGCTGATCGCGATCAACTGGTTCGTCTATATCTGGGCGATCATGGCGGGCGAGGTCTATGCGACCAGCATCGGCTATTACCTCAACCCGCTGATCAACGTGCTGCTGGGCACGCTGTTTCTGGGGGAGAAGCTCTCGCGCCGGCAATGGCTGGCGGTGGCCATCGCGGCCACGGCTGTCGCGCTGCTCGCCGCAGGGGCGATCACCAGCCTGTGGATTAGCCTGACATTAGGCCTCAGCTTCGGGCTTTACGGGCTTGTGCGCAAACAGGTTTCGGTCGGCTCGCTGCCCGGCTTGACGATCGAGAGCGCGATCCTGCTGCTGCCTGCCAGCGCCATCGCGATCTGGTATGCGAGCGGCCCGCAGGGCTCGTCCTTCGGGCATGACTGGTTCCTCAGCCTTGCCATTGTCGCCTCGGGGGTGGTCACCGCGGTGCCGCTGCTGATGTTCGCGATTGCCGCGCGGCGGATGGAATATGCGACGCTCGGCTTCATCCAGTATCTTGCGCCGACAATCGTCTTCATCCTCGGGCTGACGGTGTTCCACCAGCCGCTCGCACCGGCGAAACTGGGGAGTTTCGTGCTGATCTGGATCGCGGTCGGGGTGTTTGTGTGGGATCTTCTCGCCAGACGGCGAGCGCAAGCATCAGCCTAGAAACTTCCAGCCCAGCGTCTGCCCGCCGTGCCACGGCACGATTTCCTCGCCTGTCACGTGCAGACAGGCCGGCACAGCCTGCTCGGCACGCTCCAGCGTTACCGTCTCCTCGTTCACCGGCAGCTTGTAGAACGCCGGGCCGTGGAGCGAGGCGAAGCCTTCGAAACGGTCGAGTGCGCCTTCCTCGTCGAACACGGTGAGATAGCTTTCAAGCGCGAAGGGCGCGCCGAAGATGCCTGCGCAGCCGCAGGCACTTTCCTTGGCGCTGCGCAAGTGCGGAGCCGAATCAGTGCCTAGGAAGAACTTCGGGCTGCCGCTGGTCGCCGCCTTGCGCAGCGCCAGCCGGTGGCTCTCGCGCTTGGCGACGGGCAGGCAGTAATTGTGCGGCTGGATGCCGCCGACCAGCATCGCGTTGCGGTTGATGTGGAGATGCT
>VFQO010001398.1_pt1 | contig 18675 bp, 12 predicted proteins | sample 3512331 | NCBI WGS metagenome assembly VFQO01 (sample SAMN10412371, study PRJNA504923) | tailings metagenome | isolation source: Replicate 3 from Balatoc abandoned mine | place: Philippines: Itogon, Benguet | collected 2017-08-28
CGGGGTCCAGCGCCTACGGCGCTGAACCCCTCCGAGAACCTCCGCATGCACATAGTTCCTAGGATTACTGTCGGTCGTATGCCTCACTCTTACATAAGTGTGAGGTCCTGTCCGGTCATTTGGGGGCCGCTTCAGTCCCCGTGATGGCGTCAAACCATTGCAAGGCAAACTCGCCGTGCTCGGACCGCAGGAGGGCACTTTACCGCAAGGCATCTTGGGCTATAGCAGCCGCATGTCGAAACCATCCATAATCCTTTCAGGCTGTGCTGGCCATGCCATTGCCGCGCTAGTTGAGGGGCCAGAGGGCGCCATGCCGGTCATGCTGGCACACGGCGGCGGGCAGACCAAGCGGGCATGGAAGCGGGTTACTGCCATGCTGTCGGCGAACGGGTTTCGCACCATCGCTCTCGATCTGCGCGGGCATGGGCAAAGCGCCTGGGCGGCGGACGGGGCCTATGACATCTTGGATTTCGCGCAGGATCTTGTCGCCATCGCCGGAACGCTTGATCAAACCCCCGCGCTGATCGGCGCCTCGCTTGGCGGCCTTGCCGGGATCATGGCCGAAGGCCACATCGCACCCGGCAGCTTTGCCTCGCTTACGCTGGTGGACATCACCCCCAAGATGGAGGCTGGCGGGGTTGCGCGGGTGGTTGGCTTCATGGCTGCCCATGCCCGCGAAGGCTTTGCCTCGCCCGAGGAAGCGGCACGGGTGATCGCCGAATATCTTCCCCATCGTCCGACCCGCAAGGCATCCACCGGGCTTGCCCATTATCTGCGCCAGCGGGACGACGGGCGCTATTACTGGCACTGGGATCCGGCCTTTATCGATGGCGTCATGCGCCGACAAGCGGGGCGCGGCGATGACAACGATTTCGGGCACAGCGAACTGGGCGAAGCGGCCGGGCGGCTGGCGCTTCCGGTTCATCTTATCCGCGGCGGATCGAGCGATCTCGTCTCGCCCGAAGCAGTGGCGCATTTCCGCGCGCTGGTGCCGCACGCGGCCTACAGCGACATTGCCGATGCAACGCATATGGTGGTGGGCGATCAGAATGATGCCTTCGGCGATGCGATCCTCGATTTCCTGATCCGCACCCATCGCGGGGATATTGCGGCCTAGGCACGCCGGGCGGCTTTGTGCCGCGCGGCAGCCCTGTCATCCCGGCGGCGGCAGCTCTTCCCAGCCAAGGCCAAGCGACTTTTGCACCGCAATCCAGCTGGTGGTGAGGCCCGCGAGCGCCCGGTTGAGGTCAGCCTGCGACTGATCGCGCTGCCTCAGCGAGGCGTTGAGTTCGGTGCGCGAGATTACTCCCGCGCTGTGGCGCTCGATATTGAGATCGGCGGCAGTATCGGCCTGCCGCTTGATCTGCGCGAGCGCTGCCACATAGGCGCGGTTCTGGGCGAAGCGGGCGAGCGCCTGCTCGGCATCGCGCAAGGCACCGAGCACGATCTCGCGGTAGCGTGCCTCGGCCTCGTCGCGGGTGCCTCTGGCTTCGTCGATGGCGGCAGCGGTGCGCCCGAAGTCGAGCAGGTTCCATTGCAAGCGCGGCACCGCCAGCGCGGCAAGATTGTCGGGGTCGAGAACATCGCCCGGTTCCGAACCGCCAAGACCCAGAACGCCGAGGAAGGAAATCTTGGGGAAGCGCCGGGCTTCGGCCACTCCGATGCGAGCGGTGGCGGCGGCAAGATTGCGCTCGGCGGCGCGGATATCGGGGCGGCGCGCGATCAGCGCAGCCGGATCGCCCACCTCGACCCGCTCCGGCGGCAGCGGGATAGGGCCGCCCTGAACGAGCATATCATCGAGCGCGCCGGGAGCCTCTCCGACCAGCACCGCCAGAGTATCGCGAAACACCGCACTATCGGCGCGCGCCTCGGCAATCCGCGCCTTGAGCAGTTCGAGCTCGGCATTGGCATTGCCGACCGGGAACAGCGCCAGTGCGCCCTGGGTGTAACGCGCATAGGTCAGCTCCAGCGTCTGCTGCTGCAGATCGCGCTCGCTTTCGAGCAGCGCCAGCCGGGACTGGGCTTCGCGCAGGGCGACATAGGCGCGGGCGACTTCGGCGGCGAGTTGCACCAGCGCATCCTCGCCCGTTGCCACCGCTGCCGCAGCCTGCGCATTGGCCGCCTCGCTGCGCCGCACCTGCTCGCCGGCGAAATCAAGCTCCCAGTTAGCGATCGCACCGAGGTTGTAGAAGCTGAGGCTGTCATCTCCGCCACTGCCACCGCTTGAAGCGCCGGATGGCGGGCCTTGCAGGTTGAGATCAGGCAGGCGCCCCTGCGCCACGGTTGCGTCGGCCCCGAGCGTGGGGAAGCGATTGGCCCGCTCCGCCCGTACCCTCGCCCGCGCCTGCTCGATCCGTGCGCGCGCCGCCGCGATGCCGGGATTGTCGGCGAGCGCCCGCGCTTCGAGTTGATCGAGCACCGGATCGCCGAGCAGCGTCCACCATTGGCTCGCCCGCGGCGCAGTAGCATCCACATCCTCGCCCGCGCGCAGGAATTGCGTGGGGAACGCACCCGCCGCTTGCGGCGGCCCGGCATAATCGGGCCCTGCGACACAGCCGGTCACAAGCATGAGGGGGAGGGTGAGAAGAAGGAGGTTTTTCATAACAGTCTCAGTGCATCGAAAGCGATGCATTCTTGGGCAGGGGTCTCAGGAACAGCACCAGCGGCACTGTTGCCAGCGTAATCAAGCCCATGCCGAAAAACACATCATTATAGGTCATCACCAAAGCCTCGCGCTGCAGCGTTCCGGCAAAGCTTTCCAGGGCAGCCTCGGCATTGCCCATCATCGCGCCCATGCCGCCCAGATAATCCTGCACCTGGGCGCTGTTGGCGCTGACCGCTTCTTCCATGCGGCGGCTATGCAGCCACATGCGCTGATCCTGAAAGGACGCAAGCCCAGCCAGCGCGAAGGATCCGCCAAGATTGCGGGCGGCGTTGAAGATGCCCGAGGCATCGCCCGCATCCTCCTTGGCGACCGACGCAACCGTTGCCTGATTGAGGAACATCATGGTGAGGATCATGCCTATTCCGCGCAGGAACTGGCTTTCTGTGAAGACTCCGCCGCCGGACTCCGCCGTCAGGCTGACGCTGACAAAGCAGCTTGCCGCCATGATCAGCAGTCCGGTGCCCACCGCAATGCGAATGTCGATCTTGCTGATCATCAGGGGCAGCACAGGCATCATCAAGAACGCTGGAACGCCCATCCAGAAAATGACCTGACCCGTCTGCAAGGCATTGTAATCGGAAATGATCGCAAGAAATTGCGGGATGACATAGGTCGATCCATACATCACCATTCCCAACGCCAGTGCCATCACGATGACGCTCGCAAACTGGCGACTCAGCATCAGCCGGAGCTTGAGCACCGGCTTGCTGGCGTAAAGCTGGCCATAGGCGAGCAGCAGGAACCCGATGATCGTGACAATCGTGAGCTGGATGATCAGCGGGGATTCAAACCATTCCTCGCGGTGGCCCTCTTCAAGCACCACAGTGAGGCCGCCGAGCCCCAGGATCATGCCCACGATACCGGCCCAGTCCGCCTCGCGCAGATATTCCCAGTTTGGCCCTTCATGCGGCAGGCCGATGAACAGGAGACCAAGCAGCAGCGCACACACCGGCACATTGACGAAAAAGGCGTAGTGCCAGCTCAGGTTCTCTGTCAGCCAGCCGCCCACCAGCGGGCCCATGACCGGCCCCAGAATCACCGTCATCCCGAACATGGCCATGCCGATCGGCTGCTGCGATGGCGGCAGGCGCTTGGCGACGATGGTCATGGCAGTGGGGATCAGCGCGCCGCCCATGAAACCCTGGCCGGTGCGCCCGATAATCATCGTCATCAGATCGGTGGCGATCCCGCACAGCACCGAAAAGGCGGTGAAGGCCGAGACCGCAATAATCAGCAGCGTGCGCAAGCCAAGCAGGCGTTCCAGCCAGGCGCTGAGAGGAATGATGATGATTTCCGCCACCAGAAAGGAGGTGGCGATCCACGTCCCCTCCGTGCCGCTCGCCCCGATTTCGCCTTGGATGGTCGGCAGCGCGGAATTGACGATCGAAATATCGAGCGTCGCCAGCAAGGCGCCGAGCGCACCAGCCGCTACTGCCAGCCAGGCGGTCAGATCGGCGCGTTCGGCCTGCGGCGCGGGGGGCTGGCCCTGAAGCGCAACATCCATCGCCCGTTACCTCTTGGCAGGCGCTTGGACCGCCCCCAGTTCATCCTTGGCGGAGCGGGTATCGACCGTCGCCACCACCGACATCCCGGCCACAAGCAGGCGCCTGACTTCCGGGCCTGCCTCGATCTTGATCCGCACTGGCACGCGCTGTACGATCTTGGTGAAATTGCCGGTCGCATTCTGCGGCGGGAGGATCGAGAACTCGGCCCCCGTACCCGGTGCGATGCTGTCCACGCGCCCTTTAATCTCGACATCGGGCAGGGCGTCAACCTTGAGCGTCACGGGCTGTCCGGGGCGCATCAGGGCCAGCTGGGTTTCCTTGAAATTGGCAGTCACATACAGCTGATCAGTCGGCACGATGCTCATCAGCCGCTGTCCGGGCTGGACAAACTGGCCGGGCCGGACGGTCAGATCGCCGATCCGCCCGGCGATGCTGGCATTGAGTGTGGTTGAAGCAAGGTTGAGCCGGGCGGCTTCAAGCTGCGCGCGCGCGGCATTGGCCTGCGCGGAGGACTGGCCGATCTGCTGGCCGAGCGAGCCCTGCCGACGCTCACTCGCCAGAACGGCAGCGCGTGCTGCGGCCACCTGCGCCTCAGCCTCACGCGCCTGGGTCTGGAATTGCTCCAGCTTCTCGCGCGGTTCAGCACCACTTTCAGCAAGCGGGCGGTAGCGGGCGACCTGCTGTCTTGCGAGTTCGGCCTGGGCGCTGACGGCGGCGAGCTGCGCGCGCGCCTGCGCAATCGCGGCATTCTGTTCGCGCTGCTGGGCGCGCACCGTGTCGCCGCCAGCGAGCAGGGCTGCAATCTCGGATTCGATTTGCGAGGCCTGTGCCTGATAGTCGCGCGCATCCAGCTCTACGAGCGCCGCACCGGCCGCCACCGCCTCATTCTCGCCCACCAGCACCTTTTCGACATAGCCTGCGATCTTGGGCGCGACGATCACGATGTCGGCCGCGACATAGGCATTGTCGGTCGATTGCTGGAATTTGCCGAAGGTTTCGTGTTTGTAATACCAATAGCCGCCTCCCAGCAGGATAGCGATGGCGGCCGCGATCAGGCTGCGGCGCAGGCGCGGGTTGGCAAGGCGATTGGATTGCGCAGGTGCCGCCGGGGCAGCGGGCGCGGCAGGCACGGATTCGTCTGCGTCCGTCGCAGACTTTGCAAGGCTTGCATTATCGGCATGGACAGCCATTATTCAAAGTGCTCCTGCGGTAACAGCCCCTCCCGATGCGAGCGCCATATAGTGCGAGCGGGAAAATATGAAAGTCCTTTATCAAAAATTTTCTGGAGTACTGGATGTTGCCCTCTGATTGGCGATCAACATGACCCTTGATGGCCTGACCAATGACGCTCAAGTTTCGTTTCCGAAGGGTGAGAACAGCCGCTCAATGCTCGGAGCCGTCGACGATTACGTCCAGCCTTTCAGCCTTAACTGGCCCCTTCGCCAGATGCGGGCCCAAATGAATGAACAACTTATTTTGGATCCAACGCCCATCAAGACTGTCGTCACCAAGGAACTACGTCTGGTAGCAGCAAACACGCAGCCTGTTGTTCGTCGCACTCAGATTGCACAGATCGGCGGCGGCTACCGACGGCTCCCCGGGCTTCTGCTCTCTAGTCGCTGCTTGCGCAAATCCCCTGCCGGAAGCTCTGTGGTGCTTCGCAGAAACGCGGCATCGTCAGCATGGCTATTTTGCAGAACAAAATGTTCTCTGGGTAGTCTCGCTAGGATCTGCCGCCAATGGGCGAAAATCGCAAGAGAAAGGACTCTTTGGCAGGGGGCCGCTACTTCGAGGGTTCTCACATAGGCCATCATGTCAGGCTCAGTAGCCAGAGTGCTACGGTCGATGATCACAAAAGCATCAGAACTCGAACAGTGCCTCGATGCCGACGTTTCGGCCGCGCATCAACGGTGAGAATGTGCCAGCAGTCGGCTGGAGGCCGAACGGGCGACGCACGCCGGTCGAGGTCGAGCCTGGAAACGTCGGACCGAACGGTACCTGCGTGTCGCCGCCTTCCTGCACTTGATCGAGCAGGTTGCGCCCGTAGAGCGAGAGCGACAGGCCATCGACTGGAGTGTTCCATGTGATGTTGGCTTCCAGCATGCTCACGTCGTTCAGCCAGCCGAGGTTGTCGTCAGTGTAAGCCGCCTTGTCACGATACTGGTAGTTCACCCGGGTCAGGATGTTGCTGCTGCCCAGATCCCAGTCATGGATGAAGCCCGCACCGACAGTGACCGGCGAAACGCGCGGAATGCTCAGATCGAGCGAATCGGCCGGGTTCCCTGTGATACCGTCGGAGCTGCCGATGTTGAAGCGCAGGCTGTCATAGCTGCCGTCAATCAGACCGAGGTTGGCTGTAAATACCAGCGAATCCGACACCCGCATCCGCGCTTCAGCGTCGATCCCCTTGATCGTGGCATCGGCGGTGTTGACGATGTTCTGCACCACACCCGACGGACCGGCCACGTTCACTTCGCGCTGCATGTCCTGGATCTTGTTGACATAGGCAGCGATGTTCAGCGTGAATGAACGATCCGCGGTCTGGAACTTGCCGCCGATCTCGAAGGCATCGACCTGTTCTTCGTCAAAGCCGAGCGCACCACCGGTCGCCGCACGGATACGTTCGAACAGCGCCACGTCGGTGATGCGGAAGTTGTAGCCGCCCGAACGGAAGCCGCGGCTCCAGTGACCATAGACCTGACTGTCGCCGAATTCGTACTGAAGGCCGACCTTGGGCGACACATTGCGGAACCGCACACGATCGGTAAACCCGTTGCTTTCGCCCGGAACGAAGGGATTGGTTCCCGATGTCGGGCAGGTGTCATCAACCACAGAGCAGGTGGGGCGCGGCCGGATAAAGGTGACGCCTGCATCCTTGGATTCCTGATTCCAGCGGATGCCGGCAATCAGCGAAAGATTGTCGACGAACTCCCACTGGGCATTGGCGAACACGCCGATCACTTCGTGGTTCTGGGAACCACCGCCCCAGAAGCGCGGGGGCTGCAGGTTTACCGGCAAGTCGCGGCGCAGGCTGCGTTCTTCGGTGTAGGCCAGGTCCTGTTCGAACCAGAACCCGCCGACGGTCAGATCGAGCTTGTCGAAGGAAAGCGCGTAGCGCAGTTCGTTCGAGAACTGCTCCTGCGCGGTTTCGGTTGTCGAATGGAACAGGAACAGCGGGGTCGCATCGATGTCGCCTAGGGTTGTGGCGTCATACTTGCGCCAGCCGAACACGTTGGTCAGCGTGCCGCGCCCGATATCGACGGTCGCGGTCAGCGAGCCGGTCCAGATCTCGTTTGAATAACTGCCAGGCTCGTCGATCGAAAAATCGAACGAGCGCCGGTCGAACAATGCACGGTTTTGGCTCGACGGGCCATCTCCGTCGCTTTCGAAGTAGTCGAGCTTGCCCAGCAGGGTCAGGCCGCCAACACGGGCTTCCAATGCGCTGCGCAGGATCTTGGTTTCCGCCGCGCCGTGGTTCGAACCGTCGAACAGGTTGCGGAAATAGCCTTCGTCCTTGTTGTAGTAGGCGCCGACCTTGAACAGCAGCACGTCTTCGACGATCGGGCCGGAGACCACGCCGCTGACGGTGTAGTTCGCACCGCCGCGGCCGCCATCGACCGGTCCGTCGACCGCTGCGCGGAACTTGCCGCGGAAGTCTTCGGTCGGGTTGCCGGTGTTGATCACCACGGCGCCGCCGGTCACGTTACGGCCGAACAGCACGCCCTGCGGACCGCGCAGTACTTCGACGCTGTCGAGGTCGAACAGGTCGAACACCACGCCGCCGTTGATGCCGAGATACACGCCGTCAACGAACACGCCGACGGTCGGATCAATCGAAGGGATGGACGAATTGATGCCGATACCGCGGATAGTGAAGTTGGCCGCGCCGCGGGTCGTGCCCACGTCGTCGAGACTGACACTCGGCGCTTGGAACGAGAGGCCAGATATGGTGCGGATCTTGAAGGCTTCGAGCGTGTCGGCGTTGAACGCGGTCACCGCGAGGGGGATGTCCTGCACGTTCTCGGGGTCCTTGGTCTTGGTCCCCGTGACGAGGATTTCACCGATCGAGTCGAGCGTGTTGCGTACATTTTCCTGCGGCGCGGCATCCTGTGCGTGAGCCACAAAAGGGCTTACAGCCACAGTTGACAGCAGCAATGCGGATGCAAGTCGGGAAATCGTAAGAGTGCGCATATCAGCTCCCCACATTTCAATTTGGCTCATTCTTTTCCTGAAGCATCGTGATGCGTCAACTGGATCGCAAAGGAAGGAGCCACCTGTGTGACTAATCTGCAACTATTCCTTCCCTACTTCCTTTTCGAGCTGACCTAGAACGAAGCTGCGGATGCTGGAGGCAGCTTCAAGTCAGTGCTGCGGGCGCGAATCGCTACCGGCGAATCATCTACGTCAACTGTACATCGAACCGGACCTTCACCTCCTACTACGACATCATTCACCACTGCTGCAGGGCTTGGAACAGTCTCATCGATTAGCGTTGGCGCATCATGACCTTCGACCGCCGTGCGTACCCACACAAGCGCTCGATCGTAGCACCTGAAAGGTCGGTGAGCGAAGATGACAAGGCGGGGGCTAAAGACATTGGAGCTTAAACTAAAGGGGTTTACTATTGGAATGATTCCGCTATGAATAACGCTGGAGGAAGGCCCTTCAAGTTCGTTATGGTTCCCTTCCTCTCTCCACACCTGGGGCGGCGCAAGCGCCGCCCATTTTTATCAGGCAGCTCCTACTCCGAGTGCCTCGCTATGCATCGGCTCGAAGGATGGTACTGGATTCCCCGAATGCGCCGGCATTGACGCTCAAATGCTCAAGAATATCCTGCAACGCCGCCCTAGTTTCGGGCGATATTCCTGACCACAATATAGCATGCACAGCATCAGCCGCGCGTCTCAGATCTGGCAAAACACTCGTCACGCTCGGTGTGAGAGTTAATGACCAGGCTCGGCCATCTCGGGGATCGCGACGTTTCTCAAGGAATCCCCGCTCTGATAATGCTTTGATCGCCAATCCTATGGTTGCAGGTTCGAGATCGAGGTTTTTGGCGATCTCCGTTTGAGTTAATGCCGGATCTCTAATGATTTGCGCCAGCACACGCCATTGGGTTCGATTGAGTCCCAATTTGATGACGCGGTCATCAAATGCCTTCCGTGCGGCACGGCTGATTTCATCCATCAAAAATAGTACTTGGTCGTATTCATTGAAAACACGATCCACGGGGAGCGGCGTCGATTTGTTGTTCATCTTTTGACACCTATAATTTTTACACCCGATCCTCATTGAGTCGGACTCCGAACCGGCTGCTGTTTTGCTTATCGGTATAGCGGATGCAATAAGTTTGCCTCAGTGTAGCCTGACAGCGCAGCGGCACGAATGATCGTCGGTCCAGTTCGTGGCAAATGGCACCTAGCCCGGTAGCCAGAGGAATTGCCCCGCTTATTTCCGCTAAGCAGCTCCGGATCAAATGAACGTTAACATGCACAGTGGCGGCATTTCACTTAACATAATGTTTATTATCTCATCGGGATCGATGATTATCGTTGAATATCAGAATTTTGCATTGGAAAACTTCGTCTCGATATGGTCCAACATGACGCCCAGGCTCCTCCCGGTCATTGTCTCAAGCTGCCATCTGCATTCTCAATACAAACGAGCATCTGTCGGGCTGCGGGGCGTGGTGTCGGGTCGAAGCGCAGAACAGGCAATAACGCCATAGTAGGACTATTGTGCCGCGCTTGGCTAGCCAAACTGCTGCGCCACAGAGGCCAAGCCTTCTGTTACCGGTTCCTTGGACACACTTACACCCGTATCACGCGCATGGGCGGGCCAATCCGCGAGGGCCGCCCGAACCTCGTCGATAGCGGCGGTTACACGTTTGGCGGGGATCCCGTGGTTCTTCCCAAGCTTCTCGACATGCTCGCGCATGATGGCGCGGCCTTCTCCCAGAACAGCCATGTAATGCTCGCCGCCGGGGCCATTCGAGAATGTAAGGTCGAAAGCAGGAGCAAGCCGCCAATTTCCCCGATCGTCCATCAGGTAGGCATGCTGGCGGACATGATCGTCCCGGTTTCGCGCGAGGACGTTGAAAACCATGCGGCGGAAAGCTTGCTCGACGTCCGCCATGCTATGCGTGATGGCCAATGTCGCCTTGAGGAAGCCGTCGTAATCGACGCTCGGCATATGTGAGGACGCTTCCAGGGCTCCGCCGAGGCTGACCATATGCAGCCGCTTTCCTGGAGCTGGCCGATCGAAACGCCTGGTTGCGAAATGGCCCGGTCCGGTCTTCGAGGGGATAAGCCGCGTTTCCGCCATGTCGATCTGCGCGGCGCGCGCTATGCGGGCATAGGCCTCTTCCACCGGCCCAATATCCACGGGGTCATTGGTTGCGGCAAATTTGACGATCCATTGCTGACCGGCTCTTCCGCCGGTGGCGATACTCAGTTCGTCTCCGGCACACAGGCTGCCATCTGCGCCAATTGCCACGTGGACCTTCGGCCGCGCGCCGCCAGAACCGCCGCCGAGGCGCGCGAGCAGATCGTCCAATTCTGACGCCTCGCCCAGAAGCACATGGCGCGCTTCATCGGCCAGAAGGTCAAGGTCGATGCTATCAGCTGCTTCGTCCGACAGCGTTTGAGGCTGGAAGACAAGGGCGCCGCGGCCTCTCGCGCCGACCAGAGCAAGCCGGTCCACCGCATTTAGGTCTTCAAAACGATGTCCCAACTGCTGGACGCGACGCCTCAGCAATAACAGGCCCCAGGCATCGGGCAGGCAGTCCGACAGGAACCCGTGGAGGCCTTCGAATATTCGGCTGCGGGCAGGGTGCAGGCCGGACTCAGCTGGATAGTGAAGCGGAGAGATCGGAAGACGCGCAGCGATGATCTCTGCCGACCATTCGAGCTGAGCCAATCCGCTGGCCATCGCCAGCCTGCCGACAGAACGCGGCGCTGCAGTCTCGTCGGTCAGCAGTCCAACCGCCAAAGGCGTTCCCGGAGCCAGCTTCATGACCCAATTCCGCCTGAGCGCCCGCTGGCACGCTGGCGCTGCCGCTTGGCTGCCTGGCGCTGCTGTGCAAGCAGTTCATCCATGCTGGTCGCCGGAACGTGCGGAAACAGCGCGACGATGCCCTCATCGCAGCGCAGTGCAATGGCAGCGCGAACAAGGTCTTCGATGGACGCCCTGCCTTCGGTCTCCATCCGCCGCCATGTTCTGTGGGCCACGCCTGCTCTGGCGGCTGCCGCTTGCTGGGTAAGATCGAGAGCCAGGCGGCGAGCCTTGATCCGCTTACCGAGGTGCGTCAGCTGATCTTGGAGGATGAATAGCATGGGCCATATATGGCCCTCTAGAATCCAATTGTCAATTTTATGGGCCGTATTTGGCCGCTTAATTCGTGCGCGAGACTCTGGTTTAAACTTCGCGCTGATGACGTGGCACCGTCACAAGCCGCTTCACCGTGAACGCTCAATGCGTTCCTGCTCTTCGGCGATGTAGTATTGAGGTATGACTCGCGCGGTACATCCGTTTAAACGCTGGGCTCAGCTTCAGGCGCCATCCGTCCCGCCAGTTCCATGCATTTCCACGCAAGACTGGCCGTCCAATCATCTTCTCCAGAGTGAGGAGGACGCAAAAGAGGAATAAAATCATAGCTTCGTGCGGCTCTGGCAGGGCCGCTGATAAGCCTAGCGATGACACCCGTAGGAAATATGCTGCCGATGCGAAAAAAATCAGAGCCAGCGTGATGGGCTTTAGCCATTTCATCAGAGACATATAGCTTTGCAAAACGAGCCTCAAATGTTCGCGTCGTGCTCTTTGCAGTATGGATTGGCGAACTATGGTCCGTTGGGTGGCGGCGCGATCAGGGTATCGATCGGCGAAGAAGGAATGCAGGTTTCGTTCTGCAGCGCCAAACACATCATTGTCATTCATTGGCTGCCATCCTTCTGGTCAGCACGTCTGCCATATCGTCCGAAATTGTGCCGTTCTCGATCAAATATTGAAAGAACAATTTCGCGAGGTTGATCTCGTTTTCGTTGGTCGGGTTTACCTCATACCTGAGGTTGAAATCCTTCGCGAGGCGGATCGCCTGCTCGAACATCTGCAGCAGGTTGTCGCGGAACATGATGCCTGTGCCGGACAGTAGCCAAGTAGGGTCAACGCGGTACTCTTGGCAGATTTTTGCAATGGCAGCAGCGGGCGGGTCCCGGTCACCTCGTTCGTAAGCGACGAGAGCCGACTGTGAGAGCCCTAGCTTGCTGGCGAACTCGATTTGCGTCGCCTTTTTTGCGCGGCGCACATCGAAGAATCGTTGTCCGATCGTTGTCATACACGAACAGGCTTGCGGATTATCACGAAATGCATATTATTGTCGCATCTGCATAATGACTCGCCATTGGCGGATGAGCACGCAGAATACGGAGGATTTGCTGATATGCAAATGATGACCATCCGAGAAATCGCGCGGCATTCTGGCTGGCCGGAGGGCCGGATCCGCCGCCTCGTGGCAGCACGTCGGCTTCGCCACGTGAAACTTGATGGCTTACTCCTTCTTCCAGCCAATGCCGTAGATGAGTTCGTTCAGGCCAACATGGTTGAACCAGATCTCAAATTTGGTTCGCAGCCTTCGCCCGCCGCGAGAGGAGTTTTGCTGTGACCAGCCTCACACCCATCCTCGACCGAGCAAAGACGCCCGAGGCTTGGTCCGCACTGCTTGCCGAGAATGGCATCGTGCTTTCGCCACGAACCTTGCGGGAGTTAGCGCACCGGTGGGGTGCTTGCCACAAAGTGGGCCGGGTCATGCTCATTACCCCTGAGCAGCTCGACCTTATTATCGAAAGCCAGAAGAAATGCCCCTCGAACCTTATCCCCGCGGCGCGGTCTGGTGGGCGCGCGGTCGGGTCGAGTACAACGGCGCGCCGATCACCGAATACTACCGATGCAGCACTGGCGCATCTGAGGAACAAGGCGCTTGGGACTGGTGTCGGAAGGAAGAGCAAAGCGCCATCCGCATCCACCTTCTAGGTGAGGATCCGGAAGAAAAGACCATCACGTTCGCCGATGCTGTTCTGAAGTATGATGCCAAGCCGAAGGAAGCCGCTTACCTCGTCCCGATAACCTTGGAGATCGGCGCGATCCCCATCCAGGAAATCAGCCCCAAACTGGTCCGTGAGCTAGGCCCGAAGCTCTATCCGAATTGCTCCACAGACACCTGGACCCGTCAGGTGGTGACGCCGGTCAGGGCGGTACTCAACAACATCAATGACAGCGAAAGCGGAATCGCCTTTCGGGTCAGGGGCTATACCCAGAAAGAGAAGGTCGCGCAGGACAACAAGCGCAAGAGCACCGGGCGGAAGAAGTATCCGCCGGGCAGCTGGGAATGGCTGCTCAAGTTCCGGGAACATGCGCCTCCTCGCTTGGGTGCGCTGGCGCTGCTCATGTTCGTCACTGGTGCCCGGATCAGTCAGGCAGTCTCGATGCATCCCCACAAGCACATCAACAAGGCGAAGGGCATGATCTGCATACCCGGCGCCAAGGGGCATGGGGATCGATGGCTGCGGGTGCCCGACGAAATCCTAGCCGAGCTGGCGGCCCTGCCCGAGGTCTATCCTCGCGACTGGCCGCGCAAACCGGAGAACCTGAGGCTCTTCGGCTATGCAGATCGTGGCGGACCGCGAAAGCTCTGGAACAAGGCCTGTGAAGATGCCGGCATCGAGCAGATCCCGTTCCATCCGGCGGGCCGTCATGGCTTCGGTCAGGAAATGAATGTTCGCGAAAGAGTCGACGAGAAGGCCGCCGGCGCGTTCGGCGGTTGGTCGGACCTCAATCTGATGCGCAACACCTACACGCATGCCGAGGATGCTGAGATCAAGATCAATCAGGCCCTGCGACGGGGACTGATGAAGGCCGAGCGTAAGACGCGGCTCAAGCTGAGAAAGGAGCTCTGATGCTGTACGGGTTTTGTACGAGCGGAGGTCGATTCCGGCCCATTTCGGGGGTGAAACGGGGTCAAAACCTGCAAGTGAGAAAAATGGCCATCCATAAATTCCCTATATTTCAAAGGGATTTATGGTGGGCGCGGCAGGGATTGAACCTGCGACCCCACCCGTGTGAAGGGTGTGCTCTACCGCTGAGCTACGCGCCCGTCCTGTGGCCGTGGGGCCGGGACAGGGGCGCGCCTTTACTAAGGCCGTTGGCGCTTGGCAAGCGACTCTGCATCCGCCTGTGCGATTTAGCGACCTGCCAGCCACGCGAGCATTGCCAGCACGCCTTCGGGGCGGTCTGCCGCACCGCCAGCGGGCGGGGCGAGGGCGGCGCTGGCCGGGCAGGCGAGGCAATAGGCCTGCACGCCGCGGGTGCCCAGCAGCCGCTCCGCATCGCGGGCGATGCGGGTGCCGAGATGCTCCGATCGCAGCGCGGTGATCGCGAAGATATCGCCGCCATGCACGCGACCGCGCTTTGCCGTCTCGCCCACCATCATCTGGCGGATCAGCGAATCGTAGTTCGCATCCTTCTCGCCAAGATGGACCGCGTGCCATTCGCCCTTCTGCGCGCCAGCCTTGGCTGCGGCCCATTCGAGCGCTTCGGCCAACCCGCCGAACTGGTCGACCAGCCCGTTCTGCCGCGCGGTGCCGCCGTCCCACACCTGCCCTTGCGCAATGGCATCGACCCGATCGACCGGCATCTTGCGTGCGGTGGACACCAGCTTCAGGAAGTCCTGATAGGTCCCCCCGATCGAGGTCTGGAGCAGCGTGTCCATCGCCGGGGTGAAACCGCCGACGAGATCGGGCTGGCCCGAAAGCTCGGTGGTGCGGAAGCCGTCGGCATTGACGCCCAGCTTGGCGGCAGAGTTTTCAAAGGTCGGAACGACCGCGTAGACGCCGATCGATCCGGTGATCGTCTCGGGCTCGGCGAAGATGCGCTCGCCCGCCATCGAAACCCAGTAGCCCCCGCTGGCGGCGACATTGGCGAAGGACACCGCGACCGGAATGCCGCGGTCACGATAGCGCTGGATAGCGCGGCGGATTTCCTCGGAACCGGTCACCGATCCGCCCGGCGAATCCACCCGCACCACCAGCGCGGCCAGATCATCATCGGCGGCTTCATCGAGCAGGTCGGCGATGCGTGTGGAACCGGCCACGCCCGGTCCGGCCTCGCCATCGACGATCTCGCCCGCGATGGTGATGACGCCGACGGCCTTGCCCTTTTTGCGCTGGCCGAGATCGGCGAGATAGGCGGGCAGATCGCTGGAGGCGAAGGCGCCCGGCAATTCGCTCCACGGATCCTTGCCGGCCACTTCCGCCACCCGCGCGCCGAACTGCGCACGGTCGCCCAGCTTGTCGACCAGCCCGGCATCAACTGCCGCCTTGGCCATGTCCCCGCCCGAGCTCTGGATCCAGGCGACCGGATCGCCCGTGATCCGGGCCAGCGCCAGCTTGGGCCGCGCGCGGGTGATGCCGGCCTTGTATTCCTCCCACAGTGCGCCGTAGAGTCCGCCGATATTGGCGCGCGCCTCGTCCGACATCGACGATCGCGACCACGGTTCGACGCCCGCCTTGAATTCGCCCACGCGGTACACCCGCGCATTGATGCTGAGCTTTTCGAGCAGGCCGGCGTAGTAGAGATTGCTGCCCCCCGGCCCGGCGATGATCGCCACGCCCTGCGGGTCGAGCCACACTTCGCTGGCATGGGCGGCCAGCGCCATATGGTCATCGGCATAGCCCATGGCGAAGCTCAGCACCGGCTTCTTCGCCTTGCGCACGCGGTCCATCGCTGCGCCGATATCCTTGAGGTGCACCTGCCCCCCGCCGAGAAAGCGGGACATGTCGATCACCACCGCCTTGATGCGGTCATCGGTTACGGCGGCATCCAGCGCGCGCACCACATCGCGGGCGCGGGTTTCGCCCATCGGCGCCTCGCGCGAGAGCAGCGCCTCGATCGGGTCGAGCGCGGTCTTCTCCTCGACCACAACGCCTTCCAGGTCGATCAGCAGCGCCCCGTCGCGCACCTGCCCGGGATTGGGGCGGGCCGACAGCACGCCGAACAGCGCGATGAAGAACAGCAGCATGAACAGCAGGACGAGCCCGTCCTTGATCCCCACGAGGATCTTCCACACCTTGCCGACGAAACTCATTGCGTGTCCTTATGCTCTGCCCCGCTGCCGATGTAGGGTCTTTGGCCCGGAAGTTCTATCGGAAAGCTTGACGCGCGGGTTGAGCAGTCGACGCGGCTCGACTAAGGGCATCGCTTTAATGGCCATCACCGATCTCTCCGCCCCCGCGGGCCGCTTTCCTTCCGGACGGCTCGCCTTTCCGCATCGCGATCTGACCGGCATCGGCAAGCTTGCCCGGCACGAGATTCTCTACCTGCTGGATCAGGCCGGGCAGTGGGTTGCCCTCAACCGGCAGAGCGCCAAGCATACCGATCTGCTGGCGGGGCTGACGATCATCAACGCCTTCTTCGAGAATTCCACCCGTACGCTGCTCAGCTTCGAGATCGCGGGCAAGCGGCTGGGGGCGGATGTGGTCAACATGCACGCCGCGACCAGCAGCGTGAAGAAGGGCGAGACGCTGATCGACACCGCGATCACGCTGAACGCGATGCGGGCCGATGCCATCGTCATCCGCCACGGATCGTCCGGCGCGACGGGGCTTATCGCGGACAAGGTCGATTGCCCCGTTCTCAACGCCGGTGACGGGCAGCACGAACATCCGACGCAGGCGCTGCTCGATGCGCTCACCCTTCGCCATGCGCTGGCCGAGCGGGGCGAGCGGGCGGAGGATTTCACCGGCCTCAACGTCGTGATCTGCGGCGATATCCTGCACAGCCGCGTCGCGCGCTCGAACATCCTGTGCCTCACCGCGCTGGGCGCGAAGGTCCGCGTCTGCGCCCCGCCGGCGCTGATGCCGCAGGGCGTCGAGGCGATGGGGGTGAAGGTGTTCCACAACTTCGATGCCGCGCTGGACGGCGCGGAGGTGGTGATGATGCTGCGTCTGCAATCCGAACGGATGAGCGGGCAGTTCATCCCGTCCCCGCGCGAATACCGCCACCTTTACGGGCTGACGACCAGGCGCCTCGCGCTCGCCCGTCCCGATGCGCTGGTGATGCACCCCGGCCCGATGAACCGCGGCGTGGAGATCGATAGCGAGGTTGCCGACATGGCGGGCCGTTCGCTCATCACCCGGCAGGTGGAGATGGGGGTGGCGATCCGCATGGCCTGCCTTGACGTGCTGACCCGCGAGACGCGCGGCGTGGAGGGCTGGGCATGAAACAGGCGCAGGCTCTCGCCATCACCAATGCACAGCTGGTGACGCCCTCGGGGCTGGTCGCTGGCGCGCTGCGCTGTTCGGACGGTGTGATTGTCGCCCTCGGGGCGGATGTCGTCGCCGAGGCGGGTGACACGGTGGTCGATGCACGTGGGCGTCTGCTCGCCCCGGGGCTGGTCGATCTTGGCGTCTTCGCCGTGGACAAGCCCGCGTTCCACTTCGGCGGGATCACCCGCGCCGCGCTGATGCCCGACCAGTCGCCCCCGCTCGATCTGCCGAGCCGGGTGGGCTTCATCGCCAAGAGCGGCAAGCCCGATCTGTGGGTCCACCCCCTCGCCGCCGCCACGCGGGGGCTGGAGGGGCGGGAGCTGGCGGAGCTCGCCCTGATGCAGGATGCGGGCGCGAAGGCGGTCGCCACCGGGCGGCGCTGGATCGCCGATAGCGGCGTGATGCTGCGGCTGCTGCAATATGCCGCGATGCTGGGCCTCGTGGTCGTCACCCATGCCGAGGATGGCGGACTGGCCGGAGAGGCGGCGGCCACGGCGGGGGAGATCGCGACCCGGCTGGGCCTCTCCGCCGCCCCTGCCGAGGCAGAGGCGCTGGCCATCGCCCGCGACATTGCGCTGGCCGAGCTGGCGGGGGCGCGGCTGCATATCCGGCAGGTGACCACCGCGCGCGGGTTCGATCTGGTGCGCGAGGCCAAGGCGCGGGGGCTGCCGGTCACCTGCGGGATTACCCCTGCGCATTTCCTTCTCTCCGACCTCGCGACGGTCGACTTCCGCACCTTCGCCCGCCTCTCGCCCCCCTTGCGCGCCGAGGCCGACCGGCAGGCGGCGCTGGCGGCGATTGCCGACGGGACGGTGGACGTCATCGCCAGCGGCCATGACCCGCGCGGGCCGGAGGACAAACGCCTGCCCTTCGCCGATGCGCTGCCGGGCATGGCGGGGGCCGAGACGCTGCTCGCCACCACGCTCGGCCTGGCGCGCGATCAGGTGATTGATATACCGCGAATTTTCACCCTTCTGGCGAGTAATCCGGCGAAGCTCCTCGGGGTGCCCGCCGGGGCTCTGGCGGCAGGGCTGGAGGCGGACCTTGCCCTGATCGATCCCGATCAGCCCTGGATCATCGACCGCCGCAAGATGGAGGCGACCGCCGACAACACTCCCTTCGACCGGCAGGGCGCGCAGGGGCGCGTGCTGGGCCTGTGGAAGGGCGGGGTGCGGCTGCCGCTTTAAGG
>VFQO010001401.1_pt1 | contig 18656 bp, 14 predicted proteins | sample 3512331 | NCBI WGS metagenome assembly VFQO01 (sample SAMN10412371, study PRJNA504923) | tailings metagenome | isolation source: Replicate 3 from Balatoc abandoned mine | place: Philippines: Itogon, Benguet | collected 2017-08-28
GCCGTAAGCCTCGCAGCAGCGGTCGCCTTCTGGCTGTGATTGAGTCTCAACCCTAAGCAGGTGACGCCACGAGGAGCGGCGGCAATTCCCGACCCACCGTAGGTGAGGGTGCGCCAACAAGCCAAGCATCCAGATCGTCAACGACATTCTGGCACAACGTGGCGAATTCTCGAATGTCGCTAGCGACAAGATGGACTGTCTCACCAACCTTTGCTTCCTGCGCATGATCGGCAAATTTAGGGTCGATGACACCTAGATTATGCCCGATTACGTGGCGCTTCTGGATATTGAGCTCGAGCTTCGTCAGTTCTCCTGACGTGAGATGCCGGAATGGGTCGATGCCAAGTTCGGCAATTCGCTTCTTAGCCTTCTCGATGTTCTGAAAGTCGTTCCTCACCGGCTTGGCGGGTGCGTTTCTCATGCCGTGCAGATACACAGTCTTGAGCGTCGCCTCGAAGGCCGTGAGCACGTCTTCGTGTGCGTTGCCAAGCAAGCGATAGGCCAACTCTTCGAGTCCCTCCCCTTGCGCCTCTGCAAGATCGACCTGTGCTCCAATGAGCGTTCGTTCGCGCTGGAAATGAAGTCGCACGTTCGGCGCGCCACAGTCAGGGCAGAAAAGCGCGATGGCAAACACGCCGTAGTCGCGTCCGCAATGGTCGCAGACCAATTCCCGCAGGAGATCGCTGCGGACGAAATGCGGCTTCGGCTTGGGGCTGCGCTTCGGGCCTAGCTTAAACGAGATGGATTTGCTTGACGAGAATTTGCGGCCGAGATCCTTGAACATGTGGTCCACGAGCGCGCGCATTTCTTCTTCGGCCGCATGCCCTACGGTGTCAATTCCCGCCTGCCGGTCGTCAGGATGCGTAAACTCATCATCGGAAGCAACTACGCCACTGTAGGGGCAAACGGTCTGATTGGAACGCGGCTCAAGTTTCATGCGGGCGCGTGCCTCTTGCTTGACCTCATAGCCCTGGACGACATCTCCGATCAGAAAATGCCGCGGATGGGCGTTTGCATTCGGCGAATACCGATATGTCCTCCCAGAAGGTGTCCGCGGGAGTTGGACGGCAAGGCTCATGTTAGAATCCGTCCCACCCACCCGGTAGCGTTCGAGATTCCTAAATTTCTTCATCGTCCATCTCGGGGCAACTTTGAATGAGCGGAAGGAATAAAGCAAGAACATCAGCCGGGTGCACCCAAGGTAGCGTTCTTTCTACGCAGGTGCCAAGCGGATGTGGGACCTCCAGCAATACTTATTGAGTTCTGGCTTTTCGCGCCTGCTCCGCGATCATTGGGCTGGGCGCGCCTTTGATCCATGCTTAGCCCCGATTTGCTTTGCCCGTATCGAAACGCCAGTTTCTGAAAAATGCTTGGCGGCAAGGCCTTCCAGTTCAGCGGCTTGTTCGTCTTGCGCGACCGATTTTCTCTCACCAATTATGTCGCGCGCAACGGCAAAGCTATCGTCAGGATCGATCACGAACCTATGTGCGAAGAATGCCTGCAAGGAGTTGTAACACTCGACCTGTTCGGGACCGACCGCAATGGGCTGACCAGCTCTGATCGCCTTTATCATTGCCGCCACCGGATCGAGATCGCGAGCAGCATCGATTGCTTGCTTCATCTGTGCGGCGGAAATCTCACCGGCAATCAGCTTGGACAGCGCATATCCCGCCACCTCTTTGTTGCGGGCTTCGTCAGACGCCTTCATCATCTGGCCCAGTACCGCTTTGTCGTATGCGCATAGCAGCACGTCCGACGAGAGCGGCAAGTAGATTTGGATATAGGCCGCCCCAATGCCAAGATGGCCTGTATGCACAGTTCTTGGCTCGTCATTGTGCAGAACCACAGGGTGATCGCCGATATAAAAAGACCGCCCATCTGGCGGCGTCATCAGGAAGAACTCCTTCTCGGCCATAATCTCGACGTACTTCTCGAGATTCTGAACCTGGTGCCGGATATGCTCCTTCTTGAGGCCTACCTCGTCGAGGTTCATTAAACCATCAACCTTCGCTGGATCGAATCCCATGCGTTTGACATGCCGACGTAGCTGAGCATCGATCCGCTCTGGCATAAGGCGCATGCCCTTGGTCCTTACGAACTGGAAGGCCATCAGAAACGCGAGGTTCGCAATTTCCTCTGGCGTGCGCTCTAGCGTCTTTCTCGCCCTGATCCGTTCGATGATAGGGGCAAGATGAGACTCGATGCGGCCTGTCCATGGCTCGATAGTCGCAAGAACGTCGTCATCGACCCAAAATTCGTTGTAGCGACGCTCACCCATGATGTTGTCGATTGACGTCGGGAAGGACTTCCCCGCTTCGAGATCGAGGACGTGAACTTGTTCTTTCACTGCCCGCTCGGGATCACCGCTTAGGAAGCCGCGAAGAAGGAGTTTCGGAACGTAGTGTTGATGCTGCGCAGCCATCGAAGAAAGATAGGCGAGAACACCTCAAAATCTAGGTCGATCGGCGGGAATTGTACCAACAGAAATCAGCAATCGTGGCGGCTTTTGGGGTCGCCGTGTGCGTCGTGGAACGGCTTAAATTGGGGCGAAAACTATCATAGTCTCCGACAGCGAGCATTGTCCGCACTTCCAAATCCGATTCTCATAAGCGGGCGTTCCGGAGCATCTGCAATGCCCGCCCCCGCCCTCACAGCGTCAGGACTGGTCCCAAATCGCTTGCAACCCCACGCGATCAACGCCCCGTGAGGCATAAATTCTGGCTTTATGCCTCAAGATACGGCATAGAGTGAGGCATAAACGCAGGATCAATGCCTCATGACGTGGAACTGGCAGCAGCCGGACTGGCCTGATTTTCGCTGGAACGGCGCTGCTCTCGCCGCGCTCGAGGCGCGATTCTTGCAGCAGTCCGGCGTCATGATCGGCGTGGTGAAGCACCTGGGCGAAGAGGACCGCACAAGCGTCGTTCTCGACGTAATGACCGACGAGGCGATCAAGACCTCGCAGATCGAGGGCGAACTGCTCAACCGCGATAGCGTCCAGGTCTCGCTGCGCCGCGAGTTCGGCCTCGAGACCGAGAAGCGCCGCGTTCTGCCCGCCGAGCGCGGGATCGCGGAAATGATGATCGACCTCTACCGCGGCTTTGCCGATCCGCTCACCGAGGACGTTCTGTCGCACTGGCACCGGTTGGTGCTGAGCGGGCGCAGCGACGTCGAGGCGGTCGGTCGCTACCGCGAACACGAGGATGCGATGGAGGTGGTATCGGGCGCGCTGCACAAGCCAACCGTTCACTTCGTAGCTCCACCGTCGAGCGCGATGGCTGATGAGATGGCCCGGTTCCTGGAATGGTTCGCCGCGAGCAGTCCTGCCGGCACGGTGCCCCAGCCCGCCCTCACCCGGTCGGGCCTCGCACATCTCCATTTCGTCAGCATCCATCCTTTCGAGGATGGCAATGGCCGCATTGGCCGGGCAATCTCGGAAAAGGCTCTGTCGCAGGCGATCGGGCAGCCCAGTCTCATCGCCCTGTCGCAGACGATCCAGCGCAAGCGCTCGGCCTATTACGATGCGCTCGAAGCCGCGAACAAGGGCAACGAGGTCACCGACTGGCTCGTCTATTTTGCCGAGACCGTGCTGGAGGCGCAGGCACACAGCCTGGCCCTCATAGATTTCCTGCTCGCCAAGACGCGGTTCCACGACAAGTTCCGCGGACGCCTCAATGCGCGCCAGGAAAAGGTGATCGTCCGCATGCTGCGCGAGGGCCTGGATGGCTTCAAGGGCGGGCTTAGTGCTGCAAACTACGTCACCATCGCTGACACCTCGCGCGCGACCGCAACGCGTGACCTGCAGGAGCTGGTTGCGATCGGCGCGCTCGGGCAGACCGGGACCCTCAAGTCCACGCGCTACCATCTGCTGATCGACGCGGCTTGAGCGCGCCTAACATCGCCGCGCCCAGCTAACAGCAGTGATGTTAAATGAGCGCGGGGGTCAGCCCTGCCTGGCAATGCTGGCGATAATCGCCTCGGCGCCGTCCAGCGGGACGAACACGCGCGTCTTGTAGGCGATAATCTCGGTGAAGCAGCCCTTGGCCTTGAGCTCGGGAATGCGCGCGGCTTCGGCATCGACGATCTCGATCCTTCGGGAACCGTTCACGCGTGATGTGCGGATCGTGAAATTGAGGGGGTGCGGGGCCTTCCATGTCCCACCGCCGAGAATGGCGGCGGCAATCTTGGCCGGATCGGTCTGCGCCTTGCGGGCAACCCCGAGCTTCTCGAGGGTCGCATCGACGTAGAGGTCGTGGACATGCCGCCCAAGCCAGGAGGCGCCGGACTTGTCGACGATGCGGTTGACGGTGAGGTCTTCCTTGGGAAGCGCGCCCCAGATTGGCAGGAGCAGGCCGGTCGCGAGATAGACGGTCTCCGTGACGAGCTGGCTCTCGTCGGCGGCGTATTCCTCTTCCCACAGCGCGGAGAACCGGGACTTGGTGACGGGCTCCCAGGCGGACTCGTCGAAACGGTCGGCGCGCAGGTACTCACTGCGCAGCGGCCGCACGAGTTCGTAGCGGCGGATCATGTGGCCCTCCTCGTCCATGTGCGAGGGCGCCGGAACCGCGAGCGCGACCTTGCCCGACTTGTCATTGCGCAGGAACAGCGGCTGTTCCTCGCAAGATGCCATTTTCAGCACGCGCTCGAGCGAGAGGACCTTGCGCCGCTGGGTCAGCGACAGCTCGAGCAGGTGCGAGGTCGCGCCCGTCACAGGATCGGTCCGGATCACCGTGTCGGACAGCAACTCGCAGGCCTCAACCGCCAACGTCTCGACCCCGATATCGAAGGTCCCGGCTTCCTTGGCGGCCGAGACGCGGGTTTCGACGAGGGTCAGGAATTCGTCGAAGATCGCGTTCTGGACGGCGATCTTCATGGCGAGGATGCGGTTGAGCCAGCGCTGGATCGGCGGCAGGTCCTCGCGCAGCACGCCGTCCTGGTCGGTGAGCTCAAGCCCGCTCATCCGCTGGAACTCGGACAGGGTCGTGCTCTTGAGTTTCCCGGTGGCGAGCAGGCCATACCAGTCGTGCAGCGCGTGCTTGGCGTAGATGCTCTCGAGGTTGTCGCTGGCATCGAACATACCTTGCCCGCCGGTTTGCCGCTGACCGCGGGTCAGGGCGCCGAGGGCGTCGAGACGACGCGCGATCGTGCTGGTGAACCGGGCCTCGCCCTTGCAGTCGGTGGTGACAGGGCGGAACAGCGGCGGGCACGCCTGGTGCGTGCGGTGCGTGCGGCCCAGCCCCTGGATTGCCCGGTCCGCGCGCCAGCCAGGTTCGAGCAGGAAGTGGACCCGGCGCTGCTGGTTCCTGGCATCAAGACTGGCGTGATAGCTGCGGCCCGTGCCGCCCGCATCGGAGAAGACCAGGATGCGCTTGGCCCCGGTCATGAACGCAGTCGTCTCGGCAAGGTTGGTCCGGGGTGAACGGCTTTCGAGGCGCTGCTGGCCCGAACTGTCCCGGACCAGGCGTTTGCTGCGCCCCGTCACTTCGGCGACGGCCGTCACGCCGTAGTGCTCGAGTAGGGCATCTAGCGCGGTCGGGATCGGCGGCATGGCGCAGATATGCTCGATCAGGTCCGCGCGCGCGGCCTCGGCCTGCGGGTTGTGGACCGGGTTGCCGGCCTCGTCCCACATCGGACGCGAGCGCACGTCGCCGAGCTCGTCGGTGTATTCTTCCATCTGCCGGGTCGGGAAGGCCCGGGTGAGGTAGTCCACGACATATTCCTTGCAGTCATAGGCTATGTCGAGCGCCTCACGCTCAGCCGGTTCCAGTTCATCGAGCCGCCGGTTGAGGATGGATTCCGCCGTGCTCACCAGTTGGACCACCACGCTGTCCCCCTCGCCCAGGTGCTCGTCGATCGCAGGATAGATCGAGGGCAGCTTCAGAGAGAGCAGCACCTGTCCGAAGAAGCGTTGCTTGGTGCCTTCGAACCGGCTGCGGGCCGCCGCCTTGGCGCCGCTGTTGAGGGTCTTGTTCTCAAGCCCATCGACGATTCCGGTGAGTTCGAGCGCGGCCTCGAGGTTCTGGTGAATGATCGTCCAGGCCTCGCAATAGGTATCGTAGACCGCGATCTGCTCAGAGGTCAGGTCATGGCGGAGGATATCGTACTCTACACCTGCGAAGCTGAGTGCCCGGGCGAGGTAGAGCCCGGAGGCCTTGAGATCGCGGGCCACCAGTTCCATCGCGGCAATGCCGCCGTCGCGGATTTCGCTGATAAACTGCTCGCGGTTGGCAAACGCCGTGCCCGGTCCCCACAGGCCAAGCCGGACCGCATAGGCAAGGTTGTTGACGTCCGATGCGCCGGTGGCCGAAGCGTAGAGCACCCGGGCGCGCGGCAGTGTGTTCTGGAGCAGGACCCCGGCGATGCCCTGCAGTGAGCCCTGCTTCTGGCCAAGCGCCCCTTCCCCACCCGCAACGCCGCCCATTTCGTGGGCTTCGTCGAAGACGATCACGCCTTCAAACTCCTCGCCAGCCCAGCGGACGATCTGGTCGAGCCGGGTGTCCTCGACGCGAGAGCTTCTGAGCGTGCCGTAGGGAACGAACAGGATGCCTTCGGGCGCGGTGATCTCCTCGCCGATCTTCCACCGGGCGAGATCGAGAATGTCCGACGGCAGTCCGCCGATCGCGGTCCAATCGCGCTGCGCGTCCTCAAGGAGCGGCGCATTCTTCGAGATCCAGATGTGTCGGCGATTGCCTTTGAGCCACTGGTCGAGAATGCAGGCCGCCGCCTGCCTCCCCTTCCCTGCCCCGGTGCCGTCGCCAAGGAAGAACCCGGTGCGGTAAAGCTGGCCCCCTGGATCCTCCTTGAGCGCAACTTCGCCGGCGGGATGGCTGAAGCGGCCATGGAGATCGCGGCTCCAGGCCTCGCCCGCATAGATCACGGTTTCGAGCTGGGCGGTCGAGAGCAATCGCGCGGTCACGGTGCGTTCGGGCAGTGAGGGCACGTAGTTGGGTTTCGGCGCGGCGATCGAGGCCATGGCGGCGGATTCGACGAGGTGCGTCGGGTGTTCGCCAGCTTCCGCGATCACCACGCGCGAGGGCCGGTAATCGGCATAGACCCCGCGCTGCTCGCCCATCGCGGCGGGTTCGTCCAGCACGTCGTAGGCGACGGGGCGGACGTCGTTGGTCTGAGGAACTCGCACGATCACGGGCCGCGCTGGACCGGTCTTCACCGAGCGGAACAGGCTGAGCTTTGGTCGGGGCGCTGCCGCCTGCGTCGGGTCGCGCAATGTCGCCCGAGGCGGCACCGGCGGCAGCGCGGCGAAGAGTTCGCCGACCGAACCGCGATTGATCGAGGATACGCCGATCTCGCCTGGCACCTTGTCGATCACCAGCACGCGAACGGCGATCCCGGTGCCGTGTTTGGCATAGCCGCCCTTGTCCAGACGGAGCGACAGGACGACCCGCGCGCCTTCAAGGGTGCGCCGGAAGGTTTCCTCATACCTGGCCGAGGGCGAGAACCAGTCCGGCATGATCGCAACGATCCGGCCACCCGGCAGCAGATGGTCGAGCGCAGCACGCAAGTGCCTGGCGGCGGTGTTCTGATCCTCACCGCGCGATTGCGACACCGAAAACGGCGGGTTCATCAGAACAACGCTTGACCGCGCGGTTCCGGAGAGCAGAGCGCTGAGTTTCGCGCCGTCGTGGCGATAGACCTTCGTGCCCGGAAACACCGCCTCGAGCAGGTCGGCACGGGATGGTTCGAGCTCATTGAGGATGAGGTCCTTGACCGCGCCCTTGGCAAGCGACGCGATGATCCCGGTGCCTGCGCTTGGTTCCAGAAGCACGTCATCGCAGGAAAGCCGCGCCAGATGAACGGCCAGACGGGCCAGCGCCGGCGGCGTCGAGAACTGCTGGAATTGAATCTGCTCCTCGCTGCGCACCGTGTGGGTTGGCAGTTCGCGCGAGAGCGCCTCGAGCGTGCTGATCGCCGCACTGACGTCCATGCGACCAACCAGCTCGGGAATGGCCAAGGAGAGTGCGACTTCCAGCGCTTCGAAACTGTCGCGCTGCTGCCAAGCACCTGCGGCGTCATTGCCGCCTGCACTCTCCGTCATGGCTTCGCTCAGAACGGCGCGGTCGATCGGAACAGCGAGGAGCAGCTTGGCGGCAAGTGTGCGCGCAGCGCCGAATATGGCGCTGGCGCGCGGAATCGTTGTGGTCATGCGGTGAACTCCTGAGCTCGTGCCGATCAGCGGCACGCCCGCTCCAGCCCCCCTCCCCTCACCGCTTCAGAAGCTGCGCCCAGTCGTTCATGCGACCCGGTGGCCACTCGGTCTCGATCGCAAGGCCGGGGCGTCGGTACGACTCTGCTGCGCGATCGCGCGCTCGCCTGCCCTCAGCGTCGTTGTCGGCCAGCAGGATCACGGTTTCGACTGAGGCCGGAATATTGACCTGGTGGAAGCGTTTGGCACCCATGGTCGCCCAGGCCTGGACACCCGTGAGCGACGTATAGGCAGCCGCAGTCTCGAAGCCCTCGCAGATGCCGATGGTCTTGCCGGGCGGACCGTTGGTCCATGCAGCGCCGATAGCCTGGCCGAGGACGCGCTTCTCGGTGTAGGTCGATGTCGCCGGATCGAGGAAAATCCGCTGGATCGCGGCGATCGCGCCCGCCTTGCGCATCGCAACGAGGAGTGCCGGCTCGAAGCTCGCAAGCTTCCCCTGCCCTCGTGGACACCGAGGGTGAAAGCGCAGATCGTCGAGTGGTGCCCAGATCTGGCGCACCCCGCGCACATATCGCTCCGCCAAAGTCCCTTCGATTGGCCGACCGGCTTGCCAGATTGTGAGGTGGGGTTTGACGCGGTGCTCGATTCTGGGAAGCACATCTGAGGCATCGAAAGTCGGCAGGTCCGCGATGCGGCGGAGGGCCCTAAGGACGTCCCGGCTGTCGCAACCTGCGTGGCATGTTACGAGGATGGCTCGATCACCCTGACGGATGGAGAGCGACGGGGTCCTGTCAGGATGGCAGGGGCAACGGCACATGGCAGTTTCACCCGACCATTTGCCTTTCAGATGTTCGACGAGCCTTCGGAGCTCTAGAGTTGGTCTGTTTCGGGCCAAGGACATGACTGCCCCATCAGCCCCACTCCCCTCCCCGGTTTGCGTTTCAGCCTAACCGAAGTGCTCGGAAATCATCGGTCAGCTCGCATCCGAGTTTGCTCGTCGCTCGGCATAGCGAACGACAAAGGACTCCCAGACTCTCAGCCACTCCGCGTCTGTGCGCTCTTGCTTGATACCGGGAAAGCCAGTGCGGAATGCGTTCGCCATGGTGTCGACGCACCAGGGCTTACCCTTCTCAAGGCCGATTGCTCGGAACTTCGTTTCGCGCTCGCCATAGGTCAAGCTGCCACCCGGGAACGGAAACAACGGTTCGGCGATTTTGACCTCCCGGACAGGCGCACGTGACGCTTTGCCGACCGATGATCTCGGTGCAGTTTCTTGGGCCGGGGCACCCAGTAGCCGCAAATGCGGTCCAACCAGCTTGCGCTCCAAAGGCGCTGGCGAAGGCCGGAGGACCACCTTCCTGCCACTGAAATCGACGTCGGCGTTCGGGTAGACCGCAGAGACCAGCTGCATCGTTTCACGCACAGTTTGCCGAAAACGCTTGCTGTCTGCATCGTTGCCGAGGTGTTTAGCCAGTTGATCCCACGAGATCACTTGGCCTCGATCGCTGCTGATCCGCGGAAGCCGGTACGCGAGGTAGGTGTAGAGATCGAGAGCAGTGGGCGTGCCCTTGAGTTCACGAATGGCAATCTCGTTCAACGGGACAGCATGATCGACTAGGTGACTGTAGAATGCCTCGGACATCCGGATTTCGCGCGCAAACGCGCCATTCTTCTCGAGGGATCCTGCGTATTCGTTGGAGATTTTCACGTCTCGAACGGCAAATGCATTGTCGCCGGCGTCGTTGCCTTCCCACCGGATTTGCCATTCACAAGCCAACAGTCGATCGACTTGCTCGCGCATCAAATTGGCGGTGCCGCGAGGTCCATAAGAAACGGTCTGGTAGCCAAGCCGGCGCATCCATTCCGTGAAGTTGCGCCCAAGATAAACGTCCCGGGATCGCTTCGTCACCGCCTGAGAAAGCAGATAGATCAGCGCAACACGTGGATAGGCTCCATAAGGCACACCAACGCTTCGTAGCACGGGCTTACCTTCCACCGTCTGGAGAACCGGTCGTGGATTGATGGCCAGTGCATATTTTCCGTCTTCGCGAAGAATCGGGAGAGTATCGTCCTTCGGACGTTTTGTCGGAAGCGACATGGCGCACAATGCGGAATGCAGAAATGCCGGAACGGGTTCTTCGTCCTGGACGCGAAGGAAGGCATCCATCGTGAGCTGAGTGCCGGCAGACTGTGCTAGGGAGCGGACACGCTCTTCACCGCCGCCTAGCATTGCTAGGGCGTATTGATGTCCGATTGGACGCAGTGTGTCTCCGCTCATTGAACCGTCCCTTCCCGACTCATTGGAGCCTCGGGTTGGTCGTTAAACAACAGGTTTGAGCTTCGAAAGCAAGGCCATTGGCAGTTTCGACGGGTTTCCGGGCCTAAAACCTCCAAGTTGGCCGATGATCTCGGAGCGGTTTGGCGAGGCGAAACCAAATCCAATCTCAATTTTGAAAAAAGCGATTCGCGAATCGGTTTTTCTAGGAGATTCCTTTAGTAGGTATGGGCTCCGAGATCATCGGTCCAAAGGGAACCGAGATCATCGGGGAAACGCACTGAATTCATCGGCTTGCACCGAGATCATCGGTGATTGTCCACAGCCGGATCAATTCGGACGGCAGGGCGCCGAGCTGACTGCAGGGATGTCACCTGCTGGCTCCCCTCCCTGGACCCGACATCATCGGTCTGAACCACAACGAGTTGCGTCGAGCCGGCACCTGATTCGCGAAAGGGCACGGAGATCATCGGTCAATTTGTAAGGTTGGTGGCCGAAGTTTGCTCAAAACTGCCAGGAGTGCTAATTGGCCCCCTCAATCTCACAAAGCGGTGATCATGGCTACCGACGCAGCGCTCGATGCACAACCCGATGAACTCCTGGAAGACGGCCTTGGCAATCTGCACCGCAAGGCCCTCACCATCCTGAAGCGTATTCGTGACGGTGCGCTCGATCCGGAGACCGGGCAAAAGGTTGGCCCGTCGTATTCCATTTCGAAGGCGGCCTCCCTTGTGGGGCGAACCGCGTCTGCAATTCGCGAAGCTGAGCGTGATGGTCGCCTCCCCCAGCGCGACCGAACCGCTTCTGGCCACCGGGTCCAGTACTCATTGGAAGAACTGGATCATATGCGTGCCGTATTTGGAACTCGCCCTTGGCGCGCTCCGACGGACACCCCGGCGGTCATCTCCGTCTCGAACTTCAAAGGGGGCGTAGGTAAGTCGACCGTGGCCCTGCACCTCGCGCAGCACTTTGCGATTCATGGCTACAGGGTGCTGTTCATCGACTGCGACAGCCAAGCCAGTTCGACGATGATGTTTGGCTATCGGCCGGATGTCGATCTGACCGAGGATGATACCCTCTATGGCCACTTCCATAATCCTGAACTGTTGGGCGTTCGTTCGATCATCCGGAAGACGCACTTTTTCGGGCTCGACCTGATCCCCGCCAATCTCAAGCTCTACAATCTAGAATACGAGATCGCGGGCTATCTGGCACAAAATCAGAACTTCGACATCATCGACATGATCGCCGAAGCCATCGATACGGTCGTCGATGACTACGACATCGTCATCATGGATCCGCCTCCGGCGCTTGGCATGGTTTCGATGGCAGTGCTGCAGGCGGCTAATGCGATGGTAATTCCTGTGCCGCCGAGCGTCATCGACTTCGCATCGACCGTGTCGTTTATCGACATGGCGCGCACAACGATGAAGCAGCTCGAGCAGCTCGCGAAACGGGTGAAGCCGGCCTACAACTTTATCCGCCTCGTTGGCAGCAGGGTGGATGAAAGTAAGTCCATGCACCGCGAAATTCTCTCGATGATGCGGCAGGTCTTCGGTGGCTCGATGGCGACTTCTGTTCTCAAGACCAGCGCCGAAATCGACAATGCCAGCTCACGCATGAAGACGGTCTTTGAACTTGATCGACCGGTGACGTCCCATGAGGTTCACAACCGGTGCATGAAGCATTTGAGCGACGTTTGCAGAGAAATCGAGGCGGATGTCATTCGGTCCTGGGCGAGCAGGGCAGGGGATGCGGTCTAGGACCGTTGCCACGTGGCAACAAAGATATAAAACAGGTAAACTACAACAATATAGCTCATTTTTTGAGGAATTCGATTGGTGCGATAGGGTGAAATTTTATTGGCTGAGCGAGGGATGTTGCCACGTGGCAACGTGCCAAGATTCAGGGTGAAATCGAGGCGAGGGCAGGGCTTGTTGCCACGTGGCAACAAGTGGCCGCCAAGTGTGATTTGAAAGGTTTGGAGTAGGCGATGGCAAAGGGTAACCGGGGCTTCGGCAGCAGTTTGACAGAGGGGCTCGACGACGAAATCGACGTCGGCAGCCCTGCGCCATCGGAAAGCATTATGGCGAGCCGTAGCCAGAGCCTTGCGAGAATTGCCGCCGGTAAAGTCGTCACGGATCGCACCGAGTGGGTCGACCCATCGCGCTGTCGTCCCTGGCGTCTGCATAACCGCGATTTGGACCACTTGAACGAAGAGAGTTGCCGCGATCTCATTGACGCATTCCTCTCCGCTAAGAAGCAGCGCATTCCCGCGATCGTGCGCCGCCTCAAGGATGACCCAGACTACGATTTCGAAATTATCGCGGGCGTAAGGCGATGGTGGACCGTTCAGTGGCTGCGCGAGCATCATCACCCGGAATATGAATACCTCGTCACGATCCAAAACGTTTCGGACGAGGAAGCGTTCAGGGTTTCGGACATCGAAAACCGGTCGCGCAAAGATATCTCAGACTGGGAGCGGGCAAAGGAATATTCACGGGCGCTGGAGGAGTTCTACGATTCCAACCAGAGTGAAATGGCAGAGCATCTGAAGATTTCGCGCTCATGGCTCAGCCGCCTGCTCGATGTGGCGCGGTTGCCGGCCGAGATCGTGAACGCCTTTCCTGACACGCATGGCATCACGGTCCGCATCGCAAGAGACATCAAGCCACTCACTTCAGAAAAGCGCACCCTGGATTTGATGGTCGCAGAGAGCAGGGCCATTGTTGCGGAGCGCGACGATCTGGGAACGGCTATGCCCGCTCCGGAAGTCGCAAAGCGTCTTATTCGGGCAACTGTCGCCCCCGCAAAACCTGCTGGCGGCGACGTCGATGTGAAGGGCGCCGCTGGCAAAGTGATCTTGCGCTATGCCCATTCTTCGAGGAGCGGATATACCTTCAAGGTGCCTGCGCGTAGCGGCGCTTCGCCAACTGAGGTCTTGAAGGCCATTGAGGCTATCCTGACGTCCTGACCTTTTGGGGGCGTTGTCCAGGATCTTTTCGGCGCGTCGATCGTCCAATTCGCCTGGGGGCGGATCGGGACCAAAGGGCAGGGGAGGGCGGTCTCGTTCGCCTGCGCGGATGAAGCCGCGCGCTTTGCCCGCCGGTTGCTGCGCCGCCGGGCGTGTGTGCCCAAACGGATCGGCGTGCCCTGCCGCGAGGTCGCGTTGCCGTCGTAGGAGGCCTCAGGAGCCTCTGTGAGCGCCTTTGGGGGCCAGGGCATGGTCTCCCAGGCGCAGCGTCGCCAGTTCGGCTTTCTCGAGCGCCATCGCGGCCTGTGAAGCGGTACGGCGGGTCACGCCGAGCGCGCGGGCCAGTTCGGCGCGGGTGAGGGGCCCCAGTCCGCCAATCAGCTGCCACATCGCCGGCGCCTGCGACGAGGCGTAGAGGCCCGCGAGGCATTCTTCCCCGTGCGCAACCATGGCCGTGACGGCGGCGAGGTCCGTTGCCACGTCACTGGCCGCAGTGCCGATTGAACCCGCCAGCAGGGCGGGTGTCGGCTGCCAAAGTTTATGGCAACCGCATTTATGCACTAAGTATCACTGTATTAGCGTGATTCCGGGAACAACAATTCTGGCAAGCCGGAAAACCATATCGGGCTCTCTGCCAGAATTGATGTCATCGAACGGGTCGATTTTCGGCCGGGGGAGGGCGGGTGATCGAGCGGAAGCCTCAGCCGGCGAAGGCCATCTCAACCGAGGCGCTGGCGACCGGTGCCGAGCTATATCCGATCTTCAGGCGCCATGTTCCGCTCGATGGATCGATATCCGCACGGGTCATTGCGGAAGTTTCAGCCGCGTCAGGCCTCAGCGCGCGCCAGGTGCGGCGTTTGGCGGCGAAATTTCGCGCAAATCCGGTGTCCGCGAGTCTGGCCCCGACACCGCGTGGCCCCCGGATTGGCAGCCACCGCATCGCCGAGCCGGTAAGAGCGGCAATCGAGCGGCTCACCCACGAAATATTCCTGAAAAAGCCACCGCCATCGGCGGCTTTGGCGGCCCGCGAAATCCAGGGATTGCTGCTTGCGGAGGATGGGGAGTTCCGCTTCTCACCGGACGAGGTCCCGAGCGAGCGCACACTGATCCGCCTGATCGGGGAGATTTCGGAGCCGCAGCGGGCACGATCGAGCATGGGCTCGAAGCAGCGAAGCGCCCATGAACCGCATCCTGGCGAGTATCGGAGCGAGGGTTTGCTCGATCTGGTCCAGATGGATCACACCCGCGCCGACGTGATTCTGGTCGATAGCACGCATCGCGAGGAACTCGCCCGACCGTGGATCACGCTGTTGGTGGAGGTTTGGACCCGCAGTATTCTGGGCTTTTATGTGAGTTTTGGGGACCCCTCGATCTTCCGCTGCGGCCGGGCGGTCGCTAATGCCCTGTTGCCCAAGGAACCGCTGCTTGAGGAACTGGGCGTCGATGTTTCCTACCCGATGCATGGGCAATTCCGGCGGCTTCATGCCGACCACGCCGCCCCGCACCGGGCCGAGAGCTTCCGGCGGGCCTGTCTGGCCAATGGCATCGATCCGGACATCCGACCGCGGGGTCCGGCCCACTTTGGCGGGCACATCGAGCGGCTGATCGGCACCATGGTCGGCAGGATGCGCTTGCTGCCAGGTGCGACCGGCGGAAATGTGACCCAGCGTGATGGCTACGATGCCGGCATGGCGGCGGCGATGACCTTGGCGGAGTTCGAGCGCTGGCTGCTGTTGCAGATCGCCATCTATCACAACGCGCCGCACAAGGGATTGGGCGGACAATGCCCCGCGCAGGCCTGGAAAATGGCGGTTTCGGGCCATCTGCCGCTCCTTCCGGCCTGCCTCGATGTCGAGCATCTCACCCGTCAATTCCTGCCTGCGCGGCAGCGGACAGTGCAGGCCTATGGCGTGCAGATCCTACATCGCCGCTATTGGCATCCGGTGCTTGCGCCCTGGATCGGTCAGCAGATCACCGTGCACCACGACGAGCGCACCTTGCAGGAGGTCTACGCTGAGATCGACGGCCAGTTCGTCACCCTTCCGGTAGTTGGCCACTATCCCGACGTCAGCGAGCCCGAATGGGAAGCCGAACGACAACGCCTGCGGCGCGAAGGGTCTGCGTTCCAGGCCGATGGCGCACGAGCGGCGACCGCGCGCTACATCGCGGCCGCGCGGCGAGAAGTCGTTGCGGCCCGGCAGCGCACGGCCAGCAGTCGGCAGGAACGCAAGCGCCGGGAGCGGGAAGGGGTATCGCACTCGCCCCAAGCGAAAGGCCGGATCGAGAGGGCCGAGGTTCGCTGGCTCCCGGCAGCCGATCTGCCACAGGATGACTGGCTCAAATGGCGCAAATGAGCGGACATTCGGCCTTCTGGATCGATTTCGACGAGGCGCGCCGCGCGGTCGAGACGCTTGTCGAGCTGGCGCATGACGAGCCGGACGAGCGGCCACCCTGCGTCCTGCTGGTCGGCCAGTCGGGCATGGGCAAGACCTCGATCCTGCGTGAGACCCAGCGCCGGATCGCGCTCGACTTTCCCGAACCCGAGGAATGGGGCGAGGCGCGTTACGAACCGATGCTGCGCACGGTGATCCCTTCGGGTTCCACTGCACTCAAGATCAACCTGACGTTGCTGTGGAAGCAGGGCTGGCCGATTACTGGCAAGACGCACCGGATCGCCGATCTCAAGGTCGTCGAGCTGTTGCGCCGCCAAAGGACGCGGCTTGTGGGGATCGACAATGTCCATGCGATCCTCACCGCCGGCGGGAGGGCGCGGCGCGACACGCTCGATGCCTTCCGCTTCCTGATGAGCGAGGGCAATGTGCCGATGGTGGTGGCCGGGCTCGACGTTGCGGCGGACATCTTTGCCGAGGATGTCGAACTGGCCTATCGCTCGATCATCGTGCGGCTCAATCCCTGGCCACCGGGAGAGCCATCGCAGCGGCTGATCCGGGTTCTGGGGCAGGGGATGCAACTGATCGAGCCTGAGCGTCTTGCCGAGCCCGAAATCGCCGAATTTCTCTGGCGTCACAGCCTCGGGGTTACCGGCAATTTCAAGCGGTTGCTGCATTGGGGGCAGAAGGTCGCACGTCGCCATGGCCGTGAATGCGTGGAGTTCGCCGATATCCGCGAGGCGGCGGGTCTGCTGCCGAGCCATCCGTCGCGGTGATTGCACTCGGGCTCGAGCCTGAACCGCTCGCATTCCGCATGCGCCCTTTTGCCGACGAATGCTTCGATTCGTGGATTGATCGGGTTGCACTCGCGCATGAGGCCACGCGGAGCGTGCTTTTCCGCCATCTCGGGATCGAACCGGTGCTGGCCGGGCAGGATCTTGCGCATGGCAGGCGCGGCCTCGACGCGGCGTGGCACGAGGCCTTCGATGGCCTGGTTGAGCGGCTTGCCTGGGCCGTGCAATGCGAGAAGGAGCGGATTTTTGCGACATTTCTGACTTGCGAGGCAAGCGCCATGCTGCCGCGCGGATTGCGCCACTATGCCTGCGCACGGTGCTGGTACGAGGCGCGGCGGGCGGGGAAGCCCGAATTCATCCGGCGCGAATGGATCCTGCGGGCGAGCTGGCGGTGCCGGGAGCACGGCCTGCCACTGAGCGATATGGGCAAAGTGCCAGGCGAACCGGGCGGTCGGCTATCGTTGGCGCAATTGGCGCGCTTGGTGCTTCTGGCCGAACGCTCGCTTGCGGTGGCGAGGCAATCGCAGAAGGCAATCCGGCGCAATTCCGCGATTCTTGCCCAGTTAGTCCGGCCGTCGGAATGGCAGAGGCACCGGGCCTTCGACCATGCCTACCGGGACCGGATTGCAGAAAATGTGTTCCATTTCTCGGCGGATCGCATCGCCATGCTGGCCCTGGCGCATGGTCGGCGTGATGCGGCCCCTCGGCGTTTCGAGACCCTGATTTCGCAAGCTTTGCCCGAGATGCCCACGCCGGGCGGCGGCAGCCTGGCCGAAAGGAAGCGTCCCTATCGCCTGCAAGCCGCTTTCAGGACCAAACCGCGCTCGCACTGGATCGCTCCTGACTTGCTGAGCCTGTTTTGCGCCTATGGTGCGCTGCGGGCCCGGCAAGGTCGGGAGGCGGTGCGCCAGGCGGCCTAGGAAGCTGTCTCGTGCCGCCAGTCGGGCAGGGCCATGGGGATCGTGATGGCGCAGACAAACGGCGCGAAGGGGCCGTGCGCGCGGGCCAGGTGCCGGGATTCGAGTTGCCGCAGCAGCTTGGCGGCGCCGGCCTTGGTCGCGGGGAGCGCGCGGGCGAGCTGGGCGGGGGTCAGTCCGCCAAGCCCGAACAGCAGCATCCAGGCGTGATAGAGCCGCGAGTTCGAACGCTGGCTCGGAAACTCGCGCGCGAAAATCTCGGCCGCACGCGGCATGCGGGCCACGTCGCAGGCGGTGCCGTGGAGCGCGGCAAGCAGGCTTTCGCGGCCGTCGCTGCGCCGTTCGCCAGCGTCACGATCGGCGCGGAACAGCCGGCGCTGGACGACGCCGACGAAGGGCAGGGAGCTTTCGCTCAGCCGGAAGGCGTGGCCCTGCGCCACGGCCGCCAGGTTGATCGCCCAGCACGGCGTGCGGGCGGTGGCCGACAGGGCATCGCGCTCATCGCCGCTCGAATAGCGGAACCGGTCGACGAGCGCGAGCAGCCGTTCAAGCGGTGCCTGCGGCAGCTTGGCCTGGTCCAATGCACCCAGCACCGCATCGAGGTCGTCCGTGCTCGCGGCGACGATGGCCTCGGCGTCGGCGGCCTCGCTGGCCATCGGCCGGATGGCGATTTTGCGCACCGTGCGGATCGCCTGGGTGAGCGGCTTTTCGCGGGGGCACAGGGCGCGTTCGAGCAGGGTGAGGAAGGCGTTGCGCTCGGCGGCGCATTCGGCGCCGATCAGGGAGGCCCCGAGTGTGATCGCCCGGTCCTGGCGGTATTGCTCCCAGGCGCGCGAGAGCCAGTGGAGCGCCAGCGAAGCGCGCATTTCCGGGGAATAGAGGGCATGGGACGCGAGCAGGCACTTGGCCAGAGTGTCGATCTGGCCGATACGATAGGCGATGGGGCCGGCGTCGATCGCGCTGCTCAAGCGAATGACCTTCCTTGCTGCGGTTCCGAATTGGCTACCTGCGCCGGGAATCAGGGTCAAATACAAAGTTTACCTAAAGTGCAGTTTGGTATCCTATCTTTCCGACTGTCAAAAACACGGACTTTCCATAATCTAATATTATGGTAAATCCGGGCTTGCCGAAAAGGCCGTTTTTGC
>VFQO010001402.1_pt1 | contig 18655 bp, 7 predicted proteins | sample 3512331 | NCBI WGS metagenome assembly VFQO01 (sample SAMN10412371, study PRJNA504923) | tailings metagenome | isolation source: Replicate 3 from Balatoc abandoned mine | place: Philippines: Itogon, Benguet | collected 2017-08-28
AAATGTCAAGCGGAAGATGGGCAGCGACAGTCAAGAACCTGGCAGCACCGCGCAAGGCCGAGCCTGCGTCAGATGACATGGATGTGGATGCGCCCGAGGCCCCGGGGAAGCCCGTTGCCCCGCCCGCTCCCAAGAAATCCAAGGCCGCGGTTGCCAAGACTCCGCTTGCCGAGGAAGACGCGGAGCCTACGGCGGCGAGTCCGGTAAACAAGAAGAACTTGGGCGCGCGGGCCGCTGGCACGAAGGCGGCGCCTTCTTCGGGTGGGGCGGAGCGTCCCGCGAAGAAGGTCTCTCAGGCAGAAGACGAGACGGAGGCAGAGAAGGCGGGCGCAACGAAGCGGCGCAAGCGCGCGGAACGCGAAAAGGCCGCAGAGCCGGACGCGGACGGCGCCGCCAGTGCCGCTGCCAAGCCCGATAAGAAGAAGAAGAAGGTCGCGGAAGATGCCGCGGGCGACGACGCGGCCGCGCCGACGGCACCAAAGCGGCCCAGGACTGCGAATAAGCCTATTATTGCCAAGCGCTACCGTCGCACCAACCACTTTCTGACAACTGCCAAGGAGGAGCTGCCTTCGCATACGGCGCGCGCGATTCGCGAGGGCGCCGAGATCCGCGCAAAGACGGAGAGCAATCCGGAGCCTGTGGAACTTACCCAAACAGAGGGTCTCAAGGTGCTGCGCAGCGCCCTTTACGACGACAGGGCCAGTGTTCCATTGAGTCGCCAGGCTGAGATCACCAAGCGTGACTACGCCGAGGTCTACGAGAAGTTTGCCACCGCGATCGAATCCGGCCAGGAAGGCCTGCTGGTGTTGGTCGATCCGTATGATAAGACCTCGGGAGGACCCGGTCCCAAGAATATCACGGTGTGCGCGAGCCTTCGCATGGAGAAGTTGCTGTCGCGCTTGCCACAGGACGTGTCTCAGGACTTGGACCGGATCCGCAAGCTTGCGGTGGGCGCGGACTATGATGCCAGTGATTCCTCCATGACGGACCTCATTGCCATGTCCGCACAACGCGTCTTGGAGGATTCGCGCCGAGCCATCGATAACGAGGGACGCGCCGAGGAGTGGAAATATGTCGTCAAGAAACCGCGCGCACGCGGGTTTGCTGCCAAGAAGCAGGAGGGAGAGGAAGACGAGGCCGGCTCGGATGGAGCCGCGTCCAAGAAACCAGAGGGCGACGAAGCTTCGTCCGAGGATAGCGAGTAAACCCCCATGTATACACTCGGGCGACGGGTGTTTTCTTTGTGTATTACGGCCCCCCCTATTAAAACGCCTTCTTTGAACTAAATGCGATGGCAAGATTAAAAAAAAAGAAACCAGAAAAAAAAATAACCGGGAGGCGGGTAGAGGGGGGGCTAGCTAGCGCGGCGTCGGTAGCGTATTATTTACATACTCGATCAGGACCTTGCGCCGCCGCAGTTCTCGCCGCAGCGTCGATGTCAGCTGGACAGCGCTGATCGCCACGGGTATTGCAAAGATGGCAGTCCAGATGATCCAATACACAGCGTGATCATTCAAGTCGGCGGGGGCGACCGTTAAGAGATAAGCGCCGATCACCTGTGGCACGCCGTAGACAGATTGCAGAACAACAAAACTTGTGATGAACGCCGCGTACAGAACTGCGCCCCATACGCGGAAGTCTGAGCCGCGGCGTCGCGTGCCGCGTCGTTCGGCTGCGGTAAAGTCCCAAAACACGAGCAGGCCGCACTCGATCACCTGGTGAATTGCTAGCCACAGCCCGACGCCGATGCTGCCACACAGAAATCCCCAGTCAAAGGCATCGTCAGTGTTCCACCAAAGGAGTGCGGCGATGGCCGCCGCCGTAGTTATATCGCCCAGGCCGCGTAGTGCCAAGGTGATGTAAAGCGAGGTGCGCACGCCGGTAACGACCTCTTTGTCGGCTGAGCGGCTGGCGGAGTCTCCGCGTCGACCGCAGCACGACGACGACGACGGAGATGCAGGGTCCCATAGCGCGGATATGATTGTGTCGGAAATCATGGCAGCACCGGCACGCCGCCACGACCGGTTATTTGCGACATAGAGTCGCGATATGGAGTGGCCAAGCAGCGCGGTGAATAGGACGGTGGCTGCGAGTGCGTATGCCGAGAATATGGCATACGAGGCATAGCTTGGGATGTCAAACTCGAGAACGGCGGCGGCGACAATGTACGTGATATAACTTCCGAATGCAAGTATACAGAGTAGCACGTCCGCAAACAGATCGCCCGCGGGCAGAAGGTTGTAGTATGGTTTGGAAAACGCGGACGGGCTTTGCATGAGCAGCGCGCGGATGCCCCAGCGCAACTCGATGCCCGGTGTTAGGTTGCGACGGGCAAATAAGACTGCGGCGATAGCCAGAAACACGGCCCGCGGCCAGCCGATCGCGGGCGTGATGCTGTCCGTGGGAGATATGTGGACTGTCAGTTGCGATGTGCCGGCGACAAAGGACAGTGCGCGTACATGTCGTGCAAACGATGCCGCGCCCCATGTGATGCGCGTTGCGTTGATTTGCGTGCGTGAGCGTGCCATGCGAAAGCGATAGCCGGAGCGAGAATGCAGCAGTGGAGACGCGGCCGCAGCATGCGCGTAGATCGCCTCGCTGACGTCGATCTCGGCGTTGACGGCGTGCGTCTCCGCGTCGACTGCTAGCTCGAGAGGTAATTCGTCGCGGCTCTGCGACGGGTCCAGACAAAAAGTGACAAGGTTGTCGACGTGCGAACATCCGGTCTGGCCGTTCACAGTCATATTCCACAGTCGTTCGATATACCAATGCGTGGCGGAATACCGCCGGTCAATATAGACGCCCATATTCGACACGTCGTACGACGGGCCGAGCAAGACGAGCGCCCGGTCTGTAAGTATGTATCCTCGATAGCCTCCTTCCGACCACAGCAGACTATTCGAGGACAGATCCATGTCCACCAGCACGCGAGACGCCGGTGCGGCGGCGGCAGGGCCCGGGCCGCGTCGGTATACTAGAATCCGCGCGTCATCCGCAAGTTCGTAAAAGAGCGTGCGGTCGTCGATGCGCGTTGCTGGCACGCGGGAGGAGAGAATGTCTAACCACGCTGCGGTCTGACCCTGAGTTAGATCGGAGTCCGTGTACGCATAGTATAGTATTGCGCCATGCTCGCGTGCGATGCGCGCGATATCTTGATCGCCGGTGTGGTCGACGAAGCATGGGCGTATATATACAAAGGCGCGTGTAGCGCGCGGATAGATTGCTTGTATAGCGCGCACGCGAGCTGTGTTGGACAAGGGGTTCAGGTTTGCGCGCAAGAGTGTCAGCCCACCGAGTACGGCGCCGGGGCCGCTATCCGGACTGCCGATGTCACCGACGTCGGGGGCTGGACCGCGCATCAAAATCAAATTTAGCAAGTCCAGCGCGATCAGGGGCCCGGTCTCAGAGGAGCTGGCGTCCTCGTCGAGCTGCAAGACAACGGAGCCGTTTGTTTGGTGGAGCGCGGCGGGAACACGTACGGCGTCCGCCAGAAGCGCCAATGCGGCAACAATGGCCAGGATTGCCACCGTGTAGTGCGCGCGCATGAGGCATTGCACGGCGGAGATTCAGAGAGAGAGAGAGGTGCAAAAAATAACCAGACAGGGCAGTCAAAGGGGCATTATCGTACGGATATGCGACAGTTTGCATCGCGGCGTAAAACCATACATTGTATATATATACAGCGGGGTATCCAAATAAATACATGACGTCGTCTCGGGAATTTTTTTTTGCGCGGGCTGACAGCGGTTTTTTTTGTTTTCCTACGATCCGCCTTCGCACGCGGGCGCGGCCGGGGCGTGCCGGAGCAGCGCGGCCTTAAGAAGCCGAGTATGCGCGGCGTACTTGCGATACAGCATGACGTATCCCGTGATGGAGGTTGCGAGAATAAATACATATGAACCCATGATGACCGCAAATCCCAGTTCCGATAGAGGCGCGCACGCCGCGTCGGTCATCGAATCGGCGCAGTCCTTTTTTTTCGCGGGAACTACAGAAGTGGCCGTGGCATCTACGGGAGGCTCCGGCGTGGCCTCCCTTTTTTTGCAGGCCTTGGCTGCAAAAAAGCAGTCAGGGCGGAGCAGCGGGGAAAAAAAGTCAGCGGGCATAAGGCGCCTCTTGCGGCGTTTCAGGAGGAACGGAAAAAAACTCTGAAACTCGGCAGATGGGCGCGCGGGCTCCTGGCCAGAGGCGGCTTAACGCAAAAACCTCCGCGCGTCAACGGCTTCTTTTTTTTTCTAGCAAACTCGGTACCAAACTTCCGCGCCCGCGGTGTCAACGCGCCGCCCCGGAGAAGTAAAAGACCACTCTCAGTCTGACCGGGCACTCGATTGCCCACGCTTCCTACTGTGCGGTCGCCACACTATTTCCAGGTTTGTCGTCGCGGAGGCCGGCGGCCCCCCTCTTTTTTTCCCCTGAGCCCGGTGTTGGGGATCTAATTATAGACTCTTTATTTACTTTTTTTTGTTTGCCGGCTACGCAGGTGTAGAACCCGTGCAGTATTCCAGAGGTTCGCCGGAGTGTTAAAGAAAGAAGCCCGCCAATAATGAGTTTGGGAACCGTGCAACAACAGCCGCGAGCGCTCACGCTTGGGGCGCTGACGACAGCGCTTGGAGAGTATTGCGGCTTTTTTGAGCAGCGCCCCGTGCCGCACGATGCACGCGATCCGATTCGCCAGTTTCGCGAAGCGGCCGCTGCCCTGGGCCGTGTCAGTTGCGACTGGGCGCCGTCTGCAGACGCCGGCGGCGTACGCGCCGGCCTGGCGGCTCTTCCGGTTTGCACGGAGGGCGTTCAGTTGTCAGCCGCGGCTAGCGGCGCTAGCGCATTGTTTATGCGCTATACCCTACACGGGGCACTGATGTCGGCAGCGATTGTCATGGCGATTACTAATGCCAAAGTACTACTGTCGGCGGTCGCCAATATGCTGCGAGAACACTTTCCGAACTACAAGACGACGACAGGCGCCACTAACGTGTTTGGCGCGTACAATAGCGAGTCGATCGATTACAAGATTCGCGAACTGTATAGCTACGCCAAGGAACATGGGCCGGGTCTGGACGCGCTCCTGGAGGACATACTCGCGAAGGAGAACGATTGCGCGCTCTTTATGGCGGGAGATACATCGGCGGCGTGTACACCGGTGATGGCGTGGGGTATGTTGGCGCGCAGGCTTAGCGACTCTGCGTTTGTGGGCGATTTGAAAAGAAAGCAGGCGGCCATGTCCGCTACGCGGGCTGCCTGGGATCAGCAGTGGCTCCGCGACGACAGCCGTGCGCCGCTGGGGACAGTCGCCGCGCGCATCGCAGGCATGTGCGCGGGCATCCTGCGGGCCCTTGGCGCGGCACGGCTCGTGAGAGAGGTAGTGTGGTCGGATGCGACCCGGCAGCTGCAAGTTCGTCAGCCGAGCGGAAAATCATGGGACACGGTTGAAATCGCGGATTTGGCCGCTACGAAACTCGCCGCCCACGCGGCGGCGTGCGGCCAGACCTACGGATCCGCGGTCGATTTGGATCCTGCGATATCGTGGGTTTTCAGCGCGCCGCCTATTGAGCGCGGCGCTGTCGCGCAGACGTCGGCGGCGGCGGCCTTTGCGGCGGCCGACATCCCCCAACTCGAGGCGCTCATGAGCGACCCGACTGCGGTCGGAGGCGGGTTGGCGTTTTGGACATACGGATCGATCATGGCGGATATCATGCGCGAGGTGCCGGATGATTCGCCGCCGGCGGTGGAACTAAGGTTGGTGTCTGGCCGCGACGGAGCGACGCACGAGACGGCGCAGCAGATTGCAGAAAAGACGACGCGTCTCATCGTATGGCTGCGCTGGTTGATCTTTAGCCGGTGGCCGCATCGCGCATGGGGCCAGGGTTTTCCGAAAGCGGAATTCGTCTACAACATGAGCGCCAAAGATATGGCGCTTGCTCTTGCCAGTCGCCGTGCGACCGCCCCGTTTGTCATCACCTCGCCCTGTGGACTATACCCTGCGACCCCGGATCGAGTGTCGTGCGCGGGCGCTGAATTTGTGAGCCACAACATGGACCAATTTCGGGATATGACGCGGGTGATGGAGAAGTTGAATGGCCTTGTGTGTGCCCGGGAAACTTACGGAGAGTATACTGTGGCGAATCCGCCTTCGATTCGACAGCAGACGCAATTGAGCGCAGCGGGTCGGCATCTCTACATCCGTGACTTTTACATGGGCGTGTTTGGCGAGCAGCACATGTGCCGAACATTCCGCATTTCCCCGCCGGTCAATCTTCCAAGCATGTACGCCAGATATGACAAGTGCATCGATGCCGCGGAGCCATCCGAAGAAGTAGTCGCGGCTTCTTCTCCGGATGACGAGCACTCGGCCATGGATGTCGAAGAAGAAGAAGAAGAAAAGAAGGCTGGCGCGAATGCAAGCGCGGGTGCTGCTACTATGGCACGGCCAGAGCCTATTCACGGTGATGGCCTTGCGGTAGCGCCCGAGCAAGAAGAAGGAGGAGGAGACGCGACGCCGGAACAGGATACGGATCGCCCCGCATCGCCGCCTAGCGAGGAAGAAGCGCGGCAGAGCGGACATGGAGATGAGGACGGGGGGACGCGAAGCCACGCCGATTGCCCAGCAGACGCGCCCGAGGCCGCGGAAACAAGAACGGCGCACGACGACGACGGCGACGAGGCGCCGACGGAGGCGGCCGCGGCCAAGAACGCCAAAGAAGAGGAAGAAGAAGAAGAAGAAGAAGCTGTTATGGAAACCGCTGGCGATGCACCGGCAGGACAGGAGATTCCCTGGGCCGACGGAGAAGGCGGGCTAATTGGCTGGGCATCCGAGTATTGGCAATATGCCAGTGCATCCGACCCATCCGTGGGCGCGACAGATCCGCCGGGGACCGCAGAAGACGCGGAATCAATCTCTGATGCGCTGAACATCTTCACTACGGACTTGGCCGATCTATGCCACAACCTGGTCGAGAATGGGCTCGGGCAACAAGGCATACGCGCACTCCGCTATTGCATAACCCCTGTGTTATTCTACTACGAGTGCAAGGCTGGGGACGCGGCGGAGTCCTCGAGTAAAAGGCGCAAGACGGCAGATGCGGATTCGTAACCACGATGAATCTGCGATCTGCTCGAACGTGTTTTTAATGAAATCCTTGCATCGTCTGTGTAAAAGAAATGCCGTGCCCTCGTCTGTTAAATGCTCCCTCTCTCTCTCCCTTTTTTGAGTTGCGTTTGGTGTCGGCGCGCACGCTATCTACTTTAACAAAAAGAAAGGAGCGCCTGGTTTCCAGCAGGAGGAGCCACCCCCATTGTTTGTTTGGCGTCTAGTCATGGAGTTTGCCACGGGAGCCGCGGCGCACCCGGATCCGCTAGCGGAAACCATGTCCTTATTTGTGCTGCCAGTATTCGTCCCCGTGCGCGCGCATGCGCAATTCGAATCGGACGACGCGGTTGCGTCCGCCACCACTGAACAGGGCTACTGCCACGCATTTCTTCAACAGCTGTACGACGCCGCGGCATCTGGAGCTGCGACGCCGCATCAGCAGCACGTTGTCCTAGAAACGCTGCTCCGCGTCGCTCTCGACTTTCTTACGCACGTCAAGTGCAACGCGCGCCGCGAGGACGGTTCTCTGACGACGTCTGTCCCTGAAATTCCATGGAAAGCGGGCGCCGGCAGCTTGGCGATTAAGCCCAATACGCAAGATGAACTGTGTGTTATACTTACTTACAACATGGTAAGCATCATGCTTACGCTTGCAACGGTCGAGTGGAGATGCGGGAAAGACCCCGGGCAGTGGCGCGAGCAGCGCCCCGGCGACTCGTCGTACGCCACGACGGCGTCGTTTCTTATACGATCGACGTTCCTGGCGGAATCAACAGTCGTGTCCTCTGCGCGAACGCTGCGAGATGCGGTGCGCGGCCTAACGGAGGCGGCGGCGATTCCGCCGAGGGACTGCTGGGTCGTTCTGGCGGATTTCGCGGAGTTGATTGCGCTGTACGAGCGAAGAATGGTGCGCATCATGCGTCTCCATTCGATGGACGCTTCGGTTTCGGCCGCAGTAGCCACTGTTGAGAAACTAACGCGCAGCGGCGCCACGGTGGCGCGGTCGTCGTCGTCGTCGTCGTCTGCCGCGGCACGCCTGTATGACGAAGGTACTCAACTCGGTGCAATGATCGCGCTTGCGACCAAGTTGTTTGCACCTGAGGGCGGAGGAACCAGCAACATGCGTGCGGACAAAGAGCGCCTCCGCAGCATGTTAACCGAGTATCTGATGCCGTCGGAAGTTACTGCATCGCCAGGTACTTTTGGCGACGCGCCGTACGAGGAGGGGCGGCAAAACGAGGAGGAATACATCCAGAGCCTTGCACGGGCGCAGTTTCAACAGCAGGCGCCGGCGCGCACGGCATCGGACGACGAACTTGTCAGGGCGACATCAGCCATCTACAATATCTACTACATGGCCGCCACCATCGCGTGTGGGATGATGGAGCGCGGTGTAGTGCGCGAGGAGCCCAATAACGGCGCGGCAGGCGCCGGCGACGCGGTAGAAAGCGCGGCGGGCAAGTCGAAGACAGCTGCCAACTCGGCGTTACCGGAGCGATCCGTGGTCATGGACGTGCTGCAATCCGACGACCCATTATTGCAAATGGCGTTCAAGGCGCCGCGTACGGGCGATGGCGGCGGTGCCTTCTCCGACTCGCGGTCGCCGTCGCTGCCCCTCGGCGATTACCGAGAGTGGCGCGGGCTTCTCCTCTGCGTGGTCAAGTTGACGCAGCAGATTGCGACGGCAGCGCAGGTCTTGTATGGCACGCTGACGGCCCTGTGTGCCATGCTGATGCACGGGCGGTCGAGCGCGCAGCGGTTCTCACCCGGCGTCGTCGATGGGCTGGATAAGCTACTTTTGCCCTACTACTACTACGCCGCCTACCTCAAGACTGCAAAGCGCAGCACGGCATATCGCCGGTTTTGTGCCTTATCCGCCGAGGAGCGGCGTGCGGATACCCGCGCAATTCTGGCATCCAATTCCACGCCAGAGCGTATGCGCAGCGCTCGGGCTGCGATTCATCTTAAGGGCGGCAAGATTTACCCCGCGGAGTTGGATGCCATGGATATCGGGTCGCTGTGCTGGGCCTTCGCCTTTGTCGCGGAGCTTCCGATAGACATGGCGTGGTATTTGCGCGAGACGCAGCGTGCCGTCAAACAGCTTCGTGCTGCCATGATCAAGTCTACAACGGCGGCAGTTCGGTGTAATCCGGCGTACGCATGCCCTCATCAGTGTCGATTGAACGAAACTCGCGAGCCCAATGAGATAGCGGCGCGACGAAGAGTCGACGCGACATCGGCGATACGGGGAGCGCCTCTTTCTTGTTCGGCATTTCCCGCGGTGCGCGAGGCCCTCCGGGGCGTAGAGTAGCGATAGCACACAGACAAAGGGTGGCAACGAACAAAAAAAAAAGACCGCGTGTAAAGGGAAAAAAATGTCGTAACGGGCATACAAGACCGCGGGATACATTGCGGCGCGTGCAGTCCGGCCCAGCGTTAAGTCTGAAAAAAAGGCAATTCTCTTGCTCGTATATACGACATATGTATTTTTATATTGAACACGCGACTGTCGTTTTTTTTTCTCCGAGGTACCGCGGGTGCATTTACATGAAAAGACGCGGAATCCGCAGTTGGTTTTTTTTTCGCCTAGGCGGCATTTCTGGCCCTGCGTCTCTGCGCCTGCATCGCCGCGCCGCTGAACTTGAGAGCGGCCGTTAGGCCGGCGACGCCAAGCGCGACCAATACAATACACAGAATCAAATAGGCGGCATATTGGATGGAAGACACTTCCGGCGGACACGCGTCCGTAAAAAACACGCATGTGAAGAACGCGCCGAATGTGGTGGCGAGCTGGATGATGTCGACCAAAAGACAGAGTGCCGCGACCACAAACAAAATCAAGGAAGACGTTAGAATGGAGGGGTTTGTAGGAAAGGCGCACAGTACGGCGGCGATAAACAGCGCGGCGTGGAGTACGTGGTAGATGAGTAGGCGCGTGTACATGGCGTCGAGAATTACCGCAATGACGACGAGCGTCCACGCGGCAAACTCGCCGATCGCAATGAACAGCGAGTCTGCGCGCGCGGAGGCTCGGATAGGACTGGCTGGCATGCGTGGCGGTGTCCCGGCCGTTAATGCGCTGCGAAGAAGTGCTGCTGCTGCTGCTGCTGCTGCTGCACCGCCGAGTAAGAAGAAGTCTCGCGCCCCCTTTTTTTTTCGCCGCCCCTTGGCAGAAGCCCGGAATTGAATCGCGGCCGCGGCAGGTTAAATGTTTTTGTTTTTGAACTACGTCGTCGCGCGGTACGGATTCTTTTTCTGACATTCTTTGCCCGGCGAAGTGGCGACTTCTCCTTTCTTTTCCCCTCCTTCCGGCAAATTCCCCCCATTGCCGTGGTTTTCCCCTATCCGGCGAATAGCAGACACCTGGCACGCGCGACAGAGACAGGAGGGGGAGAGGAGTCGAGTAAATAATGTGGCTGTTTTCGCTTTCGGCGACGCGCGTTTCAGCGAATGTTGCCTGGGCAGCAACGACCATGCTCTTTGGCGCTGCCACAGCCAATGCGCGCCGATCCGCGGTGGCGCTTGGCATACTAAGCCTACTGGGCCTTGCGTTCGCAGCGGCACTCTTATATCCGCTGCTTGTGGCGACCTCTTATCGCGCGCGTCAAGCCGTTGTACGCCGCCGGCAAGCGCGCGCGGGCGCCGGTAGCTACACGGCCGCGGACTATGCGTACGACCAAGCGACTATGCAGTCCGATCAAGCCGCGCTGCTCGCTGCGGGGATCGCAGTCGCGACGGGCGTCGGAATCGTCCCCGTGGCACTGTCGTCGCTGAACGCGGGCGCCACTGTGTTGTCCGGCCTTTTGAGCGTAGCAGTCGTGTCAGGCATTCTGGCGGGGTCGCTGTTGATCGTGTTTCAGTTCAGCGACTCGGTCTTTCCGGCAATACAAGAATTTGAACGCGGGTTCATACGGCCGCTGCTTGACGGGGTGCTACTGCCGCTGCTCGCGTTAGTGGTCGCGGGATGGCAGCTGTACTACGGTGCCACGCTACTCGCGGCGCGCCTAGTGTCGGCGGTTACCACACTGCCGATCAAACTTGTGATCGCGGTTCTCTTTGATGACCTGCCGTCCCTTTTTGTGGACACGATGAATGCAGCGTACACCCTAGTCATGGCGCTGGGGTTCTGGCTCCAGAACGGCATATTCACCACGACGATACCGCTGAGCACTCCGATTCGAAACGTGCTAACGATCGTGGCAAATCTGTGGCGCAAGCTCGCGGGGGTGCTTCTGAAGGCGGCGACGTACGTGCTCGATGGCCCGTTTCTGGCGCTCCAGGAGCCGTCGCTCCCGTTTGCATTGAATGCATTCATCAGTTTGTTCTACGTGGCACCGCTCAGTCTCGTAGTGGTGCCAATTATCCAACAGACCCGGCCGTCGATAGCGCCGACGGCCGCCGCGGTCACCGTCACGCTGACGGAAACCGCGCGGTACCTGCAAAATACGACGACGTATGGGCTGAACACGATCATCTTTGGCAACGAGACCACGCTTATTGCGTATGTCAATGGGTCGCTGCCTGTCCCACCGGGCGATGACATCATCTACCTCGTCCGCTTCCTGCGCTCGAATTGGGCCGAGACTGCGGCCTATGTGCTCTTGACATTCCTTGGCATCGGGTTTCAGATTGCAGACACGGCGTTCAAGATCGACATTGTCTTCTCGTCCGACGGCGACTCCGTGTTCACGTTTGACTACATACGAGAGCCGGCACTGGCGGCAGTTGCGTCGGCGGTCTCGATATTTACAGTGCTGCCGACCTGTAACACGAACCCGCCGACGTTCACGAACGTCAACTTTGGGGGCGTGCTCAACGTACTCCGCGCGATTATCTACCTGCTGCAGGGTATCTTGTCGTGCCTGATCGGGGAGTTTTATTCGCTGGTTAATAACCCGCTCAATGCGCTCGGCGTGTTTACGGCAAACTACATCCAGACGCCCGGGAACGCGATTGCGCTATATGGCAATGAATTGCAAAGCGCTTCGACTGCGATTGGGTGCATCATTGGCCTGGTCGATCCTGCGATCGGTAATGCGGTCGCCGGGTTTCTCACGACGCTCGCGTACTCGGCGCCAGAGGTCGTGTTGCAAATTCTGACATATGTGCGACAGGCGCTGCAGAACCCGCAGACGGCGTATGTCTTCTTCACGCTGGATCTGTCCAAACTCGAGGCGTCTCTGTCGCAAGTGGGTAAAATCGGCGAGATCTTTTACGCGTTGGAGCCCGGTGCAAATCCGACCACGTGCCAGACGCAGACGACGTTCTTTTGCGCGCTTGGCAGCGGCCTGAGCCGGCTTGCGACGGCGCTCATTAGCCTGTTCATTCTGTCGCTCCGGAGCATTTTGGCGCTCCTGGGAAATTCGATCCTGGTATTCAGCGGCGCGGGCACCGCGCAGGAGTTCAAGCCCGCGTACGGCCCCGTTACGGATGCCGCGTACGACGGAACGTGCCGCCTCGGTGTGGCGCTTGGAACGCTGGTGCCATTCCCGCTTGCTTGCCATCAATCCACGGCGCCGAATCTCTGCGCAGTGAGAGAATATCCGAGCGTCGTTGGCGAGGTGGACAACTGCCTGGGAACGACCCTGTGCAAGTTTGCATACTTTCTCGCGATCCCGCTCGACGTTTACGCCACCCTCATCAACCTGTTTACGGCGTTTCCCTTTATATGGAATACAAACTTTGTCGTGGCATCGGTGCAAAACATCCTCAACATTGTGATATTCCGCGCCGCGTCGTTTGTCTGCCCGCTGGCGCATTTTTTTGATTGCATCATCAATGCATTCTTGCAGACGCCGCCGGAGCCCGTGGTGTCCAATCTGATATGCCTCATCATGGCGGGCATCGTGTTCATCTATGTGCGCCTGAGCGACACGTTGATCAAGATTGTCAACATTGTCTTGCAGATCTTTGTGTTTGTGTTCACGGGAGGTGGCAGCGATCCAGCGCGCACCCTTGTGGATATTATCCTGGGTCTGTTTGAGATCCTCTTGATCAGCGCTGGTCAGCTCATTCTCGCGCTGCTGCAACTTGCGCTATTTGCTTTCTACAATGTGCTACTCGCGCTCTGTTATGGATTGTCCATCTTCACGCTGTTCCTCTTGGTGCCTCTGTGCGAGGAACTGCGCAAGGCGATCCAGTTTCAGCTCGGAGCGGGCCTCGGTCTGCTCCTGAACGACCCCGCCCTTATTAACTACAAGCGCTGGACCGACGAAGAGCTGGACCAGAATGCCAAGGACGAGCTCGTCATAGAGGCCATTGCGTACGGCAAAGCTCACGACTACATCAAGATGGTCGAGGTTCCTCGGTATCGACGCGCGGTGCAGGAGAAGCCCCCGAATCGCTGCTGGCAACTCTACTTTGACATTCAGGCGCAAGCACAATATTTGGAAACCTTCTACAAGGAACACCTAAAATTCGAGTCGTGGGGCTTGATCGGCATGGACTGGGAACTCAACAAGCTATTGCCCCGCCTCGAAAAACGCGGACGCGATATCCGATCCTCGTATGCCAATACGATCCCGTTCGGAGACATTCTGTGGACGGCGACAGAAGGTGGCGCGCCCGAGACAGAACAGCAGCGGCAGCCGCGCGCGCCCAATACCCCGCATCCAAATTCACCTGCCGCGCGGCGCGAGCGACGCGAAAAGATTCTCGAGCCGATGCAGGACGCCGACACGGCGACGTACGCGAGCGTGTTCCCGGAGCGCCATAAGGAACTCATGGAGTTGAACCGAGCGCGCAAATTTGCAGCCGCTGCGTCCTTTTCGCATATGCAAGAACAGTGTCCAAATGATCTCGAGGACATGGGATTTGTGATCGGCGACACGTCGCCCGCCGCCACAAAGCGCTATGTGCGCGCGGTGACCGAGGGCGCGGATACCGCCTCTGGCGACAATAGTACGATTGGCACGCGCATGTATAGCGCATTCGCGGGCTATCGCATGATCGCATTCGGCCCGGGCCCGCGCGCGGTCAACATGACCGATGAACAGATGCCACTCTACATGCACCGATACGTGTACTGGGAAAAATCGAGCAAGTGCTACATGCTCTTCTCGGAGGCCGCCAATCGTACCTGGAGCAGCTTGAGTCCGGCGGACCACGTCTACGCTCTCGAGTGCATGCAACAAAAGTTTATGGCGATTGCGCTGGCGCGCCAGTTTCCAGTCATTGCCGGCTTTCTGCCCGAGGACATCTTCTACAACCCACTTGTCCGCGTACCGGCCATGGCAGTGTCGACGCTGCAGTTTTCGCGCGTGGCACTGCATTGGTTTTCCGATAGGGTCGTGCCCTACGCCAGGCTCTTTGACCAGGACTATCAACGGCAGTGGAACATATCGGGCCTGAGCGTGTCGCATTACGCGGCCTGGCAGGAGCTCTACCCCGGGCCCGATCTGCCCGCGCCGCGCTACATTGCACTCCTCAATGCCGTGCAAAGCCGTACATTGACCGATGCGCTCAAGGCCAATTACCCGGAGTTGTATAACGCCGCCGCGGCGCAAAACATGACGGCGGACCCTCTGACCAGCCCAATCGAACTGCTCTACGGATTTGCGACGTCCTTTATGCTGGACTCACTCAACGTCGTTTATCGCGATGCCGCGCGCGATGACATACGCAAGGAGTGGGAAATGTACGGCTCGCCCTATCCGGCCGACTTCCGTGTCACGAACCCTGCCGACAATATCACCGACTACATGGAGATTGAATATGACGAGGTGTCCATGCGGCGCGAGTTGTCGCGTGCCATGCAAATTGATCTATTTGCGTCCTTGTCCGCGTTTATCGCGGGGGGCATCGAACTGCTTCAGTTGGCGCGACAGATGCTATATGGCTCGGGCCCGTCGTCGATCGTCTCCAATTTCAAGCGCGCTTACACGGAGCTTGGTAAGGTCCAACTTCCGCCGGTTCGCGACCTGCTGCCGACTGTCGTCCGGGGCTTTCAAGGCGTGTATGGCAACATCATGGATGAGATGCTATCTGGAGCCAGCCGCAAGGCAACCTTTGCCTCGGGCGCGGCGCTGGACGGGGCACCTGAAGCGGTGTTTACAAAGCTGCGCGCTGCAGGTCGGCGCACTGTCGACGTGGAACGGTCGGGAGGGCTCGTGCGCGCCATGGCGTACGGCGCACACAGCATCGGAGAGCTCATTTCGTACTATGGCAATCTGACGCGCGCGGAAATACCGCCAGCGTGTATCCACGCGGTTGCGGCCAGCGAAAATACAACGTACGATATGGCACTTGAACTGATACGAAACGATACAACGGGATCGTGGCAACTCAGGTGCGCCGATCGACAATGGAAGAATGCCATGCTGGGCATCACTCGCACGAGTCCCGAACTTGGCCACATCATCAATGACCCGGTCGGATTCGTGTCAAGGATATTCGCGCCGCGCACGCCCTCTGCGGAGACAAATCAGCAGCGTGTGCGCGAGTCTTTTACGCAGGGCTACGCACTTGCCCAGAACGTGTTCGGCGTGTTCTGGGGCGACACGGATGCCGGTCAGGAAGTGATCGATGCATACTTTGGACAGGGCTTACCGAGCACGTCGGCTGTCGCCGCCGCCGCCATGGATTCCCCGTCGCGTGCAACCAGGCTGTGGTCGCGCGCGACATCCGTGATCTCGCGCGCATCCGCGCGTCCCGCGATCGGAGCACGTAGTCGCGGGGTCCTCGGCGCGTCCCCTTCGGCGTTCGTCGGCGTGTACGACGCCGAGGCCGATTTTGCGGACTACATGCGCACGTCCTCTGCGACGCGTGATATGCAGCACCAGCGCCAGTCCGTGTCCCGCGTACTGTTTTACGCCACGGACAGCGACCGCCGCGCGGCGATGCGTGACGCCCAACAGGTTTCTGTCTCGCGCGCGTGGCTGAATGCGCATTCGCGCCTGCGTGCGTCCCAGAAGTCGGCTGCGCACAGCTACATCGAACGGAGCATGCAGGCTCGCGCCGGCCCATCCTTTGCGGCCCAGGCTCAAGTGGCAGCGCGGGATACCATGGGAGACGATGCCGCGGAACTCGTGGATATCATACGCCAGATTACTAGCCGAGCGCGCGAGGCGCGCGATGTTATCGGCGATCTCGAGAGACTACGCAATCGCGGCTGGGTGGCCGCGCGGACGCGCCCCTCGGTTTTCGACGAAGCGCGCGTCAACATTCAACTGGACTCGGCGCGGTTCCGGCGCGACGAGGAGGCAGTGGTCTTTGTTCGCGCGGACAGCCGCGAAGGCGCGCTTCTGTTTGGAACGCAGGGCGTTGTCCCGATCAATATTACCGATTTTTTCACGCTCGAATGTCCAATCGCCGAGCCTGTGCTGTGCGAATACTTTTTGGCGCCGACGATCATTGTATTTGCAGGCTTTACGTCGACAGCGTACGTGATCTCCTATTACGCCGAGGACGCACCTGTCTTGCTGGCCCCTCTGCTGGCATTTGTGCCGTACTCGGCCAACGCGGATTCGATCGTGGTCAGTGGCAGTGGCGCGAATCCGCCGTGGATATTCAGCGCGCAGTTTGGAACCGCGTCGTACTACCAGCTTTGGCCGGATGAGATCCAGAACGGCGTCGACTTTTTCAAATGGCTGGCTGAAATCACAGGCCCCGCCCCGCCTCCGGTTATCAACGGCACCTACTTCACCCTCGTGAGCGAGTACATCGCAGCTCGCGACGCCGCCCGTGCATCTGGCAGCGACGACGTACCGGAAAACACGGGCTACGAGTTCTTGGCGTTTATTCAATTCACGCTGGGCATCGACATCCTCGGGTTCGCGGACACCTACATTGCCGCTCTATCTAGTCGTGTCAGCTTTATTGTGGCAAATATCGCGGACCGCACGGCCTTTTGCACATACACAAGCGAGATCGACTGCAGTCGGCAGAACTACTCCTTTGCCGCGGGCGTGCTGGTAACCTTTGTGTGGACGGCAGGCGCGGCCTTTGCCGCCTCGCTGGTTCTGCAATACTTTGGTATCGGGCTAATCACAATACTGCTGATCATCTCGCCGTTCGCGATACCCGGCTTCATGATCATCACGTATAATTGGTCGCTGCGGTGCATCGTGCCGCCCCAGTGCGTCGCTACGCAAGCGTTTCAATTTGGTGTTTTCTCGGTGGCGCCCAAGTGCAACGGGATTATCGGGGCCGCCGTCACGTCGACAGAATACTCGGCCGCCAATTGTTACGACCCGGCGTTATCGTGGGAGTTTGTGTCGTGTCCATCCGTGTCGCCCACTGTCTACGACGCCCTCGCGGCCGGCGAAAAGTTCTTTGGAATACCGTCCTCGTTTGTCCAGAGCGCCACGGCATTCTTCGAGTTGCTATACGGATCGGAAAACGTCAGACCCGTGATTGATTGGGACGCAGTCGACATTAGCACTGACGAGGCGCTGTCGCGCACGACACAACTTTGCACGCTCATCGGCCTGGGGTACAATGGCGCCGCCGCAGTCTTTTTTGCGGTCCCAGCGGCGTCGGCGACGGTAGTGCTTCTGTCCTTTGTGGCCCGGCTGGCAGCGCCCTTGTTCGTTGTCCTCGCGGCACTGGCGAACGTGGCGCACCGATTTGCGACCGAATTTTACACGGCATTAGAGCTGGCCGCGGATGATGACGACGCCGATGACGATGGCGACGACGATGACGATAATGACGGCGGCGACGGCGCGCCGTACAAGCAAGAATTTTTGCCCGGGCCTGCCGCGGCAGCAGCGCATGCGCTGTCAAAAAATAAGAACGTGTAAATATTTCAGCCGTGGCTGATACATAAAAAACAAAAAAAAATATATAAGGCGAGGTGGAGTATTATTAAGTACATGCGGCACGGGCCAACAAAGAGAGGGCGGATCGGATCCGCATAACATTTAGTCGCCCGACCGCGGATCTGGCTTGACCGGAGGACGCGTCCGCGCGGGCTCTTTCGGGGCAAGTTTACGGGGATCGAGCTGGCTTTGCACAAGCGGACGTGCCGGGTCTTTTTTGGGCTCGCGTGGCCCGGCGGGCGGCGCGCCGGATGCTCTTCCAGCAAGTTCTTGGACGGCGAGCTCCATCACAAAGGCGGCCGCCTCGGTCATTGTCTGAACATTAACTATTTGGGATAGAGGGTCGTCGACGACGATATCTGTAGCGCCGGAGACGGATTGCGCTCGCTGCGCCGCGAACATCAGCGTCTCCGGAGACGCGTGGTCCTGCGACGCAAGCAGACAAAAAAGTCCTGCCGGCGAAAGCCGCCGCGCGTACTCCGTGGCGCGGTCTGCGCCGGCAAGCGGCGCGAGCAGGCAACTTACAAATTCGGGTCCGGGTGGCACCGTATGTTCTAGCACGGCGGCGGCGGCGCTGTCATAGACAAGCGCCTCATTGGAAGGACTGGTCTCTTTTTTTTTCCCGCGCGCGGGCGCCGAGGCGGCGTGTGCAGCTTGCATGCCCGTGCCCGTGCGATGCAGAACTGAGTCGGCGCACGCGGTGCTTCACTTGCGCGCGTTGACCGCAATATAAAAATCAAACTCCCTCTCTGGTAGTCTCTCTCTCTCTCTCTCTCTCTCTCTCTCTCTCTCTCTCTCTCTCTCTCTCTCT
>VFQO010001403.1_pt1 | contig 18645 bp, 19 predicted proteins | sample 3512331 | NCBI WGS metagenome assembly VFQO01 (sample SAMN10412371, study PRJNA504923) | tailings metagenome | isolation source: Replicate 3 from Balatoc abandoned mine | place: Philippines: Itogon, Benguet | collected 2017-08-28
GAGAAGTGTTCTTATCAGGACGTCGTTTGGTGGTGATTAATTCGGCGCCTGTGAAAGCCTCCGCTCGTGCAACAGAAGTTGTGCTCAAGCCGCAAGAGATGTCGTGTTCTATGCGGCGAGGGGATTCGCCGTTCCAATGTGAGCGCGTTTGGGCATGCGTGCTTCCCGCTCAAGCCACCGTCGGTGGTCGCACAAGCACAGTTGAAACGCACCCTGCGTTACAACTTCTCTTGACGCGCGCGCCTTCGGTAACCCAACGCCGCTGGCAGCGCTGCCCAGGAAGGTCGCTCGACCGATGAGTTACAACTTCTCTTGCGCGAGCGACCTTCAGCGCCAGGGCGGTTCCTCCGCCAGCAAGCTGGACGCTATCGAACCCGAGGTGGCGCATGCACTCGCACAGGAGGAAGGCGGCGGCGAAGTCGCGACCAGCGGGCAACTCGGCCTCGGCGACCGGTGTGCCAAAGCGACCTGGACGCTAGCCGCCGAAATTGCGCCTCTACGGTTTCGCGCGCGCCGGCATTGCTGCATCAAGGCATCGTGCTGCAGCCCTCGTTCATGGTCGGCACGCACCTGCGCTCCGGCTCTCGCTGGTGGGGGGTTGCTGCCCGAGTACAGCGCGATGGAACTTGGCGTGTATGCGGTCTATGCCAGCCGCATGACGACCAAGGTGCGTGCCTTGGTCGATTTCCTCGCCGAGGCATTTCGCCTGAGTAGACGGCGGGCGTGAGCGGCTCGTCCGAGGTTATCCGGCCCTGCATCTGGACTGACCCAGGCCAGGGCCCGGCGATCAGGCGGTCGCGACCAATGTCGTCGGCGCCGCATGCGATGCGCGCGCTTGACGTTCGGTGATCACCTCGACCAGGTGGCGCGCATCGTTGGCCATGCTCAGGAAGCGGCCCGAGCCCCAGGTGTGCAGCCAGGGCAGGCCAAGGAAGTACAGCCCCGGCACCGGAGAGACACCACGCGTGAAGCGCGGGTGGCCGCGACCGTCGAAAGTGGGCAGGTCGATCCACGCATAGTTGGCCTTGAAACCGCTGGCCCACACGATACTCGTGATGCCGGCCTCGCGCAGGTCGAGCGACGGCGGGTCCGCCGGCGGCACCCAGGCCTTGGCGAATGGCGGCTCCACCGGTGCATCGATGCCGGACTTGGCGATGTAGCTGTCGATGTCGCGGCGGATCGAGCAGTACACATCGTCGGACTCGTCGAGGTTCTGCGTCAGGTCGGGCACGAAGCTCAGCTGCGTGCGCTGGATGTCGGACAGGCTGCCGTAGAGCTTCACGCCCTTCAACGCGAACTGGCGCAGGTCGATCTCATGCCCGCCGTCGCGGCCCGACATGTAGTGGTTGGTCTTGTGGCGGGCCTCGTCGCCCAGCGGATGCCTGTCGACGGTGAACTCGTAGAAGCCCAGGTCGTGCAGCCATTCGGTCGACTCGCGTCCGCGGTAGATGCGCGGCGAACGCGGCGCCGAGCCCACCGCCAGATGCACCTGGCGGCCGGCGATGTGCAGGTCTTCCATGATCTGCACGCCCGACTGGCCCGTGCCAACCACCAGCACGCCGCCTTGGGGCAGTTGCGCGGGGTTGCGGTAGTTCACGCTGTGCACCTGCACGATGTCGTCGGGCACGCTGCGGTGGCAGGGCGGCAGGTTCGGAATGTCATAGCCGCCGGTGGCCACCACCACATGGTCGGCCAGGCAGGTGCCGATGGAGGTGACGACTTCGAGCGCGCCGGTCACGTGCCGGCTGACGCGTAGCACCGCCACGCCTTCCCGTATCGGCGGCTTGACCTTGGCGGCGAAGCCTTCCAGGTAGGCCACGATCTGGTCCTTCAGCATGAAGCCCTTGGGGTCGTTGCCGGCATACGGGAAGTCGGGCAGCTGGCATTGCCAGTTGGGCGTGACCAGGCAGAAGGTGTCCCAGCGATCCAGGCGCCAGGAGTCGGCGATGCAGCGCTTCTCGAACACCATGTGATCGATGCCTGCCTTCTGCAGATAGTGGCTGGTGGACAAGCCCGCTTGGCCGCCGCCGATGACGACGACGGGATAGTGGGAGCTGAGGGCTTCGTGGGTTTCGAGCGTGTCCGTGCTGGGCATGGTGTTTCCTTTGGGGGCTTTGGACTTGAGGGGGCGATTTCAGGCTGGCGAGAACGCCAGCACGCGCACCTGAGCGTCGGGGTCGTGGACGAACGGAGCCTGCATGGCTTCGAGCTGTGCCAGCTGGTCGTTGGCACGCGAGCAGAAGAAGCCGAACTTCGCATGCACGCGTTCGTTGGCGATGGCCGTGGCCTCGCGCACGCGCTGCATGAAATCAGGCACCGTGTAGTCGGTGCCGGACGCCAGCAGGTCCTGGATCACCAGCGACGGCGAAAAGCAGCAGGTCTCGCGGGCGTCCGGCCAGCGGACGGTGTAGTGGATGGCGGGCATGGCTTGTGTCCATTCATTGAAGCGGCAAGGGTTCTTCCATCGGCGCGGCCGCACGCAGCGTCCGGCGGTACCAGGCTTCGTGCAGTTGCGCGCTGCGGCTCCAGCTGTGCTCCACGCAGACCCGAGGCGGTTCCTGCAGGCGTGGCAATGCGGCCGCGCGCTGCAGGCCGGTGGCGATGGAGGCGATGTCCTCGGGCTCGCACCAGGCCACGGATTCGCAGCCGCGCAGGTGCTCGGTGAAGGGCGGTCGTTCAGACACCAGCACCGGCGTGCCGCAGGCCAGCGCTTCCAGTGCCACCAGGCCGAAACCTTCCACCAGCGAAGGCATGGCCAGCAGTTGCGCGCGACGCATCAAGGGCGGCAGCAGCGCATCGGGCAGCGGGCCGGTGCACAAAACGGCTTCCCCGGGCCCTTCGAGCAAACCCAGTTCACCCAGCACCTGCGCCCACTCGCGCCGGGCGGCACTGTGGTCGAGCATGCTGGCGCCGCCGGCCACAACCAGTTGCGTGTCGGCCCAGGTCGGGTCGTGGGCGCGCAGCCGCGCGTAGGCGCGCAGCAGCCTGACGCTGTTCTTGCGTGCCTCCACGCCGCCGACCAGCAGGCAGATGGGCCCGGTGCGCAAACCCAGCAGGCGCAGCGCGGCGTCATCGCCGCTGCCCTCTAGCCCGGGCCGGTAGCGCTGCAGGTTCACGCCATTGAACATGCGCTCGGCGCGGCAGCCGTGTTGCCCTCGCAGGTGTCGCAGCCAGATTGCGCTGACACAGCACACGCCGTCGGCGCGACGCCAGGCGCGCTCCTGCCACTGGTTCAGCAGCGCCTGGTCGAACGCGTCGAGGTGGTGCACGGTGCGCAGCCACGGCATCGCAAGACGGCCCTGATCGCGCAGCGTGGCCAGCGCGTTCCCGCTGAGGCTGTCCTGTGCGTGCACCAGGTCGAACCTGCCGGCCGGCAGCAGCGCGGGAAGGGCATCCACCAGCGTGCCGATGCGCTGTCGAACCTGCTCGACGATGTCGCCCGCAAGCGCGGGCAGCCTGATCAGCGCCAGTTCATGCGCGACGCTGCGGAAGAGGCTTTCGCCGGGCTCGGCCGATGCGATGACGGTAACGTGGTGGTTGCGCGCTGTGAGCGCCTCGGCCAGTTCCAGCGTGTGCACGACGCCGCCGCGCGGTCGCACCGAGTGCGTCAGTAGCGCGATGCGCAGGCCGCTCATGCGCTTCATGCCGCCAGCTCCGCCGGGGCGATGGCCGTTGCAGCGGCGCCGATGAAGGGCTCGGCGGCTAGGTCCCAGAGCACGGCCTCGTCGTCCTGCAAGCGAAGCCGCAGCGCGTGACCGTGCTCGACGACGCCCACGTCGGCGCAGGCGATGCCACTGACTGCGAAGCGAGACAGCACCTGCGCGACCGCGTCCGGGCGCACGGCCAGCACATAGCCGTAGCTCGGGAACGCGTTGAGCCACCGCAGCCGCGCCTGGACCGCCGCGGGCGAGTGGTCGGACCAATCGGGCACGCCCGGCGGACGTGGCAGATGCGCCAGGTTCACCCGCGCGGCTACGCCCGAGCATTCCAGCAGCATCAGCAGGCTGCCCAGCACGCCGGCCATGCTGATGTCCTTGCCGGCACGGCAGAGCCCGGCCTCGGCCAATGCCGGCAGCAGTTCCAGATCGGCCCGCAAGGTGGCCGGGTCGGCGCTGGTGGACGCGTTCCAGAACGGGTGCTCGCCCTGCCAGGCGCCGCGCAGGTCGGTCGCCACCAGCAGGCGGTCGCCGGGCTGTGCGTCGAAGCTGGTGATCAGGCTTCGGGCATGCCCCAGCACCGCCACGGCCAGCTCGCCCTGGGGCGCGCGCAGATTGCTGTGGCCGCCCAGCAGCGGCACGCCGTAGCGTTCGGCGGCGGCGCGCATGCCGGCCAGCAGTTCGCCGGCCTGGGCTTCGCTGCTGGCCCACAGGGCGTCGACCACGCCCAGCGCCCGCCCGCCCATCGCCGCGATGTCGCTGAGGTTGACCATCACAGCGCTATAGCCGGCGAACCAGGGCATGGCCTGCACGAAGTCGGGCACCAGGCCTTCGATGGCCAGCAGCTGGAAACCCTGTCCGCCCGGCAGCGGCAGCACGGCGCAGTCGTCGCCGTTGGGCACACCGGCGGGCGCTGCGGTGTTGAGCCGCCCCAGCACCGCCGCGATGTCGCGCTTGTGCGCGAAACCGCGGCTGCTGCGCAGGGCGGCCACCAGGTCGGCCAGCGCTGCCGCAGTCATGCGTTGCCCCCGGTGGCGATCACGAAGCCGGCATACGGCGCGTGGCAGGGCGGGTAGTGCGCCAGATTGGCCTGCATCAGCGCATGCATGCGGCCGTGCAGCAGCATCTCGTCGCGCACCTGCCAGTGCAGGCGCTGGAACAGCGGCACGTTCTGCGCCTGCACATGGGCCAGGAAGGTGTCGCAGCCCAGCGCATTGGCGCTGGTGACGGCCAGCTGGATCAAGGTGCTGCCCAGCTTGCGGTGCGACCGCCACGCACGTTGCACGGCCAGCCGCGATCCCCACCACACGCCCGGTGCGGCGCGGTGGATGCGCACGGTGCCCAGCACCTCGTCGGCGTCGCCGGCCACGCACGACATGGCCACCAGCGTGCGCGTGCCTGGCTCGCTGTCCAGCGCATCGCGGTCATCGCCGCCGAACAGCCCTTGTTCGCCGCAGAAGACCTGCCGCCGCAACGCATGCGCCTGCTGCTGCATCCAGCCATTGCTGGCCCACTGCACGCGGAACTCGCTGGGTTGGTGATGCTGGTTCAGCTCGCACCAGGGCGCGGCGGCCAGCATGCGGGAGTGCTCTGCTTGCAGCATGGCGTGGACTCCGTGTTCAGGCCGCGACCGGCGATTCTTCGTAGCGCGACAGCGTCGAGCAGGCCGCGCATTTGCCGCAGCCGGCCTTGATGTCGGCGGCCCGCACACCGGCTTCGGCCACCATCGCGCCCAGTGGCTCGAGCACGCTGCGCATGAAGCCGGCATCGGGGGCCGGGTGGCTTTCCAGCGGCGTGCCGGCAATCGGCACGAAGGGCACGACGAAGGGGTAGACGCCGAGGTCGAGCAGCCGGCGGCTGGTCTGCAGGATCAGCTCGGCGCTGTCGCCGAGGCCGGCCAGGATGTAGGTGCTGACCTGGCCGCGGCCGAGCACCGCCACGGCGGCTTCGAAGGCCTGCCAGTAGCGGCTCATCGGCACTTCGTTCTTGCCGGGCAGGATGCGCTGGCGCAGATCGTCGCCGATGACTTCGAGGTGTATGCCCAGCGTGTCGATGCCCGCATCGCGCATGCGCTGGAACCAGGCGTCGGTGTCGGGCGGCTCGCACTGGCCCTGCAGCGGCAGGTTCACCGCCGCCTTGATGGCACGCGCGCTGTCGCACAGCAGTTGCGCGCCGCGGTCGGGCGTGGCTGGTGTGCCGGTGGTCAGCACCATGTGCTTCACGCCATCGAGTTCCACCGCGGCCCGGGCCACTTCGGCCAGCTGTTCGGGACTCTTGCGCTCGATGGTGCGACCTGCGGCCAGCGATTGGCCGATGGCACAAAAGCGGCAGGCCTTGCGCCGGCTTTCATAGCGGATGCAGGTCTGCAGCACCGTGGTCGCCAGCACGTCGGTGCCGTGCAGCGTGGCGATGTGCGAGTACGGAATGCCGTCGGCGGTCTGCAGCGCGTAGAAGCGCGGCGTCTTGTTCAGCGCAACTTGCGCGATGGGGATGTGACCGCGGCGCAGCGTGGCGCTGCCATCGGCGCCCGGCGCATCCAGCACGAAAGGCGACTCGAAAGCACCCGCGGTGTGCACCGGGATCATCAGCGTCACGCCGTCCACCGTCACGGCCTTGTGATCGGAAGGGCCCGCACCGCCGCGCCGGCTGGCGGCGCCGGCGCTGGGGTTCTCCAGCCGCATACCGCGGGTTTGCAGTTCGGTCAGCAGTTCGCGTGTGGCCAGCATGGTTGCAGCTCCTGTGGGTCAAGCGGCCGGTTCGGCCAGGGGGTTGGTCGCGGCTTCCGGATGGCCGGCATCGGCTTGCAACGGCGTCGTGTACGCAGTGGCTTCGCGACGTATGGCCAGCGAGAGCAGTTCGGGCCGCGCGTAGTGCCCGACCGAATCCATCATGCGTTTGCGCTTGGCGATCAGCGCCATGTCCAGGTCGGCGACCACCAGTCCTTCGCCTTCGGTCAGCGGCTCTGCGAGGTACTTGCCTTCGGGCGAGACGATGGCGCTGTGGCAGCCGCCGCGCAGCGCGCCCTGCAGCTTCTCGTCGGGGGTGATGCTTCGGATCTGCTCGTCGCTCAGCCAGCCGGTGGCGTTGACGACGAAGCAGCCCGACTCCAGCGCATGGTGGCGGATGGTCACCGCCATCTGGTCGGCGAAGATCGGCCCGACCAGCGAGCCGGGGAACTGCGCGCAGTGGATCTCTTCGTGGTCGGCCATCAGCGCGTAGCGCGCCAGCGGGTTGTAGTGTTCCCAGCAGGCCAGCGCACCCACGCGGCCGACGCGGGTCTGCACGGCGACCAGGCCCGAGCCATCGCCCTGGCCCCACACCATGCGTTCGTGATAGGTGGGGGTGATCTTGCGGCGCTTCAGCAGCAGCCTGCCGTCGGCGTCGAAGATCAGCTGGCTGTTGTAGAGGCTGCCATGGTCGCGCTCGTTGACGCCGAGCACCACCACCATGCCCAGTTCGCGCGCCGCCGCGGCAACCGCATCGGTCAGCGGGCCGGGCACGCTGGGGGCCCGCTCCATCAGCAGCAGATGCGGCGCGCCCTGCAGCACCGGTGGCAGCACGAAGCTGAAATAGGGGTAGTAGGGAACGAAGGTCTCGGGGAAGACGATCAGCTCGACACCGCGTCGCGCGGCGTCGCGCATCGTCTCCAGCACGCGGGCCAGCGTGCCCTCTGCGGAGTTCAGGTCCGGCGCGATCTGCGCCGCGGCGACGCGCACCATGGCCTACAGCGTCCAGGTGTCGAGGATGAACGCGCCCTGCTTGCGATGCAGCAGCACGATGTCCAGCACATCCAGCGGGTTGATCGGGCGGATGCCTTCGATCAGCGCGCCTTCGCCGTGGCCGTACAGCGCCTGCAGCGCGAAGCGGCAGGCGTAGACCTTGCCACCTTCGGCGATGAACTTGGTGATCTGCTCATTGAAGTTCTGGTGGCCCGGAAAGGCCGAGTCACCCAGCTTCGGAAAGCCGCGCTTCACGCCCAGCGTGACGCCCGGGCCGTACAGCAGGATCGAGGTCTCGAAGCCCTTGCGCTGCAGACGCGTGGCCTGCAGCAGGTTGACGAAACCGATAGAGCCTTCGAAGGCGACAGTGTGGAAGGTGACGAGGGCCTTCTCGCCGGGTTCGGCCTTGACGTCCTCGAAGACCTTCTCTTCGTAGTCGACCAGGAAGTCGCCCTTTTGGGCTGCGGGGTGTGTGACCTTGGGCATGGCAATCCTCGTGAGTTGGAAAGACGGGCGGCCGGTGAGTGGCTCGCCAGACAACCATTGCGAGGGATGTGCCGGGGCGGTCCGAAGCCATGCAACCAAGGTCCGATCAAACCTGCGGGCAAGGTCGTACAGCGACGAAGAAGGCCACGTCGACACGGGGGAATCAGCCGTGCCCGCGGTTGGCCTTCCGATCCAATCAAGGCACCCAATCAAAGGAACGCCGGCACCAACCCGATGCACGTTTCGCCTCACGGTGCGGACCGCGACTTGCTACCCTTCCCAGCATAATTGAGGTCACCCAGTGAGGTTTTCGCATTGGAGAAGACAGCTGCGAGAGCTTGCTCTCCCGGCTTACCAACTCATTCCGGATCTGATCTCCGAGGACCTTCAGCAGGGGCGCCTGGCTCCGCGCGAACGTCTGCCCCCCCTGCGGACGCTGGCCCAGGACCTCGGACTCGACTACACGACCGTGGTGCGCGGAATCGCCCTGGCGCGCGAGCGTGGGCTGGTAGCCTCGCGGCCCGGGTTGGGAACCTTCACCCGTGGTTCGTTTATCGGCCTGCCACTGCGTGCAGGCACCGGCGCCGAGATGACCATGAACCAGCCGCCGGAACTCGAGGATCACCCAGCGATGCGCGCGTTGCAGGCTGCAGCCGCCGACTGCGTAGCCAGCGCTCCGATGATGGAACTGATGCGCTATCAGGACTTCGGCGGCGCTGCGCACCACCGCGAAGTGGCCGCTACCTGGTTGCAGCAGTGGTTGCCCGATGCTTCGGCAGATCGCCTGCTCATTGCGCCGGGCATCCACGCTGTCTTGCTCGCCCTGGTCTCGCTGCTCGTGCGGCCCGGCCGCAGTCTGGCCGTGGAGCGACTGACCTACCCGGGCATCGAGGCCATCGCATCGCAATTGGGTGTTGCATTGCATCCGCTGGACATGGACGAGGGCGGGTTGCGACCCGATGCCTTCGAGCAGGCCTGCAAGACTGCCTCGATAGGGGCGCTGCACGTGTGCCCCAACCTGCAGAACCCGACCACGGCGACTCTGTCGATCCGGCGCCGCGAGCAGATCGCCGACATCGCGCTGCGCCACAACGTGCCCATCATCGAGGACGATGCCTACGGCATGCTGCCGCTGGCGGTACCGCCAGCGATCGCCGAGTTCGCACCGGGGTTGACCTACTACGTCACCGGCATGTCCAAGTGGCTGGGTGCGGGCCTGCGCACCGCCTATCTCGTGTCGCCCGGATCAGCGGCCAACCAGCGGGCGGCAGGTGCGTTGCGCGCGATGACGGTGATGTCGTCGCCATGGACCAACGCCCTGGTGACGCGCTGGCTGGAGGACGGCCACGCGACGGCGGTGCTCGTTGCCTTGCGGGAGGAGTGCCTGGCGCGCAGTGCCCTGGCACTGTTGGAACTCCAGCCATTGGGCGCGAGCATGCCACCGCAGTCATTCCACCTTTGGTTGCCGCTGCCCTGTGCCCAGGGCCTGGAGTCGGGTCTGGCGGGGCGACTGCAGCAGATGGGCATCGCGGCAGTCGCCAGCAGCGCCTTCTCGACGGATCGTGATCCGCCCGCCGCACTGCGTGTCTGCCTGGGTGGCGCGCTCACGCGTGAGGACTGCGGACGGGCCGTGCAAGCCGTCGTGCAGGCGATTTCCACCGAGCGTCCGTAGGCGTGGCGCGAGTCCTTGCCAGACCGGGCGGCCCACCGTGCGGCGCCGTCAGCGCGCCATGGCGCGCCATACCTCGAACAAGGCGCTGCCAGCAAGCAGCGTCGGCGCGAGCGCGGCGAAGAGGCGTACGACACGGTCAAAGACGGGGCCAGCATCGCGTGAGCGGAGATAGCCCCTCACCAGCAAGTGCCCCTTGAGGGCGCATATCGCGGCGATAGCCAACGCTGCCGTCAGCCGCGCCGGCAGATGCGCCCCATGAATGGACACCGCGGCACTGAACAAGGTCAGCGCGACGAGGGCCAGCCAGGTCACCGTGGCCGGGTCGGCAAAAGGCGGGGGTTCGACCGACGGATGCCCCGAGCGCGTTGCGTTCGAGGCCTCGGCTTGCGGTGGCTTGAGGTCAGGCATAGGCATAGAAGAGGCCAAACAGCATCAGCCATACGAGATCGGTGGCGTGCCAGTAGGTTGCAAGCGAATGCAGGCCTCGGTGATCTGCCGTGCTGTAGCCGCCGGCGGCCAGTCGGGCGGTGCACCAGCCCATGCCCAGCAATCCCCAACTGGCGTGGATGAAGTGGTTGATCGTCAGGTACCAGTACACGATGACGAAGATGCCGGCCCGGGCATCCAGCCCATGGGCCGCATTCCAGCGCCGCTCGAAGAACTTCACCACCGGGTAAAGCGCCCCGACCGCCATCGCCGAGACCATCCACCGCAGCGCGGCATCACGGCGGCGCTCGCCCATCGCGCGCAGTGCCCGCGTCAGCATCCAGCCGCTGGTCACCATGGCCATCGTGATCAGCACGCCGCCCGTCGTCCAGAGTCGATGCGCGCCGGATTGGAATGCCTGCGGGTGGTGCCACCTGGCGCTGAAGTAGACCGCGAAGAATACGGCGAACTCCAGGAACTCCAGGCAAATGGCGACCCACATGGCGCGGTGGCCCGGGATCGGATCGAGCCGCGAGGCCTCGATCGCAAGAGGCCTGCTGGAATTCATGCCGGCCTGGCCCTCAGGGAGTGGCCATGCGTTCTCAAGCAGCGTTGGGCACGGAGTCACGGGTGCCATGTTGCTCAGTCTTGTGTGGAGCGCAAGGCGCAGCAGTGCGCGATCTCAGCCTGACCAGAGAAGGTCTGAGATCGATCAAGCCGGGCTCAGTCGATCAGCGGCGCCAAGGCGTCGCGGGTGGCATGAATGCGCTCCGGCAGGTCACTGCCGCAGACCCACTCGTCCATGCGGAACCAGACATCGTCAGCCACGATGTCGGCCGTCCTGCTGCCCCAGGGGAAAGGGTGGTCGTGGTCGAGGCCCACCTGAAGGCCGTCCTCCTCCGTTCTCAGGGCAATCCACTGCACGCTGTGGTCCACGAGGCGGACTGGCACGATCAACGTGCAGCCCACCCACTGCAGGTTGGGCACGCTCCCCACCTTGCCGACGACCCGAAGGCCACGAGCGGCCTCCAGGAGGAGCAACGGGGGAGTGTCGGCCGGGAACGGCACGCTGCCTGCGCGCTCACCGGCCATCAACGTCGGCAGGAGGCAGTGCTGCAGCGCGAGGTTGGGCGATTGCAGCAAGGCTTCGATCGCGAGGCGTTGTGCCCACATCACCCAGCGCGCGGCGGCGGTTGCGCCGTTGCGTCGCCACAGCGCCGTGGCCGAGACGAGGTCATCCAGCAGACCACCGTCGCCGCCGAGGGATGTTGGAACAGCGCAGCGCAACAGGCCGCTGGATACCACCTCGTCCAGCGCCTCTTGGCCGGCCCGCTGCAGTGATCTTCGTGGGGATACCGGGTTGCTCGCGCGTCGAGGTGTCATCACTCGATGATCGTCGTCCTTGAACTGCTCTGTAAGATTCAGATTCGCAATTCAAGGACCGAATCAGATGACCGATGCCCATGCTCTGCGCTACGAGCAACTGGCGGCGGATGTGCGGCACCTGATTGACGAAGGCCTGCTTAAGGCCGGCGATCGGCTGCCGTCCGTCCGGGAGACCTGCCGGCGCCGTGGGGTGAGCCCGTCCACCGTTTTCCAGGCCTACGGGCTGCTCGAACTGCACGGACTCATCGAGGCGCGGCCGCGCTCGGGGTACTTCGTCCGTGGCCAACGACGGTCGCCGAGACCGACGCCTGCGCGGGCCGTGCCGCGGCCCGAGGCAACGGCCGTGGAGGTCAGCGAACTGGCTTTCGACCTGATCGAGTCCACGCGCGAACCCGGGGTGGTGCCCCTGGGCTCGGCGTTCCCCGGAGCCCATCTGTTTCCCTTCGAGGCGATCGCCCGCAGCGGTGCGCGCGCGATGCGGCGCCTGAAGCCCGGAGCGATCACCAGCGCCTTGACCGCGGGTGAGCAGAGCCTGCGCGATGCCTTGCGCCGTCGTTATGCCCTGCAGGGCGTGTCGCTGGCCGAGCAGGAACTGGTCATCACCAACGGCGCCATGGAGGCGCTGAACCTGTGCCTGCAGGCGGTGAGCTCGCCCGGCGACCTGGTGGTGGTCGAGTCGCCGACCTTCTACGCCGCGCTGCAGGCGCTGGAGCGCCTGAAGCTGCGCGCCGTGGAGGTGGCCACCGATCCGAAGGACGGCGTGGATCTGGCCGCCCTCGGCGAACTGCTGGCCCGGCAACGGGTGGCAGCTTGCTGGTTCATGCCGAGTTTCCAGAATCCGCTGGGGGCCCTGATGCCGGCCTCGCGCAAGCAGGCGCTGGTGGCGTTGCTGGCCAAGCACCAGGTGCCGCTGATCGAAGACGACGTCTACGCTGAGCTCTACGCCGGCGAGCGGCGGCCGCCGCCTGCCAAGGCCTTCGATGCGCAGGGCGGCGTCCTGCATTGCTCATCGTTCTCGAAATGCCTGGCGCCGGGCTACCGCGTGGGCTGGGCCGCTGCGGGACGCCATGCCCGCACCGTGCAACGACTGAAGATGATGAGTTCGCTGGCCACTGCCGTGCCACCGCAGCTGGCCATCGCCGACTACCTGGCGCAGGGTGGCTACGACCGGCACCTGCGGCAGTTGCGCTCGGCCCTGGCGCAGGAGCAGCAGCGGGTGCGGCGCCTGATCGAGCGGCATTTCCCCGCGGGGACCCGGGTGACGCGGCCCGCCGGGGGCTATTTCCTCTGGCTGGAACTGCCCGCCAGCGTGGACGCGATGACGCTGCACCAGCAGGCCATGGCGCTGGGCATCAGCACCGCGCCTGGCGTGCTGTTCTCGGCCGACCGGCGCTTCGTGCACCACCTGCGCTTGAACGTGGGGCATCCGGGCGATCCGCGGATCGATCCCGCCGTGCGCCGCTTGGGTGAGCTGGCCGCGGCGGCGATGGCCTGAGCAAGGTGCCGCAGGGCTACCGCAACACGAAGGTCGAAGCCGACGCCGCCAACAGCGTCCGCTCACCTTGCGCATCACGGATCTCGACGCGGATGGGCACCACGCGCGCCTGACCCTGTTGCTGCGCGGTCCTGGGCGACATGCTCAGCGTCAGCACCGTCATCGCCGTGCCGGCCGGTGCGACGTCCACCACGTGGGCTCTGTCCACGACCAGCGGGATGGCGTTGGCGCCGTCGATGGAGGCCGACACCGTCAGTCGGCGTGGTTGGAGCGAGGCGTTCATCAGCTGCAGTCGGTAGACGTTCTCGATGCCACCGTCTTCCGACAGCCGGGCCATGACGGTTCGATCCCGCAGCACGTTCAGGCGCAGTTCGGGCCGGGTTGCCCAGCCCCAGGCCACTGTGCTGCCAATGACGAGCAGGCCGAGGGCGTACCCCATCACCCGAGGACGCCGCCAGAGCGGCAGTTGGCCATCGTCGGCCATGGACCGGAAACGGATCAGGCCGCGCGGGCTCGCCAGCTTGTCCATGACCCGGTTGCAGGCGTCGATACACAGCCCGCAGCTGATGCAGGCCGCCTGCAGCCCCTGGCGGATGTCGATGCCCACCGGGCAGACCTGCACGCACAGGGTGCAGTCCACGCAGTCGCCCTGGCCGAGGTGGCGCGCGTCCACGCCGCGGGCGCGCGCTGCACGCGGTTCCCCGCGGCCATCGTCGTAGGCGATGACGCGGGTGGTCGCGTCGAGCATCGAGGCCTGGAAGCGGCCGTAGGGGCAGGCGTGCTGGCACACCTTCTCGCGCAGCAGCCCGGCGTGCACATAGGTGGCCGCGCCGTAGAAAAGGATCCAGAACGCTTCCCAGGGGCCGAAGTCCAGCGTGGGCAACGCCTGCGCCAGCGCGCGCACGGGCGTGAACCAGCCCACCAGCATGAAGCCCGTCAGCAGGGCCAATGCGCCCCAGGCCAGGTGCTTGCCACCACGCCGCAACAGCTTCTCCGCGCCCCAGGGTGCGCCATCGAGGCGCAGGCGTGCCAGGCGATCGCCCTCGAAGCGCTGCTCGATGCCCATGAACATCTCGGTGTAGACCGTCTGCGGGCAGGCGAAGCCGCACCACACGCGGCCGTAGAGCGCCGTGGCGGCGAACAGCAGCAGCGCGCTGAAAACCAGCACGCCGGTCAGCAGGATCAGGTCCTGCGGGAAGAGCACCGCGTTGAAGAAGTAGAAGCGCCGGCCGTCGAGATCGAACCACACCGCCTGGCGACCGTTCCAGCTCAGCCATGGCAGCCCGTAGAAGAGCAGTTGCGTCAGCCACACGAAAGCCCATCGCCAAAGTGTGAAGGTGCCGGTGACCGAGCGGGGCTGGATGCGGACCGCCGGTGCGATGCCGGAAGAATCCATCGCGGGCGCGATGGGGATGATGCGTTGAGCGTGAGACATCCCGGCGTGCTTTCTCGTCGGGAAGTGGGACGCCCGACATGGCCACGATGGTGTTCGCAAGCCGTCTGATGCGAAAGATTCAGCGAAGTCCTATTTCAACCGTATCAGATGGACGGCCATCGATCTGATCGGCTCGAAAAGGCGCTCAGCTGATCTCCCGCTTGGGCGCAGGCGCGCCGCAGAATCCGGCGCTCATGTCATCGAACGCCCCCTCGTTGCGATCACCGCCAGTCACCGGATCCCGACACCCGCACGCCAACCTGCGGGGTATTGCCTGGATGGTGCTGGCCATGGCCGCCTTCGCGGTGGAGGACGCGCTGGTCAAGCGCGCCGCGCGGGCACTGCCGCTGGCCGAGGTGCTGATGGTGTTCGGCGCAGGCGGTGCGCTGATCTTTGCCGCCTGGGGCGCCAGAAGCGCTGCCCCGCTGTTGCACCCCGATGTGCGCTGCCGCGCCATGGTGATCCGCGCCGTCTTCGAACTCACAGGCCGCCTGTTCTACGTCCTGGCCATCGCGCTGACACCGCTTTCGTCAGCCACGGCCTGTCGGCGTGTCTGGCAGCGTGCAAGCTGGGCGGGTCCTCGGCATCGTCGGTCGCAACGGCGTTGGAAAGTCGACACTCTTAAAAGCGCTGGCAGGCCTGCTGCCAGTCGCGCAAGGCCAGGTCCGGTGGCGCAAGCAGGACCTTCGTGGTGTGCCTGCGCACGCCCGACTTGCTTCCGGGATTGCCTATGCGCCGCAGGAGAATGTGGTCTTCGGCGAGCTGAGCGTGGGCGAGAACCTGTCCTTGCATCTTGGCGAGAGGGGTCTTGCACGCTATGACTCGCTGCTGGCCACCTTCCCGCGCATCAAAGAACGACTGAGGCAGCGTGCCGGACTTCTCAGTGGTGGCGAACGAAAGCTGTTGTCTTTTACGCGGACGATGGGACTGCAGGCGCCGCTTTCAATGCTCGACGAGCCGACTGAAGGTGTGCAGCCGGAAAACATTGACCGCATGGGCCGCATCATCTGTGAATTGAAGTCCACCGGCAGTTGCTTCCTGATCGTCGAACAGAACCTAACCTTCATCGAGCAAATTGCCGATGACGTGCTGGTACTGGACCATGGCGAATGCGTCTTGAACGGGTCCCTGTCTAATCTCAGCCGATCGGACATTGAGAGGCACCTGCTCGTCTAGCGATCTCTAGCGAGACACGCAACCGCGCATCGATGGGCCCGTGAGGGCGCGCCGCCCGCTCACGTCTGCTCACCAGCACCGCACTATTCCGATCAACTGGTCAAGTTCCTGAGGAAGGCGCGGCATCCGCTTCTTGCTTCGCCTTCGCAGAATCAAACTCGCGGCTCAGTTCAAGCCGAGACCGCTTGCGAGCGGTAGCCTGGTGGAAACGCTGCTGCTGGAGACTTGTGGTCAGGTGAAGTGCGGGCACTTCCGCAGGTCGACCGTTCTCGTGCACAGCAACCATTGTGAAGTAGCAACTGTTGACATGTCGGTTGACTTGCGTCCGAATGTCCTCGGCAACAACTTTGATGCCGACTTCCATCGACGTACGGCCGGTGTGATTGATGGACGCCAGGAAGGTCAATAGTTCGCCAACATGGACGGGCTGACGGAAGAGGACCTGGTCCACTGAAACAGTGACGACGTAGCGACCGGCGTATCGGCTCGCACACGCATAGGCCACCTGATCAAGAAGCTTGAGTAGGTGGCCTCCATGCACGTTCCCGGCAAAGTTGGCCATGTCGGGTGTCATCAGCACCGTCATGCTCAGCTCGTGCGAGGCCAGACCATCCATGGCAATCAGACACGCTCGATGATGACGGCGATGCCCTGGCCAACGCCAATGCACATGGTGCACAGCGCATACCGCCCGCCGATAGACTCCAGGTGGTTGATCGCCGTCGTGACCAGTCTTGCCCCGGAAGCGCCCAGTGGGTGGCCCAGGGCGATCGCACCACCGTTGGGATTGACGCGCGGGTCGTCGTCAGGCAAACCGAGGGCGCGCAGCACGGCAAGGCCTTGGGCCGCAAACGCCTCGTTCAGCTCGATCACATCCATCTGCTCAAGGGTCAGGCCGCTGAGTTGCAGTACCTTGCGCGTCGCGGGCGCGGGACCCATTCCCATGATGCGTGGCGAGACACCGGCAGTCGCCATGCCGACCACGCGCGCCCGTGGTGTGAGCTTGTTCAAAACCGCGCCGGATTCGCTGGCCAGCAGCAGGGCACAGGCTCCGTCGTTGACACCGGACGCATTGCCGGCGGTCACGGTGCCGTCGGGCCGCACGACTCCCTTGAGTTTCGACAGTGCTTCCAGAGACGTCTCGCGCGGGTGCTCGTCTCTATCGACAACGAGCGGCTCTCCCTTCTTCTGCACGACTGACACCGGCGTGATCTCCCGGGCCAGGAAGCCCGACCGTTGAGCGGCAATCGCTCGGGTCTGTGAGGCCAGAGCCATGCGGTCCTGAGCATCGCGCTCGATGTGGAAGTCGGTTGCAACGTTCTCGGCCGTCTCCGGCATTGAGTCGACGCCGTACATCTCCTTCATCAACCGGTTGACGAAGCGCCAGCCGATGGTCGTATCGTGAACGGCATTGCTGCGCGAGAAGGCTGACTCGGGCTTCGGCATGACAAAAGGCGCGCGGCTCATGCTTTCGACGCCACCGGCGATCATCACCCGTGCCTCGCCAGCCTTGATCGCCCGCGCTGCGGTGCCGATTGCATCCATGCCCGATCCACAGAGGCGATTGACTGTCGAGCCAGGCAGTTCAATCGGCAGCCCGGCCAATAGGGCCGACATGCGCGCCACGTTGCGGTTGTCCTCGCCTGCTTGGTTTGCACAACCGAAGATCACGTCGCCAACCGCGGCCCAGTCAACGCTTGGGTTGCGCACCATCAGAGCCTTCAGCGGTACTGCGCCGAGGTCATCGGCGCGAACCGAGGACAGAGCGCCTCCGTAACGGCCAAAGGGGGTGCGGATCGCATCGCAAATGAAGGCGTCTGTCGTCATGGGCGGTTCTCGTCAGTTCGGTGAAGTAGAGCCAGTCGGAACATGCTGGTGGCCACAAGATTCAGGACCTCGTCCTGTCGTTGGTTGTGCAGTTGCCACCGCCAACGAAGTATTCCGAGTGTTGGCTGGGTGGCCGAGCGGCGCGTCTCCAGCACGGTTGCCGTCAGTCGCAGCACGTCACCCGGACGCACCGGGCTTGGCCAACGGATATGGTCGATCCCGGGCGACGCAAGGGACTCTGAACCCACCAGGTGCGAGTCCGCGATCAATCTCATTGCCATTGCACACGTGTGCCAACCACTTGCGATAAGACCCCGGAAGTGCCCGCCCTTTGCCGCGAGCGGATCGGTGTGGAACCATTGAGGATCAAACCGCTTGGCGAAGTCTAGGATCTCGCTCTCTGTGACCTTGTAGGGGCCAGCACTAAGAGTCTGGCCAGCTTCAAACTCGGCAAATTTCATCAAGGCATTCCTGCCGCGAAGCGGGCGGGTCGTCGTTCTTGAAGCGCGGCGAAGCCTTCGCGAGCATCGCTGCCTCCAAAGCCGAGCACCTCCAGTGCCAGCGAATGTTCGAAGGCAGGCCAGGCCGACCTCAGCCAGTGATTCAGCGAGCGCTTCGTGTAGGCCTGGGCCGTCCGGCTGCCCTGAGCAAGTTGCGTTGCAATTTGGGAGGCGCATGTCTGCAGTTCGTCGTCGGGGACGCTCAGGCTGACAAGACCGATGCGCTCCGCTTCGAGCCCATTGACGGCATTGCATAGAAGGAGGTGGTACTTCGCACGGGCCATACCGCAAAGTAGCGGCCAGATGACGGCCGCATGATCGCCGGCCGCAACGCCTAGCTTGGTATGACCATCGATGATTTTCGCTTTGTGGCCAGCGATGGAGACGTCTGCCAACAAGGCCACTGCGGCGCCGGCGCCGACCGCGGCTCCATTGATCGCGGACACGATCGGCAGGTCGCAGTCGATCATGCCTTGCACAATGCCGCGGCCCTCGCGCATCACTCGAAGGCGTGCAGTTTCGCTCGTCAACATGGACTGCACCACGTCGCTTGTGCCACCTGCACAAAAGCCCTTGCCCTCACTACGGACCAGCACCACTCGGACATCCGACTCGCGCTGGAACAGCCCCCAGACCTCGGCCAAGGCAGCGTGGCCGCGTTCGTCAGCGAATGGCATTCCCCCCTCGGGTCCGAAGACGAGCTCGGCGACGCCGTCTGCGCGAACAACCGCGTGCAGATGAGGCCCGAGATCCCAATTCAGCTTGCGCATGGGCTTTCCCAGTCCGATTCCAGTGCGTCCAGTCGACGAAGGTAAGGGCTGACACGATAGCGCTCACCGCGGTAGCACGCGTCCAGGGCATCAAGTA
>VFQO010001404.1_pt1 | contig 18637 bp, 18 predicted proteins | sample 3512331 | NCBI WGS metagenome assembly VFQO01 (sample SAMN10412371, study PRJNA504923) | tailings metagenome | isolation source: Replicate 3 from Balatoc abandoned mine | place: Philippines: Itogon, Benguet | collected 2017-08-28
CGACCGCGCCCGACAGCGGCGGGGCGGGCCTCCATCGCGGGGGCAACGGCATCCATATGACCTACCGCTTCCTCGCCGACGGCGAGATCGCGATCCATGACGACCGCTGGTTCGTGCCGCCGTGGGGCGTCAACGGCGGCCAACCGGGTGCACGTGCCAAGAAGGTGCTCGAACGCGCCGATGGCTCTGAAGAGATCGTCTGCAACAAGGTCGAAAGCGTATCGGTGAAAGCGGGCGATCTCCTCCACTTCATCACCTGGGGGGGCGGCGGCTGGGGCGACCCGCTGGCGCGCGATTCCGAGCTGGTCGGCCTCGAAATCCGGCAGGGTCTGGTGACGGCCGAAGGCGCACGCGCCTACGGCGTGGTGGCCGATGCCGAGGGGGTGGTGGACTCCGCCGCCACCGCAGCCCTGCGTGCCGAAATGACCGCGTCGCGCGGCGAACTTCCGCTGTTCGACTACGGCCCCGGCATCGACGCCCTGCGCGCCAATTGCGAGGCCGAAACGGGTCTCCCCGCCCCGATCCAGCCGGTCTGGAAGACCTTCCCCGGAATGCGCGAGGCAGCAGAATGAGCGCGCTTCAAGGGATCAAGGTCGTCGAGATGGGCCAGCTGCTCGCCGGCCCGTTCTGCGGGCAGTTGCTCGGCGATATGGGCGCTGATGTGGTCAAGATCGAGCCGCCGGGTGCGGGCGATCCGATGCGCAACTGGGGTCAGGGCGACGAGAAGGTGCAGTGGGAGGTGATCGCCCGCAACAAGCGCTCGGTCACCTGCAACCTGCGCGTGCCCGAAGGGCAAGCGCTCGCCAAGCGGCTGATTGCCGAGGCCGATGTGCTGATCGAGAACTTCAAGCCCGGCACGCTGGAACGCTGGGGCCTGTCTCCGGCAGAGCTTCACGCGGTCAACCCAGGCCTGATCATCGCCCGCATGTCGGGCTATGGGCAGGACGGGCCATATAGCGACCGCGCAGGCTTCGGCGGGATCGGCGAGGCGATGGGCGGGTGGCGCTACATCGTCGGCGAGCCTGACCGTCCGCCCAGTCGCATGGGCATTTCCATCGGCGATACGCTGTGCGCCACCTATGGCGCGATGGGCGTGCTCGCCGCGCTCCACCACCGCGAGAAGACCGGTGAGGGTCAGGTGGTCGACTCCGCTCTCTACGAAGCCGTGTTGCAGGTGATGGAGGGCCTCGTGCCCGAATATGATCGCAACGGCGTGATCCGCGAACGGTCAGGTTCGGTGCTGAAGGGCATTGCGCCGTCGAACGTCTATTCCTGCAAGGACGGCAGCTACATGATTGGCGCCAATGGCGATGCGATCTTTGCACGGCTGTGTCAGGCGATGGGGCGGCCCGAACTGTCGAGCGACCCGCGCTATGCCACGCATATCCCGCGCGGGATCCATCAGGATGAACTCGATGCGCTGATCAATGACTGGACTGGCACGCTCACCGTGGACGAGGTCGATGCGCTGATGATCGAATATTCGATCCCCGCCGGCCGCGTCTACCGCGCGCCCGATATGCTCGCTGATCCGCACTTCCAGGCGCGGGAAGCGATCATCGAGGTCGAGACGCAGAACCGCGGCAAGATCAAGATGCAGAACGCCTTCCCGAAGCTCTCCAGAACTCCTTCAACCATCCGCCGCCCCGCGCCCGCCGCGCCGGGTCAGGACAATGCCGAGGTCTTCGCTGAGCGGCTGGGTCTGGATGCCGCCGAGCTCACGCGGCTGGCGGAAGCGGGGATCATCTGATGGGCGGCCCCTCGGCATCCGACAATTACGCCGGGGTGTACGAGGGGCGGCTCCAACCGGGGTCGTGCCCGGCGCTGCTGATTGTCGATGTGGTGGTCGCTTACCTCACCGAGGGGTCGGCGCTGTTCATGGCGACTGCCGCCGCCGCGCGGGACAGCAATGCGCGGCTCGCCGCCGCGGCACGGGCGGCGGGAGTGCCGGTGGTGTTCACCAACGTCCAGTATAAGACCGATGGTTCGGACGGCGGGGTGTTCTATCGCAAAGCGCCGGTGCTCAAGGCCTTTGTCGAAGGATCACCGCTCGGGGCCTTCCCGCCGGAACTCACCCCGCTTCCCGGAGAGCGGGTATTCACCAAGCAGTACCCCAGCGCCTTCTTCGGCACCGGCCTCGCCGAAGCCTTGCACGCCGATGACATCGATACGCTTCTCATCACCGGCTACTCCACCTCCGGCTGCGTCCGGGCGAGCGCGCTCGACGCAATGCAATATGGCTTCGTCCCGCTGGTGGTGCGCGAGGCTTGCGCCGACCGCCATCCCGCCCCGCACGAGGCCAACCTGTTCGACCTTCAGGCCAAATATGCCGAGGTCATCTCCGAGGCCGAGGCGCTGGCAGTGATTGCCGCGCACCCTGCCTGATCGCAGCCCGCTGTTTTGGGCTTGTGCGCGCCGGGCTGGGCCTTCAAGTATCACGCCAGCCGGCATCAACAGGGAGAAGCGCCTCGTGGCATTTGCAAAGTCGAGGCGATGGGCAATCGCCGGTCTGACGGGAACCGCCCTCACCGGCATCGCTCTTGAAGCAAGCCCTTTGACAGCGCAGGAACGCCCGGTCGCTCTCACCGGCGCGCGCATCCTCACCATGGCGGGCGAGCCGATCGAGAACGGCACGATCATCATCAAGGATGGCAAGATCGTCGCGGTTGGCGCCAATGTCGCTATTCCGGCTGATGCGGAACGCCGCGCGGTTGATGGGCGGGTGATCATGCCCGGCATCGTCGACACCCATTCCCATATCGGCCAAGTCGCAGGCGCGGACGGTTCCGGCCCGATCCAGCCAGAAGTCCGCGCGATGGATTCGATCAACCCGTTCTCCACCTCCATTGACAAGGCGCGCGCCGGAGGCGTCACCACCGCCAATATCATGCCCGGATCGGGCCACCTGATGAGCGGGCAGACCTTCTACATGAAGCTTCGCAAGGGCCGTACCGTTGAGGACATCGCGTTCGCGATGAAGGGCGCCGCCGCGCTCGGCGGCATGAAGATGGCGAATGGCACTAACCCGATGGGCGGGAGCGGCTTTCCGGGCACTCGCGCCAAGTCCGCCTCGCTGGTGCGCGAGCAGCTGACCGAGGCCAAGGCCTATTGCGACGGCGACCGCAAGAAGCGCGATCTGGGTAAGGAAGCGCTGTGTGAGGTGCTGTCGGGCGAGCGATTGGTGCATTTCCACACCCACCGCGCTGATGACATCATGACCGTGCTGCGGCTGCAACGCGAATTCGGCTTCAAGGTGCTGATCCAGCATGGGACGGAGACCTGGAAAGTCGCCGAGGAACTGGCCAAGGCCGGGGTGCCGGTATCGAACATCACGCTGGATGCGCCGGGTGGTAAGCTGGAAACGGTCGATCTCAGGATGGACAATGCCGCCATCCTCGAACGCGCGGGCGTGCTGGTGTCGATCCATTCGGACGACGCGATCGTAGATTCGCGCATGATGCTGCGCGAGGCCGCGCTGGCGGTGCGCGGCGGGATGAGCCGTGATGGCGCCTTGCGGGCGCTGACCATCAACGGGGCCAAGCAAATGCAGCTCGATGCCCGCGTGGGCTCGCTCGAAGTGGGTAAGGATGCTGACTTCCTCGTGCTCGATGGCGATCCGCTCTCAACCTATACCCACGTGCTCGAAACCTGGGTGGAGGGCGACAAGCTGTTTGATCGCAGCCAGCCAGATGATTTGTTGATGGCGACGGGAGGCTTTGGCGCGGGCAGCCCGATGGAGGCCTCGCACCACCACTGGGAAATCGCCGAAGCGGAAGGGCACCACTGATGCGTATCGCCGGATATTGCCTCGCCGCCGCCAGCGCACTGGCGCTTGGTTCAGCAGCACACGCGCAGGACATCGCAATCAAGGGCGGCGAGGTTCATACCATGGCCGGCCCCGCCATCACGGACGGGGTTGTCGTGATTGACGACGGCAAAATCGTCGCCGTCGGCCCTGCCGCCAGCACACCGATCCCTGATGGTTTCGCCGTCATCGAGGCCAAGGTCGTCACGCCCGGCTTGGTCGACGCGCGCACCGTGGTCGGGCTCGCGGGCTACCTCAATCAGGAGCATGATCAGGACCAGCTGGACGAAAGCGCCCCCGTGCAGCCGCAGCTGCGCGCGATTGACGCCTATAATCCCGGCGAGGCGCTGGTGACATGGCTGCGCGGCTTTGGGGTCACCACCATCCACACCGGTCACGGCCCCGGCGCACTGGTTTCGGGCCAGACGATGATCGCCAAGACAGTCGGCAACACTGCCGATGCCGCCGTGATCGTGCCCCGCGCGATGGTCGCCGCCAATCTCGGGCCGGGCGCGCTGGCCGAGGGCGGCAAGGCCCCGGGCACCCGTGCCAAACAGATCGCAATGCTCCGTCAGTCCTTACTCGCCGCCAAGGAAGGCGACGCGCCCAAACCTGCGAAAAAGGGTGACGAGAAGTCCGGCCCCGATAAGCCGCCCGGCCTTGAGGTGCAGGTGATGCGCGATGTGCTCGCCCGCAAGCTGCCGCTGCTGATCACCGCTCACCGCGCGCAGGACATCATGAGCGCACTGCGGCTGCGTCAGGAGTTCGGCATTGATGTCGTGCTCGACGGGGCGGCTGAGGCCTATCTGCTGACGTCCGAGATCAAGGCTGCCGGGGTCAAGGTCATCCTCCATCCGCCGATGTCGCGGCAATATGGCGAGTTCGAAAACGCCAGCTTCACCACCGGCGCGGCGCTGCGCGCGGCGGGCATCCCGTTTGCTTATCAGTCGGGTTACGAAGGCTATGTTCCCAAGACCCGCGTGATCCTGTTCGAAGCCGGAGTCGCGGCGGCCAATGGGCTGGCGTGGAATGACGCGCTGGCGAGCATCACCATCGATGCGGCGCGGGTGATCGGGCTGGAAAAGCGGGTCGGCTCATTGGAAGTCGGCAAGGACGGCGACGTCGCGCTGTTCGACGGCGATCCCTTCGAATACGCCTCGCACACGGTGGGCGTGGTGATCGACGGCAAGGTGGTCAGCACCGCCACGCAGTGACGGGCTGACGCGCCGCGTTCAGGCAAGCGAGGCGGCTTCCTTGATGGCGCGGCGGATGCTCATGTAGGTGGCGCAGCGGCACAGGTTGCCGCTCATCGCCTCGTCAATGGCCGCGTCATCGGGCGCGGGATTGTCCCGCAGCAGCGCGGTCGCGGCCATGATCTGACCCGATTGGCAGTAGCCGCACTGGGGCACGTCATTGGCCACCCACACCTGACGAATGGCATCGGCGGCAGCGCCTTCAACACCTTCGATCGTGGTGATCTCCGCCCCTTCGAGCGAATCATGCGGCGTCACGCAGGCGCGGGTCGGCGCGCCATCGACATGGACGGTGCAGGCCCCGCACTGGGCGACCCCGCAGCCGAATTTCGTGCCCGTCATGCCAAGATGATCGCGCAGCACCCATAGCAAAGGCGTGCCCGGAGCCGCATCGACGCTTGCGGATTTCCCATTGATTTTGAGGGTAATGGCCATGGTCGGCTCCTGATCCTAAACGGTCTTTGTCGCGGGCAATTTGAGCTTATCGCCCTCAGCCCCGATCAACGGTAGCGTGCGAAGCCGGTGCCCGGTCGCAGCGAAGATCGCATTGGCAAGCGCGGGTGCTGCGGGCGGCGTCGCGGGCTCCCCCACCCCGCCCGGTGGCGCGTCCGAGGCGATGATCTCCACCTTGAAGTCGCGCGGGGCCTCACCCATCCGCATCAACCGCCAGCTCGGGAAATTGTCCTGTACGACCGCCCCGTCCTTGGCCGTGATCGCACCGTAGAGCGCGTTGGACAGCCCGTAGATCGTCCCGCCCTCCATCTGGGCGCGCACGTGGCGCGGGTTGATCACCGTCCCGGCATCCACTGCCAGCCACACGCCCGGAATGCGAAGCGTGCCGTCCTTGCCAACCGCCACTTCGACGACCGTAGCGATATAGGAGAGGAACGAGCGGTGCACCGCGATCCCCAAGCCCCGTCCGGCGGGTAGCTTGCGCCCCCAGTCAGCCATCGCGGCGGCCTTCTCCACCACATTGCGCAGCCGCGCCGTGTCGATGGGGTATTCCGCCAGCTCGGCCCCGTAATTGCCGTAAGTCGCGCCCTCCGCTTCAGGGTCAATGAGGCGCGGCGGGCCGATCAGTTCGAGCAGATAGTCCTTCTGGTCACGCCCCGCCGCATGGGCGAGTTCAGCGGCAAAGCTCTGCACCGCAAAGGCGTGGTAGATGTTTGCGACCGAGCGTAACCAGCCGATCCGCATATGGCCCTTGGCATCGCCGGATTCGACCCGCAGATTGGGCGCGGCGAAGGGCACATCTGTGGCCCCCATGCTCATCTCGCCATCGCTCGGCTCGGCCACCGTGTTGTCGAAGGTCGAACTGATCGGCGGGAACACCGTGCGGTGCAGCCACGCGGTACATTTGCCGTCCTGATCAAGCCCGGCTTCGCAATATTGCGCGCTGACCGAGTGGTAATAGCCGTGCTGGATGTCGTCCTCACGCGTCCAGGTGACCTTGACCGGCTTGCCGACTTCCCGGGCAATCAGTGCTGCCTCGATCACGAAATCGGGCTTGGACTTGCGCCCGAACGCACCGCCGAGCCAGGTTGGCGTGACCTTGATGTTCGCTTTGTCGATCCCCAGCGCTTCGGCGAGCGTGTCGCGCGTGTTCTGCGGGTCTTGCACGCAGGCCCAGCATTCGAGCCGGTCGCCATCCCATTCCGCCGTCGCGCTGGGCGGTTCCATTGGTGACTGGTTGAGATGCGGAGCGTAATATTCCGCCGTCACCCGCGTCGCTGCCGAAGCCAGAGCGGCGCCAACATCGCCGCGCGACCGACGCACTTTGCCGCTGCGCCGCGCAGTCGCCTGCAACTGCTTGGCATAGGCTTCGGAATCGTAACCCGCATTGGGGCCGTCCTGCCACGCGATTTCCAGCGCGCGCCGACCCTCGATCGCGGCCCATGTGTCGCGCGCGACCACGGCCACGCCGCCCAATGGCTGGAACAGCGCGGGCGGCTTGGCATCGGGCAGACGCATGGTGCTGAGCACGCCGGCGATCCCCAGCGCCTTGGTATCGTCAACGCTGCCGACCCGGCCGAACAGCTGCGGCGGGCGGGCGACCACGGCATAGACCATCCCCGGCCGCTTGACGTCGATCCCGAAGGTGCTGTCCCCCTTCACAATGCGCGGCACGGTCAGCGAGGGTATTTCCTCGCGGATGTAGCGCCATTCCTTGGGGGTCTTGAGCTTGATGTCAGCTTCAGCCGGAATCGCGAGCCGCCCGGCCAGTTCGGCCAGATTGCCGTAGGACAGGGTCTCGTCGTTCTTCGTATTGCTGACTAGCCCGCCCTTGGCCGAGCACTGGTCCTGCGGCAGCTTCCAGTAGAGCGCGGCGGCGGCGACCAGCATATGCCGCATCGCCGCGCCAGCCACTCGCAGCCGGTGAAAATTGAACCGGACTGAGCGCGAACCATCGGTGTTCTGGTCGCCGTAACGCTCATGCCCTTCGGCCTGAACGATGGCGACCTTGTCCCAGTCTGCCTCGAGTTCATCGGCCACGATCTGGGCCATCGCCGTCCAGGTCTGCTGCCCCATCTCCGAACGGTGGCAGGTGATCTTGACCGCCCCGTCCTTGTCGATCGCGATCCACAGCGAAGGGGTGGCATCCCCGCCCTTTACCCCCGTGAGCGGGCTGGCACCCGGGTCCGGCAGCTTGAACGCATCCGCATCAATGACCGGCTCGACATAGCTGGAACAGCCCGCCAGCGTCACGCCAAGGACGAACAGCCCCGCCCCGCCCACAAACCCTCGGCGGCTGAGATTGACATAGGGGCTTGGGCCATCGCCCGTCCCGTCCGCCTTTGGTGCAGGAATGATCCCAAGATCGCGCATCAGCATCGGCTTTTCCCCTTCAGCCGGATCGTCGGCTCATGTCCGACGAAGCGATCTTGGGCGAGGTCGGGCGATGTGGCAAGCCGCCTTGCGCAATGGCGGGCGTGGCGAGCGAAGTTGCTGCATGCAGCGCGGCGAAGGAGACTTGGTTCATTGCCCTTCTATCCTTGAATCGAGCGTGCTCAGCCCACCAGCCGCTTGAGCTTGGCGAGAGCATTGGGGCCCGTTTCGTCATAAGCGATGATCGACTGGAGCTTGCCCGATGCATCCATCAGGTACACGCTGGCGGTGTGGTCGATGGTATAGTCGCCTCCCTTGGTCGGCACCTTTTGGTAGAAGGCGCGGTACGCCTTCACGGCGCTGTCGACCTCGGCATCGGTGCCGGTCAGCCCGAGGATCGGGGTGCCGAACAACTCGACATAGCGGCCGATATCCTCCGGGCTGTCATAGCCGGGGTCGACCGAAACGAAGACGATCCGGAACTTGTCACCATCCGACCCCAATTGCTTGCGCAGCTGCGCCATGCGCGACAACGTGGTCGGGCACACGTCGGGACAACGGGTAAAGCCGAAGAAGATTGCAAAGGGTTTGCCCTTCAGGGTCTGGTCAGTGACGCGTGACCCGTCCGGCGCAGTGAGGGCAAACGGCCCGCCGATGCTCGCCGAATAGACGCTCTCAGACTCTGGCGCAGTCGCGCGATCGGGGGCGAACATCGCCACCAGCCCGACCCCGATCACCAGCGCCACCAACAGCCACAGCATCAGCCGCAATGTCTTCAGCCCATCAGCGCGGGCGGGGGGCGAGGGTTCGTCCTCGCGTTCAGGAAAGGGATCAGCCATGCTTGCCGTGCTCCCCTTCGCCATGCTCCATACCGGGAGCCATTGCCCCGGCGGGCTTGACTTCAAGTTCGGTCACGACCGAGCCCGCGCCTTCGAAGGTCAGCGTCAGCGGCACGGTCTCGCCTGCCTTGAGCGGCTGCTTCAGATCCATGAGCATGATGTGGAAACTGCCCGGTCTGAGCGTCACTTCGCCGCCTGCGGGCACGTCCAGCCCGTCTTCCAGCTGGCGCATCCGCATCACCCCGCCGTCCATGCTCATGGTGTGGATCTCGACCCGTCCGGCGATCGGGGTGCTGCCACCCGTGATGCGGTCGGCGGCGGTGCCGGTGTTGGCGATTGTCATGAAGGCACCGCCTGCGTTCTGGCCCACAGCGGTCTCACGCGACCACGGCTCGGATACCGCGATGATGCTGGCGGCGGTCTCAGTGGCGACGGGGGTTTCGGCAGCGGGGTTGCAAGCGGTGATAAAGATCGTGCCCGCCAACAGGGCGGCGGCAAAAAACGGGCGGGTCATGCTGAAATCTCCTCGGGTGATGGATTGTGGCGCGCGCTATTCTGGCGCGGCGCGGCAAAGGCGGCGGGTTGGTCCGCCAGTGGTTGCCCGGTGGGGCAGTCCATTATTGCAAACATGGGAATGATACTCCGACAGCCCAGCGCGTCTCTAAGCGACGCGCGGCGGGCCTACCGATACACAGGGTTACAGTGTCAGGTGGTCGCCGGAGGGCCGCGCAGTTGCGGGCGCAGGAAGGGCATATCGCGCAGCAGGAGCGCGGGTAGCGGGGCGAGCCCGATCAGAAGGATAAAGGCCAGCGCGGTAGCCAGCAGAATCGGCCCTGCCCCGTCGAGCGCGAAATGGCCGAGGCCGGAGAAGGCGCAAACCTGCCCCTTGTCTGCCATGTCGGAATGATCACCGTCCGCGGCTTGCTTGCCGCCAATGGCGATCTGCATCTGCTTGGGGGTGCCGCTGGCATCCGAGCAGACCGTCACCGTCAGGAACCGATCCCCGCTGGCCGCCAGCATGAAGCCCGAAGGCACCACAGCCTTCACCGCCAGCGCCAATGCCAGCAGCACCAGCGTCAGCCGGGCATGGTCACGGAACAGGGCGCGCAGGCAGTTCATTCCCGAGCGCCGATAACGGCTGAGGCGCGCGATGTCATTATGTCTTGGCCCGCACCGCCGCTGCATCAATGCCGGTGCACACGCCGCAGCCGCGTCCAATGCGCCACCAGCAACAGCGCTGCTCCAGTGACCGTCAGCGCCTGCTCACCCCCCTCGCTGCCAATAAACAACCCGCCGATCAGTGCGGCGAAGGCCGCCAGCACCAGTCCGATTTGCCAGCGTCCTGGGCTTGTGCGTAGCAGCACCGGGCCGCTCACTAGCAGCACCGGCAGGATCAGCGCGGCATGAAGCCACTCATTGTCGCGCAGCCCCTCAGGCAAGGCGGCGATCATCACCACCGGAACGCTCGCCAGCAGCCACGGCAGCGCAAGGCAATGCACCAGACACAGCGCCGACAAGCCCATGCCAAAACGGTGCCACGGTGCCTCGCTGCACGTTTGTAGTGGTGAACCAGCCATGCCCTATCCCTATTGAAATATGTTATAACATCACTTACTTTATAAGCACGTCATTACAAGCTGCTGCCATAGGATTTCCGCATGACCGCATCCGCTCAGTTCAGCAATGATCCCCGCTTGCCCGTCACCGTGCTGTCCGGCTTCCTCGGCGCGGGCAAGACCACACTGCTCAGCCAGATCCTCGCCAATCGCGAGGGAAAGCGGGTGGCGGTGATCGTCAACGACATGAGCGAGGTGAACATCGACGCCGATCTGGTGCGCGGCGGCGAGGCAGCGCTGTCGCGCGCGGAGGAAACTCTGGTCGAGATGACCAATGGCTGCATCTGCTGCACCCTGCGGGACGATCTGTTGAAGGAAGTGCGCAAGCTGGCCGAGGAAGGCCGCTTCGACTACCTCGTGATCGAAAGCACCGGCATCTCGGAGCCCCTACCCGTCGCGGCCACCTTCTCTTTCCGTGACGATAATAACGATTGCCTCGGCGATGTCGCGCGGCTTGATACGATGGTGACGGTGGTCGATGCGCTCAATTTGCTGGCCGACTATTCGAGCTCCGATCTGCTCTCGGCGCGCGGCGAGACTGCGGGCGAAGGCGATGATCGCAGCCTTGTCAGCCTGCTGGTCGAACAGATCGAATTCGCCGACGTGGTGATCGTCAACAAGGCAAGCGCCGTGCCGCCCGAGCAACTCGCCACGGTCACGCAGGTGGTCGCCTCATTGAATGCCGATGCGCGGATCATCGAGGCCGATTACGGGCAGGTCGCGCTCGACACCATTCTCGACACCGGGCTGTATGACGAGGAGCGTTCAGAACAGCACCCCCTATGGATGAAGGAGCTCTACGACTACGCCAGCCATCGGCCCGAGGGCGAAGAATACGGGGTCGAAAGCTTCGTCTACCGCGCGCGCCGCCCGTTCCATCCGGCGATGTTCTTTCGCTTCCTCACCGGCGACACGCTGGACACAGTTATCCGCGCCAAGGGTCATTTCTGGCTTGCCACCCGCAGTGATTTCCTCGGCGAGCTCGCGATTGCCGGGCACCAGAAAAGCGTCAGCCGCATGGGCCGCTGGTGGGCCGCCGCGCCCAAGAACCGTTGGCCGGACGACGGCAGTTTCGAAGAATTCGTGATCCGTCACTGGGATCCGGTCTGGGGCGACCGGCGGCAGGAGCTGGTGTTCATCGGCATCGGACTGGACAGGGCGGCAATTACCAAGGCGCTCGATGCCTGCCTCGTGCAGACGGATGCCTTCACGCCCGATCAGTGGGACAGCCTCAACGATCCCTTCCCCGCTTGGGGCGAGGCGCAGACCACACTCGAACCGGCGGCATGACGGTAGCTTAGGGCCCGTTCGCCGACCCTGACATCGCTGCCCGATCGGAAGATAAACCGGAGCACTTCGGTCCCCGTCAACACGACATCTTGCGCCTGATGGAGCAAGCTCGACAAGAGTGAGCACATCACACAATGTCCGCCACATGACGTCTTCGCGCCCGCACCAGCCTCGAACGTGGCCGCTTCTGGCATGGCTGACGGCAGGCTTTGCCGGGGTCGCCGCACCTGCAATCGCCATGCTGCTGTTGCGCAATGCGCCCGCGACTGCGCCGATCACTCAGGTCGCCGGACCGATCCTCGTGGTCGGCCTGATGGGAGCTGGCATGATCTCAGCTGCCATCGCCGGGAGGCTGTGGATCGGTATCGCGCTGGCGCTGCTCACGGGGGCGGGCCTCGTCCTACTCGCCTTCGCGCTGGGAATGCCACCTTTGGCGCATCCGTTAGCAACCGGATTGGCCATCATCATCGGCAGCATTAGCTTCGCCGCCCGCGGCACCCTGTTTGCCCGCAGCGCAGCCGACAAGGGCTGGTGGATCGCGGTTGCTGTGGTCGCAGGAGAGGCCGCAGTCGTCGCAACCGCAGCAGCGATACCGGGCGCCCTGCCCGGTTGGCTGCTCGCCTTGCTGCCGGCACAATGGGCCAGCATGGCAATCCAGTCAGCGCTCACCGGCCCCGGCACACCCTTGGCAATCTCGTCCCTGCTCGCCCTCAGCGGGACGGCAGCAGCAACGTTACTGGTCGCCTACCTATGGCCAAAGCGCTGGCCCTATCTGATCATGTTCACGACTTGGCTCGGCTTCTCGGCGCTGGTCTGGCACCATGTTGGACCGTGACCGCAACTATCGTTTCATCGGCAATAGCGGCACCGATTGTTTCGCAGGCGTCAGCAACAGGACCTGACATGTCGCGAAGGCAGTGCAGAAACTCACTCCGCCATTAATCGCGGCGCAGCGCGCTCAGCCATGCATATTTGAGCTGCAATTCGCGCCATGCAGCAAACAGCGCCTCTCCCGACTCGCCGAACTGGCCGAGTACCGGCATCGCCCCGGCCCTGAGGTCAAACAGCGTGCCATAGGCGTCAAACAGGATCGGGCGGATCATGCCGTCGGTGCCTTCGCAGATGGCGCGAGCAAGGCGTCGAACATGGTGTCGATGAAGAGTTGGAGTGGGACAAGCTCGCCGGTCAGGCTTGCCTTGGCCAAAACCCCTTCCCACGCAACCATCATGAATTCGGCCAGCGCGGCGGTGTCCATTCCCGCTGGCAGCTGTCCCCTTGCCTGCGCCCGGTCAAGCGCGCCTGCAATCGTTCTCGACCACGCATCGAGCACGTCCCTGACCGCGACTGAAAGCTCCTCGCTGACCTGCGGGGCCTCGACCGCCAGCTTGGCGATCAGGCACGCCTGTGCAATCCCGCCAGCTTCGGCGCGGTCGCGCACAGCCTCGAAGATGCGCCGGACACCCAGCAAGGGATCGGCCCGGTAGCCAGCCAGCAACTGGCTCATGGCCGCGTCGTCGCGCTCGCCAGTGGCGCGCACCAGTTCCAGCGCCAGCGCTTCCTTGGAGGCAAAGTAGTGATAGAACGAACCCTTGGGGCAGTTTGCTTCACCGAGCAGTTCACTCAGCCCGACGCCGCCATAGGTCTTCTGCGCAAACAGGCGCGCGGCGACCGCGAGGATATGCTCCCGCATCACTGTGCCCGCTGCGGATATGCCTCTTGGTCTTCCGGCGGGGTTCTTCGCTTCCATGCTGTTCGTCATTCTTCCTCGACGGCGGCTATAGCGGCCAGAATCTCTCTCGGCTGGGAATAGGGCAGCATATGCCCTGTGCCATCAATCCGCGACACGGTGACGTTGTCCATACCCACAAAAGGTGCGATGTGCGCGGACGGATCAAGCACATTGTCCTGCTCGCCGAAAATGATGTGGATCGGCAGGGACAGCGATGCGTAGCGCTCTCTCATCGTCTCGAGCCCGGCGCCAAGTTGGCTGAAGTCCCTGAAGTTCGCAGCAACCTGCGCTGGCCTGCGCGAAAGCGCCGCGCCGCCCGCGAAGGCGAAGTCAGACGGCACCGGGTCCGGCGCAAAGATCGCCCGCACAGTCTCTGGGCCGCTGCGCATCGAAGCGGGCACAGCTAGCGTGTGTGCCAGCAATTTCTGCATGAACGGCGAACCAACATCGAACTTGTCGACCGGCGGCCGCGGCGAGAATGGTACTGTTGCCGGGGCGAGCAGCACCAGTGCCCGGATGTCGGCAGGATAATCCAGCGCGTAGGCAAGCGATACCGCCCCGCCGAGCGAATGACCCACCAGAGTCGGCCGCTCTATCCCGATCTGCTCCAGCGCGCGGTGGATGAAATCGGCCTGCGCCTGCACGCTTGCCTTGCCGTCGGGCAAAGGATCGCTGTAGCCCGATCCCGGCCTGTCGATCGCAATCACGGTGTGCGTTCTGGCCAGATCCGCTGCAATCGTGCCCGTAAAGTTGCGCAGGTTGCCCGCCAGACCATGGATCAGCACCAGCGGACTGCCACTGCCTTGCTTCACATAATGGAGCCTCACTCCGTCCACCTCCACGAATGAACCCGCAGCAGGAACCTGCGCTTCGGCGATGGCGGCTTGGCGATCGGAATAGAGCGCCAGCGCTAATGTCGCCGCTGCGATTACAGCGAGGAGGACGCCAAAAACGATCGAGATGCGGCGAATCATGACGGCTCCAATTTTTATTGATTAGACCGGTCGTCTATTATTGCATTCATGGTCACGGTCAATCAGTATCCAGCAGCCAACACGAAGATATCGACCATCGGCTGAGGCGAGCGGCACAGCGTCCACACAAACAGGTCCGACGGTGCACCCGAAAACCACCCGCAATCGATGGGGCGGGACGCAGCTTTTCTGTCGACAGGAGACTCCAAAGGGGCAAATCGTTATTGAAACTTTGACAGTCGTTTGATGCGAAGCCCGAAGGGTTGTATTCCATGACGCGCCAATTGATCTTGCGGCCCGATCGCCACACTGCCGAAGGGCCGGTGTTCTCGGTGATCCCGCACGGCAGTGTTCAGGCCTTTATCCCTCTGCCCGGTGTTGCAGCAGCCTTCCAGCGGCCAGGCGAACAAAGAATCGAGGGCCCGGTGCTGGCAGGTGCGCATACAGGAGCATCTATGTGCCGGGTATGGGCTAATGGCCCGGTTGCAGTGGTTCCGCTGCCCAACGACACACTGCTCAGCCATGGGATGAGATTGCCTCAGTTAAGCGGAGGGCTGGTCCACATTACCCCTCTATTTGCGTTGACGCTGGCCAGCGGGGAGCCGGAGGACGACAGCCTGAATGACACCGCCGAGGCACGCCCGTCAAACGTGTCGCTTCGGCAACTCCAGCGACGTGCTCGCGCGGCGACAGGTCTGACAATGGTCGCAGCAGATCGCTTGAGGCGGCTGATAGCCGCGCGTGCCGATGTGCTGGATAGCGGCAAGACATTGGTCGAGATCGCGCTGGATCACGGGTTCGGCGATCAGTCCTATTTCACATCCATGTACCGGCTGTGGAGCGGTCTCACTCTTGGCGCTGATCGCGCACGCGGAGGACGCGATGTCGTTTTTCTGCAAGACGGCACGCGCTGGGCCTCCCTACCTGATCGCATGATCGAGGTAGAGGAAGCACCATGCTTGCGGCTCAAAGATATGTAATTGCGATGATTTGTTGCTGGATACTGGCTGGCTGTGCCCTAGCGCAGGTCCCGCGCGGGCCAATAATGCTCGATGCGCCAGAGCAGACCATTACCGCCTCCATCGATCGTGATGCCGTGCTCGAAGATCTGCAAATGATTGACGAAACGGTGCGCGCGATGGTGCCCGACGGCACTGTTCTTCCGGGGGAGACTGCCCTTGCGGCGGAGCGGGCAGCGCGGGTCGCGCAGCTTCCTCCTTCGGCCTCGCGACGCCAAGTGGCCGCTGCGGCGATGGAGCAGGCCGGGGCCTATCGTTCGTCCCATGTCTATCTGCTATTTCCTTTCGAGAACTGGAACATCGCGGCAGCCCAAGGCGGGCGTCAGCTTGATCGCGCGCTGTCCATGACACGGGACGGCCTCCTTCTGATCGATCAGCGCGCAGTGACCACTATCAATGACCGGCCTGCGCGCGATTTTCTGGCCTGGGCGCGGAAGGGCTATGGGCAGGATAATCCCCTGTGCCTGCTGCAGCGTGTGCGCGATCGCGGGGCGGAGATGCTCTGGCTGTGGGGCATTGATGCGCCCTTCAGGATCGCATTTGCAGATGGTACCGAAGCAAGCTTCGAGGGAGCGCCCATGGCGCAGCAAACCAACCCGCTCGGCGGCCGAGCGTCAGAAGGTGAGTCCAAGCAACCGGCTCCACAGCCATTTTCCCTGGAGGTCGAAGACGGTATCGCGCAGCTCAAGGTCGAACGTCTCGATCAGCGGTTCGAGCAACAATGGAGAACCCTCGTCGTCGACCTTGAGGCAGGCATCAGACAAGGCCGCATCACCCGCTTGATCATCGACCTGAGAGGCAATCGTGGCGGGGCTGGCCGCCTGTCCGAGCGCCTGCTTGCCATGCTGGCGGGCGTGCCCGTGTCCACCAGCGGCGGCAAGCTGTGGAAACACAACCAGATTTATGAAGATGGGCTGGCCGATTTCGTGCCGCCTGTCCTGCGGCTTGGTCCGTGGCGGCGGGCAATTCTGGGTTCAGGCGGCGTCGCGGCTCTGGACAGCATCCCGCTCGGAGAGACAAGGTTGTTCGGCGGATTTCCCCGACCCACGGTCGCCCCGATCATGCCCGAGGCAAACATATCCGTGCTCATCGACCAGGACACAGGCTCATCCGCGACACAGCTCGCGCGGGCGATGCAGTTCTTCCGCCTCGGCCGCTTGATCGGCGCGCCGACCGCGAACCCCACAACCGAGCTTGGCGAGATTGCGTTTTTCCGTCTGCCCAACAGCCAGCTGATCTTCGCGTCGCCTTCTGCCCAGTTTCTTGATGTCTCGGGCGAACCTACCGAAGGGCCTGTCATGCCCGATATTCTGTTGTACACGCACAACGGGCTGTTTGCTGCCGAAAGCGCGCTTGAGAGGAGAGGACCAGAATTGGATTTCATCTTTGCCAACCGCGTTGTTGTTCGTCCGCTCCATAGAATCCTATTGTCACTATATGGTGATATAGCAAATGGATTTGTCACCGGCCGGTGAAAAATGTTTGCTTGAGGTGTCGCTGGTCCCTATCGAGCGAGCGAAGGAGCCGCCCGAATGTCCAAGAAACCCGTTGTCACTCGCGACCGTACAGGAACCGAGCGAATCATTGTCGACGCAGCCAAGACAGTCCTCTCCGAACAGGGCTTTTCGGCATTTGGCGTCAACGCCATCGCCCGCACGGCAGGTTGCGACAAACAGCTGATCTATCGTTATTTCGGGGGACTCGATGGGCTTGTGGAAGTGCTTGGCCGCGAAATGTCCGACCAATTCGGGGACCTGCTCGCGCCGGTCGATCCCGCAGCCTGCACGACCTATGGCGATTTCATCGAGCACATGCTGCTGCAATTGCTGCAAGCTTTCCGCCGGTCCGAACTGCTGCTGAGGATTGCCGCCTGGGAAATCGCCGACCCTTCGCCCGTCACGCGTCAGTTGGCGCAGGTGCGCGGAGCGGCTCTCGCGGCATGGGTCAAGGATCAGCGCGGCAACATCCAGCCTCCTGCGGATCGCGACGTCGGCGCCATAAACGCAGCCTTGATCGCCTCGGTGCAGCATCTGGCGCTCTCGGCCCACGCTATGGGGGAATTCGGCGGCGTGAAGCTAGCTGACGAAGCCGACTGGTCTCGTATCGAAGACGCAGTCTCGATGATCGTTCGAGCCAGTTACGGGGCGCCAGCGCTCCCCGACTGACCGAAGTGGTCCTGTGCCGAATATGCACTCATCTTGACGCCCGGCAACGTCTCCAATGAGAAAGCCGCGCCCGAACTGGTCGCCCGCCTGGGGCGCACCAGGCATGTAATGGCCGACTAGGGAGGCGACGCCGACCCGCTACGACAAGCTCGCCCGCAACTACGTCTGGTGATGCTGCAAACAGCCTGGCGAGCAACTCTCAAAACGACTTCCGCAAGCGGATCCCATAGCTGCGCGGTGGTGCTAGCGAAGCCTGCAATCCCGATCCTGTCAGTGCGGCCGTCACAGTAACATTTTCGACCACGAACCGATCGGTCACATTTTCTGCGAAAGCGATCACGTCCACTCCGCTTGGCAGATGCCGAAGTTTGATCGACAGGTCCAACCGACTGTAAGCTTCCTGACCCACCGCCCGACGATTGAAAGGCGAATAGAACACGTCGTCTTGCCAGTAGATGCTGCCACCAAAAACTACTTGAACATCGTCAGACAGATCTTTGGCATACTGCGCAGCCAGTCGTGCTGCGAACTCTGGCGCATTGGAAAGCCTATTGCCGGATAAATTCTGCACACCGAGTTCTGGGAAAGCCTCCTCAAAACTGGAGAAGCCCCTGAACGAGGCATCAAGCCAAGTGAGGTTCGCATCCACCGTCAAGCCCTCGAGGGGATTGATGCCGAGTTCGACCTCCATCCCCTTCACGGTTGCATCGGCGGCGTTGCGGATCACGGTGGTGAAGCCTTCAATCTGCTGCACCTGAAGGTCTTCGTACTGATAGTAGAAACCTGCGACGTTCAGTCGAACCGCACCGTCCGCCAGCAGTGATTTGAACCCACCCTCATAAGCCCACACAACCTCGGAGCCGAAGGGGTCCTGCAGAGTACCGATGTTGAGCCCGCCACTTTTGAACCCGCGCGAAATTGTCACATACCCATTGATGTCGTCGGTGAAGAAGTATTGAGCTCCAATCTTGCCGCTCGTTTCGGCAAAGTCTGCGGCAATAGGCCTTCCGAGTCCTGTGAAGGGGGTAAGTAGCTGATTGTTGAACTCCTCGCCCTTCCGGTCGTCCCAGGTGGTTCCGGCCAGCGAGTATCGTGCACTCGAGAACCAGGTTCGCGAGCTG
>VFQO010001405.1_pt1 | contig 18620 bp, 18 predicted proteins | sample 3512331 | NCBI WGS metagenome assembly VFQO01 (sample SAMN10412371, study PRJNA504923) | tailings metagenome | isolation source: Replicate 3 from Balatoc abandoned mine | place: Philippines: Itogon, Benguet | collected 2017-08-28
ACCACCGACGATGACCAGTCGGGAGAGCCCATGGCCGGGGTTGTGAGGATGGATGCCGCGGCGCAGGCGTTCCGGGAGACCCTCGTTCGCGTGCGGCGGTCCGAGCTCGAACGCGGACTGACCCTCGCCGGGCCCCATCGCGACGACCTCGTGCTCGAGCTCAACGGCCTGCCGGCTCGAGGCTATGCGAGTCATGGTGAGTCGTGGTCGTTTGCGCTGGCGCTGAAACTCGCGTCGGCCGCGGTGCTGCGGCGTGAGGCATCCCACGGGGACCCCGTGCTCGTGCTCGATGACGTGTTCGCGGAGCTCGATGAATCCCGTCGGGGTCGACTCGCCGACGCGATATCCGACTTCGAGCAGGTGCTGATCACTGCGGCTGTGCTGGGCGATGTTCCGCAGCAGCTGGCGGGGAACGTCGTTCACATCAGCGCAGGCTCGGTGGTGGAGCCATGAGCGAGCCGCTCCCCGAGCACGTCGCAGTCTGGCTGCGGTTCCGCCGGATCTTCGGTGACGGGTCGGCGCGCGCCGCCGCCGTGCGCCGGAAGAGAGCGCCGAGCCAGCCTCGGAGTGCGCCGTTCTCGGACGGCCGCGATCCGCTCGGCCTCGGCGAGGTGATGGAGTCGATGGCGATCCGCCTCGGCTGGACGTCGCCGCTGGCGCGATCGGAGTTGCTGCTGCAGTGGCCGACCATCGTCGGCGCTGAGACAGCCGAGCATGCGAAGCCCGTCGGCATCGAGGACGGGGTGCTGACGGTGCGCTGCGATTCCACGGCGTGGGCCCAGCAACTGCGGTTGATGAAGACTCAGGTCACCACGAACATCGCAACGCAGTATCCCGAAGCCGGGATCGAGTCCGTGGTGTTTCTGGGGCCGGACGCCCCTTCATGGAAACGTGGCCCCAGGTCCATCTCAGGGCGCGGTCCACGCGACACTTACGGCTGACAAGGCAAAAACGCCTTTCCACAGTGAAAACTGTCCGCAGAAGGCGAAACTGCGGCTGTGAGCAAGCGCGGTTTGGTAGCATGGAGGTGTCGCCGGAGGCCCTCTCGTTGTGGGATTCCGCGCCCCGGATGACGCGACAGGAGCCAACTTCACATGACAGCCACGCCCTCAGAGGACTCGTCGCCAGCTGATCCGCCCCGAGTCGGCCACATCTCGAACGGTCACGTCGCCGCCGACAGCTATGGTGCAGACCAGATCCAGATCCTCGAGGGCTTGGAGGCGGTGCGCAAGCGGCCTGGCATGTATATCGGATCCACCGGTCCACGCGGCCTGCACCACCTGGTCTACGAGGTGGTCGACAACTCCGTCGACGAGGCGCTCGCCGGGTATTGCGATGCGATCGAGATCACCATTCAGGCCGATGGTGCTGTTCGCGTCGTGGACAACGGTCGAGGCATCCCGGTCGATCTCAACAAGCAGGAGAACAAGTCAACCGTCGAGGTGGTCATGACGATCCTGCACGCCGGCGGCAAGTTCGGCGGTGGCGGATACGCGGTGTCGGGCGGCCTGCACGGCGTCGGCATCTCCGTCGTGAACGCGCTCTCGAAGCGGGTCGAGACCGAGGTGCGCCGTCAGGGCTTCGTGTGGCGGATGACCTTCAGCAACGGTGTTCCGGTCGCTCCCCTCGAGCGCGGTGAAGCGTCGGATGAGACCGGCACCACCCAGACGTTCTGGCCCAACGACGAGATCTTCGAGTCGGTGGAGTTCGACTTCGAGACCCTGCGCGCGCGGTTCCAGCAGATGGCGTTCCTCAACAAGGGGCTGCGCATCACGCTCACCGATGAGCGCGACAACGAGCACGGGTCGGAGAGCTACCTGTACGAGCGAGGGCTCGTCGACTATGTCGAGTACCTCAACAAGACCAAGAAGAACGAACTCGTGCACCCCGAGGTGATCGCCTTCGAGTCCGAAGACACGGAACGTCGCATCTCGCTCGAGGTGGCGATGCAGTGGACCAACGGATACACCGAGTCGGTGCACACCTACGCGAACACCATCAACACCCACGAGGGCGGCACGCACGAGGAGGGCTTTCGCGCCGCGCTGACCACCCTCGTCAACCGCTACGCGCGCGAGAAGGCGATCCTCAAGGAGAAGGACGAGAACCTCTCCGGAGACGACGTGCGCGAGGGGCTCACCGCCGTCATCTCGGTCAAGCTCGGCGAGCCGCAGTTCGAGGGGCAGACCAAGACCAAGCTCGGCAACACCGAGGCGAAGTCGTTCGTGCAGAAGGTGGCCGGCGAGGCGCTCTCAGACTGGTTCGACCGCAACCCCGCCCAGGCCCGGGATGTCATCCGCAAGGCGCAGCAGGCCGCGATGGCGCGCATCGCCGCACGCAAGGCGCGCGAGCAGACGCGACGCAAAGGCCTGCTCGAGTCCGGCGGCATGCCCGGCAAGCTCCGCGACTGTTCGAGCAACGATCCCGCGCTGTCCGAGATCTTCCTGGTCGAGGGCGACTCGGCGGGCGGCTCGGCGGTCGCGGGCCGCAACCCCGAGTTCCAGGCGATCCTGCCCCTGCGAGGCAAGATCCTCAACGTGGAGAAGGCCCGTCTCGACCGGGCACTGGCCAACAACGAGGTGCAGGCGATGATCACGGCGTTCGGCGCCGGCATCGGCGAGGATTTCAACCCGGAGAAGGCCAGGTATCACAAGATCGTGCTGATGGCCGACGCCGACGTCGACGGCCAGCACATCACGACACTCATCCTGACGCTGCTGTTCCGCTACATGCGGCCGCTCATCGATCACGGCTACGTGTACCTTGCACAGCCCCCGCTCTACCGGCTCAAGTGGACCAACGCCGAGCACGAATTCGTCTACAGCGACCGCGAGCGGGATGCGCTCGTCGCCGACGGCCTCGCGAACGGCAAGCGGATGCCGAAGGACAACGGCATCCAGCGCTACAAGGGCCTCGGCGAGATGGACTACTCCGAGCTGTGGGAGACCACCATGGATCCCGCGACCCGCACCCTGCTGCAGGTGACGCTCGAGGATGCCGCGGCCGCCGACGAGATCTTCTCCACCCTGATGGGTGAAGACGTCGACCTGCGGCGCAGCTTCATCCAGCGCAATGCCAAAGACGTCCGCTTCCTGGACATCTGAGTAGGAACCCCGTGGCAGACGTAACAGACTCCAACGAACCGACCCAGCACGACAGGATCGACCAGGTCGACTTGCAGCTGGAGATGCAGCGCTCGTACCTCGACTACGCGATGAGTGTGATCGTCGGACGTGCACTGCCCGACGTGCGCGACGGACTCAAGCCCGTGCACCGCCGCGTGATCTACGCGATGTACGACGGCGGCTATCGCCCCGACAAGGGGTTCTCGAAGTGCACCCGCGTCATCGGCGAGGTGATGGGTCAGTTCCACCCGCACGGCGACTCCTCGGTCTACGACGCGCTGGTCCGGTTGGTGCAACCGTGGAGTCTGCGGTACCCGCTGGCGCTCGGCCAGGGCAACTTCGGTTCCGCCGGCAACGACGGCGCCGCCGCGCACCGGTACACCGAGACCAAGATGGCACCGCTGGCCATGGAGATGGTGCGCGACATCGACGAGGAGACCGTCGACTTCCAGGACAACTACGACGGCCGCACGCAGGAGCCGATCGTGCTGCCGTCGCGCTTCCCGAACCTGCTGGTCAACGGATCGGTGGGTATCGCGGTCGGCATGGCCACAAACATCCCGCCGCATAATCTGCGCGAAGTCGCCGCCGGTGCCCTCTGGGCGCTGGACAACCCGGATGCCTCGCGTGAGGAGCTGCTCGAAGCCCTCATCCAGCGCATCAAGGGTCCGGACTTCCCGACCGGCGCCCAGATCCTCGGCATTAAGGGCATCCAGGATGCCTACCGCACCGGCCGCGGATCGATCACCATGCGGGCGGTCGTCAGCGTCGAGGAGCTGCAGGGTCGCACGTGCCTGGTCGTCACCGAGTTGCCCTATCAGGTCAACCCCGACAACCTCGCGCTGAAGATCGCCGACCTGGTCAAGGAGGGCAAGCTCAGCGGTATCGCGGACATCCGGGATGAGACATCCGGCCGCACCGGCCAGCGTCTGGTCATCGTGCTCAAGCGCGACGCGGTGGCCAAGGTCGTGCTCAACAATCTCTACAAGCACACGCAGCTGCAGGACAACTTCGGCGCGAACATGCTGGCGATCGTCGACGGCATCCCGCGCACGCTGCCGATCGACGGCTTCATCACCCACTGGATCGATCACCAGGTCGACGTCATCGTGCGGCGCACCGGATACCGGTTGCGGAAGGCTGAAGAGCGCATGCACATCCTGCGCGCCTACCTCAAGGCGCTCGATGCGCTCGATGAGGTGATCGCGCTCATCCGGCGCAGCCCGGACAGCGATGCGGCCCGCGAGGGCCTGATGTCACTGCTGGACATCGACGACCTGCAGGCACGAGCCATTCTGGATATGCAGCTTCGTCGCCTCGCGGCGCTCGAACGCCAGAAGATCATCGACGAGCACGACGAGTACGAGCGGCTGATCGCAACGTACCAGCACATCCTGGCGACGCCCGCCGAGCAGCGGGCGATCATCCGCACCGAGCTCAAGGAGATAGTCGGTCGGTTCGGGGACGACCGGCGCACCGAGATCATGTTCGGGTTCGACGGCGACGTCAGCGTCGAGGATCTGATCCCGCAAGAGGAGATGGTGGTCACGGTCACCCGCGGCGGCTACATCAAACGCACGCGCAGTGACAATTACCGCTCCCAGCACCGGGGCGGGCGCGGCGTTCGCGGCGCGCAGTTGCGGGCGGATGACGTCGTGAACCACTTCTTCGTCACCACCACGCACCACTGGCTGCTGTTCTTCACGAACAGCGGGCGGGTGTATCGCGCGAAGACGTACGAGGTGCCCGAGGGCGGGCGCGACGCGAAGGGGCAGCACGTGGCGAACCTTCTCGCACTGCAGCCCGGTGAGGAGATCGCGCAGATCCTCGACATCCGCGACTACCAGGCGGCGACCTATCTTGTGCTGGCCACGCGCGGCGGTCTGGTGAAGAAGACGGCACTGGCGGAGTACGACACCAACCGCACCGGCGGCATCATCGCCATCAATCTCCGCGAGGGCGACGAGCTCGTTTCGGCGATGCTGGTCGAGAACGATTCCGAAGTGCTGTTGGTCTCGCGCAAGGGCATGTCGATCCGCTTCCTGGCGTCGGACTCCGCGATGCGGCCGATGGGCCGGTCGACGTCGGGTGTGAAGGGCATGGACTTCCGAGGCGACGACCGGCTGCTGTCTGCGAGCGTCGTCAGCGACACCGGATACGTCTTCGTGGTGACCGAGGGTGGTTACGCCAAGCGCACCGCCGTCGACCAGTACCGGGCCCAGAACCGCGGCGGGCTCGGCATCAAGGTGGCCAAGCTCAGCGATGAGCGGGGCGACCTCGCTGGTGCCCTCATCGTCGGCGACGAGGACGAGGTGCTCGTCGTTCTCGCAACAGGCAAGGTGGTACGCTCGTCTGTCGCTGAGGTGCCGGCGAAGGGCCGTGACACCATGGGTGTGGTCTTCGCGCGGTTCGCCGAGGAGGACAAGATCATCGCGATCGCCCGCAACAGTGAACGGAACCTCGAGAACAACGACGACCCGACCGACGCCGAGGCTGCGGTCGCTGGGAAGGACGAATCGACCGATGAGTAGTGTCGCTGAGAAGCTGCAACGCAAGTCGCAGCGTCAGGTTGCCGTCAAGCAGGTGCGCCTCAAACTGGTGTATGTGGACTTCTGGTCCGCCGTCAAGCTCTCCGCGCTCGTCTCAGCATCGGTCGGGATTGTGTTCATCGTCGCGTCGATCCTGGTCTGGATCGTGCTCAACTCCACGGGAATCTTCACCGACCTCGACGCCATCATGCAGGACGTGCTCGGGAACCCCGAGTTCAGTGTCGCCAACAGCTTCGCGCTGCCGCAGGTCGCGCTGTTCGCATTCCTCATCGCGATCCTGAACGTGGTGGTCGGGACCGCTCTCGGTGCCATCGCCAGCATGCTGTACAACTTCTCGGTGCGCATCACCGGCGGCCTGCTCGTCGGGTTCACCAACAGCTGACGGGTCGGTACCCGCACCGGGATGCGGTACGCTCGTATGCGGTTCAAGGGGCTATAGCTCAGGCGGTTAGAGCGCTTCGCTGATAACGAAGAGGTCCCAGGTTCAAGTCCTGGTAGCCCCACCGTCGCCTGTGTGAAGGCGGCTCGCAAGACCGAGCGCTCGCGCGCGGTCGGTCTTGCGCACGGTGCGCCGCAGAAGCGGCGGCGCACTCACTAGCAGGGGGCCTTAGCTCAATTGGTAGAGCGCCTGCTTTGCAAGCAGGAGGTCAGGGGTTCGATTCCCCTAGGCTCCACAACCTTCTCGACTGCACGCCAACCCCGGGCGGCGGCGTCCGCGCTGGGCTTTGTTGACCGCGCGGCTGCTGTCGGGGCGGCGCGGTCAACTCCGGGCAGCGTGGTTCGGGTCAGCCCGAGGGCGAGGCACCCCTCGCGTGGTGTGACTCGGCCTGCTGCTCGACGGATTGGCTCGCGCCGCAACGCTGTCAACCCGTTGAGGCATCCCTTTGATCGCTGTGTCATGGATGACGAGCCGATCACGAGGAGCGAAACCATGGCCCAGCCCACCCAGCAGCAGGACACTCCCGGTACCGAGCAGGCGATGACCCCGAAAGCCGACCACGGTGAGGAGAGCTACCGCGGGTCCGGCAAGCTCGAAGGCAAGATCGCGGTCATCACGGGCGCCGATAGCGGTATCGGCAAGGCGGTCGCGATCGCCTACGCACGCGAAGGCGCCGACGTGGTGATCAGCTACCTGAACGAGCACGACGACGCCGACGACACGAAGCGCCTCGTCGAGGATGCCGGTCGGCGCGCGCTGGTCGTGCCGGGCGACCTGGCCGACCCGGCGTATTGCCGTGAGGTGATCAAGCGAACGGTGGACGAGTTCGGGCGGGTCGACGTGCTGGTCAGCAACGCGGCGTTCCAGATGAACCACCCGACGCTCGAGGAGATCCCCGACGAGGAATGGGACTACACGATCGCCACGAACTTGAGCGCGTACTTCCACCTGGTGAAGGCGGCCCTGCCGCACATTGGTCCCGGCGGGAGCATCATAGGCTCGTCGTCCGTGAACTCCGACATGCCGTCGCCGACGCTCCTGCCGTACGCCGCGACGAAGGCCGCGATCGCGAACATGTCGGCGTCGCTCGCGCAGCTGCTGGCGGAACGCGGCATCCGGGCCAACAGCGTCGCGCCCGGCCCGGTGTGGACGCCGCTCATCCCGGCGACCATGCCCGATGAGAAGGTCGAGTCGTTCGGCGAGCAGGTGCCGCTCGGGCGTCCAGCGCAGCCTGCCGAGTTGGCTCCGGTCTACGTGCTGCTGGCCTCAGATGCGGCCAGCTACATCTCGGGCGCGAGGATCGCGGTGACCGGCGGCAAGCCGATCCTGTAGAGCGGATGCTCTAGGGTCACCTTGTGAGCGAGACCCGAGTCGGTGCCTATGGGGTGATCGTCCGAGGCGGCGCGCTGCTGCTCGCGCACTGGACGGCGGGCCGACGCTGGACGTTGCCGGGCGGGGGTATCGAGCACGGCGAGGATCCAGCGGATGCCGCGCGGCGCGAGATCCTCGAGGAGACCGGATACGAGGCATCCCTGGGTCGACTGCTCGGGATCGGGTCGCTCGTCGTCCCGACCGCGCGGCGACTTGCAGGCGACAGCGATCTGCCCTCGATCCAGATCGTCCTACGAGGCCACGATCGACTCGGGTGCGCTTCGCGACGAAACCGACGGCTCGAGCGACGAAGCGCGATGGGTCGCGCTCGAGGAGGTGCCGACACTGCCGCAGGTCGCCCTTGTGGCGCAGGCGCTGAACTGGCTGTAGCGGGCTACACCGCGGGGGGCGGCGCGCCCTCCGCGGCCTCGAGCGGCTCGACGTCGTCTTCGATCCACAGATCGTCGTCGGCGCGGAGCGTCTGCCAGGCCGCGTAGGCAACCGCGGCCACTGCCACCACGCCGAGACCGATCAGGATGTAACGGCCAGGCCCGGGCGGGGGCGGCGGCTTGACGATCCCGACCTTCGTACCCACTTCTGTTCCGAACCGCGACGCCTGGGTGATCGCGGCCTTGAGCTGCTTGGCCTTCGCCACCTCGAGCGCGGCCAGCACGGTGCCCAGCGCACCACTGATGCCGGGCAGCACCTCGTGGGTCAGCTTGTCGCGGGCAGAACCCGCCATCGCCCTCGCACCGGCGACACCGGCTCCGACCGCCGGCACGACGGCGTCGCGCACTCGCGGCCCGACGTCTTCGCGTGCGTATCTGGCCGCCTGACGACTTGCTTCACGAACAACCTTCGACGCGTGGTCGAGCAACTCCTTCTGCTCATCCCACAGATCCTCGGCCTGAGCCTTCAGGCGATTGAGTTCCTTGCGGCGTTTGCGCGAGAGTGCCATGGCGAGTCCTCCATAGGTTCGGTCGAGCCGTCGCATCCATCCTGTCATGCGCGAAGCGCTGCGCACATGGGGGTTGACCGCGCGGATGGCTCTCAGCAAGCGCTATGGGAGGATTGAGGCATGCACACCGCTGTCGCCACCATGACCACCAGCTTCGGCCCGATCACGCTGAATCTCTACGGGAACCACGCGCCGAAGACCGTCGCGAACTTCGTCGGCCTGGCGACCGGCACCAAGGAGTGGACCGACCCCGCCACTGGCGCGACGCGGAACGACCCGCTGTACGACGGCGTGATCTTCCACCGCATCATCAAGGACTTCATGCTGCAGGGCGGCGACCCCCTCGGGCAGGGTATCGGCGGTCCGGGCTACCAGTTCGACGACGAGATCTCGCCCGAGCTGAACTTCAACTCGCCCTACGTGCTCGCGATGGCGAACGCCGGAATTCAGGGCGGCAAGGGCACGAACGGTTCGCAGTTCTTCATCACGACGGTTCCGACCTCCTGGCTGCAGGGCAAGCACACCATCTTCGGCGCGGTCGCCGACGAGGCCTCCCAGCGGGTCGTCGACGCCATCGAGGCCGTGCCGACGGACGCCCGCGACAAGCCGCTGACCCCGGTCGTGATCGAGAGCATCACGGTCGACGAGGTCTCGTGACGGACTCTGCGACGGAGCGGGCCGCCGACACCTGCTACCGGCATCCCGATCGGCGCAGCTATGTGCTCTGCCAGCGATGCGGGCGCACCATCTGCCCCGAGTGCCAGACCCAGGCTGCGGTCGGGGTGCAGTGCCCGGAGTGCGTGCGCGAGGGTCGCGCGTCGGTGCCGCGGCGCTCGGTCGGGCGGCGGATGTCGAACCTGCTCGGCACCGCGGGCGGGCAGCCCGTCGTCACGTGGTCGTTGATCGCGATCACGGTGGTGGTGTTCGTGCTGCAACAGGTGGCGCCCGTCGTCGAGAACTACGGCGTCTTCCGTCCGGTGTTGACGCTGCTGCTGCCGTGGACGCCGATCACCGCGATCTTCCTGCACGCCTCGATCCTGCACATCCTCTTCAACATGTACTCGCTGTTCGTCTTCGGGCCGATTCTCGAGCACCTGCTCGGGCGTGCGCGGTTTCTTGCGCTCTACCTGATCGCGGGATTCGGGGGGTCGGTGGCGGTGGCGCTGCTGTCTCCGGGCGGCGGGGTGCTCGGCGCATCCGGCGCCATCTTCGGTCTGATGGGGGCGTACTTCGTGATCGCCCGACGGCTGGGCAGCGGCAACAACGCGCAGATCCTGATCGTGATCGGCATCAACCTGGTGGCCGGCTTCGTGCTGCCGGGCGTCTCATGGCAGGCGCACGTGGGCGGTCTGCTGGTGGGATGCCTCGTCGCCGCGATCTTCGCGGGCACCCGTCGCCCGTCAGACCGGGCACGGCAGGTGCTGCTCACGAGTTCGGTGGCTCTGGCCCTGGTCGTGGTGCTGATCGTGCGGGCGCTGACCCTTTGACCGCAGTTATCCACAGCGTTCCCCACACTGGGGGTAACTTACAAGACTGTAGTTTCTTCGCCGGTCAGCGCCAGCGCGTGGTCATCAGAAAGCCGAGGAAGGCGATCCCGAGCCCGGCGAGAATGTTGAAAGGACCCAGGGAGGCCACGGGAAGCGTGCTGCCCGAGACATAGAACACGATGATCCAGGCCAGACCGACGAGCATGAATCCGAACATCACCGGCTTGAACCACACCGGATTCGGCACCGGTTCTCCCCCGCTGGAATCCGCGGCGCGATCGGTCTTGCGAATGCTCGTTCGGGCCATGACGCCGAGCTTAGCCGACGCTGGTCTTGTCGTTCTGAATGCTCAGGCGCCGAACATCTAGAATCGACGCCATGGCGATGGAGGTTCAGACGCGAGCGCAGCTCCGAAAGTCCGCCAAGCGCAAGCACCGGGTGAGCATCGTCGGGGTGCTCGGCGAGATCTTCATCACCGCCGGTGCCATCGTTCTGCTGTTTCTCGGGTGGCAGGTCTGGCTCGATCCGCTCGTCGTCGGTAACAGACAGAATGCCGAGGCTGTCGAGCAGAGCGTCCAGTGGAGCAGGGGCGAGGCGGCACCGCCGGCGACCGTCGAGCGGCCTGACCCGGGCGAGCCGGTCGTGGCGCAGGCCCCGGGCAACGCCGAGACGTTCGGCGTGATGATCATTCCGAGACTTGGCGCCGAGTGGGCAAAGCCGGTGCGCGAGGGCATCGGCACCAAGGATGTGCTGAACCTGGGCATCGGCCACTACCCCGGTACCGCAATGCCCGGCGCGATCGGCAACTCGGCTTACGCCGGCCACCGCACCGGGTACGGCGATCCGCTGATCAACATCGTCGACTTGAGGGTCGGGGACAGCATCTACGTCGAGACCGAAGCAGGCTGGTTCAGGTACGTGTTCAGAAGCATGGAGTACGTGATGCCCGATGGGGTGGGAGTCCTGGATCCGGTCCCGCAGGTGCCAGGGGCCGAACCGCTCGATCGCATCATCACGATCACTAGCTGTAACCCGGTGTACTCGGTGTCTGAGCGGGTGATCGCCTACGGCGTCTACGACACCTGGTACCCACGTGCGGGCGGGGCTCCCGCCGAGATCGCCGCACTCGTGAGCGCGGGAGGCGCGAACTGATGTATGCCGCGCTCTGGCGGCTGCTGCCCGGTCCTCGGTGGCTGCGCGCGATCATCCTGCTCATCGCGGCAGTAGCCATTGTGGCGGCACTGGTGGTCTGGGTGTTCCCGTGGGTGCAGACGTTCATCGAGCCCGCCGACGTGACGGTCGGGCAGGAGCGATCGTGACCCGAGTGCTCGTCGTCGACAACTACGACAGCTTCGTCTACACCCTGAACGGCTACCTGCTGCAACTGGGCGCGGAGACCGAGGTGGTGCGCAACGACGCATTCGGGGTGGATGTCGCGGCCGACGTGATCGACGAGTACGACGCCGTGCTGCTCTCCCCCGGCCCCGGCACTCCCTCACGAGCCGGCGTGAGCATCCCGATCGTCTCGGCGGTGCTCGAGTCCGGCCAGCCCCTGCTCGGCGTCTGCCTGGGACATCAGGCGATCGCCGAGGCGATGGGGGCCGTCGTGACGCACGCCGACGAACTCATGCACGGTAAGACCTCGTCGATCACCCATGACGACAGCGAGTTCTACGACGGGGTGCCGCAGCCGTTCACGGCCACCCGGTACCACTCGCTCGCGGTCGTGGACTCGACCGTGCCCGACGAGCTCGTCGTGACAGCGCGCACCGACGGCGGCGTCATCATGGGCGTTCGTCATGTTGACCTGCCGATCTACGGCGTCCAGTTCCACCCCGAGTCGGTGCTCACCGAGGGTGGCTACCGGATGCTGGGCAACTGGTTGGCGGTGGCCGGACTGCCCGAAGCGGTCGAAACCGCGAAGGGGTTGACCCCGTTGGTGAAGCTGAGCTGAGGCGGTTCAGCCGGAGCAGACGCGCAGGGTGATCTGCGAGCGCTGAGGCTGCTCGCCGACGATGCTCTGACTCTGCACCGTCGTTCCCGAGCAGGTTGTCACGGCCTGCACGCTGACGTTCATCAGCAGCCCGCCGAGGGTCGCGCTTGCCTGCGAGAGGGGCTGACCGGTGAGGTCAGGCACGTTGATGAGCCCGTTGGAGACGAACAGGTTCACGGTGTCCCCGGCACGCACCGGAACCGGGCCACCGGGCGCCGGGTCGGTGCGGATGACGGTGCCAGCGGGGAGATCGGCCGAGTACTCCGCCGTAGACGTGCCGTAGACGAGGCCCGCATTCTGCAGAGCCGCGATCGCGTCGGCCTCCGCGACGCGCACGACATCCGGGATGTCGACGGTCCGCTTGCCGGTCGAAACGTAAACTCGCACCTCGAAGCCGGGCGCGACTCTCGTGCCGAACGACGGATCGGTGCGGATGATCTCGCCCTCCGCAACACTGTCGGAGGGTTCGTTGAACCGCTGTGGCGTGAGGTTGTTGTCCTCGAGCACCGTCGCGCCGTCCTCGTAGGTCTGACCCGCGACATCCGGCACGTCGACGGCATTGTTGTCGCTGAGCTGCACCGGATCCAGATTCAGCGTCCAGAAGATCACGGCCGCGATGACCGCGACCATGATCGCTACACCCGCCCAGACCCACGCCACCGGGGGACGATTCTGGGTGCGCTGCACTCGGTCGTCGGTATCCACCGTGAGCTGGCGCAGCGTTGCTTCGGACCCGGCGACGGAACTCGGGTTGACGCCGAAGAGGGTCGCGTTGAACGCGTCGTTGACCGCGAGTTCTTTGCGCTGCGGCACCGATCCGGCAGCGGCTGTCTCGACGTCGGCTCGGAACTCGCCGGCACTCTGATAGCGCTCGAAGCGATCCTTCGCGAGTGCGCGCAGCACTACGGCGTCGAGCGCGGGCGAGACGGCCGGGTTGATCGAACTCGGCGGCACGGCCTCGGAGTTGACGTGCTGGTATGCCACCGCGACCGGGTTCTCGCCGCGGAACGGCGCGCGTCCGGTGAGCAACTCGAAGAGCACGATGCCGGTCGAGTACAGGTCGGTGCGGGCGTCCACCGACTCACCGCGCGCCTGCTCCGGCGAGAAGTAGCTGGCGGTGCCGACGATGGCGGATGTCTCGGCGATCGTCGCCGAGGAGTCGGAGATCGCGCGGGCAATGCCGAAGTCCATGACCTTCACCTGGCCGGAACCGGTGATCATGATGTTGCCGGGCTTGATGTCGCGGTGCACGACACCGGCGCGGTGCGAGTACTCCAGCGCGGTGAGTACCTGAGCGATGATCCGACTGGCCTCGGCGGGATCGAGCGGACCCTGAGCGATGATGTCTTTGAGCAGTCGGCCGTCGACGTACTCCATGACGATGAACGGCACCAGCGACTCGATGCCGTTCTGATCGCGGAAGCTCTCCTCGCCGGCATCGAAGATGCGCACGATCGTGGGGTGCGCCATCTTCGCCGCATCCTGCGCCTCACGGCGGAACCGTGACCGGAAGGCGGGATCGTAGGCCAGCGACGGCTTGAGCAGCTTGATCGCGACCCGGCGCCCGAGTCGGATGTCGACACCGACGTGGACGTCGGCCATGCCACCGCGGCCGATGATCTCGCCGACGTCGTAGCGGCCGGCGAGTTGGCGGACGCCATGCACGACCCCGTCTACCACTGGTGCCTCTTCCGCTGCTGGACAGTCTGCGGATCAGTGTAGCCCGCCGACTGCGCGGCGAGGGTCACTCTTGGGTGACGATCGTCGTCGGCGCGGACAACTCGGACTGAATGCCCGTACACGAAGCGGCATACCGGAAGACCGTTTCGCCGCCCGGTGTCGGGTTGACGGTCACCTCGATGCTGTTGGTCTCCGGACCGACATTGCCCCCGCCGTACTGACCGCCCTGCACGTCGATGATGAAGCCGTCGAGGGGGTAGCCCGCCGGGCATCCGTTGTAGCTCGTCCAGTCGAAGGTGACCGTGTCACCGACCGCATACGGACCGGCAGGCGACACCGTGCCCGCCGACGGCTGGGTCGCCACCGGCACGGGGATGGCGTCGTAGAACTGCACCGTGATGACGGCACCGCGGCTCACGTTGCCGGTCGGCGTTGCCGCGTACGAGAGTCCGACCTGATCTTCCGTCTCCGCGACCCTCCCGACTTGAGCATCGAGAGCCAGTCCCAGGCGATCCAGCAGCGCAGCGACATCCGCCTCGTTCTTGCCCAGCACGTCGGAACGGTTCAGGAGCACCAGATTACTGGTCGGCGTCACTGAAGGGGTGGGTCGAGCGGACGTTCCGGAGCCGGTCGGCGTCGGCTCAGGCTCGTCACCACCGCCTTGCAGCGCGATCGCGATGATCACGCCGACCAGCACGACCGCCAGCAGCGAGACGATGGCCACCAGCGGCCAGGTCCACGGGTTGCGGCGCTGCTCCTCCACCGGGGCGGTCGGCGTGTTCACCGCGCCGGCGGACGGCAGCACCTGCGTCATCGCCGAGGTGGCGGCCTGAGCGTTCGCGGGCGCGAGGGCTCCCAGGGTCATGCCGCCGAGCACGCCGGGGACCGCGGCGGCGGCCGCCGCCACATCACCTCGTCGCAACGCCTGCGCGGCTCGCGCGAGGTGGGCGGCCGAAGCGGGGCGATCTGCGGGGTTCTTCGCGATGCACGCGAGCACCAGATTGCGCACCGGCTCACTGACGATGACCGGCAGATCCGGTGGCCGTTCGTTGATCTGCGCCATCGCGATCGCGACCTGCGACTCGCCGGTGAACGGCCGCTTGCCCGCGAGCGCCTCGTACGCCACGATGCCCAACGAGTAAATGTCTGTTGCGGGCGACGCGGGATGTCCGCTGGCCTGCTCAGGGGATAGGTACTGCACCGTGCCCATCACCTGACCGGTGGCGGTCAGTGGCACTTGGTCGGCGATGCGCGCGATACCGAAGTCGGTGATCTTGACGCGGCCCTCCGGCGTGATCAGTAGGTTGCCGGGCTTGATGTCGCGATGCACCAGACCAGCGGCGTGCGCGGCCTGCAGGGCGTTGGCGGTCTGCGCGACGATGTCGAGCACCCGGTCGGTCGGAAGCACGCGTTCCCGCTCGAGAATCGAGCTCAGCGCCTCACCGGGGACGAGCTCCATCACCAGGTACGCGCTGCCCTCCTCCTCGCCGTAGTCGAAGACGTTGGCAATGCCCTCGTGGTTGACGAGCGCCGCGTGGCGGGCCTCGGCGCGGAACCGCTCCAGGAAGCCCGGATCGCCGAGGTACTCGTCCTTGAGGATCTTGATGGCGACGATACGGCCGATCACCAGGTCGGTGGCCTGCCAGACCTCGCCCATGCCGCCGATCGCGACCCGGTTGGAGAGTTGGTACCGGCCGCCGAAGGTGAGCCCACCGGAGGGTCTCATCGTGATAGCACCGCCTCTAGTACTTGTCGTCCGATGGGTGCCGAGATCCCACTGGAGGTTCCGTTCTGGCCGAGCCCGCCGCCGTTTTGCACGACGACCGCGACCGCGACCTCTGGGTCGTCCGCTGGGGCGAAACCGGTGAACCAGAGCGAGTACGGCTCACCCGGCCCGTTCTCTGCTGTGCCGGTCTTACCCGCCACGGTGACCCCGTCTATTCTGGCATTACTCGCCGCTCCGTTTTGTACCGATGCAACCATCATGCCGGTGATCGCATCAGCCGTCTGCGAGCTGATCGGGCGACCGAATTCGCTCGGCTCGAATCGCTCGATCACGTTCAGATCGGCGCTGACGATCGATTCGATCAGGTTCGGTCGCATGAGCGTTCCACCGTTGCCGATCGCCATCGACACCATTGCCATCTGCAGCGGGGACGCACGTACCTCGGACTGGCCGAACGCCGACAGCATCGTCTGCGGCTCGTCGAGCACCCGGGGGTAGACGCTGGGCTGCGAGCTCATCGGCACGTCGATGGACTGGTTGAAGCCGAACTTCTGCGCCTGCTCGAAGATCGCCCGGTACCCGAGCTGTTGGCCGAGCTCTGCGAAGGGAATGTTGCACGATAGCTGGATCGCGGTGGTGAGCGAGGCCTCGGCCCCAGCCCCGCACGTCGCCTCGTCGGCATTGCTGATCACGAAGTCTGACTGCGGCAGCTGCAGGGTCGCCGGGTTGGGGAACGTGCTCTCGGCGGTGTACCGTCCGCTCTCAAGTGCGGCAGCCGCGACCACCAGCTTGAACGTGGATCCGGGCGGGTCGAGGTCGCCTTGCAGCGTGCGGTTGATGAGCGGATCGCCGGGGTTCTCGAGAAGCTGGCGGTAGACATCCTCGATCACAGCGCCGCTGGCGTGCTGCGACAGCGTGTTCGGGTCGTAGCTGGGCTTGGACACCATCGCGAGGATCTCGCCGGTCTTGGGGCGGATGGCGATCACCGCTCCCTCATAGTCGCCCAGAGCATCCCACGCGGCCTGTTGCACGACTGGATCGATGGTGAGCTCGACCGAGGCGCCCTTCGGGCTCTGACCGGTGAGGATCGCGTTGACCTGATCGAGGAACTGGTTGTTGGAGTTGCCGGCGAGAAACTCGTTCTCGGTCGCCTCGATGCCGGCGCTGCTGCGGAAGAGGGTGAGGTATCCGGTCACAGCGGCATAGACGTCGGCGTTGGGGTAGACCCGCAGGAATCTGAATTCGTCGTCGACCGGCGTCGAGTATGCGATCGGCTGGCCGTCGACGAGGATCGGACCGCGCTCAGTCGCGTAGCTCGCGTACAGGGTGCGGGCGTTGCGGTCGTCCGCCTTGAGCTGATCGGCGGAGACCACCTGGATCAGGGTGGTCGACAGGAACAGGGACAGGAACATGACGAGCACCACGGTGCTCACGCGCCTGAGTTCTTTGTTCATCGGCTTGCCGCCAATCTCGGGTCGGCATCAGCCTGGTCGATGACCAGCCTCGGCTGGTTGCGGACGGTGTCGGAGAGTCGCAGCAGCAGCGCGGCGATGATCCAGTTGGCCACCAGCGATGACCCGCCCGCGGCGAGGAACGGGGTGGTGAGACCGGTGAGCGGGATGACGCGCGTGACGCCGCCGATGACCACGAACACCTGCAGCGCGATCACGAACGAGAGCCCGACGCCCAGCAGCCGCCCGAAGTCGTCCTGACCGGCGAACCCGATGCGGAAGCCTCGCGAGACGAACAGCAGGTACAGGCCGAGGATCGCGAACACCCCGATCAGTCCGAGTTCTTCGCCGAGCGCGGAGATGATGTAGTCGCTCTCGGACAGCGGCGTGATCTCCGGGCTGCCCCGCCCGAGACCGGTGCCGATGATGCCGCCATCGGCGAGACCGAACATGCCTTGCACGAGCTGGTAGCTACCGCCGTCTGCGGCGTAATTGTCGGGATCGAACGGGTTCAGCCACGCGTCGAACCGGCCGCCGACGTAGGTCAGGAGGCGGCTTGCGACATACGCGCCGACCAGGAACAGGGTGAGCCCGAGCACGATCCAGCTCGCGCGGCCCGTCGCGACGTAGAGCATCACCAGGAACAGGCCGAAGTAGAGCAGCGCGGTTCCGAGATCGCGCTGAAAGACGAGCACCACCATCGAGGCTGCGAACACCACCAGGATCGGGCCGAGGTCCCGGGCGCGTGGCAGCTTCATCCAGAGAAACCTGCGGCCGACCATCGACAGCGAGTCGCGCGCGGTGACGAGGTATCCCGCGAAGAAGATCGCGAGCGCCACCTTCGCGAGTTCGCCCGGCTGGAATGAGAACGGGCCGATGCTCACCCAGAGCCGCGCGCCGTTGACCGTTTCGCCGAGGACCGGCAGCATCGGCAGGATCAGCAGCGCGATGCCGGTGAACATCGCCACGTACCGGTAGCGCTGCAGTATCCGGTGATTGCGGATGACCAGCAGCACCCCGGCGGCGATGATGACCGCGATGCCGGTCCACACGATCTGACGGATGCCCGCCGAGTCCCAGCCGTAGAGCTCGTCGGCGAGGTCGATGCGATAGATCATCGCGATGCCGAGTCCGTTCAGGGTGGTGATGATCGGCAGGATGAGGGGATCGGCGTCGGGCGCGACCACGCGCAGCACCACGTGCAGGCCGAGCACCAGCACGCCCAGCAGCGCCATCAGCGAGATCACGGTGAGACCGGTTCGCCCGATCGCCCCGAGCTGCACGAGCACGATCGCCCCGACGTCGATGCCGATCGCGAGTACCAGCAGCACCAGCTCGAGGTTGCGCAGTCGCGCCGGCGTGCGCAGCTTGATGCGGATGCTGGAGGTGAACGACGAGACCGGCCCGGCGTCGACCGGTGCGCCGACGGGGTTAGGGATTGCGTTCATCAGCAAGCTGATCCACGATGCGGCGCGCGTCCGCGAGATCGCGCGCGTTGATGGTCGACTCGACGCTGTCGCGCCGGTATGCGGGAAGGTCGGCGACCTCGATCGTCGTCGTCTCGACGACCTGAGACAGCGAGATCGGTCCGAGGTTCTGCTGCACGCCCCGGTAAATGGCCACCCGGTCGTTGGAAGTGCCGACGAAGTACTGCTGCTGCGTGTACTGGTAACCCAGCACCAGTCCGGTGACGATCGCGGCAAGCGCCAGGAGCACGAAGATCAGCCAGCTGATCCGGCGGCGGCGACCGCGGCGACGGTCTTCGGCGATCAGAGCGTCGAGGTACTCGTCGGACTCCGGCTCGAAGTGGCTGTCGTCGGGTTGCGTCGCCTTGAGCGGAT
>VFQO010001406.1_pt1 | contig 18550 bp, 16 predicted proteins | sample 3512331 | NCBI WGS metagenome assembly VFQO01 (sample SAMN10412371, study PRJNA504923) | tailings metagenome | isolation source: Replicate 3 from Balatoc abandoned mine | place: Philippines: Itogon, Benguet | collected 2017-08-28
ACACCTCCTGCGGCGAGCAGAAGCGGTGCATGGGGCAGACGTCGAGGTAGGTGTTCGCGTTGGAGCTGCCGTGCAGCGTGCGAATCATGGGCGTGTCGACAAAGCCCGGCGCAATCGCGTTGACCGTGACGCCGTGCGCCGCGACCTCGATCGCGAACTGGCCCGTCATGGCGATGAGCGCTGCCTTGGAGCTGCCATAGGCCAGCCGCCCGGTGCCGGCGCGCACGCCGCTGATGGAAGAGATGTTCACGATGCGGCCCCACCGCCGCGCCTGCATGGCCGGCAGCACGCGCTGCGTAAGCACCATGGGCGCGGTGAGGTTGATGGCCAGCGTGTTGTTCCACTGCGCCAGCGTCACGCTGGTCGCCGGCTGGGTGGAGACGACGCCCGCGTTGTTGACCAGGATGTCGATCGCCAGGAAGCGCTGCAGCAGGCCGTCCATGCCGTGCTGGACGGCTTCGGTATCGGCCAGGTCGAGCACCAGGGCCAGGGCCTGGCCCCCTTCGCTGCGGATGGCTTCGGCGGCCTGCTCGGCCGCGGGGCCGTTGCGATCCACGATGCAGACCGTGGCGCCCTGCTGCGCGAGATCGCGCGCGATCTGCAGGCCGATGCCGCTGGCCGCGCCGGTGATCAATGCGACCCGGCCTTCGTGCTGCTTAGGGTTGTCCATCTCGCCCTTGTGAGGTTGAATGTCCAGAATGTGAATCAGTGGCCTTGATATTGGCAGCACGCCAACCAATGGCTGCCGAGGAAAACCCTGAAAGGCCCCGCAAAACCGGTTCACTATGTGAACCCGTTGTTGCGGGTAACTACCGACATGAACCCACCCGAACTCCCCGCCGGCGACACGCCCGGTGCACAGACGCTGCGGCGCGGGCTGGGCATCCTCAAGCTGCTGGCGCGCCACCAGCCCGAGGGCCTTCGCATCGGCGAAATCGGCCGCCGCCTGGGGCTCAGCAAGGCGACCGCGGTGCGGCTCACGCACACGCTGGCGGACGAGCGCTTCGTGGTGCACGACGCCAGCTCGCGCTGCTACCGGCTCGGGCCGGAATCCTTCGTGGTGGGGCTGGCGGCCGAGCCGAGCTACTCGCTGCAGCGCCTGGCCACGGGTTCGCTGCGCGCCCTTGCGCTGGAGACGGGGGACTGGGTGTTCTTCTCGGTGGTGCAGGGTCTGGAGGTGATCTGCCTGTCGCGCGAGACCGGCCACGGGCCGATCCCGAGCGACGCGCTGCGCCTGGGCGACCGCCACCCGCTGGGCGTGGGCGCGGGCGGGCTGGCCATCCTGGCTGCGCTGCCCGATGCCGAGGTGGACAACGCCTTGCAGGTGAACGGCCACCACATCGACCAGAACTACCCCAAATCGCCTGTGGCCGTGATCCGCCACCTGGTGGCTGAAACGCGCGAGCGCGGTTACGCCGTGATTCCGGGCATCGTGGTGCCGGGCTACTGGGCGCTGGGCGTGCCGCTGTTGCAGCGCGATGGGCGCCCGGTGGGCGCGATCGTGCTGGTGGCCAGCGAATCGCGTCTGCACCCCACGCGCCGCGCGGCGCTGGGCGATCGCATGATCGGCATCAGCCGCGACCTGATGAGCCGGGCCGAACAAGGAAAAGTGGAGTAGCCCCCCGCCGACGTGCTGGCAAAGCAGCGGGCGGCCTCAGGCCGTCAGCGTTCTGAGCCCCAGCCAGGTGAGCAGCAGCGAGCCGAACAGGTGCAGGGAGGACACCCCCAGCGCGAGCGCGAAACGCCCTTGCTGCAGCAGCGTGACCACTTCGATCGAGAAGGTGGAGAAGGTGGTGAGCGCGCCCAGCAGGCCGGTGACGATGGCCAGGCGCCACGCCGGATCGAGATGCGGGTTGGCCTGCAGCACCGCGAAGGTCAGGCCGATGGCGTAGGCGCCGATCCAGTTGGCGGCCAGCGTGCCCCAGGGCAGCAGACTCGTGGGCGTGCTCAGCCACAGGCCCAGGCGCCAGCGCAGCAGCGCGCCCGCACAAGCACCGAGGCAGATGGCGAGCACCGGGGCCATGGTCAGAAGGGTGCGCCTTCGTCGGCGGTGGCGTTGGCGTCTGCGCGGGTGGTCGCGCTGTTGTTCGCGCTGGCGGTGGCGGGCGTCGCAACGGGCTCATGGCCCGGCACCTGGCCCGGTTGCAGCTCGCCCCCCAGCGCGGCGATCAGCGCATCAAGCACGCCACGCAGCTCACCGGTGCCGATGGCGACGTTGCTGTCGAAGCTCTCTTCCTCGTTCGCGGGGCGGTCCTCGAACACGCCTTCCAGGAACTGGATTTTCTTGAGCGCCATGCTCTCGGTGAGCGTGAAGCCGACGCGGCCTTCCCAGTTGAGCGCCAGGCGCGTGGGCAGCTTGCCCTCGCTGATGTGGCGGCGCACCTCGTCGTTGAAGAGGTGGTGGCGCGTGAAGCGCACCACCGAGCGTTCCTCGTCGCTGGATCGCAGCTCGCAGTCGCGCTCCACGGCCAGGCCTTCGGGCCATTGTTCGGCGTCGGTCACGCTGAGCCATTGGGTCATGGCGGCCTGCGGTGTCACCTGGGTGTTGAACAGCGTGAGCGCCAGGCCGTCGAAGGCGCGCACCAGCGCGGTGACGATGTCGTCGAGCTTGCCCTGGCTGCTGGCGTCGGTGGCCAGCCAGCCGCGTTCGGGGTCGATCCAGATCCAGGCGCTTTGCTGGCGCGCGAAGGCCTGCGGCAGCAGCGCCATCAGCGCGTCTTCGCGCAGGCCTTTCGTTTCCTTCTTGCCGGGCTTGCGGCCGGTGGTGGCCTCGATGTGATCGGCCGCCTCCTGCGCCTTGCGGCGCACGACCGCACCGGGCACGGACTTGGTTTCGATCTGCAGTTTGAGAATGCGCTGGCCGGCCACGGCCTCCACCAGTGGGCCATGCGCTTCACCGCGCGGCTCCACCCAACCGAGGGACTTGTCCTGCGTGGCGCTGCAGGGCACGAAGCGCGCGCCATCGAGCGCTTTCTCCATCGCATCCAGCGAGGGCGCCCAGCCCGGGGCGATGCGGTAAAGCGTGAGGTTCTTGAACACGAAACGGGATCTCCGGAAAAACAAACCCCGCTCGCGGGTGAGGCGGCGGGGTGTGCATCTTAGCGGGGCGGTGGCTACATCTTCGAGGGCAGCCAGGTGACGAGACCCGGGAACCAGTAGAGCAGCAGCACCGCCAGCACCATCAGGAAGAAATAGGGCAGACAGGCCATGGCGATCCAGGTGATCTCGCGCTTTGTCATGCCCTGCAGCACGAACAGGTTGAAGCCCACGGGCGGCGTGATCTGCGCCATCTCGACCACCACCACCACGAAGATGCCGAACCAGATCAGATCGATGCCGGCGGCGGTGACGGTGGGCAGGATCACGCCCATGGTGAGCACGATCATCGAGATGCCATCGAGGAAGCAGCCCAGCAGGATGTAGAAGAGCGCGAGCGCGATCACCAACATGCCGGGCGACAGGCCCAGTGAGCCCACCCATTCCGCCAGATGGCGCGGCAGTCCGATGTAGCCCATGGACAGCGTGAGGAAGGCCGCGCCCGCCAGGATGAGCGCGATCATGCAGTACAGCCGCGTGGCGCCCAGCAGCGAGTCGCGAAAGGTCGTCCAGTTGAGCGAGCCTTGCGAGGCCGACAGGATGAGCGCGCCCACCACGCCGATGGCCGCGGCCTCGGTGGCGGTGGCGATGCCGCTGTAGATCGCGCCGATGACGCCGCCGATGAGCAGCACCACCGGGATGAGGTGGCGCGACTCGCGCAGCTTCTCGCCGAAGGACATCCCGGCATCGGCCTGCGGCACCTTGCCCGGGTTGAGCAGCGCCCACACCATGAGCGAGCCGCTGAACAGCGTGGCCAGCAGCAGGCCCGGAATGACGCCCGCCACAAAGAGCTTGGCGATCGACACCTCGGCCGCGACGCCGTAGACGATCATGATGATCGAGGGCGGAATCAACAGGCCCAGCGTGCTGGCACCGCCGAGCGAGCCCACGATCTTCTCCGCCGGGTAGCCGCGGCGCGTGAGCTCGGGAATGCTCATCTTGCCTACCGTGGCGCAGGTGGCGGCCGACGAGCCGGACACCGCCGCGAAGATGGTGCTGCCCAGGATGTTGGTGTGCAGCAGCCGACCAGGCAGCGCGTTCACCCACGGTGCGAGGCCGCGGAACATGCTTTCGGAGAGCTTGGTGCGGAACAGGATCTCGCCCATCCAAACGAACAACGGCAGCGCCGTCAGCGTCCAGCTGCTGGCCGAGCCCCAGATGGTCAGCGCCATCGCGTCGCCCGCGGGGCGCGAGGAGAACAGCTCCATGCCGATCCAGGCCACGCCCGCGAGCGTGAGGCCGATCCACACGCCACTGCCCAGCAGCACGAACAGCGCCACGATGAGCAGCGTGGTGATGAAGAACTCATTCATGGCGCGTGTCTCCGGCGGCGCGCATGCGCTTTGCACGTACCTCGAGCACCCATTCGTCGATCAGCGCAATGAACAGCACCGTGCAGCCCACCCCCATGAGGATCTGCGGGATCCATAGCGGGGTGGCGTCGGCCGAGGTGGAAATGTCGTGGAACTGGTGCGACTGCCACACCAGCCGCCATGAGAACCAGGCCAGGGCGCCGGCCATGAGCGCCGCCACCGACAGCGCCCACAGTTCCATCCCGCGGCGCGCACCGCCGGTGAGCTTGCCGATGATCAGCGTGACGCGGATGTGCTCGTGGCTCTTGAGCGTGTGGGCCAGCGCGAGAAAGCCCGCGCCGGCCATCGCGTAGCCGGCATACGCGTCGGTGCCCGGCACGTAGAAGCCGGCCAGGCGGCTCACGATGGACAGCAGCACCATCGCGAGCACACCGATCATGAACAGCGCGGCCAACCAGCCCGCGCCGAGGTAGAGGCCGTCAAGCGCCTTTCGCATTCGATGCCCGTGGCCTCACTTGCGAAAAGCGTCGATGAGTTGCTGGCCTTCGGGGCCAGCCTTGCTCAGCCATTCCTGGAGCATGGTCGCACCGACCTTCTGCAGATCGGCCTTGAGCGCGGCCGACGGCGGCTCGATCGTCATGCCGTTGGCCTTGAGCACGGCCATGGTGTCGGTGTTCACCTTCTCCGACGCGGCCCAGCCGCGCGCCTCGGCGTCGGCGGCGGCCTTCATCAGGGCGTCCTGCGTGGGCTTGTCCAGCGCGTCGAACGCGCGCTTGTTCACGATCACCGCGTTCTTGGGCAACCAGGCCTGCACGTCGTAGTAGAACTTCAGGTGCTCGTAGAGCTTGCTGTCCACGCCCGTGGCGCCCGATGTCATGTTCGTTTCCACCACGCCGGTGGCCAGGGCTTGCGACAGCTCGGCCGCCTGCACCGTGACGGGTTGTGCGCCCACCAGCTCGGCGATGCGCGACGTGGCCGGGCTGTAGGCGCGCCACTTGCTGCCCTTGAGGTCGGCCGCACTGGCCACGGGCTTCTTGCTGTACAGGCCTTGCGGCGGCCAGGCCACGGCGTAGAGCAGCATCATTCCTTGCTCGGCGAGCTTCTTCTGCAGGATGGGCTTCTGCGCCGCATACAGTTTCTTCGAATCGGCGTAGCTGGTGGCCAGGAACGGAATGCCGTCGGCACCGAACATCTGCCATTCGTTCTGGTAGTTGACCAGCAGGATCTCGCCGATCTGCGCCTGACCGCCCTGCACCGCACGCTTGATCTCGGGGGCCTTGAACAGCGAGGCGCCCGGGTGCACCGTGATCTTGAGCTTGCCGCCGCTGGCCTTGTCGACGTCGCTGGCGAAGGTGGCAAGATTGACCGAATGGAAGTTGGTGGCCGGGTAACCGGCTGGCAGGTCCCAGGCGGTCTGGGCTTGGGCGCTGGCGCCAAAGGCGAAGGCGGCCGTGGCCAGGGCGAGCTTGAATTTCATGGTCACTCCAGAAGGTTGAACGGATGACAAAGACGGGCAGCATAGTTGCAAAACGCGGGCCAGGTTTGTCCGTGTTTCCCCGGAGACGCGCATGAATCTGCGCTTCGTCGAGGCCTTCTACTGGGTGGCCACGCTCAAGAGCGTGACCCGCGCCGCCGAGAAGCTCTTCCTCACGCAGTCGGCCATGTCCAGCCGCATTGCCACGCTGGAGGAGGAGCTGGGTGTGCTGCTGCTGGACCGGCGCGACAAGCAGTTCCGGCTCACCACCGCGGGTGCGCGCTTCCTGAACTACGCGCAGCGGCTGTTGGAGCTGCAGCGCGAGGCCAAGGCCGAGATGGGTTCGGGCGAAGCGCTGGCGGTGTCGCTGCGCATCGGCGCCATCGAATCCGTGCTGCACTCGTGGCTGATTCCGTGGATGGAGCAACTGCGCATCGAGCACCCGGCGCTGGAACTGGAGCTGTCGGTGGAGACCACGCCCATCCTGCTGGAGCAGATGCGCCGCGGCACGCTGGACCTGGCGTTTGCCGCCCAGCCTGCGGCCGCCGACGGTGTGCGCTCGCGCGCGTTGCCATCGATGGCGATGGTGTTCGTGGGCAGCGCCAGCCTGCATCGGCGCCGCCGCTATGCGCTGGACGACCTGGCGCAGCTGGAACTGCTCACCTTCCAGCGCGGCTCGCTGCCGCACGTGGCCCTGCTTGACCTGTTTCGCGCGGCACGCGTGGAGCCGCGGCGCGTGCACACCATCTCCTCGGTGTCGGCCATGCTGCAGATGGCGCAGGGCGGCTTCGGCGTGGCCACCCTGCCGCGCGAGGCGGTGCAGCACCTGTTTGCGGTGGCCGATCTGCGCGAGCTGCCCTGCGACGCCCGCCTGCAACCGCTGCCGATCCATGCGAGCTACCGAAGCGACCCTTCCACCCAGGCGGTGGAGACGGTGGTGCGCTCGGCGCTGGCCTTCGTGGAAGCCTGGACCGCCGCGCGCGAAGGCACCGCCGTGGGGCGCAGCCGTGGAAAAACGCCCCAACTCAAGGCATCGAAAAAATCGATGACGTAAGCAAGAAAAATCGCGTTTGTGGTGGACGATCCACCTGCCCACAATCCGGCCCCAATGTGACAAGCCTGTCACGAAACCCATGAACCGGCGGCGCCGGTGGAGCTGGAGACACAAGTGGGATTGCCAGAGGCATTGCAGACGCGACACATCGACACCGGTGCACGGGCGCTGGCGCAACAGGTGCGCGGCCCGATCCGCCGCGGCGAATGGACGCGCCACACCAGCGGTCTCGCGGACGAGCTGGTGCAGGGCAATGTGGTGATCCTGCCGCGCGCGCTCGCCGACGACTTCCTGCTCTATTGCCAGCGCAATCCCAAGCCCTGCCCGTTGCTGGCGGTGGGCGCGCCGGGTGACCCGATGCTGCCCACGCTGGGCGAGGGCATCGACATCCGCAGTGACCTGCCGCGCTACCGGTTGTGGCGCGACGGTGTGCTGGTGGACGAGCCCAACGACATCCACGCGCTGTGGCGCGACGACCTCGTGACCTTCGTCATCGGTTGCTCCTTCTCGTTCGAGCAAGCGCTGATGGCTGCCGGCATCCGCTTGCGGCACGTGGAGCAGGGCCGCAACGTGGCCATGTACCGCACCACGCTGGCCACCGAACCCGCGGGCCCGTTCGCCGGACCCATGGTGGTGAGCATGCGCCCGATCAAGGCGGCCGATGCCGCGCGCGCCGCCCGCATCACCGCGCGCTTTCCCGACGTGCACGGCGAGCCCGTGCACATCGGCGAGCCAGCGTTGATCGGCATTGCCGACCTTGGCCAGCCCGACTACGGCGATGCCGTGGATGTGCTGCCCGATGAGGTGCCTGTGTTCTGGGCCTGCGGCGTCACGCCGCAGGCAGCCATTGCCCAGGCCCGCCCCGCGTTCTGCATCACGCACGCCCCGGGCGCGATGCTGATCACCGACCTTCTCAACCAGCAACTCGCAAGCGAACCAGGAGAGTGACCATGATGAAGACAGCCATCGGGCTTTGCGCCCTCGCCCTGGCCGGTGCCGCCCACGCGCAGGCCAAATGGGACCTGCCCAGCGGCTACGGGGCCAACACCTTCCAGGTGCAGAACCTGCAGCAGTTCGCCAACGACGTGGACAAGGCCACGGGCGGCAAGCTCAAGATCACACTGCACCCGGGCGGCTCGCTCTACAAGGCCAACGAGATCAAGCGCGCGGTGCAGACCGGGCAGACGCCCGCGGGCGAATTCATCATCTCGGGAGCGGCCAACGAGAACCCGCTCTTCGGCGTGGACTCCGTGCCCTTCCTGGCCACCGGCTACGCCGAGTCGCGCCGCCTGTACAACGCCGCACGCGGCGCACAGGAGAAGGTGCTGGCGCAGCAGGGCATGAAGGTGCTGTTCTCGGTGCCCTGGCCCGGCCAATCCCTGTATTCCATCAAGCCGGTCAACAGCGCGGCCGATCTGGCGGGCACCAAGATGCGCGCCTACAACCCGGCCACCACGCGCATCGCGCAACTGCTCAAGGCGCAGCCGGTGACGATCCAGCTTGCCGAGTTGCCGCAGGCCCTGGCCACCGGCGCGGTGCAGAACTTCCTCACCTCCAGCGCCAGCGGGGTGGAGAGCAAGCTGCACGAGCAGGTCAAGCATTTCTATCCGGTGTCGGCCTGGCTGCCGCGCAACGTGACGGTGGTCAACCTGAAGGACTTCAACGCGCTCGACAAGCCCACGCAGGACGCGCTGCTCAAGGCCGCGGCCGAGGCCGAAGCGCGTGGCTGGGCGCTCAGTGAGAAGCTCGATGGCGAGTACATCGAGCAACTTCGGGCTGCGGGCATGAGCATCACGCCGCCAAGCGATGACCTGAAGAAGGCGCTGGCCACCATTGGCGAGACCATGACCGCCGAATGGATCAAGGCCGCCGGCCCCGAGGGTCAGGCCATCGTCGACATGTATCGGAAGTAACCCTCCGCCGCGCTGCGCGCGACCCCCCTTGAAGGGGGGCGGCACCTGAGGCCCGTCCTGCGCCTGTCGAAGGGCGGTCCCTCGGTCCCCACCCGGTGGTGCATTGGCACGCCACCGTTCTTCACCCCGACATCCTCTTTCGTGTCCTGGAGCGCGCGATGGACAAGCTCGTCCTGAATTTTTTCCGGCTGCTGCTGGCCCTGGCCTGCGTCGCGATGGTGGCAGCCTTCGCGGCCGTCAGCTTGAGCGTGCTCTCGCGCCTGTTCGGTTGGGACCTGCCGGGGCTGGACGCCTACGCGGGCTACGCGATCGCCGCGGCCCTGTTCCTGGCCTTGCCTTCGACGCTGGTGCGCGGCGAGCACATCCGCGTGACGCTGGTGCTCGACCGGCTGCCACCCGTGGCGCGCCACGCGTTGGAATGGTGGTGCCTGCTCGCCGGCCTGGCGCTGTCGCTCTACATCGCCTGGTACGCAGTGCAACTGGCCTGGATCTCGCACACCACGCACGACGTGTCGCCCTCGGCCGACGCGACGCCGCTGTGGTTGCCGCAAATCGCGATGGTGCTGGGCTGCCTGGGCCTGGCGCTGGCTTTCGTGCAGGCGCTGTGGTGGCGGCTGCAAGGGCGCGAGCTGATCGCGTCCCACGCCGCCGCCCCCACCGAATGAACCCCCACGCCTGCACCCTCAAGGAATCGCCATGGAAGCCATGATCGCCCTCGTGCTCATCGTGGCCCTGTTTGCCGTGCTCGGCTCGGGGCTGTGGATCGGGCTGTCGCTCATCGCCGTGGCGGTGGTGGGCATGGAACTGTTCACCTCGCGCCCGGTGGGTGACAGCATGGCGCTCACCATGTGGGGGGCGACCTCGAGCTGGACGCTCACCGCGCTGCCCTTGTTCCTGTGGATGGGCGAGATCCTGTTCCGCAGCCGGCTCTCGGACAGCCTCTTCAAGGGCCTGGCGCCCTGGCTCAACTGGTTGCCCGGGCGGCTGCTGCACGCCAACGTGGTGGGTTGCACCATCTTCGCCGCCATCTCGGGCTCATCGGCCGCCACCTGCGCCACGGTGGGCAAGATCACCCTGCCCGAACTCAAGAAGCGCGGCTATCCCGACAACATGGCCATCGGCACGCTGGCGGGCGCGGGCACGCTGGGCCTGCTGATTCCGCCTTCGATCATCCTCATCGTCTATGGCGTGGCGGCCAACGTGTCGATCGCCAAGCTCTTCCTCGCCGGCGTCATCCCGGGTTTGATGCTCGGGCTGCTGTTCAGCGCCTACATCGTGGTGTGGTCGCTGCTGCGTCCGGGGCGCATCCCCGCGGCCGACGCCGGTACTGCACTGCGGCACAAGCTCTACGCCTCGCGCCACCTGATCCCGGTGGTGCTGCTCATCGCGCTGGTGCTGGGCGGCATCTACAGCGGCATTGCCACCGCCACCGAGGCCGCGGCGCTGGGCGTGGCCGGCTCGCTGCTGCTCTCACGGCTGGACGGCACGCTGAACTGGCAGACCTTTCGCGACGGGCTGATCGCCGGCTGCCGGGTGTACTGCATGATCGGCCTGATCCTGGCGGGGGCGGCCTTCCTCACGCTGGCGATGGGCTTCATCGGCCTGCCGCGCCAGGTGGCGGAATTCATCGGCGCGCTGCAACTGACGCCGTTTGCGCTGCTCTTGCTGCTCACCGTGTTCTTCATCGCGCTGGGCTGCTTCCTCGACGGCATCTCGATGGTGGTGCTCACCATCGCCGTGCTGTTGCCCACGGTGCAGGCGGCTGGCTTCGACCTGATCTGGTTCGGCATCTTCATCGTGCTGGTGGTCGAAATGGCGCAGATCACGCCGCCCGTGGGCTTCAACCTGTTCGTGCTCAAGGGCCTCACGCAGCGCGAGGTGACCTGGATCGCGCGCGCCACCCTGCCGCTGTTCGTGCTGATGATGGCCGCCGTGCTGCTGACCTACGTGGTGCCCGGCGTGGCACTTTGGCTGCCTTCGCAGATGCAGGGTTGACCCGCAGGTCCGAACGAATCGCTACGATCCCCGCACCGGCTGCCCCACGGGGTGGCCGAACCCCTCACAACGTTCTCTTGGCGGCGCACGCGCCGGACCGACCATGACCACCTCTCAAGACACCCGCTGGCAGTTCTGGATCGACCGCGGCGGCACCTTCACCGACATCGTGGCCAAGCGCCCGGACGGTTCGCTCACCACGCACAAGCTGCTGTCGGAAAACCCCGAGCAATACCGCGACGCCGCGGTGGCCGGCATCCGCCACCTGTTGGGCTTGAAGCCCGGCGAAGCGGTCACCCCCGCACAGGTGGCCTGCGTGAAGATGGGCACCACGGTGGCCACCAACGCGCTGCTGGAGCGCAAGGGCGAGCCCACCCTGCTGGTCACGACGCGCGGCTTTCGCGACGCGCTGCGCATTGCCTACCAGAACCGCCCGCGCCTGTTCGACCGGCACATCGTGCTGCCCGAGTTGCTCTACAGCCGCGTGATCGAGGCCGAAGAGCGCGTCGACGCCCAGGGCGATGTGCTGCAGGCGCTGGACGAAGCGCACCTGCGCGAGCGCCTGTGGGCCGCGTTCGACGCCGGCCTGCGCAGCGTGGCCATCGTCTTCATGCACGGCTACCGCTTCACCGCGCACGAGGCCGCGGCCGCCCGGCTGGCTAAGGAGATCGGCTTCACGCAGATCAGCACCTCGCACGAGACCAGCCCGATGATGAAGTTCGTGAGCCGGGGTGACACGACCGTGGTCGATGCTTACCTCTCTCCCATCCTGCGCCGCTACGTGGAGCAGGTGGCCAGCGAGATGCCGGGTGTGCCGTTGTTCTTCATGCAGAGCAGCGGCGGCCTGACCGACGCGCACCGCTTTCAGGGCAAGGACGCGATCCTCTCCGGCCCGGCGGGCGGCATCGTGGGCATGGCACGGACAGCGACATTGGCCGGACACGACAAGGTGATTGGTTTCGACATGGGTGGCACCTCCACCGACGTGTCGCACTACGCGGGCGCCTTCGAGCGCGAGTTCGAGACGCAGGTGGCCGGCGTGCGCATGCGCGCGCCCATGATGAGCATCCACACCGTGGCGGCCGGCGGCGGCTCCATCCTGAGCTTCGACGGTTCGCGCTTTCGCGTCGGCCCTGAGAGCGCGGGCGCCAACCCCGGGCCCGCGAGCTATCGCCGCGGCGGCCCGCTGGCCGTGACCGACGCCAACGTGATGCTGGGCAAGATCCAGCCGGCGCATTTCCCCAAGGTGTTCGGCCCGAACGCGAACGAGGCGCTGAGTGCCGAGGCCGTGCGCGCGAAGTTCGGTGAGCTCGCGCAACAGACCGGGCGCAGCGCCGAGGACGTGGCCGAGGGCTTCATCCGCATCGCGGTGCAGCAGATGGCCAACGCGATCAAGAAGATCTCGGTGGCGCGAGGCTACGACGTGACGCGCTACACCCTGCAGTGCTTCGGCGGCGCCGGGGGCCAGCACGCCTGCCTGGTGGCCGACGCCCTGGGCATGAACCGTGTGTTCGTGCACCCGCTGGCGGGCGTGCTCAGCGCCTACGGCATGGGCCTGGCGGACCAGAACGTGATCAAGGAGCAGGCGGTGGAGCGGGTGCTGGCGGCCGACGCGCTCGGTGACGTTGGCGAGCAACTGGACGCGCTGGCCAAGGCTGCTGCGGACGAGTTGCGTTCGCAGCAGGCGAGCGCGGGTGAGGTGCAGGTGCACCGCCGCGTACACGTGCGCTACGAGGGCAGTGACGCCGCGCTGATCGTGCCCTTCGGCGATCTCGCCGCGATCGAATCGGCCTTCGAGACCGCTTACCGCCAGCGCTTTGCCTTCCTGATGCCCGGCAAGCGGCTGATCGCGGAAGCCGTGTCGGTGGAGGCGGTGGTGGCAGGCGACGCGCCCGCCGAGCCGCGCCACGCGCTGCACGAGCCGCGCGAGGTGCCGCGCCGCGACACGGTGAAGGTCTACGCCGAAGGCCAGTGGCTGGACGCCGCGCTGGTGGTGCGCGAGGACCTGCAACCGGGCGATGTGATCCCCGGTCCGGCCATCATCGCCGAGCAGAACGCCACCACGGTGGTGGAGCCCGGCTGGGAGGCGCAGCTCACCGCGCTGGACCATCTGGTGCTGGAGCGGCGCGTGCCGCGCGCCACGCGCCACGCCGTCGGTACCACGGTCGATCCGGTGCTGCTGGAGGTGTTCAACAACCTGTTCATGAACATCGCCGAGCAGATGGGCCTGCAACTGCAGAACACCGCCTACTCGGTGAACATCAAGGAGCGGCTCGACTTCTCCTGCGCGCTGTTCGACAGCGAGGGCAACCTGATCGCCAATGCACCGCACATGCCGGTGCACCTGGGCTCGATGGGCGAGAGCATCAAGACCGTGATCCGCAAGAACGCGGGCCGCATGCAGCGCGGTGATGTGTACGTCCTCAACGACCCGTACCACGGTGGCACCCACCTGCCCGATGTGACCGTGATCACGCCGGTGTATATCGGCGACGCGGCGCAACCCACCTTCTACGTCGGCTCGCGCGGCCACCACGCCGACATCGGCGGCACCACGCCGGGCTCCATGCCACCGTTCTCCACGCGCATCGAGGAAGAGGGCGTGCAGATCGACAACGTGAAGCTGGTCGAAGGCGGGCGCCTGCGCGAGGCCGAGATGATCGCGTTGCTGCAGAGCGGCCAGCACCCGTCGAGGAACCCACAGCAGAACATGGCCGACCTGAAGGCGCAGATCGCCGCCAACGAGAAGGGCGTGCAGGAACTGCGCAAGATGGTCGAGCAGTTCGGCCTGGATGTCGTTCAGGCCTACATGCGCCACGTGCAGGACAACGCCGAGGAGTCGGTGCGCCGTGTGATCACGCGCCTGAAGGACGGCGCCTTCACCCTGCCGCTGGACAACGGCGCGAAGATTGCGGTGACGGTGCGCGTGAATGCCGCCGAGCGCAGCGCGCAGATCGACTTCACCGGCACCAGCCCGCAGCAAACCAACAACTTCAACGCACCCACCGCGGTGTGCATGGCCGCGGTCCTCTACGTATTCCGCACCCTGGTGGACGACGACATTCCGCTCAACGCGGGCTGCCTCAAGCCCCTGCAGGTGATCATTCCACCCGGCTGCATGCTCAACCCCAACCCGCCGGCCTCGGTGGTGGCGGGCAACGTGGAGACGTCCACCTGCATCACCAACGCGTTGTACGGCGCGCTCGGCGTGATGGCGGGCGGCCAGCCGACGATGAACAACTTCACCTTCGGCAACGCGCGCCACCAGTACTACGAGACGATCTCAGGCGGCTCCGGCGCAGGCGAGGGCTTCGACGGCACGTCGGTGGTGCAGACGCACATGACCAACTCGCGCCTGACCGACCCCGAGGTGCTGGAGTTCCGCTTCCCGGTGCGGCTGGAGAGTTACGAGATCCGCAAAGGCTCGGGCGGGGCCGGCCGCTGGCGCGGGGGCGATGGCGGCGTGCGGCGTGTGCGCTTTCTGGAGCCGATGACGGCGAGCATCCTTTCCAACGGCCGCGTGCACCCAGCCTTCGGCATGGCTGGCGGATCACCCGGTGCGCCGGGCATCAACCGCGTGGTGCGTGCCGATGGCCATACCGAGGACCTGAAACACATCGGCCAGGCGGAGATGGCGGTGGGTGACGTGTTCGAGATCCACACGCCGGGGGGTGGCGGGTTCGGCGTGCCCTGACGTGATACCAGCGTGAGCCCGGTGCGGGAACCCGGGCCTGCCCGCCGGTACACAAGGCGTGGCCCGTTCTGTCACGGGCTTCTACCCACCACCGGCAGCCGCATGCATTCACGAACCCTGGTCCGCACCACCTCCGCCCCATCCCTGCTTGTTGTTCCCAGATCGGGCGGACAGGCTGCGATCCAGGTGTCGCCACAACAGCAGGCTCACGAAACACTGCTGCGCGAACTGGCCACCTGGCGCGGCGGCGAAGACTTCACCCCTGCGGACGACGTGCTGTGGCAAGCCCTCCTGGACCATGCCGAGCATGGGGACGTTGCACTCGATCTGAGGGAGTGCGGCACCAAGGTGTTGAACCGCGCGCCTGAGAAGGTGATGCAGGCGTTTGCTGCCTTCACGGCCTCGCGCCAACCGCCACTGGCCCGCATGCGGTTCCCGTCTGGCTTGTCCTGCCTGCCGCCGTGGATCCGGCACTTTCAGCAGCTTGAGGTCGTGTGCACACCGCATGTCCGCGGCAGGAGGCTGGACATGAGCATGCTGCCCCACCTGAAGCGGGTGGAGCTTGAAAAGATTCGCTGGCCCGGCGTCAGGGTGCAGGTGCCGAATCACGCGGTGGTGATCGATCACGAGTGCGACAAGGATTTGCACGTGGCCGAACAGGTGACGCCGTCGGGTGAATGCCATGTGAAGCTTCGCTGGCACAACTTCAATCTCGCCACCACCATCGCGGGCACCCAGCAGAAGATTGCGTGCCGGCACATTGCCCTCACGACCCTGGTGCATTGGGCGCGCCTGGATTGGGCGCATGCCACTGTCGATCACATGGACCCGGCCGCTCTCGTCTGGATACAGAGCGAGGCGCAGCTCAGCGCCAGCGTGAGCAGCAAGGCCGAGGACGTGTACTGCGCGCTGGCCTTGCGCCCGGCAAAGGCGTTCATCGTCGGATTCGACAAGTGGGCGGATTTCCTGGAAGTGCCCAGGGAGCGCCTGCTGGCTCAGGGTTCGCCCGTTTTCGCCCTCCTGCACACGACGACCCACGTCATGCCGGTGGCCTTTGTCCTGGCCCCGGACAAATCGATGTCGATCATCGCACTCGACCCGAACTTCTCGCAGGAACCCACTATCTGCACAAAAGGCGAAAACCTGGCCACGCTGTTTCCCCGATTCCATGAGTGCCGGGGGAGCTACTTCGCACGCAACGGCGAATGGGCGGACGCCACCGCCTACGTCAAGATCACCCTTATCGACGATCCGGCAAGACCGCAAGGTTCCACGACGGCCAAGTACGGCAACGTGAGCTCAACCTTCGCGGGCTTGCCGCGGAACTGGCACAAGGAACTGGTGCGGGAGTTCATCGTGACCGGGACCAGTGAAGGGCTGGACATGCTGACCACCCAGATTGAACTGGGGGTTGAGCTGCCCAAGGATGTGCTCGACGCGCTCGTCGCAGGGCGCGATGATGCCATCAGTCTGCCCTTGATGCATGCAGCCGCAGAGGCTGGGCAAAAGCACGTCATGACCGCTTGGGGCCGTTGCCTGGCTGCAGCTTTCCACCACGGACTGATCTCGTCAGAGGACGTGCTTTACGCGTTGAACCTGCAGCGAATGAACGCGAAGACCCTGCTGTCGACCGCCATCGCATCCAACCACAGCGGCTTTGTCCAGTGCTTTGCCGACGTGTTGCTTCACCTGGTTCACGCCAAGGCGATCAAGCCGGCTGACGTGTACAAGGTGTTGTCTTTGAACGGCAAGGCCGACGCGACATTCATTGATCTCGTTCGCTCACGCAAGATGGTTCGCTGCCTGCAGAAGGCCTGGGACAGGCTGCACAAGGCTGGTGCGTTGTCTGACGGTGGCTACGAGCACCTGCAGGACTCGCTGAAGCAGGTGTCCTGGAAGAAGCGCCTGCTGTGAACGCAGGGACTCGCTGCGCTAGATTTCCTCGACGCGCCGCGCCGGGTAGCTGTCCCAGGCCTGGCAGCCCGGGCATTGCCAGAAGTGCTGGCGGGCCTCGAAGCCGCAGGCTGCGCAGCGGTAGCGCTTGAGCGGGCCGCTGGCGTGGTCGAGCGCACGCAGAACACCGACTTGTGCGGCCGGGTCGGACAGCGTCTCGCCCGCCAGCCACTGGCTGGCGATCACCAGTGAGGGCTCGGCCTCCAGGTGGCGCACGAAGGTGTGGCGCGCCTCGGCAGGCTGCCCGGCCAGCCGCGCAAGCGCGTCGGTCACGTCGATGGCGGGTGAGCGTGCCTGGGCTTGGTCAAGCAGCGAACGCACGGTGTCCACGCGGCCGGTCTGCTGCGCGAGGTCGGCCATGGCGCGCGCGGCCAATGGCAAGCCCTGGGGCGCTTGTTGGGCCAATGCCAGCAGATCGTCGAGTGCGCCCGGGGCGTCGCCCTGCTGAGCGCGCAGGGCCGAGCGGGCGATCCAGCCGCGTGCCATGCCCGGCGCGCGCCGCACCACCTCGTCGAGCAGTTCACGCGTTCGCACGGCGTCGCCCTGACGGTGCGCCAGTTCGGCCTGCTCGCACTGGTAGTGCGCGATCCGGGTGGTGAAGCTGCCGTGTTCCACGGCATCCAGTTTCTCGGCGATGGCCTGTGCCTGCGACCAGTCGCGCGAGCGCTCGTAGATGCCCAGCAGGGCAAGGCGCGCCTCGCTCTCGAACCCCGTGCCTTCGAGCTTGTGCAGGGCAGACTCGGCGCGGTCCAGCAGGCCGGCTTTGAGGAAATCGAGCGCGAGCGCGTGCTGTGCGCGGTCGCGCTCCTTGCGGTTGAGGTCGGCGCGTGCGAGCAGGTGTTCGTGCACGCGCACTGCGCGGTCGTAGTCGCCGCGGCGGCGGAACAGGTTACCCAGCGCAAAGTGAAGTTCCGCGGTGTCTGGGTCGCCCTGCACGGCCTCAATGAAGGCGTCGATGGCCTGGTCCTGCTGCTCGTTGAGCAGGTGGTTGAGGCCGCGGAAATAGGCCTTGGGCGCCTGCCGACTCTCGATGCGCCACTGCCGCAGGTCCAGGCGCGACGCGGCCCAGCCCAGCGCGAACGCGACCGGCAGGCCCCAGAGCAGCCAGGTCAGATCAAAGTCCATGCCGGCGATCGATGGGTTCGGGCGGCATCACCGTGCTGTCGGCGCCGAAGGTGGTTGACAGGCCGGACCGTGCGCGGGCGCGTTTGGCACGCAGCCACAGCGGCAGCATGACGATGACGCCCAGGAACACGCCGATCAGCAGCACGACCAGCAGCACCAGCACCAGCGGTGCCTGCCAGCTGTGGCCAAAGAACAGGTGCAGCGTCACGCTGTCCTGGTTGTTCAGCGCAAAGGCGAAGAGGACAAAAAAAAGGGCTGCGTTGAGCAGCCACATCAGGTACTTCAATGCATCCCCTCTGTGGTGGGGTGCATTGTAGTCAGGGGGGCGGTTCAGCCCTGCGCTTTGGTCTCGTTCTGCAACAGCGCCTTGGTGCGCTCGTCGACCTGCTCGCGCAGCGCCTTGCCCGGCTTGAAGTGCGGCACGCGCTTCTCGGGGATCATGACGCTCTCGCCCGAGCGCGGGTTGCGCCCGATGCGCGGCGAGCGCCGGTTGACCGAGAAGCTGCCGAACCCGCGGATTTCGATGCGATGGCCCTTGACCAGGGCATCGCCCATCGCGTCGAGGATGGCCTTGACGGCGTACTCTGCATCGCGGTGGGTGAGCTGGCTGAAACGCGCGGCCAGGGCTTCGACGAGGTCGCTTCGGGTCATGTGGGTTGAGGCGTTGGCGTTGACGTTGAGCGCCGGGGGCGGGGCGCGATGCACGAGCAGGCTCGCACACCGCGCCCGGCGCCGGGCGCGGAACGGACGATCAGCGGCCGTTGTTGCTGTTGTCCAGCTTGGCGCGCAGCAGGGCGCCCAGGCTGGTGGTGCCGGCGTTGCCCGAGTTCTGGCTCAGGCTGGCCATGGCTTCCTGCTGGTCGGCAGCGTCCTTGGCCTTGATCGAGAGCTGGATGTTGCGGGTCTTGCGGTCCACGTTGACAACCACGGCGG